>Ga0210086_1001283_pt1 | contig 13060 bp, 12 predicted proteins | sample China_Galinas_PW_3_FD_184867 | JGI IMG/M metagenome (GOLD analysis project Ga0210086, IMG submission 184867) | Wetland microbial communities from San Francisco Bay, California, USA, that impact long-term carbon sequestration - China_Galinas_PWB_D2... | ecosystem: Environmental > Aquatic > Marine... | reverse complement strand
GGAACGAGCGACCAGTTGCCGGGCGCCAGTGATCAGTATCGAGGATCGAGCATCAAGATTCTTTGGTCAGAATCTCAAGCGCCCGTCTGGCGGCATCCTGCTCGGCGGCTTTTTTACTTTTCCCGCTGCCCTGGGTTTCGATGTCGATTACCTTCAGCGTTACCCAGAAAGTTTTATCATGGTCCGGACCTTCCTCTCGGATGATGCTGTAATCCGGCATCGAATTATGCTCAACCTGGACCTTTTCCTGTAGCTGGCTTTTATAGTCGTGATTGTCGGCGGTGTCTTGCAGATGATCAATCAATGGCTGGAAGTTGTTTTTGATTATTCGATAGGCCGCCTCCAAGCCACCGTCAAGGTAGATCGATGCCATCAATGCTTCGAAGGTATCCGCTAAAATGGAGTTTTTATCCCGGCCTTGAGTTTGAATCTCGCCTTTGCCGAGTTGGATGTACAACCCCAGATCAAAGGATCGCGCCATTGTGGCCAGCTGAGACTCATTGACAAGGTTGGCACGACTGCGTGAGAGGTCGCCTTCCTTTAAATCCGGATAGCGGTGCATGAGAATGTGACCAACAATAAGATTTAAGACCGCATCTCCTAAAAATTCAAGCCGCTCGTTATCCCGCAGCTGCGGGTCCCCGAGCTCGTTAACAAAAGAGCTGTGCCGCAGGGCTTCTTGCAGCAGATTCTTATCATTGAATTCGTATTGCAATATTTGTTCAAGTTCTGATGAATCTCGTGCTTCCATGTCGCATTAGCTCTTCATACAATTCATAAGGGATGATCAGATCCCCCCGGCCCGATCCGATCGCGATTTCCGGCTGGATGGTGCCGTGAAAGTCGGTGCCGCCTGTCAGCAACAATTCATGTTGCTGTGCCAGTTCAGCAAAGAGACGAGTTTGTTCCGGGGAATGCTCTGAATAATAAACTTCAACCCCCTGGATACCCATTTCCTTCAATCCGGCAATTAATTCATCAAACTGGTCGCTTGTTTTGCAGTTTAACAAACCCGGATGCGCCAGGACCGGGATCCCCCCGGCACCTGCAATGAGCTCTATCGCCTGGCAGCATTCGATACGGTATTTATCAACATAGGCCGATCCGTCAGTTCCCAAATATCGCTCAAAAGCCTGGTTCATCGAATTGACAATACCCTTTTTTACCAGCAGCTTGGCAATGTGGGGCCGGCCTAACTGCCCTTCTCCGGCCTCCCGGCGGACCTCATCCAGCGTGATCGCTATGCCGAGTTCATTTAAGCGTCCGATTATCGCCGGGTTGCGATTTTTTCTGGCCAGTTGGAGTTTTTCAAGGGCCTGGTTCAAGGCCGGGTCATCGAGACGGATTGCATACCCCAGTAAATGGAAACTGCCCGAACCGGCATAAAAAGGAGGGGATCCGGCACTGATTTCAACACCGGTTAGAAAATCTAGCGTTGGGGGAAGACCGGCTTGCAAAGCCTCTTTTGAACCGGCGAGGGTATCATGATCCGTGATAGCAATCGCCTTAAGTTTAATCTCGTGCGCGAGTGAAACAACTTCCGATGGGGTCAGGGTGCCGTCGGAGGCCGTTGTGTGAATATGAAGATCAATTCTCACATGCGTACTATAATCCAAGGGCTTTCTCTAAAGCCTCCTCTTTGGATTTACAATCGATACATTGGGTCGTCACGGGCCTGGCTTTCAGCCTTTTGAGCGTTATATCTTCACCACAGGAATCACAGATTCCATATGTGTCATTTTCAATCCGTTCCAGGGCCGCCTTGATTTTTTTGATCAACTTGGCTTCCCGATCACGGATCCGCAGCATAAAATTGCGCTCGGCTTCCAAGGCCGCGCGGTCCGTTGGATCCGGAAAATTTTCTTTGGTCTCAGTCATGCCGGAGACCGTGTTATCCGCCTGGTTTAAAAGCTCTTCCAGTCTTTCGGTGAGATATTTTTTGAAAAATTCTTTATCCTTCTTTTTCATAACCGGACCTTACAAAATTATGGTTAATTTATTATTAAAAGCCAAATTGAATAACATAGGGAGAAATTATTGTAAATAAAAAAATAAATTTTTTACATCGCATTCATAAATTTTTCAAGCTGCTTCATATCGGCAACGTTGAAAATTTTTCCGGGATAGTCGCCGGGCAGGGTCTTTTTCAGCAGCCCGGCTAGCACTCTGCCCGGTCCGACTTCAACGAAGACTTCAACTTCTTCTTCCTTCAGTCTGTTGATTGTCTCGTACCAGCGCACGGGACTGCACAACTGTCGGGCCATGATTTCTCTGATTGCAGCCGGATTTTCTTCCGGAGCCGCCGTGACGTTAAACAAAACCTGCTTATCCGGGGCGTCAAAACCAATCGTATCAAGATACGCTTTGAATTCATCCTGGGCGCCTTTGATCAGATCACTATGCCAGGCACCGCTAACTTTCAAGGGCACCGATTTGGCACCTTTGGCAACCGCCAAAGATGAAACCTGTTCAACTGCCGGTGGGGCTCCGGTAATTACGATTTGCAGCTGGCTATTGTGGTTGGCAACCGACACAACGCCACGCTTTTGAACCCGGGCAACAAGCTCGGATACCTCGTCGAATGGAAGGCCCACAATCGCATGCATCGCGCCCTGGTGCTTGTTCGCCTCGCGGTGCATCAATTTACCTCTTTGATACACCAATCGAACGGTGTCTTCTTTGGCGTTGACACGCGCTGCGCAAAGGGCTGCGTACTCACCCAGGCTGTGACCGGCACAGAACTGATAGGCGATATTTTCTTTTTCAATCACCGCCATGCAGGCAAGGTTTACGGCCGTAACGGCCGGCTGAAGGTTTACCGTCCTGGTCAAATCTTCCATGGGACCCTTGAAACAGAGTTTGGCGATGTTGATCTGGCAGATTTCTTCAGTCATTTCAAAAATTTCACGTACAATATCATACTCCCGGTAGAATTCTTCACCCATCCCCACACTCTGGGAGCCCTGCCCGGGAAAGAGGAACGCAATTTTTTTCATAATGTGTTCTCCACGATTATTTTTATTTGCTGGTTGTCACCACCCGACCCGGAAGGAACACCGAGCACTGAATCATGAAAAAAATTATCCATCCAGCTTAAATAATTTTCTTATAATATCGATATAAAGGGATTTATCTTCCACCATCTCGTCGTTTTTTAAGAAAATAGTGGGATCGTGCAGGATTTTATTAATGAGGGCGCCGGTCATTTTTTGAAGAGCTGTAACGCTGTCATCGGGGATATTATGGGACTGCAGCGTTTTTTTAATTTCGGCTGTCGCTATGGATTCCATTTTTTTTCGCAGTGCGATAATGGTTGGCACCACTGCGAGACTGTCATACCAATGCCGAAAGCTGATGACCGCTTCATCAATAATCCGCTCGCCCTTGATGGCTTCCTTCTGGCGGTCTTCCAGATTGTCGTCAACTACCCCTTGAAGATCGTCAATGTCGTAAACATATGAGTTCGTCAGCCGGTTGATCCGGGGGTCAACATCCCGCGGGACAGCGATATCGATGAAAAAAATCGGTCGATTGCGTCGTTTACGGGCAACGTTTTTGACCTGGTCGCGGGTTATCACAAAGTCGGGAGATCCGGTTGAACTGATGATAATGTCTGTGAGTTCCAAAAAGTTTGAAATTTCCTCGAACCGGATGGCCTTTCCTTTAAATTTTTTGGCCAGTTCGACGCCCTTTTCAAATGTGCGGTTGGCCACAAAGATAGTTGATGCATTATTTCGGATCAGGTGTTCGACGGCCAGTTCTGCCATTTCGCCGGCTCCAACCAGCAGGACAGATTTGCCCGCCAGTTTGCCAAATATTTTGCGTCCCAGTTCCACTGCGGCATAGCTAATGGATACTGCCCGATCACCGATACCGGTTTCGGTTCGAATTCGTTTGGCTACAAAAAATGTTCGGTGCAGTAGTCGATTCAGGATCACTCCCGATGATTTAATTTCGGTGGATAGTCGATAGGCAGCCTTAATCTGACCGAGAATCTGGGGCTCGCCGACCACCATGGAGTCCAGGCTGGAAGCAACTCTGAAAACATGACGCACCGCTTCGTCGCCCTCATGGATATAGAGCGCGTTATCAAACTGCTCGAGGGGGACTTTATTAAATTCAGCAATAAAATCTTTCGTGGCTGAAATGGTGCGGGATTTGTTGTCCGTCACGAACAAAAGCTCAACCCGGTTGCAGGTTGAATACAGGAGCACTTCATTGATATCCGGTTGACGGTGAAGCGTTTGAAGCGCCGTTACCGATTCGTCCCCGGTAAAAGCGATACACTCCCTTAGCTCCACCGGAGCTGTTTTGTGATTAATTCCTAATAAAACGATGTTGGGCATGGTGACGATTAATATTTTCAGCGCTAAGGCTTTGTTAAAAACCAGCAAGTAAATAGATAATTAAGGTTTCAGGTGTCATATTACCGGGTGTCAGGGGCATGGGGTAAGATTACTGACACCTGAAACCTGAACACTGAAACCCTCGCATTCAGCTTTTTTCGTTCGTTCCACAATGCGCCATTTCTCTGCTATTTTGTGAATTCCCCATGGTGCCCTTCCAACAGAAAGTTTACGCCCAGGAAGGTGAACAAAAGAACCCCAAAACCGATTATTGCCATGATCGCCGAGCGACGGCCGCGCCATCCGACGGTGAGCCTTTCATGAAGCAAGGCCGCATAAAAAAGCCAGGTAATGCCGGACCAGACTTCTTTGGGGTCCCAGCTCCAGAATCGACCCCAGACCGATTTGGCATACACAAAGCCGGTAATCAGCCCTAAAGTGAGCATGGTAAATCCCACCACGATGCAGGTGTATCCGGTAGCATCCAAGAGGTCCAGTGACGGTAATCTTCTAAAAAAGAAACGCCGTTTTTTGGTCTTAATCGCATTTTCCTGAATAAGATATAACAGACCCAGCCCGCATGCCAGGGCAAAGCCCGCCTCGCCGATAAAGATGACCACGACGTGTGAAATCAGCCAAAAGTTTTTAAAGATAACGGTTGATTGAGCCATTTCATTGGGCAACTGTGAAACGATGATCATCACCAGGGTCACCAATGGCGCGACGAATACCCCCAAAATTTTCAGATTGAATTTAATTTGAATAACCAGAAACAGACCGGCAATGGTCCAGCCAGCTAAAGACAGCGTTTCATGCAAATTGCCGACCGGAAGATGACCGGTATTGGACATGCGGTAAATTAAGATTGCGGTGTGACACAATAATCCGGCGGCCAGGATGTAATATCCGCTGCGCTGCAAAAAGTTTTTTTGAAGAAATAAATAGGCGCAATATGCAGCGCTGCTGCACATGTAAAACAGAATCGTCAAGATGATCAAAATTTCCATATTTATCCGCCCCTGGATCGCTAATTCTTAACCAGCCAATTTTCAAACACCTATCCTTAAACGGTGAACCCTGAACCCCTGAAACCTTTACAATTCCATTAATTCCTCGTAACGATAACCATCCCCTAATATTTTAAATAGCAAAGCGTTAATGGCTTCCGTTTTTGACTCCCGAATCATTGCACTCAAATCGCTGTTTATCAGCTGTTCAAAAAGAGGCTTGTGAGCCTCGGGTTCGTGGGCTTGGCGCAAAAGTTTTTTACGGATAGCTCCCATGAGTTGCAGAAGTTCTCCATATTCGTCGCCGAACTGGCCCTCAAGTGTTTTGCGCATTTTTTTTGCCAGGGCCGGGCTTTGCCCGGAGGTCGATATCGTAATGACTAAATCTTTTCGCTGCACGATTGAGGGGAGAATGAAGTTGCAAACTTCGGGACGATCGGCGATGTTACACAGGATATTGCGATTTTCAGCATCACGGCTGATCTGTCGGTTCAAGGCTTCATCATCGGTGGCCCCGATCACCAGAAACACGCCTTCGATATCAGCGGTTCGGTACGGACGAGGTTTGAGCGTTAACGGAGCGGTTTCTGCAAGATTCTGAAGACGTTCTGATATTACCGGGCTGACAACGGTAACCCTGGCTCCGCATTTTAACAGAGCCATGACTTTGCGGGTGCCCACGCCGCCGCCGCCGACGACCAGACAGCTTCTATTCTGAATGTCTAAATGTATGGGGTAATAGCGCATATGTTCTTTAGTCAGAATATTTGAAAACTTTGGCCAAATGTATAACAAACAGTGGTAAAATCATACACCATCAAGTTGGTAAGCTGATGAGTTGGTAAGCTGATAAGCAATAAAATAGCAAAACTCATTTGTCATAATAGCTTATGAACTTACCAGCTATTCGCTTTTCGCCTGATACGATCGGCATCTGTAACGACTAGTGAACAGATGCCAGCGAAGAGTGACTATCAGCCAACATCAGGAACCTACTTCTATCCGCATAAGATCTTCTGCTATTAGCAATGGGCCGCGGTAGGTTTTCCGGCATTCCTGCATGATGTCCACTTCTTCACAATCCGGATAAAAATGAGTGAGTACCAGTTTGTGAACAGCGGCGCGGGTTGCTATTTCACCCGCCATCGACGGGGTCAAGTGCCCTTTTACCCGCTTGCTGTCGGGCAGAGCAGACTCACATATTAATAAATCCGCACCTTTTGCCAGCTCGATAAGATTGTCACTGAAGTCTGTATCACCGGAATAAACCACCGAACTGCCGTCGGAACTCGTGATTCGGTAGGCAATACTTTCCGGATTGTGTTCAACCGGCGCGGATTCAATGGTAAAATCCTTTAAAACCTTCGATGTGTTGTTCAGCTCCACCAAATCAAGCAGACCCGGGGCCAGCTCGATCCATTTTCCATATACGGTTTTGAGACCCTCAAAGAAAGCAGCAAATCCCCGTCCGGCTGCGATCGTCAGCGGCGATTGCCTGCGGCTGCCATCCGGATACTTGGTGGAGAAAATCAAGGGGACCAACTCCGCGGAATGATCCGGATGAAAATGACTGTAGAAGACATAATTGAGATCAAAAATAGTGGTATCCGCTTCAAGGAGCCTTCGCATGGTGCCCGGGCCGGAGTCAAACAGAAGCCGATTGGCGCCGATGCGCATTAAAACCGAACATGAACTGCGCTGCAAAGAGGGTACGCAGGTGCCGGAACCGAGGATGGTTACGGTTATGCTGGATTTATCTGATGACATTTCTTCTTTTTTTGACGTTTAAAAATGAGAAAGTAATTATTTGAAATTAGCAGTTCCAGGAAGGATTTCCTTCGTTTAGGTTGTCTTATTGCAACCTCACTTCTTGCCGGCGCGTTTTTCCACCCGATTTATCAGCCATTTTAAAAGCTTCTTTTCATCCTTGCAGTCCACCTGCTGGGTCAGGTCGGACAAGGCAATTTCAGCGCGCGCCATATTTTTGTGTCCGCCCGCCGAGCCGAATTGACCGAAACTCTCTTTGGCCACGTTGCCGGCATTTTTTCGAATGCCGTCGTTTCGGAAAATAACAATTAGTTTGTTGTCGTAAGTTCCGGAGACCATACTCCAGGTGACCGAAACGATTCTCATAAAAAAATCAGCAATAATAACGCAAACATCCGGATTGATTACCGGGCCCAGGTGAACGAATACCCGATTCTTGCGCAGCCGCATGGCTTGCAGCGCAATTTGGAAATATTTTAAGAAATCCAACCTCAGGTCCGTCTGTTCGATTTTACGGGTCAGGTGGATATTGACATGGCGAAAGAGATATTGAAAGGCGCGGACATCCTCGATTACGGTTTGTCCTTTAAAGCTGTTGGTATCGGTTTTAATGGCGTAAAAAAGGCCGGTTGCCAGCTTGACCGATGGTTTTATCCTGGCAGCTCGCAAGTACTCGGTCAGGATGGTGGCCGTGGCACCATAATTGGGCCGAATGTCCAAAAAAGGCGCTTTGGCTCCGGTCTCCGGATGATGATCGATGATGACGTCCGGATTAATTTCAATCATGAATTCATTGTGATTGGGTTGCGAATCGACAATGACGATTTTGCTGTATTTTGAGCGGTCTACATCCGTAATCGGAGCCATGCTCACCCCCAGCAACCGCAGCATGGTAAGATTGTCGGGCCGATTGATCGTATTCACGTGGGCGATGGTGATGTTTTTTACCCGGCGCCACAGTAAGCGGCTGACGGCCATGGCACTGGCAATGGCATCCGGATCGGCATTGATAACAATCAGGACCTGGTCGTTGCCGGCAAAATGATCGTTGAAGCGGCGTAATTTTTCAGAGTTTGAAACTGTCATGCGATTGATTAACCGATTTTATCCGGTGGATTTTACGATGTGCCTATATATATTACAACAAAATTATAAAAAACAAGCCCGGCTTGTTTTTAACCGGGCTTTTGAATTGCGATTTCAGCTAGATCCGCTTGAACACAATCTGATCGCCCTTGGTTTCAGCGCCTACCCGGTCGCCTTCGGCTATATCGCCCTTTAGAATTTCCAGGGACAGGGGATTTTCGATGAATTGCTGGATGACCCGTTTCAGCGGACGCGCACCGTATATCGGATCATAGCCTTTTCCGGCAATCAACGACAAGGCCTCATCGGATAAAGTCAGCTCGATATGCTTGGACGCCAGCCGCGAGCGCAGTCGATTGACTTGAATTCTAACAATTTCAATTATTTGCTCCGGTGCCAGGTTCTGGAAAATAATGGTTTCATCGATGCGGTTTAAAAACTCGGGTTTAAACTGCGCCCGCAATGCCTCGGTCACCCGCCTTTCCATTTCGGCGCGATTGTTGGTGGCCAGCTCCTGAATCCACTGACTGCCGACATTTGAGGTCATGATAACGATGGTGTTTTTAAAGTCCACCGTGCGGCCGTGACCGTCGGTCATGCGCCCGTCGTCTAAAATCTGGAGCAACACATTGAAGACCTCCGGATGCGCTTTTTCAATTTCGTCGAAGAGCACCACGGAATAAGGCCGCCGGCGTACGGCTTCGGTCAGATAACCGCCTTCTTCATATCCCACATAGCCCGGCGGCGCCCCAATGAGCCGGGCAACCGAGTGCTTTTCCATAAATTCGGACATGTCGATGCGGATCATGGCCTGTTCGCTGTCAAAGATAAATGCGGCCAAAGCCTTGGCCAGCTCGGTTTTACCCACCCCGGTCGGTCCCATAAAGATAAACGACCCAATCGGGCGGTTGGGATCCTGCAGACCGGAGCGGCCCCGCCGTACAGCATTGGCGACAGCTTCAACCGCCTGGTCTTGTCCGATCACCCGTTGGTGGAGCCGCGCTTCCATGTGGACCAGTTTTTCCCTTTCTCCTTCGAGCATTTTGCTCACGGGAATTCCCGTCCAGCGCGAGATCACCTCGGCCACATCTTCATCGTCAACCTCTTCTTTCAGCATCTTGCTTTCGGCCTGAAGCTCGGCAAGTTGCCGGTTGGTCTCTGCCAGGCGCTTTTGAAGCTCCGTGGCCTTGCCGTAACGAATTTCGGCGACCTTGGCCAGGTTGCCCTCCCGTTCCGCAATCTGGGCTTCCTGGTTCAGCTGCTCCTGCGCCTCTTTAATCTTGCGGATGCCCTGGATTGTGTCTTTTTCATTTTGCCAGTGCCCCTTCATGGCCGTCAGTTCGGCATTCATGTTGGCCAGATCGGCTTCCAGCTTGTGATAGCGTTCTTTGGATGCCGGGTCGACTTCTTTTTTCAGGGCCTGACGCTCGATTTCCGCCTGGGTGATTTTACGCTGAATTTCATCGATTTCCACCGGCATACTGTCGATTTCGATGCGCAGCTTGGAAGCACACTCGTCGATTAAGTCGATGGCTTTGTCCGGCAAAAAGCGGTCCGCAATATAGCGGTCGGAAAGCGTAGCGGCAGCCACAATGGCTGAATCCTTGATTCTGACGCCGTGGTGCACCTCGTATTTTTCCTTCAAACCCCGCAGGATCGATATGGTGTCCTCCACGGTGGGCTCTTTGACCAGGACCGGTTGAAAACGTCTTTCCAGAGCGGCGTCTTTTTCGATGTACTTGCGATATTCGTTCAACGTCGTTGCGCCGACGCATCGCAAGGTGCCTCTGGCCAGGGCAGGTTTGAGCATGTTGGAGGCATCCACCGCACCCTCGGCGGCACCGGCGCCAACCACCGTGTGAAGCTCGTCGATGAAAAGAATGATCTCCCCTTCGGCACTTTCGACTTCCTTTAATACCGCTTTGAGGCGGTCTTCAAATTCGCCCCGGTATTTGGCGCCGGCGATCAGCGCTCCCATGTCCAGAGCTACCAGGCGCCTGTTTTTCAGGGTTTCGGAGACATCGCCGGCCACAATGCGCGCGGCCAGGCCTTCAACAATAGCGGTTTTGCCGACCCCCGGCTCACCAATCAGCACCGGATTGTTCTTGGTTCGTCTGGAGAGCACCTGCACAATGCGGCGGATTTCTTCGTCCCGGCCGATTACCGGATCAAGCTTGCCCAGCCGGGCCACATCGGTGAGGTCCTTGCTGAACCGCTCCAGGGCCTGGTATTTTTCTTCAGGATTCGGATCGGTGATGCGCTGGGTGCCGCGAATTTGCAGCAGCACTTTCAAAATGGAGTCCCGCGTGACGCCGGCGCTGGATAGAATTCCGGCGGCTTCCCCCCGCTTTTCTTCGGCGATGGCCAGAAAAATATGTTCGACACTGACATATTCATCCTTCATCTTGGTGGCTTCGGCAAAGGCCGCTTCCAGCACTGCTTTTGCCCGGGGTGACAGGTAGGCCTCGCCGATTCCGGCACCGCTGACCTTGGGTATTTTGTCGATTGCGGCACTGGTTTTGTTTGCAATTTCGCCCGGCGAAACGCCTAGTTTGCGGAGCATGGCGCCGGCTATTCCCTCCCGTTCCTGCAGCATCGCAGCCAGCAGATGCTCGGGCTCGATCTGCTGATGGTTATACTGGGATGCCAACGATTGTGAGTTTTGAATCAATTCCTGAGATTTGATAGTGAATTTGTCTAAGCGCATCCTTCTTCTCCCTTAATTAATCCGCCCTGAAAAAAGCATCTTCAGGGTCTGTTAATTAGTTGGTCTAAAATTTGCATTCAGGAATATAAACACATTCTTTCTGCTGTCAAACCATGCTGGTTGTCGGTTGCCGGCTGATGGGTATCGGGTATTGGGTATTGGGTATCGGGTACTGGGTATCGGGTACTGGTTGCTGGGGGTTTTTAAAAATCGACAGCATTCCTTAATTATTCAATATAAAATCTTCAATCTTCAATTGTAATGTGGCGTCAATCGATTGACATGGATCCGTTCAAGTACTTTAAATCGAAAACAAATCAGGCCGACAATACCCGGGCCATCATCATACCGATAGCCTCCGGAAAGGGCGGGGTCGGAAAATCGTTTCTGTCGGCCAATCTGGCGATAGCGCTTGCTGAACTGGGCCATCGGGTTATTGCGGTGGATTTGGATTTCGGTGGCGCTAATTTGCACTCCTTTTTGGGACTTTCCAACCGTTATCCTGGTGTCGGAGATTTTCTCAAAGCCCGCAGCGCCGAACTGGATCAACTTCTGGTTTCTTCCGATAATCCCAATCTGTTCTTTTTAGCCGGCGACGGCAAAACACCTTTTATGGCAAACATAGCCTATGCCCAAAAAATTAAGCTCATTTCCCGCCTTCGTAAATTGCCGGCAGACTATGTCTTGCTGGACCTTGGCGCCGGCTCCTCTTACAACACGCTTGACTTTTTCCGTCTTTCATCCAATGGATTGCTGGTCACGACACCCGAGCCGACGGCCGTGATGGGGATGCTGGTATTTTTGAAGAATTTTATGCTCCGTGCAATCGAAAGAGAAATGGTTCACCATTATGCCGTGCGGGAAATGTTGCGAGAGCTGTATAATCGGCCGATGAACGAGCAGGCCCTGTCCATTAAAGATGTTCATCAAAAAATTATTGATGTCGATCCTGAGGCCGGTGAAGTCGCCGCCCACGTTTTCCAACATTGTCGCCCCCGCATTATCATCAACATGGGTGAAGATCCTGATGATTCTAAAATGGCCTTTAAAATCAGCCAGATTCTGGGGGAGATTCTTGCCATTGAAGCCGATTACTTTGGGTTTGTTTTCAAAGACCGGTCTGTTTTGTCATCGATTCGCAAACGCCACCCGTTCTTACCCAATTACCGCAATAGTCTGGCTGGTGAAAACATTGTCCGTATTGCCCAACGGGTTGAAAAATACTGGAACCAACCGGTGAAAGACAGTGCCGCCCTGCTTTTTAATCGCATCCAAAAGGATTTCCAAAACCGCCAGCACTCACCCCATGCGGCCTAAAGGCATATGACCTCCCTTCCTCTTTTTTCAATTACTTGACACTGCGGCAGGATTGCAATATAAGCGTCCGGTCAGGTAGCTGAATCGATTTGAGTAAAAATATTTAAAAAAGGGGATCGCAATACATGGAAGGATTGAACTTACAGAGACAGGAAGCACCTTTACGCAGATTGATGGGGCCGGGACCATTGGATGTCCATCCCCGGGTATACAAAGCATTGTCCTCACCGGTTATTGGCTATTTGGACCCGGTGTATCTCAAGGTTTTAGACCGAATCGGTGAACTGCTGCCGCCGGTTTTCGGCACCCAAAACCGCCTGACCAACGCCATGCCTGGCACCGGTTCATCCGGGATGGAGGCCTGCATTGCCAATTTAATCGAGCCGGGCGACCGGGTGCTGATTAGTGTGAACGGATTTTTTGGCGATCGCATTCGCCAGATGGCGGAACGCCAGGCGGCTGAAATTACGGTCGTTGAGACCGAATGGGGCAAACCGGTTGATCCGGAACGGGTGGAAGCGGAGCTGAAAAAGAAATCGTATAAATTGATCGCGCTAGTTCATGCCGAGACATCCACCGGTGTCCTTCAACCTATTGATGACATCGCCCGTCTGGCCAAAGAATACGACGCCATGCTAATGCTGGACACGGTTTCCTCCCTTGGCGGAATCGAGATCAAGGTGGATGAATGGGGAATCGACGCCTGTTTTAGCTGTTCCCAGAAGTGTATCGGATGTGCGGCGGGTCTATCACCCATAACCTTCAGCGACCGGGCCGTTGAAGTGGTAAAAAATCGCAAAAGCCCTGTCAGTAGCTGGTATCTGGATATA
>Ga0210086_1001282_pt1 | contig 13068 bp, 9 predicted proteins | sample China_Galinas_PW_3_FD_184867 | JGI IMG/M metagenome (GOLD analysis project Ga0210086, IMG submission 184867) | Wetland microbial communities from San Francisco Bay, California, USA, that impact long-term carbon sequestration - China_Galinas_PWB_D2... | ecosystem: Environmental > Aquatic > Marine... | reverse complement strand
GATATTTCAAAGCGACGCGCCAAGGCGCGTGAAAAAACCAAAAGGAAACGTAACTTGCGGCTTGTAAAATCCAGGGCGGCAACGGAGCCAAAGACGATACTAAGGCCCGGATTACCGCATATGGGAGCTCCGGAAGGTTTCCGCTCCATTTCCATGTCACAGGCGATAATGGAATATGCCAAGCCGCTGCTTGAATTTGCCAAAGATGAAGAGAATGCTTTTAATGATACCTTACAAATCGGCATGTTAATTTGGAACTATGCCATTTCAGCCGAGGAAGGCAAGGAAGACAAAAAGATCGAAAATAAGATATTAAAATCGCTGGCTTCTGCATATGGCTTGAAGAAGGATGAAGCCGCAGCATTGCTCACAAAGATGACGGATCGATATGCTTACCTGTTTCCTAAAGACAAACAACCTGAACCTGGCACGCCTTTCATGTTTATTCGGAAGGAGGTCCACTTCCTTATCAAGCCTTTTGATTATAAGCGGTTGGTGCTTTCGAATAAGATTTTTCCGGCAGAACAAGAAGATATCGATTTAATAAATAAAATTGAAAAATTGGACGGCTTCATCGAAAACAGAGCCGATTACTCTTCCTATGAGGATCTTTTATTTTCACTGCACGACGAGTGCAGGAAACGATTTGAAAAATGGCTCTCTGCAAAAGGCTTAAAGGATAATATTCAAGATTTTTCTTTTTGTCTGCAGACGTATCTCGATTTTATCTATGCTTACATGCATGATGATACCGTTGTTTTAAAATCGGTGCCGGATATATATTTTCTTGAGTTTTTTGAAGATTTTCTTTTAAGAAAGATGATGGTCGAACCCTCGAAATATGTTTACTGGCCGCCGGCGATAAAACTATTTTATCGGTTTCTCCATGAAAAAGGGTATCTCGACAACCCAGATGATCTGATAAGAAAAATCGATAAATTAGAGCCTTATCTCATAGAAGTTTTGAGGAAACAATTTTCCTGAGGATAGTTTAAAGATCTAAAGTGAAAAGAAAAGATGACATCTTCAAATGAACTCCCCGAAAAGTGCATGGAATGCGTCAAATCAAGCGTGACACTATTTCACAGAAAGTGTCAATTTTGTCGTGATTTGGAATTTCAGGAATCGATTTTATGTGAATTGAACCGATGCATTCAGAGTAGATCAGACTTTGAATGTCATGCTTTCCAGCCGATGCTCAAACTTGCAGGTCCATCAAAAAGCAAAGAATTTGTAAGTGACGATAGTTTCACGCGAAAAATTAAGGGAAAATTCTTCTTGGATTTGCTCAATTCTGACAAAATTAAGTATGAAAGGGCCTTAGCCTTGCAAAAATTAGCTCGTGATCCCGACGGCGTATACATGCAGCTCAAATACCATTTTGCCTGGAATGTTTCCTTCAGAAAATCTGTTTACAGCCCTGCCAACACTTTCTTTGATTTTGTTAATGATACCTTCCTGAGGTGCAGCGAACTGGCCGGGGGGTTTGTGGATCTGCTCTATCTGGCACCGGATCATCTACATTTATATGCAGAATCGGATGGTGAGCTTTCTGTAGAGGAAATCGTTCACAGGATTAAGCAGTTTTCCAACAAGGCCATACTGGAAGAATTCCCCTTTATAAGGGATAAGCTTGGTGGGGGCACTGATATCTGGGATGAAGCGTACTTTACAGAAACAATAGGTTAATTACTGGTGATTTTATGCTGACCTTCTTACATGCTGCCGACATTCATCTGGACAGTCCACTCCATAACCTCGATCTGTATGAAGGCGCTCCGGTTGAAGAATTTCGTCAAGCGACGCGTCGGGCATTTGAGAATCTTATTCACCTGGCGATTTCCGAAAAGGTCGCTTTTGTATTGATTGCCGGAGATCTTTACGACGGAGACTGGAAGGATTACAATACGAGAATTTTTGGGACATCCTAAATATAAGTAAATAACTATTTTTTAGGAATGTATTTAATAGCATCTCCACGTCACATTGCGTACAAAGGAAATAGTGAGCATTCAGTGGAAGCTGTATTGCATTGTCCATCATCTGTTAAAGGTTCACCGCTTCGGACCTTAGTTTGCATAGAACAAAACAGGATAGAGATTTGCGTAATTTTGACTTATTCTACAGACTCGTTAACCATAAAGCATCGAAACTGCTTCCAACTCAACCTTAAGGTAGCTTGCTTTATAAGTGGTCATACCAGCATGGGAGAATCGGTAAAATTTTGCCAATAAATGGGATATTATCCCAATAATTAGTAATAAATTACCAATTATAGCATTACACTTGACTTGTCATTTAACTGGTAATATATTACTGATTAACACCGCTAATGGAGGTTAATCAGCAAAAAATGTCTTATAACATCGAATTCTCAGTAGCAACGAGTGAGCAGATCGAAGCCGCGCTCTGCAAGCGCTTGGAAAACATAAGGCTTTCCCGTAATATAACCCAAGCGCAACTCGCTGAGGAAGCCGGCGTCTCGCCAAGAACCATCGGTCGGCTTGAGAAGGGCCAAGGTGTTTCCATGGATACATTCATTCGGATTATGATGGCGCTTAGCATACAACAAAACCTTGAAGCCCTACTGCCGGATCCGACTGTGAGGCCAATCGAACGAGTCGGCATTAGCGCCGGAGAGCGTAAGCGCGCACGTCCTACTAAATCTATTGATGAACTTCCAACTTGGTCGTGGGATGACGGCGAGGACGATGATGAATAATGATGCGCGTGTCGTTCTCTGGGGTAGTGTAATCGGTGCCGTCACTTGGCTTGAGGACAGGGAGATTGGGGTCTTCCAATACGCGCCTGACTTTCTGCGCAGCGGTATTCAGTTGGCACCGCTCATGATGCCGCTTAGCGAGTTCCCCTATGAGTTCCCGGCGCTTGCGCGGAACACCTTCAAAGGGTTGCCGGGATTGGTTGCAGACTCACTTCCAGACAAATACGGTAGTGCGATCATCGACGCCTGGCTTGCTTCACAGGGACGAACCGCAGAGAGTTTTCATCCAGTGGAACGCCTCTGTTATGTCGGCAGTCGCGGCATGGGGGCTCTCGAGTATCGGCCAGCCACACTGGGACCGCCAACCAGCAAGCGAGCAGTTGAGGTCGCAAGTCTCGTCGACCTGGCAAACCAGATTTTTTCCGAACGTGCCAGATTCGGTGGCGTTTTCTCCGGTGACGACAACCGAGAAGCAATCAATGATATTCTCCGAGTCGGGACTTCAGCTGGCGGGGCCAGGGCCAAGGCGATTCTCGCTTGGAATAAAGAAACCAACGAATTCAGGTCAGGCCAAGTCGACGCTGGAGAGGGCTTTAAGTATTGGATAATGAAATTTGATGGGATCACCAGCAGCAGCGATGCAGAAGTCGCCACCCCGAAGGGCTACGGTAAGATTGAGTATGCCTATCACCTAATGGCCCTCGAGGCCGGTATCGAGATGACGACGTGCAGGCTTCATCATGAAGGTGGCCGTAGCCATTTTATGACAAAAAGATTTGATAGGTCTGCGAACGGCAGGAAATTACACATGCAGTCCTTGGGAGCTATTGCTCACTATGACTACAGGCAACCTGCGAGCTATTCGTACGAGCAGGCGCTCCAAGTCATTCGGAGGATGGGACTCCCTCGAAAAGACATTGATCAGCAAGTGCTACGCGCCATTTTCAATGTAGTCGGTCGCAATTGTGATGATCACGTCAAGAACATAGCCTTCCTTATGAATCGACGAGGTGAATGGCGTCTGTCACCTGCATTCGACATTTCCTACGCGTGGAACCCCAGTGGCGAGTGGACGAGTCAGCACCAAATGAGTGTGAATGGTAAGCGAGATGGGTTTGAACGTGAGGACTTGCTCGTCCTCGCTAAGGCAGCTGACATCAAGAAGGCACGCGCAGAGCAGCTGATTCAAAGCGTCATTGAAGTAGTTCGCCGTTGGCCCGACTTCGCCGTGAAAGCCGGAGTTAACGATGAGCAGGTTAAGAAAATACAGGCCAGTCACCGCACTAGCCTATGATCCGTTTTGTGAGACTACCACAGCGTTCGATGTAACCAACAAATGGCTAACGAGGCTAACTCAGCCGACACAAAAAGCCGTGCGGCTGATTAGCAGCGTTATCCACACTTTCGTTTTACTGCAATATATAACAGTTTTTCTGAAACTTATTAATTATTGTGATATAGAATTTCAATAACCATATTTTTCGACAAATTATTTGGATCATCTCCCGATTAGTTGTAGTTAAATAGGGTAAAATATGTGGGTCATTTCCAATTGAGCGAATGTGATTCCATAGGGTACAAGGGGTCAAGGATTCAGGGGTTCGAGTGAAATGCTTTAAAAAACACTGAAGGATCCAAGGGGTCAAGGGTACAAGGGGTCAAGTGAAAAGCAAAAAAATATTCAAGGAAGGACCCCAGATATTATTAGCTGGGGGCTTAGATTTAATTGAAAAAGGTGAATTGGGTACACTACAAAAAGACATCGCAGAAATCGAAAGAATGTTAAAGGCACTGATAAAGTCTTTAGAAAACAAACCCTTGAATCCTTGACCCCTCGAATCCTTGGACCCTCCTCTCCAACTAAATTGGAGAAGAACCAAATATTTAAATCGTCGGAGATTTTATGCTGACCTTCTTACATGCTGCTGACATACACCTGGATTCGCCTCTGCTGGGATTATCGCATTATGACGGTGCGCCGCTCATTGAAGACATCAGGGGAGCCACCCGGCAGGCGCTGGACAACCTGGTTAATTTTGCTTTGGAAGAAAAGGTGAATTTTGTTCTTATCGCCGGCGATCTTTATGACGGTGACTGGCAGGACTTTAAAACCGGCCTGTACTTTGCCAATCAGATGCGAAATCTCGGAGAGGCCGGAATCCGTGTCGCTGTCATACGGGGCAATCACGATGCCGCTAACACCATGACCAAGACCCTGGTTATGCCGGAAAACGTTAAGATTTTCAGTGCGCGCAAGCCGGAGACCTGGCTTTTTGAGGATCTGGGCGTTGCCATCCACGGCCAGAGCTATGCCAATCGGGATGTATACGAAAATCTGGCTCTAACTTACCCGGACCCGGTGCCCGATATGCTTAACATCGGCATTCTGCACTGCTTAATATCCGGAAGCGAAGGACATATGCCTTACGCCTCGTGTACATTGGATGAGCTTGCAGCAAAGGGCTATGACTACTGGGCCCTCGGCCATGTGCACAAATATGGTGTGCTTCGGGAACAACCGCACATTGTTTATTCCGGTTGCACCCAGGGGCGGCATATCAGAGAACCGGGCGAAAAAGGCTGTGTTTTGGTGGAAGTCGAAGACGATGAAATTCGGACGGAATTTGTACCCTTAAATGTGCTTCGCTGGGCAGAGGTCAAGGCAGATATGAGCAATGCCCAAAACATCGAGCAGGCAGCAATTGCTTTTGGAGAAGAATTAAGCCGGGAGATGTCCGACCTTAACGGCATGAACGCTTGTGTTCGGGCGGTCTTGACAGGCAGTTGCCCGGCGCATGGGCGGCTTTCCTCTGATCCTGAAGCTGTTAGCGCCAACATCCGGGCAGTTGCATCTGAAGTGTCAGGGGGCAAGGTATGGATTGAGAAAGTTAAATTACAGACCCGTCCGACAATCGATTTTGACAGTATCGCCGAAAGTGATACGCCCCAGGGTGAGCTGTTGCGGTATTTAAAGGAACTTGTTGGAAATCCGAAAGCCATCGAGGAACTTGGATTGGATCTGACCTCCTTAAAATCCAAACTGGCCGGAAGCGGCGTGGAAGTAAACGAAAATGAAATCAATGATCTGCTTTCTGATGCAGGAGATATTTTGTTGACTATGCTGGAAGACGAAGAAGGTTTACAAGGCCGATGATGAAGATCAACACATTTAAGCTGCTCGCATACGGTCCGTTCACGAACAAAATTCTCGACTTTTCAGGCAAAGACTTTGGCCTGCAAGTGGTTTTCGGCCTCAACGAGGCAGGCAAAAGCACTGCCTTGCGGGCTTTAATCGGACTGTTTTACGGTTTCGGACATATTATTTCAGACGACTGGTTTCACGATTACAGCAAATTGGCAGTAGGTGCCTCTTTAAACCTTCTCAACGGCGAGATGTTGAATCTTAGCCGTTACAAGCGCCGAAAAAATGACTTGATCAATGACGATACCGGCGAACCGTTCGAGCAGGCAGAGCTTGACCTGCATTTGGGAAAGATGGGCCGTGAGAACTTTGAACATGCCTTTGGAATTTCTCATTCTTCGCTCAGGCAGGGCGTCGAAAGCGTGCTGGCTGCCGGTGGCGACCTGGGACATGCCCTGTTTGCAGCCACATCCGGACTGAACACCTTAAAGCAGGTGATGGTCAAGTTGGAGTCCAAACACAACTTTTTATTTACCCCGCGAAAGAAAACCGCGTCCATTAATTCCGGAATTGTACATTTAAACAAATTGCGCAAGGATCAACGAGAAGCCTCGGCCGGTCACCGACAATGGAAGGCAATGAAAAAACAGTTTGATGATCTTCAACACGGCGAAGCTGAAGGAATCAAACAGATCGAATCGCTGAGTTCAAAAATCAGTCAGATGTCCCGTTTTCGCGAGGCCTTAAAATTCGTCGGTACCCGGGAACAACTGGAAAAAGATCTCATTGACCTTGGTGTTGTTCCGGAGTTGCCGGATGACTTTTCACAGCGCAGGGTTGCAACCCAGGTGGCCATCAAGGAATCCCGTCAGGCTGAAAACAATTTAGCACGGGACTTGGCTGAGATCGAAGAAAAGCTGGAAACACTGACATTTGACGAAAAAATCATTGCCAATGAAAAATTAATCAAAAACCTGGCAGACGAAACCCAGGTGCATATCCGGGGCATTACGGACAGCAAGGCCCAAAGGGCGAGAATTTACCAACTCAATGAAAACGCACAGCAGACCCTGGATCTCCTGCGCCCCGGCCTGACGCTGGATTCCGTCCAGACACTGCGGCTGTCCAAACCTGAAAAAAGCAAGATCCAAAGATTAGGTGCTGAAGGAGCCAAAGCGCAAGAGTCCGTAAACAGTAACTTAAAAGCACTGCAATCGGCAGAAGCCAATCTGGAGAAAGCACAGGCCGAACTTGATCAATTGGAAAAGCCCAAGGACACGTCCGCGCTGTCCGACTGTCTGACACGGGCTGCGGAATACGGCAAACTGGAAGACCGGCTTGCCGATGCCAAGGCTCAACTGCTCCTGTTTGAAAAACAAGTCGATGCCGATCTTGCCGCACTGGGTCTGTGGACCGGAAACATTTCAGAGCTGGAACGACTGCCCTTGCCTACCGAAGAGACCATGCGCGCATTTGAAACCGACCTGGCTGACGCGGACAGACAGCTTGCCGATACTGAAAAGGAAATTGTCCGCATTCAGGAACCGTTGAAAGAAAAAGAAAAGACCCTTTTAGAACTGACAAAGACCCGCAAGCTGCCGTCCCTTGATGATTTAAAATCACACCGTCATCTGCGGGACCGCGGCTGGCAGTCCGTGCGCACGGTGTGGCTGGAAGGCGGTGATGTTGACCATGATTTTATGGCGGTCTTTCCTGATAGTCGCGACCTTGCCGAAGCCTATGAGAAAAGTGCCATCAAGGCGGACAATACAGCCGATGTGCTCCGCGATGATGCCGATGCCGTAGCGCGTGCCGAAACACTCAGGACGGATATCCAGGACCATAAAAAAAACCTTAAAGAAATTAAGACGAGCCAGGAGGCGTTGGCCAGGAAACGGGCGGCCCTTTGGAAAAAATGGGAAGAACTATGGACGCCCCTTGGCATTGATCCTCTAACACCCCGTGAGATGGCCGCCTGGTCCGGCAGGACAGTTGAACTAAAGCGCAACGCATCGGATGTTAGAAAGCAGCAAACAGCCGCCGACCAACTGCAAGCAGATATTGAGCGTATAAAATCCGATGTTGAGACAGCCCTTGAGCATATCAATGTCAATTTTTCAGAAAAATCCAGTTATTCGGCGATCATTGAATTGGCTAAGCGCACCATTAAACACAACGACCAACTTCGAAAGAGTCGTCAAGAGCTCGAACTTCGCATAACAGCGTTAAAGGAAGAAATCAATGTCGGTAGGCAGCAAAAAATCGACGTTGAGCAAAATCTGCGGCGATGGTTCGACGATTGGGGCAGGACCATTGCCAAGTTAGGCTTTTCTGCTGATGCCCGGCCGGAAGATGTCAACGATTTTGTGCTGGCCCTTGACGATGTGTTTGGGGAATTGGATAAAGCCAAGGAACGGCAGCAGCGCATTGATGCCATGCAGCATAATCGCAAAGCGTATGCCAGACAAGTGGCTGAAGCCGTGGAAAAACTGGCCCCTGATTTAAAAGATCTTGAACCCGAAGCAGCAACTATCGAGCTAAATGCAAGGTTATCAATCGATAAAGAGCAACGCCAGACATACCGGTTGCTTGAAGAAGAAAAGCGTAAAAAGCGTTCGGACCTTTCCAAAGAAAATGAGAAACTGGCCGCTCTTGAAGAAACGCTTCGCCTGCTATGTATGGATGCTCACGCAGACAATCCTGATCATCTCCCTGATATCGAAACGCGTGCCGCAGCCAAAATCAAATTGACCGATAAACTGGATACGATCAATGAACGGTTGGCCGATCTGGCTTCCGGACAAAATTTGCAGGATTTTGTTGCGCAGATCAGGGCTCTTGATCCGGATGAACTGGTTGCCGAACTGGAAAGGTTGGAGACTGAAAAGCAAGAATTGCTCTCTAAGCAAAAACGTATGGTTGAAGACATTGCCCTGGCGAACAAAGAGCTCCAATCGATGGGCGGCGAATCACTTGCCGCAGCCATAGCCGAAGAAGCAGAGGGCCTTGTGGGAAAGATACAGGGGGATGTAGAATACTATATCAAACTCAGACTGGCTTCTGCCATATTGACCAAAGCCATGGAACGCTATCGCCAAAGCAATCAAAGTCCTGTTTTATCCATGGCCAGCGACTATTTTAAAGCCATGACCAAAGGATCGTTTGAAGGACTGCGTGCTGATTTTGATGACAAAGGTGATCCAATAATCAAGGCAAAACGAGCAGACGGAAAAATGCTGACACTTGACGTGATGAGTGACGGAAGTCGGGACCAGTTATTCCTGGCGCTAAGACTCGGGGGCTTGGCGAGGTATGTCAAGGCTAACGGTCCAATGCCCTTTATCGTCGATGATGTGCTGGTGCATTTCGATGATGACAGGTCTGCAGCGGCCCTAGCGGCCCTTGGCGAGTTGGCCAAAGAGACGCAGGTTGTTTTCTTTACCCATCACAAACATCTTATCAGCCTGGCTGAATCATCTGTTTCTGATGAAATACTGCGTATCCATGAGCTTTGATTGAATCAGGAGCATCTATCTCGAACACGCCCGTAGGGTGAAAAATATAATGCCATATTCAGATAGCCCGCTTTTCTCACGAGCCTGGGCGGCAACCTCTACAATCGCTCAATTTAGGATTTAAATATAGAAGTTTAGATGCTGAATCGAATATTTAATATATCCCCGTCCTTTACCTTGTAATTCTTCCCTTCCAGGCGAAAACAGCCGTTGTCACGAATGCCTTTTTCCGAGCCACAGGCCATCAGGTCGTCGTAAGAGAAGCACTCGGCGCGGATAAATCCCCGGCTAAGGTCGGAATGAATCGTTGCTGCGGCCTCTAATGCCGTGTCGCCGTCATGCAGGGTCCAGGCCCGGACCTCATCGGTTCCCACGGTAATAAAACTGATATGCCCCATAACTTCATAGGCAAAATGGGTCATGCGGTCACGGACGGATTCGGTAATACCCATCTCCGCCATGAACAGCCCGGCATCTTCGCTGTCATCAAATGAGGCCAGCTCCATTTCGAAGTTGCCTGCAAATTCGATCACTTTATATTTTGTTTCGATTTCAGCCAGCAGATCCTGGTTGCGGCCGAAGTTTTCTTCTTCGGAGTTCAGAATCACAAAAAACGGCTTGTGGGTTAAAAACTGAAATCCGCTGACCAGCTTTTGTTCGGTGGGGTTCAAGATCAAATCCCGGACATGCCGTCCGCAGTTTAATTCCTCGAGTATCTTTTTGAGGACTTTCTCTTCCAAAAGCATGGTGTTGGTCGTTTTACCACGTTTTGCGCTCCAGGCAATGCGTTCGAGCCGATTTTCGGTAATAATCATATCAGACAGAATAAACTCGGTATCGATGGTTTCGATATCTGCCAGCGGTGCCGGAGCACCCGTCAAATCATCACTAAAATTTCGGACAACCAGGGCAATGGCATCCAGGTTGCGCACAAGCGTCATCTGAGCACTTGAAAAATCGTCTTTACGTTCCGAACCTTTGGTCATGCCGGCAAAATCGACGATCTCGATGGTGGCATAAATGGTTTTTTTAGGGTGGTAAAGCTGCGTGAGGCGGGTGATGCGTTCGTCTCCCACCTCCACGACGGCAACGTTCGGTTCGGCCTTGTTGTTGGCATAAGTGCCAACTTCGGCTTCCGAACGTGTAAGGGCGTTAAAAATGGTTGTCTTGCCGGAATTGGGCAGACCTAACAATCCGATTTTCATTAATTTTCTTTCCCTTGAGTGAATAACCACCCCGAAAAGGGGTGGCATGATGGTGATCCTAAAAGGGTCTTTATTAAAACTTATTCACCGCAGAGCCGCAGAGTGCGCAGAGCTTTTGTTTTTTTTTGCTTTTCGCTGAGACGCCGAAAAGCAAAACGACTCAACCCTTCGGGTAATAAAATGTCTGTTTTGGCATCTTGCAATTAAAGAATTGATGTCTTTTGTCGTTTCTGCAGCGTAAGCTGCTTAGTGCTTTTTCATTGCCGTCCTCTCAACGGCAATGAAAAAATTATTATTCTCTGCGTCCTCTGTGCCTTGAGCGAAGCGGGCGGTGAATATAAACTCACATACCTGCATAGCAAATCTGGAACCTTGCGCTTAGCTGAAGGTTTAATGGATTAATTAATATATTATAATCGTTCTCAGTTTTGTTTACCCTCAATCAGCGTAAAAGATGGGTAAGATAAGACTCATCTGATAGTTTGTCCAGCATAAAAATCAAATCAAGCAGCCAGGGCGGCAAAAATATATATATCAGTTGCCGGCATCGGAATAATTTCAAATCGTGATCTGGTTTTGTCCTCATCCACAAACAACACGTGACTGTGCCAGGGAAGGCAATTTATATATTGCGAATTATTGCACAATATGGAATGTTTCATCAGTAAGTGTAACGCAGATTCCAAACAATTTAACCTGGAGATGCCGGCCTGGTTTTTTATCAAGGATTTAAAATCTTCTTTGGCCGATAAGGTATAAAAATGAAAACAGATACCGTTTTACTGGATCACGGCAGCGGCGGCAGGATATCCCACCGCCTGATTACGGATCTCATGCTCCCCATTTTTGATAATCCAATGCTTGACATTTTGCATGACGGCGCAATGCTCGATATTGGAGGAAAGCGCCTTGCCTTTTCAACAGATACTTATGTGGTGGACCCTATTTTTTTCCCGGGCGGAAATATTGGCGATCTGGCTGTAAACGGAACCGCCAACGATTTGGCCATGTGTGGCGCCGAACCCCTCTATTTGAGCGTCGGATTGATCATTGAAGAAGGTTTTTCAATGACCGATCTTAAAAAAATACTCAAATGTATGGGAATTGCATCAGAAAAAGCCGGTGTGAAAGTGGTCACCGGAGACACCAAGGTGGTACCCAAAGGTGCGGTGGACAAGATTTTCATTAATACATCCGGTATTGGTCAGATACCCGATAAAGTGAATATCTCCAGTCAGAACGCCCGCCCGGGAGATACCATCATCCTCAGCGGCACCATCGCCGACCACGGCATGACCGTTTTAACCCAACGCGAAGGCATGACATTTGATTCTTCACTTAAAAGCGATACAGCCGCGTTAAACCATATGGTGTCGCGGATGCTTTCGGCATCCAAGGATATCCACGTGCTTCGAGATCCGACCCGCGGCGGTGTTGGTACGGCTTTAAATGAAATCGCCGTCAAATCCAATGTCGGCATTCAGATTTATGAAGAAAAGATTCCCCTCAAAAACGAGACCGAAAGCATCTGCGAACTTTTGGGATTTGATCCCCTGTATGTTGCCAATGAAGGAAAACTCATCGCATTTGTCGATGCCGATCATGCCAAAAAGGTTCTTTCCGTGATCCAGGAGGATGATCACGGTAAGGATGCCTGTATTATCGGAGAAGTGGTTTCCGATCATATTGGCAAGGTAGTGATGAAGACTCGAATCGGCGGAACCAGAATTATCGATATGCTGACGGGAGGGCAGCTCCCGAGGATCTGTTAGTGTTCATCCATAAATGGACTTTTTGTCCAATCTCTGTGTTAATCTTCGGAATTACTTGTGCGACATACTACTCGTACGTCTCCGCGGAATTCCTTGATTTCCTTGACCTTACGAAAAATTACTCATTTCTGAATCAAAAACTTAATTCAGAAGTCTAACTGTTTTTTTTGTAAACACATATATATTAGCCTCTGGTTCGGAGAGCGGAATGGATAATCTTTTTTGAAAAACGTGTACTGTTTGAGTGGTTTAGGGATTGTTAGAAAGAACAGACACACACCGAAACAATTCGACAGTTAGAGAATGTTTGTTTCAAGTTGAACCCATTTTTCTTATATTGGAATCTGTTCTTTCTTTACGATCCTTTAACCACGAGTTTACACGGTTTGAAAAAAAGCATTATCCATGGAGCGATTTTACAAATAAAAAAACCTTAACCCCTAAACTTTATTCACATTCCATATTACTATTAGCATTGGACACTTATTAGAAAAAATGTTATTTGCCTCTTATAATTAATAAGGTTCTAAGTGGAAAATGACTTTATGGAAAATGACTCATCCAAAATTGGTTCAACTTTAAAACACCTGCAAACACTCGTCTTGATCTTTTTCATATTATTATTTGCCGGCTGCGGCATGAAAAAGGAAGCAGCGTTTTCAGGAAAAACCATGGGCACGACTTACCATATCAAAGTTGTTGCCGGATTATT
>Ga0210086_1001280_pt1 | contig 13080 bp, 8 predicted proteins | sample China_Galinas_PW_3_FD_184867 | JGI IMG/M metagenome (GOLD analysis project Ga0210086, IMG submission 184867) | Wetland microbial communities from San Francisco Bay, California, USA, that impact long-term carbon sequestration - China_Galinas_PWB_D2... | ecosystem: Environmental > Aquatic > Marine... | reverse complement strand
ACCCTGCTGCCCGCCACTGGCACAGTCTGTGCGACCTGGACGGCCGGGCATGTCACCGTCAGCGTCGGCGCGACCCCGAGCGGGCTGCCCGCGCCGGTCCAACTGGCCCGGGCCGACGGTGCGGGACCCGCCGTGGACAGCGTGCAGTTGCCCGCCGGCTACAGTATCGATGCCACCGCAGCGACTGCGGCCGCCGATGTGCGGGCCCGGGGCCGCTACCTGATCGCCGACAACGGGGTTCGGTTCACCGTGCCTGATTCAGGGGCTGCCGCGGCGCTCGGGCTCGGCGATTCCTCCCCTGTCGGACCGTGGTCGATCATCGGCGCCCTGCCGGCAGGACCCGAACTCAGCCGGGAGGCTGCCCTGGCCGCCCACGACGTCCTCGGCCAGCGGGCGCCGGTCCCGTCGTCGCCCCAGCCGTGACGCGGCGACCACGGCCGCCATCCCCGCCAGACACAACGCCGCGCCGGACACCGAAACGGTTCGGGTTCGGTCCTCGTCCGCCCGCGGCTGCGGTGCGGGCAGCACCGGCCGCCTGATCGGCACGGCTGGCACATCGTCGACTTCGTCGCTGACGGCCGCCGAGACGTCGACAACCCCGTTGCCGACCGCGGGATCCCATCCCGCGGCGGGCTCATGCGCAGTGTCCTCGATTCGTCTCATCACCTGTCGCGCCGACAGACGCGGGAAACGGGTCCGCACCAGGGCCGCCAGACCGCTGACAAAGGGCGCCGCATAGCTGGTGCCGGATATCGGCACGGGGCCAACCGATCCCGACAGTGTGTCGATGACGCCGGTGCCGGTGGGATCCAGTGACACCAGCGCTTCGCCGGGTGCGGCGACGTCCACCCACGGGCCGTTGAGGCTGAAGGAGGAGGCCGCACCGCCGGCTCCCACCGAACCGACGGTCAACACGTAGTCGTCGTACCAGGCTGGGCTGGCGATGACGGCGGGTTGTGGGGCGGTGTTCTGCGTCGGGCACTGGCCGATTCTGCCGACATTGCCTGCGGCGGCAACCACCACAGCATCCTTGACGTCGACCGCGTAGGACAGGGCTGCGCCCAATGCGCGATCGTCCAGGCCCGATTCGGCGCATGCGACCGACGAGATGTTGATGACCGAAGCGCCCATGTCGGCGGCGGTGCGTACGGCCATCGCCAGTGTCGTCACGTCACCGAACCCGCGGCTCGACGGCACCGCCGACGGCCCGAACTTGGTGCTCGACTGCCGAATGCTGATGAGCGTGACCCCGGGTGCCACGCCGCTGAAGCCGGTGTGGTCGCGCGGGTCCGGGGACGCCGCGATGATGCCCGCGACCAGGGTTCCGTGCCCGTCGCAGTCCTGCCTGCCGTCACCGGTCGAGACGTAGTCACCGCCTGCCACGACGGTCGGCAGTCGGGGATGCGGGTTGACACCGGTGTCGATCACCGCAACTCGCTGGCCACTGCCGCGGGTCAACCGCCAGATCGACTGCATGTCGACTCCTTTCGACTCGGAGCCGGGTGATTCGTGCGTTCCGGCGGGCGGTGGGACCGTGCAGGGCTCCTGCTGCTCGGTCGGCTGTGGTGGCGCCGGCGGCGCGGGCGCCGGCAGCAGGGTGTCGTCGATTGGTGGCGGGGCGACGGCCAGCGCCGGCGGTGAACACTGTGGCGCAGCCAGACCGGTCGCCGCGGCCACCGCGAGCATCTGCAGGCAGCGCCTGCTCACGGCAGGCTCAGTCCACGGGCAGCCGCGAACAGGCCGACGGCCCAGCAGCCCAGCGGGATGACCGCCGCGGTCGTCGCGTATTCGAACACGCCTACCGCACGACGGGCCGTCGGTGACGGTCGCCATGACTGGGCGTGGGGCAGCCAGAGCGGAACCAGCGCACCGATCGCGAGAGGCCCGCACAACCACGGGACCACGGCGGGGCCGGCGGCCGTGGCAACATCCAGCAGTGCTGTGGCACCGACCGCCGCGGCGGCGACCAACGCTGTCTGACGACTCACCTCAGTGTGGTCTCGCGCGCGCAGCAGCAAGGTGACCGTCAGGGCGGCGATGAGTCCTGCTGAGGAGACGGTCCGCGGCGTGCTCACGGCGGTCAGCACCGCTCCCAGTGCAGCCGTGCCCGCCGAGGTGACGACCAGGGTTGTCAGCTGGGCGTGGGCCGCTACCGCACGCCCAGTCAGGGCGTCGTCGATCGCATCGGTCGCCGACAGGCGCGCTGCCCGCGTCGCCAGTCGAGGTGCCGCCGCCAGGACCGCGAGTGAGCCGGTCACCAGCAGTGGACCCGGGGCCGCCGTGGGCCACCATCCCAGCACCGAACCGACCGTCGCGCCCGCCCCCGAGCCGGCAACACCCGCCAGCGGAACGAACAGCCTTGCGCCCGAACGCGATATCCGAGGGGCCAGCAACGCGACCGGTGCCGCCGCAGACAGCGCCAGGAGCAGGTTGGCCATGCCGGGACCGCCCGGCACGACCAGCCATCCCGTCAGCGCGGCGAACCCGGTCGCCGCGATACCCGGCGCCGCCGAGAGGCGCGAAGCCGGGTCGCGCCGCCGGCATGCCAGCGCGACCGCCAGCGCCAGTACCGCGGCCACGGCGCTGATGCCGACCCTGCGCGGGATGTCCGGGTCAAACACTGGCCAGCCGAGCAGCAGCCCGGCCAGCACCGCCGACCAGCACGAGGCCACCGCCGTCGACGTCCGGGACACCGTCGACGGACTCGACGCCGACTCGACGGCCTCCGCCACAGCAGCACACGTGTCGAAGCGGGGCTGGGCCGGAAGGGGGATCTCGGGTGTCAAGACCAGGAGGTCGCCACTGCGGACCCCGGACTGTGCCAACGATTTCGACGGATCGAGAACCCCTGCACCGGGTCGGCTCAGCTGCATGTCGCGCCCGGAGAACTCCGAAGGAGGTTCGCCGTCATCACCAGCGATCAGGTCGATCGCGGTGGGGAGCACTTCACGGATGGGGATGTCAGTCGCAACGGTGAGATCGACCTCACGGCTCCCGAAGCGGATCGAGACCCGGCACAGTTCGACGGTGGCAGTCATGACAACGGACCGTAGCCAGCGACCGCGGTCGGCGAACTCCGTTGTCCACAGGTGAATTGCCGACCGCACTGGTCGCTGCCTAACGTCCGCTCATGATCGAATTGCCGGAAGTGACGACGGAGTTCGTCCGCCGGCCCAGGCCGGCGCCGCCGCGGTTTTCGACCGACGAGGTGTGCGTCTCTGCCCTGTCCGCGGTGCGTCCCAGGTCGGGCGGACCGTCGAAGCTACTGGCGGTGGTTGCCGTGTGCGCAATGCTGGGCGTGGGCGCGATGGCGTGGTCATCGGGCTCGGCGTTCGTGCGGAGCCCGGTAGCTTTGGCTTTCCCCGCGATGATGCTGGTATCGACGATCGGGATGGTGGTTCAGGGCTCCGGCCGACGGGGCGCGGTCGAGCTCGACGACCATCGTCGGCGCTACCTCGACTACCTGAGCTCGGTCAGTGGCGAGCTGCAGGTGGCTGCCGCGCTTCAGCATGACGCGCTCACCTGGGTACATCCCGCGCCTTCGACGCTTTGGACGTTGGTCGGAGGGTGCCGCATGTGGGAGCGTGGTGTCGGCGACTCCGACTTTGCGCATGTCCGGGTAGGGCTGGGTAACCAGCGTCTGTGCCGGCCGATCGTGGTGCCCGCCATGCCACCCGCCGATGACCTCGACCCGGTCACCGCCTCGGCGTTGTGCCGGTTCGTCCAGGCTCACGCCGCGGTCCGCGATATGCCGGTGGCAGTGGCTCTGCGTGGTGTTGCAGTACTCGGCGTGGCCGGTCGAACCGGGCACGCCCGGGCGCTGATCCGGGCGATGCTGTGTCAGCTGGCCGTGCTGCACAGCCCGGATGACCTGCTGATCGCGGCGGTACTTGGGGGTGCGCATCGAGGGCACTGGGATTGGCTGAAGTGGCTGCCGCACAACGGCCACCCGGTCACCTCCGGGGCGAAGGGGCCGGAGGTGATGGTGTATGACACCGTTGCGGAGGCCGTATCGGCACTGGCGGGCCTGGTCGCTAGACGCGCGGCCTTCGACCGCACCGCCCCACCGCTCGATCGACCGCACATCGTCGTCGTTCTCGACGGCAGTTGCCCCGCCGGCAGCGGCCGGCTTTTCGGCCCCGATGGTCTGGACGGGGTGACTGTTGTCGCGGTGGCGGAAGGATGCGAGGACATCCCCGCCGGCGGTGCATTGCTGCTGCAGATCGATGACGACCGGCTCGCCGTGCGAACCGACGCTGGCAGCGAGGTGTTCGCGCGGGCGGATCAGCTGACACACTCGCAGGCGCGGACCTGCGCGCGCCGGCTCGCCCGTTACCGGGGTCGCGGGCGCGAACCCCACGTCGATGGCCTGCGGCGGTGGTGTGCCGAGCTGGGTCTGGACGACGCAGGCAACGTCATGCCGGAATCTCCCTGGGGGGCAGGGCTACCACGCAATCGACTCCGAGTGCCGATCGGCACGACCGTGTCGGGTGTGCTCCTGGATCTCGACATCAAAGAGGCCGCCGAGGGCGGTATCGGCCCCCACGGCCTGTGCGTGGGCGCGACCGGATCGGGCAAGTCCGAACTCCTGCGAACCGTGGTACTGGGAATGATCGCACGCCATCCTCCCGAGCAGCTGAACCTTGTTCTGGTCGACTTCAAAGGCGGTGCAACGTTTCTGGATCTGGAGGGCCTGCACCACGTTGCTGCGGTCATCACCAACCTGTCCGAGGAAGCGCACTTGGTCGCGCGCATGAAAGATGCGCTGGCCGGGGAGATCCATCGCCGCCAACAGCTACTGCGGCAGGCCGGGAACGTCGCCAACCTCGCCGGCTACCGGCTGCTCCGCGGCGCGGATGCCGGATCGCCGCCGCTGCCGGCGCTGTTCATCGTCGTCGACGAATTCGCCGAACTGCTCCACCACCATCCAGACTTCGTCGAGACGTTCACCGCGGTCGCACGCGTCGGACGCTCGCTGGGCATGCATCTACTGCTGGCCAGCCAGCGAATGGACGAAGGACGGCTGCGCGGGCTGGAATCTCATCTTTCCTACCGGATCTGCCTCAAGACACTGACGGCCACCGAGTCCCGGGCGGTGCTCGGTGTGGGCGATGCTGCGGAATTACCCCCGGTGCCCGGGGCCGCTCTCCTGCGCACTAGCGACGGGGTCCTGACCCGCTTCCAGTCCGTCTACCTCGGGGCCGCCCACCACGGATCCTCCCGTCGTACCGGGCAACGGATACCGGCCTCGGTGGCTGTCGAACCCTTCACATCGATTCCGTCCGGCCCCGCCGCACAGGCGTCCAGGCCGGAACCGCGACGGACGGTGACGGACGTCGTCATCGACCGGTTCGCCGGTCGCGGAGCGCGTGCGCACCCCGTGTGGTTGCCCCCGCAGGCCGGTCCGCTCGAACTCGGTGCGCTGCTGAGCAGCACCCCGGCAACGGCCGGCCTGACGGCAGCGATCGGCATGGTCGACGTGCCGTTCGAGCAGCGACGCATCCCACTCGCTGTCGACCTCAGCGGTGCGGCAGGTAACGTCGCGGTGGTCGGCGCGCCCCAGACCGGGAAGTCGGGCACCGTCCGCACGATCGTCACGGCCTTGGCGTCACATCACGACGCGCGACGAATCCAGTTCTACTGCCTGGATTTCGGGGGTGGGACACTTGGCGTGTTGCGATGTCTGCCGCATACCGGGACCGTGGTGACCCGACATGACGACGAACTCGTGCGCCGGACGGTCGCCCACATCGAATCCGTCCTGAGATCGCGGGAGAAACTGTTCTCCGACTCGGGAATCGCTTCGATCGACGAGTACCGCCGCAATCGTGTTGTCATCGGTGGCGAGGGGGACGCCGACCCGTATGGCGACGTCTTCCTGGTGGTCGACGGCTGGCAGGCGTTCCGGGACGAGTTCACCGACCTGGAGGCCACGATTACCGCGATCGCGGCGCAGGGCCTCTCGTTCGGGGTGCACGTACTGCTTTCCGCCGGCCGCTGGGCTGACATCCGTCCAGCACTGAAGGACCAGATGGGCAGCCGGATCGAACTTCGCCTTGGCGACCCGATCGATTCCGACATGGACCGCAAACAAGCGGCCCTGGTGCCCCTCGGCAGACCGGGGTGCGGAATTGACCGCCACGGCCGGCATTTCATCATCGCGACCTCGGACGCTGCCGATGTGGATGGCGACCAACGGTGGCAGGCTCCCGCGGTTCGCCTGCTTCCCGACGCGATCGACCACGACGAGCTCATCCGGCACACCGGGGATGACCGGGCGCGAATCCTCATCGGGATCGGTGAATCCGATCTCGCACCGGCCGCGCTGGATTTTGGACAGCAGTCGCATCTGCTGGTCCTCGGTGACAGCGAATGCGGAAAGAGCGCCGTACTTCGAACCCTGTGCCGAGAGATCGTCCGCAACGTGTTGGTCCAGCCTGCCGAGGTCTTCCTGGTCGACTACCGGCGCAGCCTGCTCGATGCCATCGGCGCTGAACATTTGGCGGGGTACGCGTTCTCCGCCCCGGCGCTGGCCGATCAGCTGCCCACGCTGGTCGCCCGGTTGGAACGCCGACTGCCGAACGCCCACACCACCGCCCAGCAGCTCCGGGACGGGTCCTGGTGGACAGGACCCGAGATATACGTGGTCGTCGACGACTATGACCTGGTCTCGGCCGCACCCGGGGATCCGCTCGGCCAGCTGCTGAGCGTGCTGCCGCACGCCAGGGACATCGGACTCCATCTCGTCGTGTCTCGGCGGTGCGCGGGGACGGCGCGCACGATGTTCGACCCGCTCATGGCGCAGCTTCGCGACAGTGGCTGCCTGGGGCTGTTGATGAGCGGAAGCCCGGACGAAGGCCCGGTGCTGGGAGATCACCGGCCTGCTCCGCAACGTCCGGGCCGAGGACTGTTGGTCACCCGGGGCGCATCGCAGCTGGTCCAGGTTGGATGGTGCCCGCCGTGAAGGGCGCCGTCGTGGAGGTCGGTCCCGCGATCATCCGCAGGGTGTCACCGGATCCCGAAGTCCGGGTGGACGAGGGGCTGGCCGCGACGGCGCTGGCCGGCATCGACGACACGACCGTGCTCCTCGATGAACGTCCCGTCGGTGTCGTGATGTTGTGGCACAACGTGATCGCTTCGGTGCTCGGCCTCCATCGCGAATCGGTGACCATCGTCCACCCGTCATGGTGGCCCGAGCCTCGCGTGGCCCGCGTCGTCGACGCGGCTGGTCGCATTGCCGGCGAGGTCGTAGCGGTGCCCCGGTCACGGTTGCTGGCACGGCGAGTGCCGGAACCGGCCACCGTCATCGAGATCGCCGACCACCTCATCGCGGTCGCCGGGCACGGTGAGCTCGTCACCGTGCCCGGCCCCGCCCGTGACTGTGAGGCTGTCGCCGAGGTGGCGATGAGTGTTGGGGGCCCCGCGGCGCAGGTTCTCATCGACACCGCGGACGGGATCGCCGACGCCGACAACATCGCGGGCGCGGTCCGCACTGCACTGATCCGCAGGGGCGTGTCCGCAGTGTCGGCGAGGATCGATGACGCCCTGCTGGGTTCACCCCAGCCCGAACCGATCAGCGCGAGTGGCCGCAGGGCGCCCGCACATCGACGGTGGCGCCGCGTCTCGCCCCAGGTCGTCGCTGCCGCGTCGGTGGCAGCGGTGATGTGTGGCGTAGGCCTCGCCTCAGCGCGTCCGCGCACCGTGGCGCCGGCAGTGACCGCCGATGCGACGAGTCTCGTCGAGGGACGCATCGCGGTGCGGATCCCGGCGCACTGGGACGTCGAGAGGATCACTGCCGGTCCTGGGTCCAGGCGGGTGCGGGTGACATCGCCGGTCGATCCTGACGCCGCCCTGCACATCACTGCGTCGTACGTGCCGGGTGAGATGTCGAGCGCAACGGCGCACGTGTTGTGGCAAGCCATCGCCCGGCAGCCCGCAGGTGTTTTCGTGGACTTCCGTCCGAGCGATCAGCGCGGCGCGCGACCGGCGGTCACATACCGCGAAGTGCGCGTCGGCCGGAACATCCGGTGGTCGGTTGTGCTCGACGGTTCGATGCGGATCAGCATCGGGTGCCAGAGCGCGCCGGGCAGGGAGGACACCATCCGCGAGGCATGTGACGAGGCGGTGCGCTCGGCCCGTGATCTGCATGGAACCGACGCCGCACCATGAGCGTCGAACCTATTGTCAGCATGAGTAATTCGACCGATAGGATGGCAGGTGGCCACACTCAGTACAGACTTCGATCTCATGCGCTCGGTCGCGGCGGCTACCGATGCTCGCAACGATGAGATCCGGGTCATGTTGCAGGGATTCATCTCTCGCATGGACGCCGTGCCGCCCACGGTGTGGGGTGGCCTCGCGGCCACCCGGTTCCGGGATGTCGTGCAACGGTGGAACACCGAGTCCACCAGGTTGTGCCACACGCTTGCCGGCATCGCCGAGATGATCCGGAACAACGAGCGACAGTTGCGTGCGGCGGCGAACCTGCACGCTCAACGAATCTCCGATGTGACAGCCCAACTGTGAGCGGTGGAGCCACTGACATGAACCCGATACTTGCCTACAATTTCGACGAAATCGACGCCGTGGTACGCCATGACATCCACGCCACGTCGGCACGGCTGCGCGCCGCGCTGGAGGATCTGAGCCGGCAGATCGCTCCGCTACAAGAGGCCTGGACCCGCGAGGCCGCAGCCGCCTACCAGGTGGAGCAGGCCCGTTGGCAGCAGGCCGCCGCCCAGCTGAACGAGATCCTGGCGAGCCTCGGCAATGCGGTGGCCCACGGCGCCGCCGAGGTTGCCGACGCCGACCGGCGCGCCGCGAGTGCCTGGGGTTGACCGGCGCGCTCCCTGGAACTCTGTGCGGTCCCGACGGAGGAGAGCCGTCGGGACCGCACAGTCACAGGCATTCCGGGCCCGGCGACGGGCCGGGGGCGTGCTGTGCGGCCACGGTGTTCGGCACCACCTCGGCGGCCAAAGAGCCGAACGCCTCAACGTATTCGGGCCGCGACCAGAACCCGGAGTGCCCGCAGATCGGGGGATAGCTGCCGTCGGGGTCGGGTGCCAGGCTCGTGACATCGCGCAGGTGGTAGTCCACTTCGATCAGGGCGCCCTGTGCCGTCGTCGCTCCGGTGGACAACACCCACGACCCGATCGGATCGCTGAGTGCCCACAGGTTGATCCACCGTCGGCGTCGCATATCGTGCAGTAGGCCGAGCGGGGTGCGGCCGAGATAGGCCGGAAAGTTCCGGGCATACAGCCGGCGCAGCGGCGAGCCGAACGTCAGCAGCGCCACATCGGGCGCGCGGATACCGGCCTGCAGCAGAGCGGCCGCGGCGATGACGCTGCCCTGGCTGTGTGCGGCCAGCACCGCCGCGTCGCCCGACTCGGTCAGCGCCGAGACCCGCTGCAGCAGCTGGGGAACCGCGCGCTCCGCATAGCACGGTGGGGTCAGCGGATGGTTGGCGCGCGGCCAGAACGTCGCGACATCCCACAGGATCGCCACCGTCCGCCGAGTCGTGCGGTCCCGCAGCGCCAACAGCGACACCGCGATCAACAGAGCCGCCGCCGCGGCGATCACCAGCACACAGATCCCGGCCAGCCGCACCACCCCGGCCGGCAGGCCGTCGACGCCCAACACCGTGTAGACCACCAACACGACCGCGACGGCCACCAGTGTCGCCACCGTCACGCCCGCAACGATCGGGAGCACCAGCTCCGTCGACTGTGCCCAGGCCTGCGCCGAGGAGACCTGGGCCGCGCGGCGGCGCTCGGCGGCGGTGGGCTCTTTGGTGTATTCGTCCAGAACCGCGCCGGCACCGGCGCTGGCGCGGCGCCGAATCATCAGCCACGCGACCAACCCCGCCACCACCACGACCGCCAGCAGCGCCACGAACAGGATCGCCGCCCAGAAGAACGGCGCCGGCACGATCAGCGGCACCTTCACCCGCTGCGCCTCGCGCGCGGAGCTGACCGGATCGCCCAGCGCCAGCGCCGCCAGGAATCCGATGCCGACGCTGAACGCCCCGCCGACCAGCAGCGCGAGCGTCGCGGTGAGCGGAGCGACGAACCCCCGCAACGTCGGGGTGAACCCGTCGGCGAAACCCCCCACCCGCGAGATCGCCGTCGCGGCCATCACCGCCACCAACAGCACGATCTGGGCGCCCAGCAGCACATAGACCGCGCCGCGCAAACCCGGCAGATAGGTGGGGCCCGGGGGATAGTCCGCCGGCGCGAGGCCCACCCACAGCAGTGACCCCGCCAGCACCACCAGCGACAGCCACTGCACGATCAGCAGCGGCACCGTCAACCGGTCGGCGCCCCGCCCGCCGCGGCCGCTGACCCGGTTGCTGGCGGTGACCCCCACCGCCGCCGCCAGGATCACAGCATTGATCCCGATCAACGCCACCGTCACCGGGCGCGCCGGGTGCGGGTGGGAAGCGTTGGGCCACAACGTCAGGACGGCCAGCGCCGATGCCCACGCCATCACGTGTGCCGAGCGCAGCCGGCCCACCGACGCATCGGTGGTCCAGAAGGCGGGATCGGTCAGCGGAATGTCGCCGCGCAGCACCGTAGGATCAGGCGGCCGCCCCTGCGGCACAGCCGGATTCGCGCGACCGATCAAGAGGATGCCGATGATGACCAGCGCCACCGGAACCGCCGCGACGGCCAGCTGCCCGCCGCGGCACAGCTGGGCGAACGGCGCGAACGGACCCCACCGCGCGCTGCACCCCGGCAGCGCGCCGCACTGCCAGACCGTCACGTCGAGCACGGTCAACACCAGTGCACACAACAACGTCAGCGTCAGCGACAAACCGATCAGCCGCAGCCCGCGCACCGACAGGTTGCCCGCCAGCGTGGCCACCCGGTTTCGGGGGCGCTGGGCCGGCAGCATCCAGTGCGCGAGATTGATCAGGACGAACGGTACGAACAACAGCCACAGCGCCCGGCTCGCCGGCCCGGACGTCAGCCTTCCCCACGAATAGACCTCCAGCGGGCGGTGCGGATCGGCTTCGGCGATGGGCCGGTAGAAACCGGCCGCGGCGTCGCCGGCAACCCGGTGGATCTGCTCCTTGGGCAGGGCGAGCATCGCTTCGGGCGGCGTGCCCGAGACACCGTGCACCCGCAGTTCGGTCAGCGTCCCCATGCCTTCATGCTGCACTGATCGGGGGCGGGCAGTGACCCGGAACACAGAAATGTGGGCTATCGTGGCGGCACGCGCGTTGGCCGAGGCGCCCGTGCGGGGAGTGTGATCGCCGATGGGCACATCCAGAACTTCACGGATCGGGGCGTCGAACCCCCGACCGTCAGCAGCGCTGCGCACGGTGCACGAGCTGTTCGTCGCCGGCGAGGTCGACGCGTCCTATCTGGCCTCCAGCCCGCTGCGCCCGCTGGTGGCCAAGAGCTGGCAGCGCAGCCTGGCCACCGGCGTCGACCCCGACCAGATCGCCGGGCCGTCGCCGGTCGGTGAGGAGCTCGCCCGGCTGCGCGACACCCATCCGCTGGCGCCCACGCTTCCCGTCATCCGCCGGCTGTTGGTCGACGACGCCGCAGGCTCCGGTGTGGTCGTCGCGGTGACCGCCGCCGACGGGACGCTGCTGTGGGTGGAAGGTGACCGCAGCGCCTGCCGTCGGGCTGAGGGCATGAACTTCGTTCCTGGCGCGGACTGGAGCGAGCGCGGCGCGGGCACCAACGCGCCCGGCACCGCCTTGGCACTGGACTCCGAGCTGCAGATCCGCGGCACCGAACACTTCTCCCGCGTCGTGCAGCCGTGGAGTTGCACGGCGGTACCCGTGCACGATCCGGGCACCGGCGCGCTGATCGGGGCGATCGACCTGACCGGCGGACCGCGGACAGCCACCCCGCAGGCGCTGGCGCTGGTGCGCGCCACCGTCGTCGCCGTCGAGAACCACCTGGCGCTGCTGCGGCTGACCGGGTCGGCGTTCGAGGCCGCACCGCGCCGACCGCGGCTGGCGGTGCTGGGCTCCGACCGGCCGCGCTGGGTGGTCACCGACGACGTCGGCCATCTGCGGGCCACCCCGCTGACCGGCCGGCACGCCGACATCCTGGTGCTGCTCAGCCGCCATCCCGAAGGCCTGAGCGCCGATCACCTGGCGATACTGCTCGACGAGAAGGACCTCGACGTGGTGACGGTGCGCGCCGAGATGTCGCGGCTGCGCAAGGTCGTCGGAGCGGAGTTCATCGCCTCGCGCCCCTACCGGTTGCTGCGGCCGATCACCTCCGACATCGACGAGGTGTACGAGGCGCTCGAGGCCGGCGATGTCAGTACCGCGCTGGACCGCTACCCGGGGCCGCTTCTGCCGCAATCGATTTCACCGGCCATCGGCAGGCTGCGCACCGAGCTGAGCATGACCGTGCGCGACGCCGTGCTGGCCAACCGGGACCCGCGCATCCTGCGCCGCTGGCTGGAGAGCCCGGACGGCCGCGACGACCGCGAGGGCTGGCGTGCCCTGCACGACGCTGCCCGGCCGGGCTCGGCCGAGCGCGCACAGGCCCACGGCCGGCTGGCCGGCCTGGACTTCGACCTGGCCTGATGCGGCAGTCGCCGCCCCAATGTTGCGCATTCTTGTGCAACCGTGCTGCAACTCTGCGCAACCTAGTTTGAGTGACGACCGACACAGTTCGTCGTCTTGAACACGCAGGAGAGTGCCATGACCGTATACACCAGGCCGGGTGCCGAAGGGTCCGTGATGACCTTTGAGTCCCGATACGACAACTACATCGGCGGGGGTTGGGTCGCTCCGGTAGCGGGCCGGTATTTCGAGAACCCCACCCCGGTCACCGGTGAGGTCTTCTGCGAGATCGCCCGCTCCGATGAGTCCGACGTCGAGAAGGCCCTCGACGCCGCCCACGCCGCCGCACCGGCCTGGGGTAAGACGCCGGCGGCCGAGCGGGCCGTGGTCCTCAACAAGATCGCCGACCGGATCGAGGCCAACCTCGAGAAGATCGCCGTCGCCGAGTCGTGGGACAACGGCAAGCCGATTCGCGAGACCCTGAACGCCGACATCCCGCTGGCGGTGGATCACTTCCGGTACTACGCCGCGGCGATCCGGGCCCAGGA
>Ga0210086_1001279_pt1 | contig 13084 bp, 10 predicted proteins | sample China_Galinas_PW_3_FD_184867 | JGI IMG/M metagenome (GOLD analysis project Ga0210086, IMG submission 184867) | Wetland microbial communities from San Francisco Bay, California, USA, that impact long-term carbon sequestration - China_Galinas_PWB_D2... | ecosystem: Environmental > Aquatic > Marine... | reverse complement strand
TCCTGGATACCGTTGAGAATGGTTTCCATCTCCTCTGTTCGTTCTCTTAGCTTTTGTTCTTCGATTCCAATGGCTTTCCAGAATATTTTAAAAACGTCGTATGCCATAAGACGGATGTGAGGCGGTCTGGTTTTGAGAATATCTTCAAAGAGATGCTGTCCAGGCGTGAGAATAATGATCAGGTGAATATTGTATTTTGAATCATACAGCTCGTGATAATCGGTGAGGGAAAAAAGGTTCATTTTTCCGGCGAGCACCATACCCGGACTCTCGGGGTCGGGATCGGCGACAGCCACGATGGCGGCATTGATACCTTCTTGTTTATAATCAAAGGTGGTCTTTTCAAGAATTTCTTTACAAAAAATTCCGCCACCCACAAGGGCGATATTCATAATTGAAGTCGTGTGATTATTCATGTTTACGAATTATCATGCTCCATGATCTCTTTCAAGGCTATTTTCATCTAAACTGAACGTTTCAAATAGTGACAGGGCTATAAAAAAGTAATAATTCAGATTTCACCATATGTTCAGTCAGTTGACAAATGTAACAGGTACCTTTTTATCATGTGTTAAATTTTGGCTGACGAATTTAGCACTCATCTTATGGATATGTATTAAATTTTGGTTGACAAATTTAACATATAGAGAGTAAAAGAGTTCCTTGATTGTGGTCCAGGAGTTCATGAGTGAATGAAGTTTGGATTCAATCTTCCTCATCTATTATATTCAAAACACAACATAAGGAGTTCCACATGACTGATAAGATCCTCGGATCCGTTCTTGTTGTCGGAGGTGGAATTGCCGGGATGCAGGCCTCACTGGACTTGGCGGATTCCGGATATCTGGTTCACCTGGTGGAAAAATCATCCGCCATCGGCGGCGTAATGAGTGAACTGGATAAAACATTCCCCACCAACGATTGTGCAATGTGAATTATTTCACCCAAACTGGTCGAGGTCGGCCGGCATCTTAACATCAACCTTATTACCTGTGCTGAAGTTGATAAGGTTGAGGGTACCGAAGGTAGTTTCAAGGTCACCGTCAAGAAAAACCCCCGCTATATTGATCTTGATAAATGTACATCTTGTGGCGATTGCGTCGAGGTGTGTCCTGTTTCATTGCCCAGCGAATATGATCAAGGTTTTAGTCAAAGAAAGGCAACGTACAAAAAGTACGCCCAGGCGATTCCCGGAGCATTTGCCATACAAAAAGCAGACCAGGCGCCTTGCCGAATGGCATGCCCTGCGGGTTTGAACGTTCAAGCGTATGTTCAGATGGTGGGTCAGGGTAAATATAAAGAAGCCCTTAAAATTATTATGGAAGACCTGCCGTTGCCCGGGGTGCTGGGGCGCATTTGCCCCCACGGATGCGAAGATGCATGCCGCCGGTGTGATGTGGATTCTCCGGTGGCTATCCGGAATCTCAAGAGATTGGCCGCAGATAAATTTGATCCCCGGGATATAGAGATCGCATGCCCTCCGGCAAGAGATGAAAAAGTGGCTATTATCGGTTCCGGTCCGGCAGGCTTGTCCGCTGCGTATCATCTGGCCCGCAAGGGGATTTTATCCACCATATATGAGGCCTTGCCTGTAACCGGCGGTATGTTGCGGGTGGGGATTCCCGAACATCGGTTACCGAGGGATATCCTGGACCAGGAAATCGAGGTCATTACCAAGCTGGGTGTTGAAATTAAAACCAACACGCCTTTGGGACCGGATTTATCCGTGGATGATCTGTTCAACAAGGGATATAAGGCGATTTATCTGGGCATCGGCGCCCATAAGGGAATCGAGCTGGGCGTTCCCGGTGAAAAGGCCGGCGGCGTTCGCCAGGGTGTTGATTTTTTAAGGGAAGTGAACCTCTTCGGAAAAGCAGATGTGGGTGAAAATGTCGCCATTATCGGCGGCGGGAACGTGGCCATAGACGTGGCCCGCTGTGCGGTCCGGCTGGGGGCGAAAAATGTCAACATCGTCTATCGCCGAACCCGTGCGGAAATGCCTGCATGGGAAGAAGAGATTGCCGCTGCCGAGACCGAAGGCGTCAGCATCGAGTATCTATCCGCACCTCAGGAAATCTTAACCCAGGACGGTAAAGTGGTTGGGCTTCGTTGTATCCGGATGGAATTGAGTGATGTGGATTCATCCGGGCGACGGCGACCGGTTCCCGTTCCGGGGACGGAATACGATATGGACATCGATCAATTGATTCCGGCCATCGGTCAGAGACCGGATCTTTCGGCCATCGAAGATATTGCAGGGCTGGAAATCTCTCGCTGGGGGACCACCGAGGTAGATGCCATCTCTTATGCCACCGGCCGTGAAGGGGTGTTTGCGGGCGGTGATGTCCAGACCGGACCGTGGGTGGCCATCGGTGCCATTGCCGCCGGAAAAGAGGCCGCCGAATCCATCCTTCGATATATTGACGGCCGGGATATGGTTCAAGGGCGTGAACCGATGTCCAAAGAAAATCCCCTCTATCGACCGATTCCTGCAGGCATCCCCAAGGAAGCCAGGGCCGAAATGCCTGAACTTGCCCTTGAACAACGCAAAGGAAACTTCAAAGAGGTTGAACTGGGATACGAAGAAAATGCCGGACAGGATGAAGCGCATCGATGTCTGAACTGCGGGTATTGCTGTGAATGTTACCAGTGCGTGGACGCCTGCGGTCCCCAGGCCGTAACCCTGGAAACCCATGCCGAAAAACCCGAGACATTGGAACTTGAGGTCGGTTCGGTGATTCTTGCGCCGGGGTTTAAGCCCTTTGATCCGTCTAAATTTGATAACTACAATTACATCAAGTATCCGAATGTGGTTACGTCCATTGAGTTTGAGCGAATTTTATCCGCCACAGGGCCGACCCAAGGACATCTGGTCAGGATGTCGGATCATAAAGAACCGAAAAAGATTGCATGGTTCCAGTGCATTGGCTCCAGGGATATGAATCGATGCGACAATGCCTACTGCTCTTCGGTGTGCTGTATGTATGCGGTTAAAGAAGCGGTGATTGCCAAGGAGCATTCCGGAAATGATCTGGACTGTGCCATATTTTTCATGGACATGCGCACACACGGCAAAGATTTTGATAAATATTACGAATCAGCAAAAGAAAAGCACGGTGTGCGATTTGTAAGAAGCCGTGTGCATACCGTTGATCCGGTGCCCGGGACGGATGACCTTGAAGTCCGATATGTTACCGACGAAGGGGAGATCAAAACCGAAATTTTTGATCAGATTGTCCTGTCCGTGGGCATGGAGATTTCTTCGGAAATTGTCGATCTGGCCAAAAGGCTCGGCATTGAACTCAGCGAAGGTAATTTCTGTAAAACAGAAAGCATCGATCCCATCGCAACCCAAAATAAAGGTATATATGTCTGTGGTGCGTTTCAAGGGCCCAAAGACATTCCCGAGTCGGTCATGGAAGCGAGCTCAGCCGCATGCAGCGCCGGCATCAGTCTGTCGTCCGCCCGCGGGTCTCTTGTCCGTGAAAAGGAATTTCCGGTCGAAAGTGACGTGTCGGGTAAAGACGCCAGGATCGGCATCTTTGTCTGCAACTGTGGTATCAATATCGGTGGTGTGGCCGATGTTCCGGCCATTGCCGAATATGCGAAAAGCCTGCCCAACGTCGCTTATGTGGAAGAGAACCTGTTTACCTGCAGCCAGGACACCCAGGATAAGATGGTCGAGGTCATCAAAGAGCAAAACTTAAACCGCATTGTCGTGGCGGCCTGTACACCTCGAACCCATGAACCGTTATTCCAGGAGACTATACGGAATGCAGGTCTTAATGCATATCTTTTTGATATGGCCAATATCCGGAATCAGTGTACCTGGGTGCACTCGAACGATAAGAAAAGCGCCACGGAAAAATCAAAAGACCTGGTCCGGATGGCGGTTAACAGAGCCTCTTTGCTGGAGCCGATTCCCGCTGTTTCGGTGGACATCAATAAATCAGTACTTGTGATCGGTGGCGGTATATCCGGCATGACCGCGGCGATCAGCCTGGCCGATCAGGGGTTTCCGGCAACCATAGTGGAAAAATCGTCCGAACTCGGCGGTGCTGCAAAGGATCTAAAACAGACCTGGAAGGGACAGGATGTAAAAGGATTTCTTGCCGGTTTAGTCGATAAAGTGAAACTGCATCCTGACGTTGAGGTGTTGACCGGATCAGAAGTGGTGGGTGCGTCCGGATTTGTGGGCAACTTTGAAACCCAGGTGGCCAATGGAAACGGGACAAAAACCATCCAGCACGGGGTGACCATTATTGCCACCGGCGGCAAGGCTGCCGATGTCGATGAGTACCTTTACGGCAGGAATCCGAGAGTGACCCGTTGGCATGATCTGGAGCACGATCCTGAAAAATTGAAAAATGCGGAAAGTATTGTGTTCATTCAATGCGTGGGATCAAGGGACGACAATCGACCGTATTGTTCCAGAATTTGCTGCACCGCCTCTGTCTTGCAGGCTGTTTCCATCAAAGAACAGGATCCGGACACCGATGTTTTTATTCTCTATCGGGATATCCGAACCTATGGTGAAAAAGAGTATCTATACAAAAAAGCCCGGGAACTGGGTGTTATCTTTGTCCGATATTCGCTGGATAATAAACCCAAGGTCAGGGAAATCGAAAATGGCCTCGAAGTGGATGTTTTTGATCCGATTCTGCAAAAAAACATCACCATAAATGCAGATTACGTCAATCTTGCCACAGCCATAGAACCGGCTGAGAATGCTGCAATTTCAGAATTCTATAAAATTCCGCTCAATGCTGAAAAATTTTTTATGGAGGCCCATGCCAAGCTGAGGCCGGTGGATTTTGCCACTGACGGTATTTTCCTGTGCGGGCTGGCCCACTATCCCAAGGCGATTGATGAAAGCATCGCCCAGGCCATGGCAGCTGCCAGCCGGGCAACCACCATTCTGGCAAAAGATTCCGTTCAAATTTCACCGCTGGTATCCCAGATCGATGCTGAGAAATGTATCGGATGCGGGCTTTGTGCGGAAGTCTGTGCATTTGCTGCCATCGAGCTGGAGGAAGTTGAAGGAAAAGGGTATCGTGCCAAGAATATTTCAGCGTCCTGCAAGGGATGCGGACTTTGTGCGGCGTCATGCCCGCAACAAGCTATCGATATGCTCCATTTCCGGGATGCACAAATTGTCGCTTCCATTTGTGCTGCGGTTTAAATGGTTACATCGATAAATAGTCGAATGGTTAATTGGTTGATAAATAAGGAATCGATTTAATATATAAAACAGGTAAGGGGTAATCGGTGAGGGGTTATAGAAAAAAGAATTCAGCTTAATGTTATTACCCATAACCTATAACCTATAAATATAAGGTGATATAATGGGAGATTTTGAACCTAGAATCGTTGCTTTTTTGTGCAACTGGTGTGCCTATGCCGGGGCAGATCTGGCCGGCGTTTCACGCTTGCAGTATCCGCCCAGTATCCGAACCGTACGTGTGATGTGTTCGGGCAGAGTCGATCCGATGTTCGTGCTGGAAGCATTTAAGGATGGATGTGACGGCGTGCTGGTGGCCGGGTGACATTTCGGAGATTGCCATTACCTGGAAGGTAATGTACAGGCCGAAAAAAAGATCCGTTTAACCCAAAAATTGTTTGATATTGCCGGTATCGGTAAAGATAGACTTCACCTGGCGTGGGTGTCGTCCGCCGAAGCCCAACGGTTTGTGGAGGTCGTTACCACGGCTACCGAATCCGTCAAAGCCCAGGGGAAATTTGATCCGAAAGCATTTAGCTTTGAACTGGCTGCAGCAGAGATGACTCTTGCCGGAGAAACATTGAGATGGATGGTGGGAAAGGAAGTCAAAATTACCACCCAAGGTGATGTATACGGACGCAAATGGGATACCGTGAGTTTTGAAACCATTCTCGATGCGGTGCTTGAAAGAGAATATCAGAAGAACTTGATTTATCAGGCTGTGAAAGAAGGGTATACTTCCGTCAGAGATATCAACGAAAAGATCGGGCTCGATCTTAAGAGAATTTCTTACCTTTTGGCCGATCTGGAAAAGACAAATAAGGTCGGGTTTACGGGAATGAAAGATCGTATACCGGTTTTTGCAGTGTTATAAGGATTGACAATTGAAGATTGAAGAATGAAAAATCTTTTGAATCAATCAATCGACAATCTTCAATTCATAAGGGAGGAGAAATGACGAACAAAAGCGGGTCTGTTATGGTTGTCGGTGCCGGTATTGCCGGGATGCAAGCGGCACTCGACCTGGCCAATTCAGATTATAAGGTGTATCTGGTAGATAAGTCACCTACCGTGGGTGGTATGATGTCCCGTTTGGACAAGACGTTCCCCACCAATGACTGTGCCATGTGAGTGATCTCGCCCAAACTGGTCGAGGTCGGCCGGCACATAAATATCGATCTGGTGATGTGCAGCGAAGTCAAAAGTGTGGAAGGTAAGCCCGGGAACTTTGAGGTTTCACTGGTTAACCATCCCCGGTACATCGATCCCGTTAAATGCACGGGGTGCGGGGAATGCATGAGACATTGTCCGGTGACCGCCGTCAACCAGTACAACATGAAACTGGATGATCGCAGAGCGACATATATCGAGTATGCCCAAGCGGTTCCCCTTGCTTTTGCCATTGACACCGATACTTGTATCGGTTGTGGTCTTTGTGAAAATATGTGCATTGCCAAGGCGATCGAGTATGATGATAAGGAGCGTGAAACCAGCCTTAATGTGGGATCCGTTATTATAGCTGTGGGAAGTCGCGGATTTGATCCTTCAGGTCTTGATTATCTGGGATATGACAAATACACCAATGTGGTGACCAGTGAAGAATTTGAGAGGATCTTGAGTGCATCGGGACCCTATTTCGGGCATCTGATGCGGCCCCTTGACCGGGAAGAACCCAAAAGCATTGCCTGGCTGCAATGTGTGGGCTCCAGGGATGTCAACCGGTGCGGTAACGGATACTGTTCTTCGGTGTGCTGCATGTATGCCGTCAAAGAGTCCATGATCGCCAAAGAGCACGTCCATGGAGAGCTCGATTGTGCGGTGTTCAATATGGACATGCGGACATTCGGAAAAGATTATGAAAAATATTACTTGCGCGCCCGGGATAAAGACGGCGTTCGTTTTATCAAAGCCAGGGTGCACAGCATTATTGAAGTTCCGGAAACCGGAGATCTGGTTATCCAATATGCCGATGAAACCGGAAAGATGAAAGAAGAGACCTTCAGTATGGTGGTGCTTTCCGTCGGTCTTCAGGTTCAACCGGATGCGGCCGAACTTGCGGAACGTCTCGGCATTAAGCTGAACAAATACCATTTTGTGGAGAGCAATCCATTTGCTCCGGTGGCCACCTCACGGCCCGGAATTTATACTTGCGGAGTATTGCAGGGACCCAAGGACATCCCCGGATCGGTAACAGAGGCCAGTGCAGCCGCTTGTTTGGCAGGCGCCGAGCTTGCCGAAGCCCGGGGTGCCGACACCCCCAAAGTTGAAGTTCCCGAGCAGATCGATGTTACCGGTCAGGATCCTCGCGTCGGTGTCTTTGTGTGCAATTGCGGCATCAACATCGGCGGGATTGTGGATGTTCCGGCGGTGAAAGATTATGCCGCAACCCTTCCACATGTGGTCTATACGGATGAAAACCTGTTTACCTGCAGTCAGGATACCCAGGACAAGATTAAAGAAAAAATTATAGAACACGGCCTAAACCGGGTGGTGGTGGCATCGTGCAGCCCTAAAACCCATGAGGCCATGTTCATGGAGACCCTCGAAGCTTGCGGATTGAACAAGTATCTCTTTGAAATGGCCAACATCCGCAACCAGAACTCATGGATCCATTCCAAGCAACCCGAAATTGCGACCAAAAAAGCCAAAGACCTGGTTCGTATGTCCGTGGCCAGAGCCGCTGCATTGAGAACCCTTCATGAAAAGGTTGTTCCCATTAACAAACAGGCCTTGGTCATCGGCGGTGGCGTGGCGGGAATGAATGCCGCACTCAGTTTAGGCAACCAGGGATTCAATACGGTATTGGTTGAAAAAGAAGCCGAGCTTGGCGGTTATTCGCGAAAACTTCATCACACCATCGAGGGTGCAGATATCCAGGTCTACCTTAAAAATCTTATCGATGAAGTGAATAGCCACGACAAAATCGACGTGTTGACCGGAGCCAAAATTACCGGCTTTGAAGGATTCAAAGGCAACTTTGCTACGGAAGTGATGTTAGGCTCAAAAGCAGAAAAGCGCAGGATTGAGCACGGCGTTTTTATCGTGGCCACCGGCGCCGGGGAATACCGACCCAAGGAGTATCTTTACGAAGATGACGAGCGAGTGGTGACTCAGGTGGAGCTTTCAGATATTCTGGAAGAAAAGGGCGCTGCCGATCTTGACAGTGTTGTGATGATCCAGTGTGTCGGTTCCAGAAATGATGATAATGTCGAATGCTCTAGAATCTGCTGCCAGAATGCCGTAAAGAACGCCCTGCACATTAAAAAGTTGAATCCGGATACCGAGGTTTATGTGATGTATCGGGATATTCGGACGTACGGGCTTCTCGAAGATTATTATACAGAGGCCAGGCAGAAAGGGGTTATCTTTATACGTTTTGACAAGGATGCTCCGCCGGATGTTCGAAGCTCGTCCGAAGGAATGCTGGTGACCGTTAAAGACCATATACTTCAGCAGAACATAGAGATCAGGGCCGATCTTGTGGCTTTAAGTGCCGGAATGGTGGCTGAAGATACCACAGAGATGAGCCAAATTATGAAACTGAATCGAAATCCGGAAGGGTTTTTTATAGAAGCGCATGTAAAACTCCGGCCCGTGGACATGCCCAGCGACGGAATCTTCTTGTGTGGAACCGCCCATGGTCCAAAGCTGATCGCCGAAACCATTTCCCAGGCCCAGGCGGCGGCGTCAAGGGCGGTGACGTTTCTTGCCAAAGATGCCATCAAACTCTCGGCCATCACGGCCAAGGTGGATGTAGACCACTGTGTCAAATGTCTGACCTGCGTCCGTTCTTGTCCGTTCGGCGTGCCTGAGTTTAATGTCAATGAAAAAGTCATTGAAATCAATGAAGCAATCTGCCATGGATGCGGCGTTTGTGCAAGCATCTGCCCGCGGCAGACCATTCAATTAAGTTATTATGATGACGACCAAATAGTGTGTAAAATTGATGCCTTACTTGAGGCGGAGGGGATGTGATGGCTGATTTCGAACCGACCATTTTAGCATTTTGTTGTGATTACTGAGGATATTCCGCCGCGGACCTGGCAGGTTCCATGCGACTCGATTATCCTGCTAGCATTAAAATTATTAGACTTCCCTGTACCGGAAAGGTTGATGTCATACATCTTCTGAGGGCATTTCAGAAAGGGGCCGACGGGGTTTATGTGGTGGGCTGCCTGGAAGGAAATTGCCACTATAACGAAGGCAATTTCAGGGCTCGTGAACGGGTGGAACATGTCCGTATGTTGCTGGAAGAGATCGGTCTTGAAGGCGACAGGGTGAGAATGTATAACCTATCTTCAGGTGAAGGACCTACCTTTGCAGCCTATGCAAAGGAGATGACCGAAAATATTCGGTCTTTAGGTCCCAATCCATTAAAGGCTTCGGCAAAGGCTTAAAAACGGAGGAGATACTATGGCTGAAGAAGCAATCAAAATAGGAGGCAAAAAGAAAAGCATCTTTCTGGACAAGGTAAAGGAGCTTCTTCCTGAAGGAGGAAATCTCAACCTTTGCCTGACCTGTGGTGCTTGTTCATCCGGATGCCCGGCTACGGGTCTGGAAGACATGGACCCCAGAAAATTTCTGCGAATGGCGGCTCTGGGTATGGATGAAGAAATTTTAAGCACACCCTGGGTGTGGATGTGCACCATGTGTACGCGATGCATTTATGTCTGTCCCATGAAAATCAACATCCCCCAACTGGTCTTTAACGCCAGGGCAAGCTGGCCCCGGGAAGAGCGGCCCAAGGGAATCCTCGGCTCATGTGACATGGCATTGAGAAACGATACCTGCAGTGCCATGGGGGCATCTGAGGAAGATTTTCAATTCGTGGTAGAAGACGTGCTGGAAGAATATCAGGAATCTCAGCCTGAATTCAAGGAAATGAAAGCAGATGTCAACAGGGAAGGGGCTGAATTCTATTTGAATCAGAATTCCAGAGAACCGGTCACCGAACCGGATGAGATGGTTCCGCTCTGGAAGATTCTACACCAGGTGGGAGCCGACTGGACATACGGTACAAAAGGATGGGCAGCGGAAAATTACTGCCTGTTTCTGGCCGACGATAAAAACTGGGAGCATATTGTAAAGGTCAAGGCCAAAGCCGTAGATGATCTCAAGTGTAAGGTCTGGCTCAATACCGAGTGAGGGCATGAGCTATTTGCAGTCCGGGTCGGACTGGAAAAATTCAAGATCGATCACAAGTTTGAAATAAAGAGTATCATTCAGTATTATGCCCAATGGATTCGTGAAGGCAAACTGAAGGTCAATTCCGATTGGAACAAGGATCTGAAAATCAAATTCACGGTTCAGGATCCTTGTCAGCTTGTCCGCAAGAGTTTTGGAGATCCGGTGGCCGAAGATCTCCGATATACGGTGAAAGCGGTGGTGGGTGAAGAGAATTTTATCGATATGCATCCAAACCGGTCGAACAATTACTGCTGTGGCGGCGGAGGAGGATTTCTCCAATCCGGATATCCTGACGCGCGTCGTGCCTACGGCAAACTCAAAGCCGACCAGATTCTGGCAACAAAGGCAGATTACTGCATTACACCATGCCACAACTGCCATGCTCAGATTCATGATTTAAGTGACATCAACAATCACGCATGGCAAACTCTTCATTTGTGGACATTGATCTGTTTGTCGTTAGGAATTCTTGGGCCCAATGAGCGTGAATATCTGGGAGATGATCTTAAAGAAGTGTTGCCTTTTCATCCGGAATCGGCAATGTAGTCATTGGCTATCAGTCATGGGTCATCTGAGAATGGTTAACTGATGGGTGATTAATGATAAACAGCTGGCGACAAATGACTGTTTAGGAGGGAAAATGATAGTTGCCAAAAGAAAACCCTTTGAAGAAATAAAAGAGATGATCAAGGACTATAAAAAAGTCCTGAATGTGGGCTGCGGAACCTGTGTGGCGGTTTGCCTTGCAGGGGGTGAGAAAGAGGTTGCCGTTCTGAATGCCGAAATCGATATGGCCAGAAAACTGGACAATAACCCTATAGAACTTGGTGCTAAAACCGTCGAAAGACAGTGTGACCATGAATATCTCGAGGAGCTGGACAATATTATCGGCGAGTATGATGCCGTTATATCTATGGCATGCGGCGTTGGGATTCAGTTTCTGGCGGAACGATTTCCGGATAAACCGGTTTTTCCGGGTGTGGATACCACCGGTATGTCCGCCAATCAGGCGGTGGGATGGTATGAAGAGCGATGTCGTTCCTGCGGCAAATGCGTACTCGGAATGACCGCTGCCATTTGTCCGGTCACCATGTGTGCAAAAGGACTTTATAACGGTCCATGCGGCGGCACCAATAGGGGAAGCTGCGAGATAAACACGGATCAACCCTGTGCCTGGTTCAGGATCTATGAACGTCTGGAAAGGCAAGGCCGTCTTGATAATATTAAAGCATATACACCCCCGGCAGAATGGAATGACCAGATTCCACGGACATTGATTCAGCCCGGTTACAAAAAACCTGAGAAAGCGGAAGAATCATAACATCCCATTGATACGGATAAAAGCGCGTATATTGGTATAAATCCGGCACATCGGATTATGAGAATAATGATTTTGCAATTAGAGCAGAGGAAGCTGAAATGAAATCAGGAAGCAATTTGGAGAAAGTTTTAAAAGCAGGTCATTTTGCATTTACGGGGGAACTTGGGCCGCCCAGAGGCTGTGATGTCCAAGAAGTAAGAGAAAAGGCTCAACATTTAAAAGGGAATGTGGATTCGGTGAATATTACCGACAATCAGACCGCTATGGTACGGATGTCCAGTTGGGCAGCAAGCCTTATCTTGCTTCAGGAAGGTTTGGAACCCAATTTTCAGATGGTGTGCCGGGATCGAAACCGGTTGGCCATGCAGGCCGATGTTTTAGGCGCCTATGCCCACGGCATACGGAATATGCTGTGCCTTTCCGGTGATCATCAAATGTTTGGCGACCATCCCCTGGCCAAAGGTGTATTCGATATCGACTCCATCCAGTTGATCAATATGGTCAAAACCATGCGTGATGAAGGAAAATTTTTAAGCGGTGCCGATCTGCATGGGTCGCCCAAAATGTTTATCGGTGCGGCATCCAACCCCTTTGCAGATCCGTTCGAATGGCGGGTACACCGCCTGGCAAAGAAGGTGGCAGCCGGGTGCGATTTCATCCAGACCCAGTGTATCTACAACATGGAAAAGTTCCGGGAATTTATCAAACAGGCCAATGACATGGGCCTTACGGAAAAAGTTTATATCTTGGCCGGTGTGACGCCCATGAAGAGTGTGGGTATGGCCAAGTACATGAAGAATAAGGTTCCTGGAATGGATGTGCCGGATGAAATCATCAAACGCCTTCAGGGGGCGGAAAAAGGAAAGGTGGCCGATGAGGGCATCAAATTCGCCTGCGAACAGATCGAAGAGTTCAAGGAAATGAAAGGGGTTCACGGGGTTCACATGATGGCCATTGAATGGGAACACATGGTTCCCGAAATTGCCGAACGGGCAAAAGTTCTGCCCAGGCCGGTTGTGGATTAAAGCCAAGGGCCTGTCGAATATCGCATAATATAGCAGATTTTAAATTTCATGATCCGTTGTGCAGCTAAGGAGGCGGATCAATGACGATAAAAATATAAACCCGGTTTTATCAAAAACCGGGTTTTGTTATTTTAGCGTTTTTACCAATGCTTATTTGATAGAAAATATAGGCGCCTATAATACTGCCGATAATATCTGCCAGAGCATCCATGACATCAGCGGTTCTGTATGGGACAAAAGACTGGTGAATTTCATCGCTGATGCCGTAAAGCGATGAAAAAAGCACGCTGAGCGCAAAAATGAGTTTCAGATGATGTTTGATCCGGGTGG
>Ga0210086_1001278_pt1 | contig 13111 bp, 8 predicted proteins | sample China_Galinas_PW_3_FD_184867 | JGI IMG/M metagenome (GOLD analysis project Ga0210086, IMG submission 184867) | Wetland microbial communities from San Francisco Bay, California, USA, that impact long-term carbon sequestration - China_Galinas_PWB_D2... | ecosystem: Environmental > Aquatic > Marine... | reverse complement strand
GACGGCAAGATCAAGGGGCTCAACGCGTGGCGCAAGAAGCTCGAGGACGACATCGCCGAGCGGTCCAAGGAAGACAAGCCGACCGGCAAGCTGTTCGGCATCGATCGTGAGGTCGAAGGCTTCGAGGTCGTCGACGACTACACCCTCCGGTTCCACCTGACGAAGCCGTACCCGCAGTTCCTGTGGGTTCTCGCGATGCCGTATACGTCGGTCTATCCGCGCGAGGCGGTCGAGCACTACGGGGACGAGTTCGGCAACCACCCGGTCGGGACGGGCCCGTTCAAGGTCACGGAGTTCAACCCCGTCTACCGGGTCGTCTACGAGCGCAACAAGCACTACCGCGAGCAGTACTTCCCCGACCCGCGCAACAAGCCCGAGGACCGGATCGCCGGCTGGGACTGGCAGAAGGACGAGAAGGACGGGTTCCTCGTCGATGCCGGCAAGAAGATTCCGATGCTCGACGGCATGGAGATCCGCTTCATCCTCGAGGACCAGCCGCGCTGGCTGTATTTCAAGAACGGCTACACCGACTTCCTGAACCCGCCGAAGGACAATACCGACGAAGCGATTCCCGGCGGCAAGCTCAGCCCCGAGATGAAGGCCCGCGGCATCAAGATCCTCAAGTGGAGCGAGCTCGGCACGGTCTATACCTGCCTCAACACCGAAGACCCCGTGCTCTCGAACGTCAACGTCCGCCGCGCGATGGCCTGTGCGTTCGATCACAAGTGGACGATCGACAACCTCTACAGCGGCCAGGCGATCATGGCGACGAGCCTGATTCCCCCGGAAGTCGCGGGGTACGATCCCGACTACCATCCCTACTACCGAAGCGACGGCCACGCCGACATCCCACGCGCCAAGAAGCTCTTGGCCGAGGCCGGCTATCCCGGCGGCAGGGACCCGAAGACCGGCAAGCAGCTCCAGCTCACGTTCGAGAACTCGGGAAGCAGCGTGACGAGTCGGCAATCCGCGAACCGTTTCGTCGACGAGATGCGCAAGATCGGGATCCAGGTCGAGGTCATCATGAACACGTTCCCGCAGATGGTCGCGAAGATGCGCAAGAAGGCGTTCCAGGTCGCCGGCCTCGCGTGGGGCTTCGACTACCCCGACGCCCAGAACATCCTGCAGCTGCTCTACGGGCCGAACGCGTCGCCCGGCATCAACGCTGCCAACTTCAAGAACGCGAAGTTCGACGAGCTCTACGACAAGGCCTCGACGCTCGACGACGGCCCGGAGCGGACCAAACTCTATGTGAAGATGGCGCACATCGTCGCTGACCAGGTACCGTGGATCACTCGCGTGCATCGCATCCGACCCAACCTCCGGCACCCGTGGTTGACCGGGTTCAAGTACACGGAGACCAGCTACCAGTACTGGCGGTTCGCCAACGTCGACGCGGAGGCGCGGAAGAAGGCGGTCCGCCAGTACAACAAGCCCATCCGGTGGCCGCTCTACATTCTCGGGCTCCTGCTGGCGGCGTTCATCGGCATGACGATCCATGGCGGCCGGGTCGGGAGCGCGGCCTGAGCCATGGTCCCGTTCATCATCAGGCGCGTGCTGTACAGCATCCCGGTGCTGCTGGGCGTCGCGTTCATCACGCTGTTCTTGTTCAACAAGGCGGCCGGTGACCCGGCGGCGATCCGGCTCGGCAAGAATCCGAAGCCCGAGGCCGTCAAGCAGCTGCGCAAGGAGATGGGCCTCGACGACAGCTTCGCGAAGCAGTACGTGAGGTTCCTCGGACAGACCGTGTCGTTCGACTATGGCAGGTCGTGGACCGACAACACACCCGTGCGGCGGATCTTCACGCGCGGGATCGGTCCGACGCTCAGTCTGTCGTTTCCGGCGTTCACGCTCGGGGCGTTGCTCGCCATCTCCTTGGCGCTGTTCGTCGCGTTCTACCGCGGTAGCCCGGCCGACAAGGCGCTGACAGCATTGGCGATCGGGGGCATCAGCATCAGCTCGTTGATCTACATCCTCGTCGGGCAGTGGCTGCTCGCGGAGAACTTGAAGCTGTTTCCGATCTGGGGCTACGAGACCGGTGTGGGCGCCGTGCAATTCCTGATGCTGCCGATCCTGATCTGGGTCGTGCTGTCGGTCGGCACCGACCTGCGCTACTTCAGGACCGTGGCGCTCGAAGAGATCGGCCGCGACTACGTGCGCACGGCCAGGAGCAAAGGGCAGACCGAGAAGCGGATCCTGTTCACGCACGTGCTGCGCAACTGCTCGATCCCGATCATCACGCGCCTGACGATCATCCTGCCGTTCTTGATCACGGGCTCGTTCCTGCTCGAGATCTTCTTCGGGATCCCGGGCCTCGGCAGCACCCTCTACAACGCGATTGCGAACTCCGACCTGCCGGTCGTCAAGGCGTTCACGATGATCGGGACGATTCTCTACGTGTTCTTCAACATCCTCGCGGACGTGCTCTACGGCACGTTCGATCCCCGGATCCGGTTGTCATGAGCGATATCGCCGTCGAGCTCGAGTCGGTCGAGATCCGCAGTCCACGGCAGGAGGCCTGGCGGCGGTTCAAGAAGGACCGGACCGCTCTGTTCTTCCTCGGCGTGTTCGCGGTCTTTCTGGCAATGGCGGTGCTGGCGGAGATCTTCGAGCTCGAGCAGCTCGACACGGTCAAACACGGCGGGGCGGTTTCCTACCAGAAAACCTTGCAGCAGCGCGGTCACGAGCTCTCGGACCCGGTGCTCGAGGCATTCCCCGAGTCGTCGACGCCGCCGAGCAGCAAGCACTGGCTCGCTTGGTGGGGTACGACGGCGGCCGGCAAGAGCGTGCTGCTGCGCGTGTTCTACGGCACGAAGGTTGCATTCGTCGTCGGCGCGTGCGGCGCGCTGTTGAGCGTCTTGATCGGCATGACGCTCGGGCTCATGGCCGGGTACTTCGGCGGGGTCATCGACGAGATCGTCGTGTATCTGTACTCGACCCTGGCGTCGGTCCCGTACCTGCTGTTGATGCTCGCGCTGGCGTTCATCGTTCGCCAGGGACCGATCCGCGCGTGGTACGACAACCTCTGGCTGAAATACTATGTCAGTATCGGGCTGTTCAACATCATCGTCGTCATCGGGCTGACGTCATGGGTCACGCTGTGCCGCCTCGTGCGCGCGGAAGTCAAGAAAGTCCGGGAGCTCGACTACGTCCAGGCGGCCCGATCGCTGGGTTTCGGCAGCTTCCGGATCATGTTCAAGCACGTGCTGCCAAACGTCTTCCACCTCGTCATCATCAATTTCTCGTTGACCTTCGTGCTCGCGATCAAGTCCGAGGTCATACTGACCTTCCTGGGGGTGGGGGTCGATCAGGAGCCCTCCTGGGGCCAGATGATCGCCGATGCGAAGAGCGAGCTGATGCAGGGCATCTGGTGGCCGCTGGCGTTTTCGGGGGGATTCCTGTTCCTGCTGACACTTTCGATCAACTATGTGGGCGACGCCCTGCGCGATGCCCTCGATCCGAAGCTCAAACACTGATCGCTGGACGCCATCGTGATCGATAACGGTTGGGAACCCTGCATTCCACTTCTACGGTAGAGACCATGGCCAAAACCGTGACGAGCAAGGACATTTCGAAGCTCTGCATCAACGCGATTCGCATCCTCTCGATGGATGCCGTGCAGAAGGCAAAGTCGGGCCACCCGGGCACGCCGATGGCGCTTGCGCCGTTGTGCTACGTCCTGTGGACCCGGCATCTGCGCCACAACCCGAACAATCCGCAGTGGGCCAACCGCGACCGGTTCGTGTTGTCGTGCGGGCACGCCTCGATGCTGCTCTACAGCTTGCTGCACCTCTCCGGCTACGAGCTCTCGCTCGACGACTTGAAGAACTTCCGCCAGTGGGGCAGCAAGACCCCCGGTCATCCGGAGGTCGATCACGAGCTCGGGATCGAGACGACGACCGGGCCGCTCGGTCAGGGGCTCACCAATGCCGTCGGCATGGCCATCGCCGAAGTCCAGCTCGCCGCGGCGTTCAATCACACTGGACACTACATCGTCGACCACCACACGTACTTCGTGGCGTCCGACGGCGACATGATGGAGGGGATCAGCCACGAAGCCGCGTCGCTCGCCGGCCACCTCGGTCTCGGCAAGCTGATCGGCTTCTGGGACTGCAACGGGATCACGATCGAAGGCTCGCGGAGCCTCGCCGATTCGGAAGACGTCGCCAAGCGCTACGAGGCCTACGGCTGGGACGTGCAGGTCGTGGAGAACGCGAACGAGGACCTCAGCGCGATCGACGACGCGATCGAGGCCGCGCGCGCCGAGCTCGTCAAGCCGAGCCTGATCATCGTCAAGACCGAGATCGCGTTCGGCAGCCCGAACAAGCACGGCACATCCGCTGCCCACGGCTCACCACTCGGCGAAGAGGAGATCGCGCTCACGCGTGAGAACCTCGGGTGGCCGTGGAGCGAAGAGTTCTACGTTCCCGACGAGGCCCGCGACGAATGGGCTCTGTGCAAGGAGCGCGGGACGGAGCTCGAGAAGACCTGGAAGAAGGTCGAGAAGAAATACGCCAAGGCGTTCCCCGCCGAGCACGAAGAGCTGGGGCGAAGACTCGAAGGCAAGCTACCGCCCGATTGGGAAGACGCACTGCCCGCGTTCGATCCCCACGCGTCGATCGCGACGCGCGCGGCGTCGGGCTCGGTGATCAACGCGCTCGCGCCGGTGCTCCCCGAGCTTAACGGCGGCAGCGCGGACCTCGCGCCGTCGAACGACACGTCCGTCGAGGAAGGAGGCGACTTCGCGAGCGACCGCCCGTCGGGGCGCAACCTCCATTTCGGTATCCGCGAGCACGCGATGGGCGCGATCATGAACGGCATGGCGCTTCACGGCGGTCTGCGTCCGTACGGCGGCACGTTCCTCGTGTTCTCCGACTACATGCGGCCGTCGCTGCGGCTCGCAGCGCTGATGGGGCAGCCGACGATCTACGTGTTCACGCACGACTCGATCGGACTCGGCGAAGACGGTCCGACCCACCAGCCGGTCGAGCAGCTCGCGGCGCTGCGCGCGATCCCGGGGTTCACGGTCATGCGCCCGGCCGACGCCACCGAGGTCAGCGAGGCATGGCGGTTCGCGATCAAGAGCGAAGGTCCGGTTGCGTTGGTCCTGACGCGCCAGAAGCTCCCGCTTCTCGACCGCGGCAAGACAGGCGGAGCGGAGCGACTCGCCTACGGCGGATACGTGATTCGCGAAGCCGGCAAGGGGGCGGGGACCGACGACTTCGAGCCGGAGCTCGTGCTCGTGGGCTCGGGCTCGGAGGTCTACCTGTTGCTGCAAGCGCAGGACGTGCTGGCGGCCGACGGTCGCGCAACGCGCGTCGTCAGCATGCCGTGCCTGGAGTTGTTCGGTCAGCAGTCGGACGAGTATCGAGCCAGTATCCTGCCCGAAGGGGTTCCGACGCTGGCCGTCGAAGCCGCGCATCCGATGCCGTGGTATCGCTGGATCGGGTCGCGCGGCGAGGTGATCGGCATCGAACGGTTCGGGGCGTCGGCGCCGTACGAGCGGGTGTTCGAGGAATACGGCATCACGACCGACGCGATCGTGTCGCGCGCAAAGGCGATGCTCCAAGCCTGATCGACGCGGTCAGCGGGCGGGGTCATGGCCCGGAAGATCGAAGGCTTCCCGGCGGTCTATGACGATCGGGCACGGGTCCTGATCCTCGGCTCGATGCCGAGCGTCACGTCGCTCGACCGGACGCAATACTACGGGCACCCGCAGAATCACTTCTGGCCGATCATGGGGCGGATCTTCGGGGCCGGGCTCGAGCTCGAGTACGAGCAACGACTGCGGATTCTCGTCCGACACCGGGTGGCGCTGTGGGACGTGGCTCACCGGTGCCATAGAGAGCAGAGCGCCGACGCGACGATGCGGGGTGTCGAACCCAACGCAATTCCTGCGCTGGTCGAGAAGTGCCGGCAGCTGCGAGCGATCTTCCTCAATGGTCGCAAGGCTGAAGATTTGTTTCGCAGGCTCGTATTGCCCGACCTCGGTGAGCGCGGACCGGCACTCGTGGTACGATACCTGCCATCGACGAGCCCGGCCAACGCCGGCATGAAGCTCAGTGACAAGCTGCGCGCCTGGCGGATCGTGAGCAAGTACACAGGAGATCGGGATGGAGGCTAGGACCCAGCGAACCATGCGGATGCTCGTCGGCCTGGCGACGCTCGCAGCCGTGGTCTTCGGACTCCTGAAGATCGTCGACATCCTGAACCGCAGCTCGCAGGCGGATCGGTTCAAGCTCTATGTGTTGTTCAAGGACGCCCAGGGACTCGCGCCGGGGAGCCTCGTCCGCTATCGCGGGATGGTCGTCGGCAAGGTCGCGTCGCTCGAGCTCGACGTGACCGAGCGTGTTCGCGTCGAGCTGTCGCTCGATCCCGCCGGGGCGAGGCTCGCCCGGTCGACGACGCAGTTCTGGATCGTGCGTCCGCGCATGGGCAGCGTCGCCGGCGAGCTGAGTGGTCTCGACACGTTGATCAAGGAGAGCTATCTGCGCGTGCGCCAGCGCAGTGACGGCGCGGCGTTGGCGAGCGGAGACGAGCTGTTCGGAGTCGAGCGACCGCCCGACGATCTCAACGCCGACGAGCTCGAAGATCCCGAGCCCGGCGACCTGCTCGCGACCGTCGTCGTCGCCGACAAGTTCGGCCTGCGCCCGGGCAACGCAGTGTTGTTCCGCGGTGTCGAAACCGGCGAGGTCCGCAACGTGCGGCTGGCCGAGGACGGTCGCGGCGTGCTCGTGCAGATCCGGGTTCGCAGGGCCTTCCGCGAGACGGTTCGCGAACGCAGCCGCTTCTGGGTCAGCCGTCCGATCCTCCGAGGCAGCCTGATCAGCGGTGCGACCGTCGACGACCTCGGAAGCATTCTCAAGTCGGCGATGGTCTACGACTCGCACACGGCTCAGGGCAGCGAGCATGCTGCCGACAACGCGGTGTTCATCGCTCTCACCGAGCCTCCCGGCGATACCGAGGACTGGGCCGGCAGCACGGTCAGCACCAAGGTCAACGGCGACACGGCGCGCAACCTCAGCGGCGCGAGCGGCAAGATCGAGCCGTTCGTGGACGTCCGCTATCGCGCGATCGAGGTCGACACGTTCGGTGACGACGACGTCAGGGCATCGGGGCGCGGCGTGTTGTACCGCAGTCGCCGTGGCGCCCTGTGCGTGCTCGTCTCGCGCAGCGCTTGCGATGGCAACTACTTCATCGCGGATCACTGGTACGACACTCGGCGGATCAAGGACGAGCGGATCCTCGTCGAGCTGAGTGACGGCCGCATCTGGCCGGCTCGCCGCGTGTGGCAGGCGCCGGGTCAACGCGATCTCGCGATCCTGGTCTTGCAGCCGCCCGAAGGTGCCGGCGACCTCCGGTTGCCTGCGTGGCGGAAGTACCTCGCGTTCGACGCCCAGCCGGCGGCCGGGAGTGACAAGAAGCCGCTCGACCTGCTCGAGGACGGCAGGCGCGTCGTTGGTGTGCTCGGGAAGGGCCCCGCTGACGCGCCGGCCGCCGGTCCGGTAGGGTTTCGTGATGTCCCCGAGACGTTCCGTCCGGAGGGAGCGTGACCGGGGAAGCCCAGGGCGCTGCGATCTCGCTCTCGGGCTTCTCCTTGGGCTACGTGCAGCGAGGGACCGTGCGGTGGGTGTTGCGCGGCGTCGACCTCTCGCTCGAACCGGGTCGCTTCTATCTGCTGACCGGCGCGAGCGGCTCGGGCAAGAGCAGCCTGCTCGATGCGCTGGCCGGGGAGCTCGACCCCCAGGACCCCACGTGGATCCAGCGGGGCAGGATGTCGGTCACTCGGCCCGACGGGTCCCCGGCGCAGGTCATGGCGGTGTTCCAGCAGGATGGACTGTGGGACGACTTCAGCGTCGTGGCCAACGTCCGCCGCGCGAACGGCGGTGACGCCGCCGAGGCGCGCCGGCTGCTCGAACTGGTCGGGCTCGGGGACGCGCCCGCACGCGTCGCCGAGCTCTCGGGCGGCCAGCGCAAGCGACTCGCGCTGGCTCGCGCGCTCGCGAAGAAGCCCGATCTCCTGTTGCTCGACGAGCCGACCTCGGGCCTCGATCCCGAGACCACGCGACGGATCATGCAGGTGCTCGTCGAGCTGCATCGCGAGCTCGCCGGAACGATGACGTTGATCCTGTGCTCTCACGACATCGCAGAGAGCCGTGACGTCGTCGACGCGGAGCTGCACTTGCCCGGGGACGGACGATTGCTGGTGCTCGCGGGGGAGCCGTCCCCTCTGGACAGTGTCGGGCCTCCGAACGGTGTGGGGCCTCCGGCCGTCGAGCGGGTCTCGCTCGGCATGCGACTCGGCGCGCCGCTCCTGTCGATCGCCGGTACCGTCGAGAGCTTCGCGGACACGCTCGTCGCGTTGATCCCGTGCAATCCGTTGCGATGTCTCGGGAGCGGAGCTCGGCGCCTGTTGTTGTTCCTGCCGTTTCTCGTCGCGACCGGGTTCTTCTTCGGAGCGCTGACGCTGCACTTCGTGCTCGGCAACGATCCGCTGCACGGCGCGATGTCGTCGATCTTGCTCGCGGGCTCGGGCAAGGTGCTCGTCGCGGTGTTGTTGCCGTTGCTCGCCGCGCTGCTCTATGCGGCCCCGGCCGTATCAGGCGCGTTGTCACAGGTCGGAAGCATGGCGCGCGATCGCCAGCTCGCCGCGTATCGTGCGCTCGGGCACTCCGTGCGCCGAGAGGTGTTGTCGCCGCTCTTGTGGGCCAACCTGATCGCGTTGCCCCTGGCCATCGTCGCCGCGACCGTAGCATCGGTCTACGGCGCATGGGCGGCGGACTTCGTCGTGCGGGCCGACAACTTCGAGAGCTTCCTGCCCCGGTTCCTGTCGACGGTCAACGGCGACGATCTCGTGTGGACGATGTGGAAAGCGATCGGATCGGCGGTGCTCGTCAGCTGGATCCCGTGGCACATGGTCCGTGGCCGTGGCTTGTCGCCGAGCGAGCTGTCGCGCACCTCGTTCCGGACCTGGTTCTACGCCGCGTTCGCGATCCTCGTCTGGAACGGCTTGCTGCTGTTCCCTCAGCTCGACTGACGGCATCTACCGCCCGTAGCGGGTCGGCGCGTTGTCGTCGTCGTCGATCAGGTCCATGATCTGCTTGCCGGATCCGGGCTCCCTGTGGCCCTCGCGAGCTTCGTCATCGGGTTCTGCATCGGGCTCCGTGATGCTGTCGATGACGATCTCGTGGGCGGCCTCGTCCTGCTGGCCCTCGGACAGGGCCTTTGCGGAGCTGTCTCCGTGGGCCGTGTCGAAGTCGCCGCCGGGGCTGCGCGGCAGCGCCGACTGCTTGAGGTTCTCGGTGCTCGTGACCGTCAAGAGCTGGGCGTGGACGGGAGCCTCTTGTCGCTTGCGTCTCCTGTTCATGTAGGACTTGAACGCGAGCGTCGAGATGACTCCGAGGACCAGTACGGCGCACGCGAAAACCAGGAGCTCGTAGTAGATCGATAGCGACGAGTACTTCGGCTTGGCACCGCTGAACGTCTTCATGAAGTGGCGGACCGCCAGGCCCGCTTCCGCTTTGTAGTTCGGGTGCGAATAGGCCTCGACGAAGAACGTCTGATCGCCGCCGGGCACGATGATCAGAGCCCAGTGTGCGAGCTCTTCGAACTCCGAGTTCATGATCTTCGCCCGCAGCACCGGGACGTCGACGGACTCGATCAGCATCCGCTCGGCCGGCAGGGTCACGACCTCGAGGTTGCCGCCCGGCGGCAGGATCTTGGCGAGCATGCTCTTGGTCATGCGATCGAGGTACGAGACGTTGGTCAGCTGTGCCGGACCGGGGCAGATGTTCTTCTGCGTCGTGATCGTCAGGAAGTAGCCGAATGCCTTCTCGCCGCCGACGCTCTTGTGCGGAACGAACAGCACTGTCATGTCCGAGCGCAGCCGATCCTCGCCGACCGCACGTTCACGCAAGGGGTTGAGGAACCACTGCGAACCGGCGTGCTTGACGACGACCCAGTTCTCGCCGAGGTCGAGCCGGTAGTGTCCTACCTTGTCGTAGTATCGCACGGTCGGGTCGGCGGGACGTGACTGCGCGCTCGCCTGTCCGCACGCGACGGACGCGGCGATGGCGACCGCGAGGAGCCAATGACCCCGGTGCCTGCGTTCTCTCTTGGTGGTTCCTGCGCTCATCGCGGCGCGACGTCTCTCTCTAGTGTTGGCCGTCCCTACAGTTGCTGATTCCCGCTGGTCTCTTATCGACACGTCTCGGGGGCCACTTTCACGGGTTGCGAAGGAGCGCTGGCAGCGGCGCTTGGGCGACGGACCCGTCTCGCTCACAGTCCTGCCCGGCGCTGCGTATTGCTACTCACGATCGGCTTGGTTCGCGCCTGAACCGAGAGCAGCCTCGGCTATGATGCGCCGATGGCCCGCATTGTTCCCCCACGGCTCACCCTCGTCGTTCCGATTCTGTTCGCGCCCCAGGGTGCGCCGCCCGCCAAGGTCTCGGTAGCTCCGGTCTTCGAGTATCGGTTCGTCAGCCGACTCGAGGTGCTCGGCGAAGTCGAGGCGATTAGGGAGGTCGCGCTCGGTGTCGAGGTCGAAGGGCTGATCGAGCACGTCGCCGTCGACGAGGGGGAGCGGGTCGAAGCCGGCCAGGCACTGCTGCGTTTGAACACCGACATCCGCAAGATCCGCCTGCGCCGGGCCGAAGCCGAGCTCGAGTTGGCCAGGCAGCAGCTCGAGGAGTACAAGGCCGGCAACCGCGAGGAGGACGTGCGCGTCGCCCGTGCGTTCGTCGCGGAGGCGGTCGCCCGCAAGGATGAGGCCGACGAGCAGCTCGCCCGGGTCATGGGGCTGCACAAGACCGAGGTCGCGTCCGAGAAGGCGTTGACGGCCGCGCGAGCCGTGGCGCGGCAAGCTGCTGCCGCGCTGCAACGCTACCAAGCCGAGCTCGACCGGGTGGTTGCCGGACCGCGGGCCGAGATCGTTGCCCGCGCACAGCAGAGCGTCGCCGTCGAGAGCGCGAAGCACGCCGAGATCGCCGACGAGATCGCGAAATCGAGCCTCAAGGCTCCGTTCGCCGGGGCGGTCACGAAGCGCATGGTCGAGGTCGGCGGCTATCTGCAGCGCGGCGCATCGACGTTCACGCTCGTGCAGATGGACCCGATCCGTGTCGTCCTTGCCGTACCCGAGCTCTCGATCGCCCGTGTTCGCGTGGGCGCGGAGGTCGAGATCACGGTCGATGCCCTTCCGGGCGAGACCTTGGTAGGGAAGGTCGAAGCCGTCGTTCCCGAGGCGGAAAAGGGCGCGCGGACGTTCCCCGTCAAGGTAAAGCTCGCCAACAGCAAGTTCCGACTGCTGCCGGGCATGGCCGCGCGGGCCAAGCTCGCGCTCGACGACAAGAAGGTCCTCGCGATCCCCTCTGACGCGATCGTGCAGACGGCCGTCGGAAACCTGGTCTACGTGGTTCGCGACGGGAAAGCGGTGCGTGTTCCGCTGCCCTCGATCAAGACCGACGGCGACGTGATCGAGGCTCCCAAGGGGCTCGCCAAGGGCGACAAGGTCGTCACGCGCGGCAACGAACAGCTGTTTCCGGGCCGGCCGGTCATCGTCCTGGAGGACTCCGGCGACAAGAACCCCGGAGACGGCCGGTGATCGATCTCGCGATCAAGAAGCCCGTCAGCGCGACGGTCGGGGCGATCCTGGTCGTCATGTTCGGTGTGCTGGCGGCGCTGCGTCTGCCGGTCCAGCTGACGCCCGACGTCGACCGTCCGATCATCACGGTGCGGACGAGGTGGGAGGGCGCCTCCCCGCAGGAGATCGAGCGAGAGATCATCGACGAGCAGGAGGACAAGCTCAGCAGCATCCCCGGTCTCTACAAGATGTCGTCGAGCGCGACCGAGGGCTCGGGGGCCATCACGCTCGAGTTCCTCGTCGGCGTCGACACGAATCGTGCGCTGCTCGAGGTCAACGAGAAGCTGCAGCAGGTGCCGAGCTATCCGCCGGATGCCGACCGCCCGGTGACGAGCGCCGGCGAGGTTCAAGGTTCGAACGCGATTGCATGGTTCATCCTGCGCCGGACAAACACGTCGCCTCTGGTGGACGAAGAGCTGCCGTTGTTGCGCACGATGGTCGAGGAAGAGATCAAGCCGCGGCTCAAGCGTGCCGACGGGATCGCCGACGTCGGGATCTTCGGCGGCGTCGAGCGCGAGATCCAGGTCCGGGTCGATCCCTACAAGCTCGCCGCACGCCAGCTGACGATGGTCGATCTCCGAGATGCGATCCGCGGTCACAACGTCGACGTCTCGGCCGGCGACCTCGAGCACGGCAAGCGGTCCGTCAAGATCCGGACCGTCGGCAAGTTCGACTCACTCGATCAGATCGAGAACCTCGTGCTGGCGCGGCGCAACGGGCAACCTGTGTACATGCGCGAGGTCGCCACCGTCGCGTCGAGCTTCAAGGAGGCGACGACGATCGTTCGTTCGATGGGACAACGAGCGATCGCGGTCAACGCGCAGAAGCAGAGCGGGCGCAACGTGATCCGGGTCATGTCCGCGCTCGAAGACGCTGTTGCCGACGTCAATCAGCACCTGCTCGCCGACATGGGGTTGCGCCTCGAACAGGTCTATGACCAGACCGACTACATCTTCAGCGCGATCGATCTCGTCGTGCAAAACCTGTGGGTCGGAGGTTTGCTCGCGATCGCTGTGCTGCTGCTGTTCTTGCGCAGCGGATCCAGCACGCTGATCATTGCCGTCGCGATCCCGATCAGCGTGATCGGTTCGTTCCTCGGCCTCGCGTTGCTCGGGCGCAACCTCAACGTCATCAGCCTCGCCGGACTCGCGTTCGCCGTCGGCATGGTCGTCGACAACTCGATCGTCGTGCTCGAGAACATCTACCGCCACCGCCAGCTCGGCAGGGGGCCGTTCGAGGCCGCGCGGATCGGAACGCGGGAGGTGTTCGGCGCCGTGGTCGCGTCGACGCTCACGACGCTCGCCGTGTTCGTGCCAGTCGTGTTCGTCCAGGAAGAGGCAGGGCAGTTGTTCCGCGACATCGCGATCGCGATCTCGGCATCCGTCTTCCTGTCGCTGATCGTGTCCGTTCTGTTCATCCCGACGGCGGCTGCCAGGCTCATGCGGGGCGAAGCGCGAGCCAGCATGTCGGTAA
>Ga0210086_1001277_pt1 | contig 13123 bp, 10 predicted proteins | sample China_Galinas_PW_3_FD_184867 | JGI IMG/M metagenome (GOLD analysis project Ga0210086, IMG submission 184867) | Wetland microbial communities from San Francisco Bay, California, USA, that impact long-term carbon sequestration - China_Galinas_PWB_D2... | ecosystem: Environmental > Aquatic > Marine... | reverse complement strand
GGGATGCGGATGCGCGCCAGCATGCCGGGGCGAAGACGCCCGTCCGGGTTGGGGATCTCGGCCTCGAGATCGAGGGTCCGGGCCCCCGTGTCGAGCTCCGCCCCGAGCCGCACCACCTTGCCGGACAGCTCTTCGTCGCCGAGGCTCGAGACCCGGATGGTGACCGGTGCGCCGACCTCGACGAACGGCACGTCGGACGCCGGCACCGGCGCCTTGACCTTGAGCGGATCGACGTCGACCAGCTCGACCATCGCCTGGCCCGGCACCACGTAGTCGCCCACCTCGACCCGCTTGGCGGCCACCTGGCCGGCCCACGGGGCGTCCAGGCGCGACTTGTCGAGCTGGAGCTTGGCCGAGGCCAGGCGGGCCACGGCCACGTCCTTGTCGGTGCGCGCCGCCACCAGGTCGCTCCGGGTGATGGCGCGCTTCTCGAACAGGGCCTGGGCGCGGTCGAAGTCGTCCTGGGCGCGGTCGTAGACCGCCTGGGCCTCGGCCACGTTCTGGTGGAGCGCCCGGGTGTCGACCGTGGCCAGGAGCTGGCCGGCGGCGACCCGGTCACCCTCGTCGACGGTCAGGCTCTCGACCGTGCCGGGCACCTCGGCGGCGAGCACCGCCCGCCGGTCGGGCTCGAGGTCGGCCGGCAGGTCGAGGGTGTCGACCACCGACTCCGGCTCCAGGGTCACCACCTTGACCGGCACGGGACGGCTGTCGCCCGCGCCCGCCGCGGCGGGTGCCGCCCCGGTGCCGGAGCCCCCGCCGCCACAACCGTTGATCCCCAGCAGCAGCGGAATCCCCAGGAAGGCCCACAAGAGGTTCGGGAGCAGGGCGCGGCGCGGGCGCGAAGCCCGGGCACACGGGGTCGGAGAACGGAGGGAAGGTCTCATGGCGTGTCCGCAGTCTCCACGGGGCCCACCGAGAGGGTCTCGGCTCCGGCCCATCCGGTGTCCATGGGGTACTCACCGACCGCCCGGGCCAGCCGCGCCGCCTCCGTGCGCGCCTGGAAGACCGCGTCGATCCGCTCGATCTCGGCGCTGATCTCCTGTTGCTGGGCGTCGAGCAGGTCGGCCTGGAGGGTCACCCCCTCGCGGTAGGTCTCCTCGGCGACCCGGGCCGCCTCGCGGGCGGCCTCGGCCGCCGCCTGGGCCGCCTGCAGCCGTTCGAGGGCGGCGCGGTAGCTGGAGAGGGCGGTCTCGATGTCGAGGTCGATCTGGTCTTCCAGGTCCCGGAGCTTCCAGGCGAGCTGCTGGTCCTGGCTTTCGAGCTGGGCGATCTGCCCCTTGCGCCGGCCGCCGTCGAAGAGCTCCCAGCGCACGCCGACGGCGACGCTCCAGTCGGCGAACAGCGGATCGGTGAAGTTCTTCGTCAGCCGGACCTGGCGGCCGTAGCGGCCGTTGAAGTCGACCTGGGGGAGCCCCTCGGAACGCGTGATCTGCTGGCGCTTCTCCAGCGTCTGGCGCTGGGTGCGCAGGTCGGCCAGCTCCGGGCGCGAGCTGAGCGCCAGGTCGAGCAGCGGGTCGAGGGCGAGCGGGCGGTGCAAGTCCCGCTCGGAGGGCGTCGCGACGAGCTGCGTGCCGGTCGGCAGGCCGAGGGCGCCGCGGAGCCGGACCGCGGCCACGTCGACCGCGCCGCGGCGGGTGGCGAGCTCCGGCGCCAGCTCAGCCAGGGCCGAGCGGGAGCGGAGCAGCTCGAGCCGGGTCGCCTCGCCGATCTCGTAGCGCGCCTCGACCACGTCGAGGGCGCTCTGGCGGGCGCGCTGCTGCGCCTCGACCACCGCCACCGCCTGCTGAGCGGCGAGCAGACCGTAGTAGGCCTCGGCCGCCGCCAGGGCGGTCTCCAGCCGGGCCGCCTCCACCTGGGCGTCGACCACGCTGCCGGCCAACCGGGCGAGCTCGATCGCCGCGTGCAGCTTGCCGAACGTGAACAGCGGCTGGCTGAGCTCGACGGCGCCGGACCACAGCTCCTGCTCCGAGGGCCGGAAGCTTCCGCCCGGGAACTGGCGGACGATGTCCTCGAAGTCCGGGTTGTTGAGGAACGCCGGGTTGCGTGAGCGGCTCCACGAGCCGGTCGCCGTGAGCTGGGGCAGCGCATCCGCCCGGGCCTCCTCGACGCCGCCGGCCACCTCGTCGATCTGCTCCTCCACCGCCTTGAGGGCCGGGTTGCGCTCGAGGGCGAGGGCGACGACCCGGCCGAGGTCGAGCTCGACCGGGCCGGGCGGCAGCGGAGAGGGGTTCGCCTCGTCCGGCGGCGGCACACGGGACGGCACCTTGCGCAGGCCGGGGATGCGCTCGACCAGGAAGGGCTTGTCCCCCGGCGGTGGAGCCGCCTTCGGGTCGAGTGGCGGAGCCGCCTGCGGGTCGGTTGGTGGAGCCACTTCCTGGCCGGTCGGCGGAGCCGGGCTCGCGTCGGGCGGCGGCGGGGCCTCGCCGGACGGCGGTGACGCGGCCGAAGCCGGAGCGACCCCGAGCACGAGGGTCACTGGGACCAGGAGCAGCAGCAGGACGAGCACCCCGGCCGGCAGCGGCACCGCCGGCCCCACCGGCCGGGACGGCCGCAAGCCCGACGGACGCCTCCCCGCCCGCCGGCGGCGGGTCGCACACCGGACCCCGGGTTGCACGTCGAGAAGCGGGATCCGATGGATCGGGCGGGGCTGCATCTGGGAAGCTCCTGGAGTCTTCGGGAGGTCGGGTCGGCGGACGGCGCTCGAAGGGGGGCGGGACCGTTTTCAGCACGAACACGCCGCAGCGCGGCGATGCGCGCAGACTACCCTCGCCCCCGGGTTGCGATCAAGCACGGCGGCGGGGACGCCCCGCCGAGCCCGACCGGGGCGCGGACTTTCCGATCACATACGCGGCGAAGCGGCGAAGGTTTTCCGCGACCGGGCCGGGAACGCCGGCACCGCCCTGGGAATCTGTGCGACCCGGATCGTGGGGCCGGTCATCCGTCCTGGTGAGCCGAGGCCTGGACCGGGCCGGCGACGACCTTGAACTGGTGGCGGAGATAGGAGGTCGTCCCGCCCAGGCCGTCGCGCACCGCCACGGCGACGGTCTGCTCGCCGGGGGGCAACTCCACCTCCACCTCGATGAGCTGCTCGCCGGAGAGCCCCTTCTCACCGCCCTGGACGGTCACCGGCACGATCTTCTGGCGCACGGGCTGGAGCTCGCCGTTGGCGCTGGTCGTGGTCATCAGCACGCGCAGCCGACCCGCGAGCTCGCCACTCTCACCACTCTTGCCACCCGCCTCCTGCGGGACCAGGGTCACCTTGTCGAGCGGCACCCAGATCCTGAGCGGCACGCGGAAGGCGACCTCCTCCGGTACCGCCTCTCCGGTCTCGATCCGCACGCCGAGCGGGTTCTGTTCGCCGCCGAACTGGGCCACACCACGCAACCGCTCGACCATGCGCACCTCGAGCGGCTTGTCCTGGTACTCGGTCCGGTAGCGGATCCGGTACTTCTTGCCGTCCGTCAGGCGGACCTCGAGCGGGTGGAGCTTGCCGTCGCCGGGAGTGGCCGGGTGGAAGCCGAGGGAGTAGTAGTTGCGCAGGTCGAGGGCCAGGCGATCGAACTCGCTCGAAAGGTCGGGAGCGTTCAAGATGGCCCGTCCGCCGGTCTCGCGGGCGATCAGGGAGAGGGAGTCCTCCTGGTCGTGACTCCCCAGGGACTTGGCGGTCTGCGAGGTCCTGAACGAAACGCCCTGCCCGGTGGCGTCCAGGCCGCCCGGGTTCTGGGAATCGATCCCGAGGTCGATCCCGGGGGCCTCGGCCTCGATGGTGAAGAAGGTCACCCCGGCGGCGTTGGCGTGCTCGGCCACCTGCTGGTAGAGCCAGCTCATGTCGTAGTCACGGTAGTAGAACGCGAGCTCGGACTGCCGGTGGGGACAGAGCTCGGCCAGGTGCTGGAAGAGCTCGAGCCCGGGGCTCTGCGCCAGGCCGTTGCCGACGTAGACCACCACACGCTGGCCGTCCGGCAGGCCGGCCAAGATGTTCGCCACCGAAACCAGGGCGCCGCCGGATTGCTGGACGTGCCCCTGCACGGCCGCCGCGTACTGCGTCGCGGCGTTCTCCATCTGCCCCCAGCCGTCGGAGCACTGCCCGCCCTTGGCCCTGGACGCCCCGACCTCGTTGTGCTCGCGGTAGGCCCGCTCGATGGAGTTGAGGGCATCGCGCCGCTCCAAGCGCATCTCGACGCCGCCGGGCGACACCTTCTCGATCCGGTCCAGGGTCGTTGCCACGCGCCGGGGATTGTCGGTGAAGCCCTGCACCAGTTGGAGCGCCCGGTCGTGGACCATGATCGCCACCTGGTCGCCGGGGGCGAGGTGCGAGGCGATGAACTGGCGCAGGTCGTGGAACACCCGGGCGCGGCCCTCTGGCCGCAGGTTCCAGTTGTCGACCAGGACGACCAGATGGAGTGGCGCCGCCTGGGGCGCGGCGCTCTCCGCGGGCGCCACCTCGGGCCGTGCTTCGGACGGAGCCTCCGCGACGGGGGCCTCGGGAGCGGTCGCGCTCCCCTCGAAGGCGGCGAAGTTGGCGATCTCGCGCGGCGCGCCGTCCTCCAGGAGCTCGAAGTCGTCTTGGGTCAGGCCGGTCACGGGCCGCCCATGCTCGTCGGTCACCCAGACCGCCACGTTGACCACGTCGACCGAGATCTCCTCACCGAAGGAGCCGACCGCCTCCCATTCACCGGCAGAGCTGTCCGCCGACGGCGAGCCCCCCGGAGCGGCCGGCGGCGCCCCCTGGGAGATCACCGGTGCCGCCAGCAGGAGACAGAACCCGAAGAAGAACGAAACCGCCTGGCGAGAACGCTGCATCACGACCTCCTCAATTCGAACGACCCGGCATCCCGGAGCGGACTCCGGAGCTGCGCGGTGTCACAAGCGACCATCCGCACCTTCCTAGCCTGCACTATTCATGAGCCACCTACTGCGAGCCGCAATTGCACGCGATCTCAGGCCGTACTCGCTCTTTGCTCCTCGACGTACCGTACAGTACGCCTGCGTCGCGCATCGCTGTGTGCGACCTGATCTCACGCGCACTTGCGGCTCTCGCTACGGCGTCTCGTGAATAGTTCAGGCTAGCTCACTCCGTGCAGGTTCGTACCGCCGCCCACGGGCGGCTTCTCACGGCGGCTCCGGGGCACATCCGCCGCTCCGGTCCGGGGCGGCACGGTAAAGGTCTTCCGCAGGTAGGAGACCGTGCCGCCGATCTCGTCGCGGACACCGAGAGCGAGGAGGTAGTCCCCCGGCGCGAGCTCGGTGTCCACCTCCACGTCGCGCGCCGCGGAGGCCGGGTCCTCGCCCTCGTTCAACCGGATCGGCACCCGCTTCTGGCGGATCGGTGCCCACTCGCCGTTCACGTCCTGGACGGTCATCACCAGGCGGGACAGGCCGACCGCGTCTTCCGCTCCCGGGTTGAGGATGAAGGCCTCGAGCGGCAGGTGGACCTTCACCGCGACCTCGACCTTGCCGGCCGCGTCGCCCCCGGCCTGGTCCGCCCCCGGGGCCTGGTCGGCCACGGCGACCGTCGCCGCGACGCCCAAGGGGTTCTGCTCCACACCGAAAAGCAGGGTGCCGAGCATCCGCTCGGCGATCCGGCCGTCGAGGGAGAGGTGCCGGAAGGCCCTGCGGTAGCGCACGTCGTGGTGAGCGCCTGCGACCGCGACGTCGATCGTGTGGACCCGGTCCTCGCCGGGGTGATCCGGCGTGAACCCGAGGCTGTAGTAGGCGTCGAGATCCCGGGAGATGTCTTCGAGTCGCTCGTCGAAGCGGTTCGCGTTGAACACCGCCTGGCCCCCGGTCTCGTCCGCCAGGACGAACAGTGAGTGCTTCAGGTTCATCTCCCGGACCTGCCGCGCGCGCCGGGTCAGCGAGCCCCGGTCGTCGACGCCGGGGCCCGAGGACGGGATGCCGGACGTGTCCAGGGTGTAGAAGGTGACGCGGCTGGCCGCGGCGTGGGCGGTGAGCCGCTGATAGACCGGCGTCAGGTCGATGTTCGTGATCTCCCGGGTGACGTCGAGCTCGTGGGTCGGGCACAGGTCCGACACCATCTGGTAGAGGTCGATTCCCGGCCGGAAGTCGAGCCCGTCGCTCGCCACGAGCACCGTCTTCGATCCCGGCAGACCGCGGAGCGCGGCGGTCAGGGTCTCCAGCGCCCCCAGCGTGCCTTCGACCCGTCCCGTGGCCTCCCCGGCCCGGACGCGCGCCGTCGCCAGCATCTGGGGCACGGCGCAATCGCAGGGATCGCCCAACGGGCAATCCTTGTTCGCATCCAGGATCTCCCGGATCTCCCGGGCGGTCCGGGCCTGGGCCACCCGGTTCTGGATCCCGCCCGGCACCGCGCGATCTTCGGCGGTGAGCGCGGAAAGGACCTTGCTCCGGTCGCGGGTCAGCTTCTGAACCACCCGCAGCCCACCGGCACTCGAAACCACCATCACCGGGATCTCCGGATCGACCGAGTGTTCGAGAAACGGCCCCAGGGCCTTGACGAGCTCCCGGCGGCCGGGGGTGGTGAGGTGGAGCTGGTCCAGGAAGATCACCAGCGACTGCTCCGCCGCGAGATTGCCGGCCGCCGGCGGCTGTCGCTGCTCTATGCCCTCCGAAGAAGTCCCTTCCCGCGGCGGGGCGCTCCCGCTGCCGTCCCCGTCGAAGCCGACCGCCCGGAAATACTCCACGTCCACCGGGTTGCGATCGACCATCAGCTGGAAGTCGTCCCGGGTGAGACCCCGGACGGGCCGGCCCTTGCGGTCGGTCACCCGGACCTCGATCTCCACCACCTCGACGTCCACCACCTCGTTGAAGAAGCCCTCCACGGAGTCGGCCGCCGGCGCCTGCGCACTCCGGCCCGGCCGCGAACAGAGCACCGCACCGAGCAGGGTGCACAGAGTGAGGGCGAGGAACAGTCGTGAGGATCGCATATTGAATCCTTCCATCCTTTGGGGGCCGCGCGGCCGCACGCTGCCACCCCGCCTCAATGCACCGACGCTTCGACCGCTCCGGCGGCGACCCGGAAGGTGTGGTGGAGGTAGGAGGTGGTGCCGCCGTAGCCGTCCCGCACCGCCAGGGCGATGGTCTGCTCGCCGGGCGGAAGCTCCACCTCGACCTCGATGAGCTGGTCCCGAGCGAGGCCCTTCGCACCGCCGCGGACGGTCACCGGCACCACCTTTTGGCGTACCGGCTGGAGCTCGCCACTGGCGCTGGTCGTGGTCATCAGCACGCGCAGCCGGCCCTGGAGCTCGCCGCTCTTGCCGCCCTCCCCCTTGGGCACCAGCGTCAAGCCGTCGAGCGGCACCCAGATCCGTACCGGCACCCGGAAGGCCACCTCTTCGGGCACCGCCTCACCGACCTCGATGCGCACATGCAGGGGGTTCTGGTCCTCCCCGAACTGGGCCACCCCACGCACCCGTTCGACCATGCGCACCTCGAGCGGCTTGTCCTGGTACTGGGTGCGGTGGCGGATCCGGACCTTCCTCCCGTCCGTCAGGCGGACCTCGATCGGGTGGAGCTTGCCGTCCCCCGGTTCCTCCGGGTTGAAGCCGAGCGAGTAGTAGTTGCGCAGGTCGAGGGCCAGGCGCTCGAAGTCGCTCGAGAAGTCGGCCGCGTTCAGGAACGAGCGGCCCCCCGTCTCCTGGGCGATCAGGACCAGCGAACCCTCCTGGTCCCGGCTGCGCAAGCTCTGGGCCGTCGGGGAGGGGGTGAACGACGGACCGACCCCGGGGCCGCCACTGTTGGGACCGAAGTTGGGGATGCCCCGCTGGGCGTTCCGCGCCTCATCCGCGGGGTCGTTGGACCCTTCCCGGGTGTAGGGAGCGGAGCCGCCTCCCGGACCGAGCGAATCGATCCCCAGGTCGACCGCCGGGCTCTCCGCCTCGATGGTGAAGAAGGTCACGCCGGCGGCGTTGGCGTGCTTGGCAACCTCCTGGTACAGCCAGCTCATGTCGTAGTCACGGTAGTAGAACCCGAGCTCCGACTGCCGGTGCGGGCAGAGCTCGGTCAAGAGTTGGAAGAGCTCCAGTCCGGGGGTCTGCGCGAGGCCGTTGCCCACGTAGACCACCACCCGCTGGCCGTCCGGAAGCCCGGAGAGCAGGTCCGCCACCGAGACCAGCGCGCCACCGGAGCGCTGCACATGGCCCTGGACGGTCGCCGCGTACTGGGTCGCGGCGTTCTGCATCTGCCCCCACCCGTCGTTGCAGGGCGAGCCCTGCACTCGCGTAGAGCCGGTCTCGTTCCACTCGCGGTAGGCCTGCTCGATCGCGGCGAGGGCGCTCTTGCGCGCAGAGCCCACCTCGATCCCGCTCGGCGCCACCTTCTCGATCCGGTCGAGCGTGGCGGCGACCCGCCGCGGATCGTCGGAGAAGCCCTGGACCAGTTGCAGCGCCCGGTCGTGGACCATGATCGCCACCTGGTCGCCCGCGTGGAGATTCGATGCGATGAACTCGCGCAGGTCGGCGAACACCCGCGCCCGGCTCTCCGGCCGCAGGTTCCAGTTGTCGACCAGCACCACCAGGTGCATCCGGGCGGACGGGGGCTGGTCGGTCGCGGCACCCTCAGCGGCGGCACCCTTCGCCGCCACGCCCTCGGCCGGCTCCGGGGCCGGAACGGAGGCCCGGTCGGTCGCCGCCGCCCACGGCGGTGCTTCGGCCCGCGCCGGAGCGGTCGCGCTCCCCTCGAAGGCGGCGAAGTTGACGATCTTCCGCGGCTCGCCGTCCTCGAACAGCCCGAAGTCCTTCTTGGTCAGACCGGTCACCGGCCGACCGTCCTCGTCGGTCACCCAGACGTCGACGTTGACCACGTCGACCGAGATCTCCTCGCCGAAGGCCCCGACCGGCTGCCAGTCGCCGGCGGGCGCCTCGCTCCCGGCCTGCGCCTCCTGGTCCGAGGCCTGCCCTTGCGCCGTCTCCTGGGCTCGGACCGGGGCGGTGACCACCACCGCCAACAGACAGACCCCGAGGAGAGCCATGATCGATGTTCGAGAGCTCAGCATCCCGACCTCCTCTCCCGAGCGATCCGCCATCCCGGGGCCGACGGCCCGACCGCCCGGTGTATCGCCTTGTCGTACCGATTGCCTGATGGGAGCACAATACAGCAAGGTCCATACCGCGGCCGGGGGCGGGCTACGGCCCCTCCGGCGTACGGGATCGAGGACACCCGCGTCCCGAGAAGCTGACGCTCTGCCGATCAACTCCCCGTCGACGAGCGCGATCGCATCCTCTTCGTCGTCGATGGGCTCATTCGCGGTGCGCAAGCCCGGAGGGCCTACACTGCCAGGTGACTCTGCTACTCCGCCGGTTCGGAGACCGCCTGCTCTGAGTCGGTTTCTAGCTTGAAGCTCGTCGTGCGGGATGAGTGGCCGGTTTCACTCCAAACGGTCAGTCTGTACTCTCCACCGGGTCCCAGATCGAAGCTCGAAGCCCCCTGCGGCGTGACGACCTCAAACGAGCCGCCACCTGTAACTCCCGGAGGCTCGGCAGGATTCTCACCCGCCTGGAACGCGACCTTCCATAGCTGTGGAGTACCTTGCGACCGGCGGACTTCCCAGATCGTCTGACCGGATTGCATGTCTGCTAGAAGCAGGCGCCCCACGCTCGTAGGGTATTCGCCCAAGGTCTCGAGATGGACCGTGACCGAGTCTGCCCCGTGCTCGACGCGCAAGCTCGGAAGGCCAGAGTCACACGACAGCAGAACGAGGGCAGCTAGACCAAGCAGGAGGATTCTTCTCACTCCCGGAGCCTCCTAAATGCTTCGACAATCGTATTGAAGAAGGACTTGACCTTGGAGACCTTCGTCTGTCCTTGGGTCGAAGAAGACTTGACGAGACCAGCTTCCTGCACCTGGTCCGCGAGACCCCCAGGGGTAAAGGACTTGGGCGCTCCCGCCTGCAGTTGGTTACCTGCAGAGTCGGTGTGCATGGGTCCAGGATCGTTCGGCAGGCCGCCAACCGATTCGAGAGCTTGTTCGCACACGGTCACACAGGGGTTGTCGAGGACCGAATAGGGCTTCTTCCTGGGGTCGTTCCCTTCCAGCGTGGCCCTCAGCTTGTTCTCTTCCTCAGGCGACAGATCCAGCGTCATCACAGTGGTGGAGCGCTTGCTATCTTGAGCACCAAGGTACCCACCCAGGCTCACACCCCAGTCACCCGACTTGCCCACGTATGCGGTCCCGAAGGAATACACAGTTCCGTTGATCGCAAGTGCCACGTGGCCGAACACATTGTTCTCTGTTTGGCTGCCCACCACCAACTGCGTCTCTTCACCATCGGGATCGATGAACTTGATGGGGTTCCCGAGACTGTACGCGTAGCGGTTCCAGGACTGAGGCTCCTTCGGATCCCACCCCTGTTTGGAGGGATCGACACTGGTAAACCTCCCCAGATGCGCCGAGAAGTACCTTGCATGCAGATAGTCCAGGTCCACCGTATCGCCCGCGGCATAGTCATCCCGCTCCTGCCCGGTGAATTGGAGCACGTCGCCGTCCCCCGGGTTGACGTAGGCCTCTTGGCCGAAGGGGAAGTAGACGTGGGGCTCGATGGTGTCGCCGGCGGCGTCGGTGAGGATGCGGGGACTGCCCAGGTGGTCGGGGTGGAGGTAGATGGTCTGCTCGTTGACTCCGGGATTGCGGATGGCGGCGAGCAGGGTGTTACCCCGCCAGACGTAGTCGCGATAGAGGCTCCAGTGCTTGAGCTGGGTTTCGGACGGAGCGTACCGGTACTGGCGGAGGGGGGAGCCAGTCAGGTCCATGAGGCTGGAGATCTCGTCCCAGCTCTCGGAGTTGAAACCGCCGTCAACCACCAAATGTCTGGCTGCTCCTTCCGCGGTCACGAAGGAGAAACTTTCACCGCGAGTGTGTCTTGGTCGAAGAAGAGTCGGTCTTTGTTCGCGGCGTACCAGGTGCGAATTCTCTGGAGATCCTTCTCTGCCCTAGGTCCAGGGAGCATCCCAAGGGTGTTGATGTTGACATCGATTTCGATTCCAGTGACGTCGGTGAAGAAGGCGACCGCCCGTTCGAACTCATCGTCCTCTTGGTGCCCTTGAATTGCCTGAACCACGACCGCCTCGTGCCGTTGCCAAATCTCTCGCGCCTGCTGACTACGAACTGTTCGATGAGTCGACTCATCGCCCGCGAGCAGAGCAAGGACACGAGAGAGAAGGGGACCATGAACCTGGACGGCCCCGCTGCTCTTGTCGAGATAGAGCCGGTCGTTGTTTTGGGCATACCATTCGCGCACTTGCTGGAGATCGTCTATGGCTTTCGGTGATGCCACGAGATCTCCGGACGACAAGGAGTCAGTCCGGATCTCAATACCCGTCAGGCGCCCAAAGAAGGCCCGAGCCTGGTCGAACTCATCGTCTGGATAGTATCCATTGAGTGCCCGAGATACCGCTTTCTGATGGTGGAGCCAGATCCCCTCGATTTGGCGCCTCTCGGCGAAGCGCCTTGCGGACTCACCTCCACAACCAACGACTAGTAGGAGACCGAGGAGAGTTGCGACCAAGGTCCGCGCCGTGGTGGTCGGCTTGATGCTCTTCTGTCGAGAGCTCACGGCACCCTCCTCACCTGCCGCAAGTTACCGTTGACGAACCGGAATGTGACTGTCACGACGGAATTCCCTCTTCTGTGGACGCCCGTGAGGTCTCCGGTCATGGTTTGAAAGTTGAAGTTTCGAGAGCCACCGACCTTCTGGTAGCCGGAAACCCGCTCTTGGGCAGCGACGCCTGCTGGGTGTGCAATGGCATGTCCGCTCGCATCGTATGGAAGGCCTTGGAGCTGAGCAGCCGTCTGTTCAGCAACCTCATGGGCGACTAGAGCCGCGCTGTCTACCCCGGGCCCGGACCCAACCGCAGCAATATCCTGGATGTCGATTGTCGCGCTGATGTACTGCCCGAAGATGACCTCGGAGTCGTTTGAAGTCACAGTCAAACCGATGTTCGTAGACTTCCTGATCGCGTTGGTGAGCGTATCAGCGAAGGCTTGTTCTTCCGGCGACGCCGGCGCGGAGAAGTACCTGGCATGCATGTAGTCCAGGCTACCGTCACTGGGACCGGCAAGGACTTGGTGGAGGCGACGGCGGCGCACGTCCTCCAGGAGGTGTGGGGCCACTATTCGACGAGAAACAATTTCCCCACGCTTCTTGGCCAGGCCTTCGCCGGTCTCGACCTCTGCACCTCTCAGGAGCCGCCGAAACCGAAGGAGCCGCATCAGCGACGGATGGAACGAGCTCTGTGCGATCTCGCGTGCAGCGTCAACACCCTCCGAAACAAGCAAGGGACCGGCCACGGCCGGCCGTTTCTCCCTGCTGTGGCTCTGCAGCAGGCCAAGACCGCCATCGAGAGCATGGGGATCGTCGCCGAGTATCTGCTCGCGGTCCTCAAGTCGACTCGATGCTAGGCGTAGCTCGTCCACGATCGGGCGGCCCTCCGGGTTACTTGATTCGCTCGTACTCGATCTCGAGTTGGTGCTCCTCTTTGCCGATCCGCAGGTCGAGGATGACCCTCGGTCGATTGCCGAGCACGTCGACTGCCGCTCGGTCGAACCTCCAGCTTAGAGGGATGCTCGCTGCTGATTGGGAGGCAGCACGTCGCCACCTCACCTCCCCCTTTCCAGGGAAACTCACCTCGTACTCACCGCTCGCGGTGATGAGTCGAGCATCTTCGATGACGGCCGGGTGCCTCGTGCTGTTGATTAGCTCGATCTGAGGAGCAAAGTACTCGATTCCGTAGATGTCCTCGTACTCTGCCACCCGAAGTTCCACTCCATCAACCTGAGTACTCCAGGTCTGGGCACTAGATTTGGACCATGATGTTGGACGATACCGGAAGGCTGGATCGCATGCCAAGACTAGCAGCAACAGGAGACAGAGCATAAAGGGGGATCTCCGTTGAATCATCACTCCCTCTCAAACTCGATCCGTACCAGCTCGCCCTGGATGATCTGGTAACCCTCCTTAAGAACGTCACCGCTAAATATCATGCCTTGAAGAGCCGAGCTGATCAATCCTAGCTCTGATTTAGTGAAGGGCTCTCCAGATTCAAGCTTGTCCGCTATCTCAGAATGCTGCCCAAGAAAGCTCTCCATCCTTCGTTGAAACTTCCTGGCAACCTCTTCCACAACGATGTTCTGGTAAGCATCCCGGTCAGAC
>Ga0210086_1001274_pt1 | contig 13136 bp, 13 predicted proteins | sample China_Galinas_PW_3_FD_184867 | JGI IMG/M metagenome (GOLD analysis project Ga0210086, IMG submission 184867) | Wetland microbial communities from San Francisco Bay, California, USA, that impact long-term carbon sequestration - China_Galinas_PWB_D2... | ecosystem: Environmental > Aquatic > Marine... | reverse complement strand
ACCCGGCCTCGGTCACCGGCCAGGTGGCGTCCGGCTGCAACCTGGTCGTCTTCACCACCGGCCGCGGCTCGGCCTTCGGCTTCAAGCCGTCGCCGTCGATCAAGCTCGCCACCAACAACGACACCTACCAACGCCAGGAAGAGGACATGGACATCAACTGCGGCGACATCCTCGATGGCGTCACCATCGAGGAGAAGGGCCGTCAGATCTTCGAGGAGATGATCGCCGTCGCCTCCGGCAAGCCCACCAAGTCGGAGGAATTCGGTTACGGCGACAACGAGTTCGTCCCCTGGCAGATCGGCGCCGTGATGTGACGAGCCGCGTCCGTCCGCAGCCGCTGATCGCGGTCGACCTCTGAGGGCGCGACGGCGCCGGAGGAGATCGAGCAAGAGGCACCGGAATGGCCAACTTCATCTGCATGCAATGCGGCGCGCAGTTCCCCGAGTCCGATGCACCGCCGGAGCGCTGCCCGATCTGCGACGAGGAGCGGCAATATATACGCTGGGCGGGTCAGGCCTGGACGACCCTCGACGAGATGCGCCGGACCCATTCGCTGAAGATCGCCGACGAGGCGGAGAACATCACCGGCATCGGCTCCGATCCGGCCTTCGCCATCAATCAGCGGGCGCTCCTCCTTCAGTCGCCGGCCGGCAACGTCATGTGGGATTGCCTCGCCCTCGTTACCGACGAAGGCGTCGCGGAGATCAAGCGGCGCGGCGGTGCGACGGCAATCGCCATCTCCCACCCGCACTACTACACCAGCATGGTCGAATGGAGCGAGGCGCTCGGCGGCATCCCGATCTACCTCCACGCCGACGACCGGCAGTGGGTGATGCGGCCGAGCGACCTCATTCGGCACTGGACCGGGGAGACGCTTGCCCTCAATGAGGAGATGACGCTGATCCGCTGCGGCGGCCATTTCGACGGCGGCACCGTCCTCCACTGGGCGGATGCCCTGGGAGGCAAGGGCGCTTTGATGTCGGGCGATATCCTCCAGGTCGTTCCGGACCGCCGTCACGTCAGCTTTATGTACAGCTATCCGAACCTGATCCCCCTCAACCGGCGCAAGGTCGAGGCAATCGCCGCAGCTGTCGAGCCCTACGCGTTCGACAGCATTTTCGGTGCCTGGTGGGACCTGATCGTCAGGACCGACGGCAAGAACATCGTCCGCCGCTCGGCCGAGCGTTACCTCAAGGCCATCGCGGACTGACCGGCCGGAGGGCGTCCCGAGAGCCCCGTGGCGAATCTGAAATCGAGGGGGTGACGGCGGCCGAAGGCCGCCGTCGAGGCCCGTTACATGTTCGAGGTCTGGACCGACGTCGCGGTCATTTCCCCGTTCGCGCCCTTGTCGTACTGGATGGTGACATTCTGGCCAACCTGCAACGAAGCCGCATCGACGCTTGACGGCAGCTTGAACGTCTCGCCGCTGGCAAGGGTCACGGTCTTTGCCGTGGTGTCGATGCTGGTGATCTTGCCAGTGGCCTCGGCGGCGAGAGCACCATAAGCCGAAACGGCGAGGAAGGCTGCCGTGCTCGCTACGACCATCAGTTTACGCATTTGGACACCTCTTGCTTGATGGAGCCGTTCCGCAACCTCCGCGTAAACGACCCGTCGCCCCCAAGCCGACCCTTCAACGCCATCGGCCGGGCCAGCGTTCCAAAAAAAGAGGTGTCCGACGCGGTCTTTTTCTATTGGTCGGGCAGGCTTCCCGACACGACATAGGCGGAGGCCCAACTCCCAGTCAGGTTGACCAGCGCCTCGAACGCCTGCGCGTCACCGCCCGTCTCGATGGACGCGCCGTAGAGCGGAGTCTGAAGGATCACCCGCAACTCGGCGAACTGCCCGCAGGATTTGGCCGTCCTCAGGTCGTCGTAAGCCTTGAGCGCCGCAGCGACGCTGGTCTCCCGCGCATGCACCAGCTCTTCCGCGACGGATTGCGAAACGCAGAGCACCCAGTTCCGCACCACCATCTCGGTATCGAGCGTGTAGTCGCCGGGCACCGATATTTCGGAGCGCGGCGCCGGCTTGGCCGGCCCCAGGTCGACCGGAGCAGCCGCCCGGGCCGGTAACGAAAGGGCGCACGCCGCCCCTAGCGCCGCCGCTGCGGCGAGTGATTTGCGAAGAGTCATGCCAGCCCCAATTCGAAAGCGGTCCCTCGGGATCTTCCTCATCGACTCGCTCCGGCTCCAGACGCTACGGCCGGGGGCCCGGTCCGCGCAACGCGTCGCGACATCAAACCGCAGACTGTTGCACGCGCGCAACGATGCGGAACCCGATCCGTGCGGCGTGATCTGCCGCCGCAGGCTTGACGCGGCACGGCGGAGACAGACACATGCCAGTCCGACGCTGACCGAAAACCGGGGGAACCGACCAGATGCCGCTCGACCCAAGCCCTGACTTCGCACTTCCTGACGACTCCGAGGACGCCGCCCTCGTCGGCCGCGTCTGGCGGCCGGAGCTCGAGGGACCGTCGGTCGTCGCGCTGCATGGCTCCGAACTCGTCGATATCAGTGCGGTGGCGCCGACGATGCGCGACCTGTGCGAGGCGCCTGAGCCGGCGGCGCTTGCCCGCGATGCCTCGGGCGAGCCGGTCGGCCTGCTCGCCGATGTGCTCGCCAACACGCCGCGTGAGCGCCGCGATCCGGCAAGGCCGTGGCTTCTCGCCCCGACCGACTTGCAGGCGATCAAGGCAGCCGGCGTGACCTTCGCCGTGTCGATGCTCGAGCGGGTCATCGAGGAACAGGCCCGCGGCGCTCCCGAGAGAGCGGCAACGATCCGCGCCGAAATCCAGGCCGCGATCGGCGACGACCTGGCCCGCCTCAAGCCCGGCTCCGCGCAGGCGATGGCCCTCAAGCAGCTTCTCGTCGACCGGAAGATGTGGTCGCAATATCTTGAGGTCGGCATCGGTCCCGACGCCGAGGTGTTCACCAAGGCGCCGCCGATGGCGGCGGTCGGCCATCTCGCCGAGATCGGCATCCGCGCCGATTCGACCTGGAACAATCCCGAGCCGGAAGTAGCGCTGGTCGCCGCCTCGACGGGGGCGATCGTCGGCGCGACACTCGGCAACGACGTCAACCTCCGCGACTTCGAAGGCCGCTCGGCCCTGCTGCTCGGCAAGGCCAAGGACAACAATGCCAGCGCCGCGCTCGGCCCTTTCCTCCGGCTGTTCGACTCCGGCTTTTCGCTGGACGACGTCAGACGCGCCGAAATCCGGCTGATCGTCGAGGGGCCCGAGGGCTACCGTCTCGACGGCGCCAGCGCCATGAGCAAGATCAGCCGCGATCCGGCCGACCTGATGGCCGCGACCGTCGGCAGCAACCATCAATATCCCGACGGCGTCGCGCTCTATCTCGGCACCATGTTCGCGCCGGTCGAGGACCGCGACGTAGCCGGACAGGGCTTCACTCACAAGGTCGGCGATATCGTCACGATTGCCTCACCCAAGCTCGGCCGGCTCTCCAACGTCGTCGTCCACTGCGGCGATGCCGAGCCGTGGACGTTCGGAGCGGCAGCGCTGATGCGCAACCTCGCCCGGCGCCGGCTGATCTGAAGCGGATCGCCTGTTCTTCTGCGGCGGATAGGCGGAGGCTTACGCCGCGTCGACGCGCTTGAAGCGATTGAGCAGCGCGGTCGGCGCGCCGGATAGAAGCACGTCGAGATGGCGGAAGCGCTGGAAGTCGCCGTTGACGGAGATGCGCGGCAGCGAGGTGAGGTGGTCGCAATGCTCCGGAAAGAGGACACCCGGCCGTGTCGTCACGCCCGTAGCGAAGCCAAGCTCCCGCGCGATGGCGAACTCGCGCCGGCCCGCCGAATCGGGATTCCCGACCGGGTACGAAAAATGCTTTGGCCAGGTTCCGAGCCGCGCCTCGATCTTTTTCGCACCGAGCGCCATTTCTTCGCGGGCGACGGCCGCCGGTGCCTTGGCGAGCATAATGTGAGTGTCGGTATGCGAGCCGATGGTGATCATTGGATCGGCAGCGAATTCGGCGATCTCGTCCCACCCCATACACAGTTCGCTGCAGATCGCCTCCACATCGACACCGGCGGCAATTGCGAGGTCGCGGCAGATGCGGCGGAGCTCGCTTTCGTCCGGAAGGCTCCGCAGCCACCAGTAAATGGTCGCGAACGCCTCGTCCTTCCCGGCCTCCGTCGACGTGTCGAACCGGCGTACCTCGCCGCCCATGTCGAGCGTGATTGAACCCTGGCAGGCGATGGCCCGCTCCAGCTCCACCCACCACAGCACCCCGGTGCCGTCGGCAAAGCTCGACGGCACATAGAGAGTCGCCGGGACGTTGTGGCGCCCGAGGATCGGCAGGGCATGCACCCGGTTGTCGCGATAGCCGTCGTCGAAGGTCAGCACCACGAAGCGACGGTCGACGTCACCCTTCCGGATGCGCTCATAGGCCGCGTCGAGCGAGACGACGTCGACATCGGCCTGACGCAGCCGGGTCAGGATCTCGTCGAGGAATTCCGGCGTGATTTCCAGCGAGCGGTTCGGCTGGAATGCGCCCGGCCGCGGCGGACGAACGTGGTGGAATGTGAGGATCGCGCCGGCCCCGGCGAGGAAATGCCGCGCCAGCCGGTAACCTCCGGTGAAGTAGAGCGTTTCAAGTCCAGCATGGATGACGGTCTTGCCAATCCGCGGCACGATGCTTCTCCTTTTTCCGACCCGCTCAGGGCGCTGCTGGCTCTCCGTTTCCCGTCCCGGATTCCGTCAAGACCGGCTCGACCAGCAATGGTCCCTCGTGCAGGTAGCGGGTCGTCCTCCGTTTCGACTCGATGTCGCGCCAGACGCGCTCGACCTCGGCGGCCGACAGTCCGACGGCGGGTGCGACGCTCTCGGCCGGCAACCCCTTGGAAAGCGCGTAGAGACAGAGATCCATCTCCCGATAGGGCAGTGAGAAGTAGAACTCCTCCTGGGTCTGGGCGAGCGACCATGTGTCGGTGGTCGGCGGCCGCCGGCAGATTTTCTCCGGGGCGCCGAGCTCTTCAGCCAACTGATAGACCTGGCTCTTGTACAGATGGGCAATCGGCTTGATGTCGGCGGCGCCGTCGCCGTTCTTGACGAAGAAGCCCTGGTCGAATTCGAGCCGGTTGGGGGTGCCGAGCACGGCGTAGTTCAGCCGATCGGCGTGATAGTATTCGATCTGCTTGCGGGTCCGCTGCTTCATATTGGTCGCCGCGACGACACCGAGATAGACCTCGATGGGCATGCGCAGCTTCTGCGCCTCGCCGTTCGGCGACTGCACGACAAGGTAGGTGATGCTGTAGCCCCTGCCTTCGACGGAATTGGCGATGGCGACCTTGCATCCCCACCCCGTGCCGAACTCGGGCACCAGTTGGCGGATGAAGGCATCACGGCGCTCGTAGCAGGCGAGCGCGGTGAGCACGGGCTCGATGTCCTCGACCACCGACTCGATGCCGAGCCACTCGGCGACCTCGCGGCCGAGCCGCAGGCTCTCGGGGTCGGAGTCCCTTTCCGGCATCAGCACACCCAGCACCTTCTGCCGACCGAATCCCTTCACCGCCAGGGCGGCGCTGACTGTCGAATCGATCCCGCCCGACAGGCCGATGACGGCCCCGCGGCGGCGAAGCCGGCGCATCACCTGTTCCCGCATGGCGCGGGCAATCCGCTCGATCTCGGCCGCGGCGTCGATCACCAGTGCATCAGCGGACAGCGGCTCGGCATTTGAAGCAAAGGCCACGTCGTTCACTCTGCCGCCTCCAGCATCTCCTCCTCGATCAGCCGACGGCTGATCTTGCCGCTTTCTGTCTTGGGCAGCTCATCACGGAACTCGACCAGCTTCGGCACCATGAAATCCTCGAGGCTGCGAGCACAGTGGCGGATGATATCCTGCTCGGTGAGATCGGCGCCGGGGGAGAGCGCCACGACCGCCTTGATCGCGTGGCCGAGAATCGGGTCGGCAACACCGACTACCGCGGCTTCGGCGACGCCGGGAAGCCCATAGAGGACGGTCTCGACCTCCTTCGGCGCGACCTTCTCGCCGCGGGTCTTGATGATGTCGTCCTTGCGCCCGATGAAATAGAGGAAGCCATCCTCGTCGGCGCGGAAATGGTCTCCCGTATAGAGCACCTTCTCCCAAGGAAGCGGTCCGGGCTTCAGCGCCTTGTCGGTGGCTTCCGGGTTCTCCCAGTATCCGCGCATCACATGCGGGCCTCGGACGACAAGTTCGCCGACGATTCCCGCTCCGACTCGGTGACCGGAATCGTCGACCACGTAGACTTCGGTCCCGGGAATGGCAATCCCGACCGAGCCCGGCCGACGGAGGAGTTCCTCGGGCGGCAGGTATGTGCACCGCTTGCACTCGGTCAGCCCATACATCGAGTAGATGCGCGCCGAGGGGAACAGCGCCTGCAGCCGCTCGATATGGGCAGGCGGCAGCGCTGCCGCGGTATTGGTGATGTAACGGAGGTGCGGCAGGCTGCCCGCCTTGAGGTCGCGCATCTGGAGGAGGATCGCCGCCATGGTGGGGACAAGCGGCAGCCCGGTGACCTTTTCCTCTGCCATGCGGTTGAGGATTACCTGCGGAAAGGCAAACGATCGTTCGAGCACTAGGGTGGCGCCGACCCTGGCCGCCATCAGCACCTGATAGAGTCCGTAGTCGAATGAAATCGGCAGGACGCCGAGGATGACGTCGTCTTCCCGGTTCTCCAGGTACGTCGTGATCGACTCGGCAGCGGCCATCGCGTTCTGATGCGTCATCATCACGCCCTTGGGGAAGCCGGTCGACCCCGAGGTGTAGATGAGCATGGCGAGATCGAGCGAGATGCCGGCGAACGGCAGGGACGCAGACGACGGCTCCGCGATGGCGTCTTCGAAGGAGAGGCATCCGGTTGCCGGGGGCGCCTTGCCGCCGCCGGACAGTACGACAAGCTTGACCGACGGTGCTTCGACCATCGCTGTCGCGGCGGTCGCCGCCAGACGTGCCTGCGTGATCACCCCGGCTGCCCGGCAATTGTTGAGCACAAAGGCCAACTTGTCGGCCTTGGTCGACGGGTTGATCGGGCTGAACACCGCGCCGGCCTTCAGCACCGCGAAGATCGCGACGACCGCTTCCCAGGAATTGTCCATGAAGACGACGACACGGTCGCCCCGAGCGATGCCGCGGTTGGAGATCGCCGCCGCTAGACGGTCGGACATGCGATCGAGTTCGGCGTAGCTCAGCCGCTTCTTGCCGGCGACGATCGCCGTCTTGTCCGCCAGCCGTGCCGCGCTGTCCGTCAGGAACCGTTCGACCCGCATCCTAGCCCCTGCTCCTTCTCCGCCCGTCCGCTCAGGCAGCGACCGCCGCCGCCGCCGGCGCCGCGGCCAGCTTGCCGGTCACGTAAGCGACAATGGCATTGATCGAATCGAGGTTCTCCGGAACGATCTCGGCGTCGGCCACCTGGATGTTGAGCGTGCCTTCCAGGAACGCGACGAGCTCCAGGATACCGGTGGAGTCCACCAGGCCCGCGTCGAGCAGCGACTCGTCGTCTGCAAGCTCGGCCTCCTCCTGGAAGAGGAAGTTCTCTTCAATGAACTCACGGACCTGGCGGCTGATTTCTTCAGTTTGCATGCGACAGACCTCGCTCTCTCTAGGCCGCTGTTGTGGATAGGGATTCCACCGCCGCGCCGCTGACGAACGCGCGGTGGAGGAGCTGGGTGGACAGGATGCCGACGAAGGCCATGTTGTCGCGGAAGCCGAGAAGATCCTGCTTCCGGCATTTGGCATGGAGCTTCTCGACCGGCCGCGGCGCGAAATATCCGGCGCGGCCGATCTCCGACGCGGCCAACTCCCGGGCGACGTAGTCGGGGGCGTCGTCGCCGACGAACGCCTGGCTGTCCGGCGCGCGATAGGGCTGCTTGACGCGGCCGCCGATGTGCGACGGCAGAAGGTCCGCTACCGCCTCGCGCAGGATGTGCTTCTCGCGAAGTCCGCGGATCTTCAGTTCCGGCGGAATGCGCGACGCGAATTCGACGACACGGTGATCGAGGAAGGGGAACCGCCCCTCCACCGCATGCGCCATGGCAACCCGGTCGCCCTGCGCCGACAGGATGTAGCCGGGGAGCAGATATGCGGTCTCGAGGTATTGCGCCTGCGACAACGGATGCCAGCGCACGAAGTCTGCCGGCAGTTGCGCGCGGAGATCGTCGAGCGCGTCGTAGCCGTTGAGCGCCTCGCGCATCTCGGCGGAAAAGAAGGCCTTGCCGCCCGCCGTTGTCCGGAAGCGCGGCAGGTGCGAGAAGAGCGGATCGTCGACGCCTTCGAGCCCGGCGGTGAAGAATGCGTTGCGATAACTGTGCGGCTGGTCCTTGAGGGCCGGCAGATAAGGATAAAGGCGCTCGAAGAGCAGCGGCCGCCGGGCGGACCGAGGCCGGCGGGCGCAGAAGCGCCGGAGCTTCGCTTCCTTGAAGATGTCGTAGCCGGCGAAGACCTCGTCGGCCCCCTCGCCGGTGAGGACCACCTTGAATTGGTTGTCGTGAACAAGGCGGGAAAGCGCGAACAACGGCGCCGGGGCGGTGCGCAGGATGGGCCGTTCGGCGTGGCGGATGGTTGCCGGAAAGAGCGCGCCGATATCCGATCGCCGGCATGCTACTGCCATATGGTCGGTGCCCAACGCCCGCACCATGTCCATCTGGAAGGCGCTCTCGTCGAATTCCGGACTGTCGAAGGTGACCGAAAAGGTCCGCAGGCGCTCCGGCACGATTTCATGGACCATCGCCGCGATGATCGACGAATCGAGGCCTCCGCTGAGATAGGCGCCGACCGGAACGTCGGAGCGGAGCCTGATGCGGGTAGCGTCGAGAAGGAGCGCGCGAAGCTCGTCGGCAATATCACGCTCCGCCCGCCCGTCGAGTGCGCCCGGATCGCCTGCGTCCGGATAGTCCAGGCGCCAATACGGCCGCACCGCGACCTCGTCGCGCGTGGCGATCAGGAGGTGGGCGGGCGGCAGCTCGAAAACATTCCTGAACGGCGTCCGCGGCGCCAGCGGGAACCAGAACGTGAAGATCTGGTCGAGCGCAACCGGATCCAGCTCGGCCCGGATTTGCGGCACCTCGAACAGCGCCTTGGCCTCCGACGCGAAATAGAGGCAGCCCTTCCGCCAGGCGTAGAACAGAGGCCGGACGCCCATGCGGTCGCGCCCCAGCATGAACCGCTTCTGGCGACGGTCCCACAAGGCAAACGCGAAATCGCCATTGAAGGCATTAACGCAATCCGGACCCATCTCCTCATAGGCGCGGATGATGACTTCGGTGTCCGAATCCGTGCGGAACGCGCGCCCCTTGGCGATCAGGTCCCGCCGCAGTTCGACATAGTTGAAGATTTCGCCGTTGAAGGAGACGACCACGTCGCCGGCGTCGTTGCCCATCGGCTGCTGGCCGGAGGCGACGTCAATGATCGAGAGCCGGGCATGCCCCAATCCGACGCCGGGCTCGATGTGAACGCCGCTTTCGTCGGGCCCGCGGTAGCGGATGGCGGCAACCATCCGGCCGACCAGTCGCTCAACAGGCTCCTGGGTTTCGGGCGATCCGAAATAGCCGACAATGCCGCACATTTCAGCTGGTCCCCGCGTTCAATCTGCGCCGAACGGTCAGGCAAGACGTCTTCGCAAGGAGGCTATCGGCTAGGCCCTACACTTACAAAGCCTAAGAAGGAATACAGTAAACGTTAACGATAGCATTGCCCGAATCATAGTTAAAATTTGTTCACCTTCTCCCGGAACGGCGGAAGTCCTAAACAAACAGGCCGCCGATCAGGCTCGACCAGGATTCGCAGGCGAAGCCCGTGATCATCGCGTCGCCGGCGTGGATTGCCGCAAGAATATCGGCGCGCGTCGACCGGACCACCAGCGAAGACGAGTGGACAAAGACGGCCCGCCGCCGCAACAGGACATCGGCGAGCTCCGGCTGAACCCGACCCCTGACCGCCGCCGCGCCGCGTCGATTGGCATCGACGACAAGGTCGTCGATGACGCTTTCAGCAGCCTTCTCCGTGGCGAGGACCTGGAGCACGAACGCGATGCCTTGCGGCCGGACGCAGTAGAGATAGGCGCCGACCGTTTGTCCCTTGCGGTCGCGCACCACGCGGCGGATGAGTGGCCCGTATCGTTCCTTGACAGAGGCCTGGTCGAGAAACCAGCGCAGGCTGCCGCGGTCCCAGGCGGGCCTGAGGCGGTAGGCGGGCAGGAGTTCAAGGATCGCCCCGACCAGATCGTCGTCATCCGCGTCGGCGCCAGCATCGGCGGCCGGAACGACCCGCAGAGGATTGCGCGAGACGCGCGCCGCGAACCGGTCGAATGCCGCGGCGAACGGTCGAAGAAGCGCCGCGCCGCGCGATCGTTCGCGCGCCATCGCGACCCCGAGGCCGGCGGGGTTGATGACCCGCAGCCATTCCATGCTGTAGGCGGCCTCGGTCCTGCCGCCGAGCTTGCTCCACATCGGCCGGGATACGGCGTTTGCCGATTCGCTTAACGACAGGTCCTGCGGGCCGTTGAGATAGGAGCGGAGCAGCCGGGCGCCGACCAGCGGATTCTTCGCCGGCTCGTCGACCATCAGCGATCCGCTGACGGCGGCCGTGACCGGGTCCCCATCGAAAAGGAGCCGCAGCGGGCGGACGGCAATGAACCCGATCAGCGCCCCGTCAACATCGGCAAAGACCAACGAGGGGAGGTTCGCATCTTGCCACGGATGCTCGAACAGCTCCCGCCGGAGCTGATCCTCCAGCGACCGCGTTCCCTGCCGGACCGCTTTCGCGAACGTCTTGCGGAAGAGCCGTGCAACCGCCGGAATGTCTTCCGCCGTGCAGGGACGAATGCCGGCCGCGGCGGCTGAGGCCGCCGCGGGATTCAGCGGATCGTTCCCCGGCGCATCCACGACATCCAGCATATGTTCAGGCCTGTGCGGGCCAGCCTGCGTCCCCCCACGGCAAGGCCGCGGGCCGGATCGACAAAATCTTCTGCCATGATTGGTCCTACCGAATTCTTACGATGCAACTGCGGAGAGATGTTGACAAATTCGTTTCGATGTTCCTTCGGTCGCGGATCGCCTCGTTCCGAACGGTGCCACGATGTATGCGCCAACGCAGTTCCGGGAGCAGCGTCCGGACGTTCTGAATGCCGCTGTCCGTGACATTCAGCTGGCGACGCTGATAACGGCGACCGCGAGCAGCTATCTCGCCTCCCACGTCCCCATGGTCTTGAAGCAGACTGCCGGCGGATTGCTTCTGGACGCCCACATCGCGCGGCAGAACGAGCACTGGCGCGCTCTGGGTGACGGTCCCTTGCCTTCGCTGGCCGTTTTCCAAGGTCCGCAGGCCTATGTCTCGCCGAGCTGGTACGAGACGAAACACGAGCATGGCAAGGTGGTTCCGACGTGGAACTACATCGCGGTGCACGCCCATGGGTCGCTCGAGATCGTCGTAGACGAGGCGCAGCTCCGGGCACATCTTGACGATCTCACCAGCGCGAACGAGAGCCGGCGCGAGCGCCCTTGGGCCGTCTCGGACGCGCCGCCCGAATACGTTCGGAACATGATCCGGGCCATCGTCGGCCTGCGGCTGCGGGTCGGACGGATCGAGGGCAGCTGGAAGATGATCCAGCATCGCTCCGCGGGCGACCGCCACGGGACGATAGCCGGACTGTCGGCGTCGCCACGCCCCGGGGATCGGGCGGTTGCCGAAGTCATGCGCGGGCTGGAAGCGGCAGCCGACGCCGACGATGATTTGCCCGGTCGGCCGCCGTCGGGACGGAGATGATCACACGGTCTTCAGCATGCCGCCATCGACGAAGTAGGTCGAGCCGACGCTGTAGGTTGCCTTGTCCGAGCAGAGGAACACGAAGAAATGGGCAAGCTCCTCGGCCGTGCCGAAGCGTTTGATCGCCGCGTATTCGTCGGCGACGCTCTGAAGATGCGCCTGCCAGTCGCCGCCTGAATCGGCCGTCAGTTCCTTGGCTGTCTTGACCCAGTCCGGCGTCTGGATCAGCCCGGGATTGATGCAGTTCACCCGGATGTTGTCGCCGATCACCTCGGTGGCGAGCGTCTTGGAGAACATCATCAGTGCCGCCTTGGTGGTGTTGTAGATCGGCTCGTACCAGAGCGGCTGCACGGCGCAGATCGATGCGTTGTGAAGCACAACGCCGCCGCCGCGCTTCTTCATCGACGGCACCAGACCGCGCGCCAGCCGCACCGCCGCCATGACATGCAAATCCCAATAATACTGCCATTTGTCGTCCGGCGCCTCGATGATCGTCTCATTGGAGCCCGTGCCGGCATTATTGATCAGGATGTCGGCACCGCCGAAATCCTTCTCCGTCGCCGCGATCAGCGCATCGCACCCCTCGGCGGTGGCGACGTCGCAGGCGACCGCGCTGGTCCGAACCTTGTAGTCGGCGGCAACGCGCTCGGCTTCTTTGCCGAGCCTCTCCGCCTGACGCGCCGCCATCACGATATGGGCACCCTCCGCCGCCAGCCCCTCCGCGACCGCCAGCCCGATACCGACGCTGGCGCCGGTGATCACCGCGACCTTGTCCTTCAATCCGAGGTCCATGGTCCTCCTCCCCGAGTTATCTGACAACGCCGGAGACCTCCCCCCCGAGGGGACGTCGGAATTCGCGGAGCGAAGTGAAGAGAATTCCGGGAGGGGGACACCAAAGCCACCCCCTTCCGAAACCGGCGGCTTCGCACGCCGGCTTCGATCTCCCCTCAAGGGGAAGGTTGGCCGGCCCGCCTCACGCTACCTCCCCATCCACCCTGATCTGCAGCTTGACGTCGTTCGGCAGCCCTTCCGCCGCGCGCTCGAAGGCGGCGATGCTGTCCTCGAACGGGAAGGTTTCCGACACCAACGGTTTCAGGTCCACCTTGCCGGAGGCGATCATCGCGATCGCCCGGTCGTAGACATTGGCGTAGCGGAAGACCGTCTCGATCCGTACCTCCTTGGCCGCGGCCGACACCACGTCGAACGCCACCGGCTCGACCGGCATGCCGACCAGCACAAGGCAGCCGCCCGGCCGCGGCAAGGCGAAAATCCCGTCGAACGCCTTCGGACTGCCGCTCGCCTCGAAGACGACATCGGCGCCCCAGCCGTCACTCTCCGCCGCCACCACGTCGGCGAGCTTCTGCCTGGTGACGTCGACGG
>Ga0210086_1001268_pt1 | contig 13184 bp, 6 predicted proteins | sample China_Galinas_PW_3_FD_184867 | JGI IMG/M metagenome (GOLD analysis project Ga0210086, IMG submission 184867) | Wetland microbial communities from San Francisco Bay, California, USA, that impact long-term carbon sequestration - China_Galinas_PWB_D2... | ecosystem: Environmental > Aquatic > Marine... | reverse complement strand
CGAGCCGATGGTGGAGGAGGACGGGGCCGAGTTGACCGTGTCGGTCCCTGAGCCGATCACGCTGAAAGCGAGCCGCGAACTGCTCGGCCAGGCGCTCGCTAATCTGATCGACAACGCGCTCAAATACGCGCTGCCCGACGGTGGCCGGCCCCTGCAGATCGCCGTCTCGGCCACCGGCGCGGGCAACTACCTCGCACTTCGGGTTGCCGACAACGGTGTCGGCGTGCCGGAAACCGACCGCGAACGGGTCCTTCAGCGGTTCGTGCGGCTTGAAGAAAGCCGTTCGCAATCGGGCAGCGGGCTCGGCCTCAGTCTTGTCGCCGCGGTCGCAAGGCTTCACGATGGGACGATCGAGCTCGGCGACAACCAGCCGGGCCTTGTCGTGACAGTTCGCCTGCCGATCAAAACCGGGTGACATGGCAGCAAGGGGCAAACGCCGCACCGCATCGTCTTCTCTTGCCGCCGCGATCAAGCCGCGCCTGCGCCTCGCCAAGGCTGCGGCGCGGAAGCAGCGGCTCGCCGAGCTTCGCGAAGCCGCGGCCGCTTCGGGCACGGCGAAAAAGCTCGAGGCGATCCTCGACAGGCACGACAAGCTCGCGCCGTTCATCACGAGCTTGCTCGATTACGCACCATTCCTGCGCACGCTGATCCTCAACGACCCGAAACGTCTCATCGCGCTTCTTTCCGGCGAGCCTTCGGCTTCGCTTGAAAGCAACGTCGCCGAGGCGGCGAACGCCTGGCGGCTGGAGAGTCGGGCGGATGTGATGGCCGCGCTGCGGCGGGGGCGGCAGGCTGTTGCGCTCCTCGTGGCGCTCGCCGATCTTGGCGGCGTCTGGGACGTCGTCGCCGTAACCGGCGCACTGACCGCCTTTGCCGATGCCGCGGTCGGTGCCGCTGCCAGGTTCGCGCTCGCCGGAGCACACCGGGAGGGACGCATTGCCTTGCCCGATCCGGAGCAGCCGGAGCGCGGCTCGGGCTGGATCCTTCTCGGCATGGGCAAGTTCGGAGCCGGCGAGCTCAACTATTCGAGCGACATCGACCTGATCGTGCTTTTCGATGGGGACGTAGCGCCGCTCGCCGACCCCGATGAAGCGGCCTCATTCTTTGTCCGGTTGACCAAGGCGCTCGTGCAGATGCTGAGCGAGTACACGGAAGACGGCTACGTCTTCCGCACCGACCTCCGGCTTCGCCCGGACCCCGGCGCCACCAACATCGCGATGTCGACGGAAGCAGCCCTCCAATACTACGAGAGCCTCGGCCAGAACTGGGAGCGCGCCGCGCTGATCAAGGCGCGGCCCGTCGCCGGCGACCTTGCCGCCGGCGAGGCCTTCCTCAAGGAGCTCACGCCCTACATCTGGCGGAAATATCTCGACTATGCGGCAATTGCCGACATCCATTCGATCAAGCGGCAGATCCATGATTTCCGCGGCCACGAGCAGATCGCGGTCGGCGGCCACAACATCAAGCTCGGTCGCGGCGGCATTCGCGAGATCGAGTTCTTCGTCCAGACCCAGCAGCTGATCGCCGGTGGCCGCAATCCGGAACTGCGCAAGGGGGCGACTCTCGACGTTCTCCAGGCCCTTGTCGAAGGCGGGTGGATCGATGCGGCGACCCGCGACGACCTCGCAGAGAGCTACGTCGCGTTGCGGGAGATCGAGCATTGCCTGCAGATGATCGAGGACGAGCAGACCCACACGCTGCCGCCCGACGACGAGGGCCTCGACATCGTCGCCCGCATGGCCGGCGCCCGGAGCCTCGCGGCTTTCAAGAAGGCGCTGCCGGCCACCCTCGCCAAGGTCCGCGACCACTATGCCGAACTGTTCGAAGCCGCACCGTCGCTGACCTCGACGCTGGGCAGCCTCGTCTTCACCGGCGACGAAGACGACCCGGACACTCTGTCGACCCTCGCGAAACTTGGCTATGCCAACCCGGAGCAGGTGAGTCGGACGATCCGCGGCTGGCATTTCGGCCGCTACCCTGCCACACGCTCAGCCACCGCCCGCGAACGCCTCACTGAGTTCGTGCCGGCCCTGATCGAGACGCTGGCGAGGACTGACAATGCGAGTGCGGCGCTCGCCGCCTTCGACCGCTTCCTGTCGCGGCTGCCAGCCGGCGTCCAGCTCTTCTCCATGCTCAACTCGAACCCCGGCCTGCTCGGCCTGCTTGCCACCATCATGGGGGCCGCGCCGCGCATGACCGAGACCGTGATCCATCGCGCCCATGTTCTCGACGCCCTCATCGAGCCGGCCTTTTTCGGCCGCGTGCCGACCCGCAAGGAGCTGGACGAGCGGCTCGCGGCAACCCTGGCGCTGGCGACTAGCTACGAGGACGTCCTCGACCGCGCCCGGATCTTCGGGCAGGAACAGGCTTTCCTGATCGGGGTGCGGGTGCTCGCCGAGACGCTGGATGCGCGCCAGGCGGGATTTGCCTTCACCGATCTCGCTGACGTCCTCGTCGCGGCACTGGCCGGGGCGATGCGGCGCGAGTTCGAAGCCACCCACGGCCGCATCGCCGGCGGTCGCGTTGCCATCGTAGGGATGGGCAAGCTCGGCGGCCGCGAAATGACCGCCGGCTCCGATCTAGACCTGATCCTTCTCTACGACTTCAACGAGAAAAAGCCCAATTCCGACGGCGATCGATCGCTGTCCGGCACCCAGTACTTCACCCGCCTGACCCAGAGATTGCTGGCGGCCCTTTCGGCACCGACCGCCGAAGGCACGTTGTACGAGGTCGATTTCCGGCTGCGACCGTCGGGCAAGTCCGGGCCGCTGGCGACCCACATCGACGCCTTCGCTGCCTACCAGGCCAAGAGCGCATGGACCTGGGAGCGAATGGCCCTGACGCGCGCGCGGCTGATCGCCGGCGACAAGAGCCTGGTGGAGCGGGCGAAGAAGGAGATCGCCGGTGTCCTCGCCAAGAAACGCAGTTCGAAGAAGACCCGTGCCGACATTCTGGAGATGCGGGCGATCGTCGAAGAGGAGAAAGGCGGCGAGGGCGCCTGGGACCTCAAACAGGCTCCGGGTGGGCTGGTCGATATCGAATTCATCGCCCAGTACCTGCAGCTGATCGACGGTGCCGACCACCCGGAGATCCTGTCCACCGAGACCGAAACCGCGCTCGTCAACGCCAACCGGGCGGGCCTGCTGTCGGCCGGTGATTTCGAGATCGTCGCGCCCGCGCTTCGGCTCTATCAGGCGCTGATCCAGATCCTGAGACTTTGCATCGACGGTCCATTCGATCCCGGCGCGGCGCCACGCGGGCTTCTGGAGCTTCTCGCCCGTGCGGGCGCGATGCCCGACTTCGCGACGCTCGACCGCGATCTGCGCGAGACGCAGGCGGCGGTGCGGGCGACGTTCGAGCGGCTGATCGGCAAGCTGCCGGAATAGGGACGGCGGCCGGAAACAACCGGGCGGGATCAGGCGGCCTCTCCCGCTTCCGCCGGTGGATTGACCGGCAGGCGCACCGACACGATGGTGCCCTGGCCCTCGCGGGAGCGGATGCGCATGGCGCCGCCGTGAAGCTCGGCCAGTGACGAGGTGATCGCCAGTCCGAGGCCGGAGCCGCGATGGCTCTTGGTGAACTGGTTACCTACCTGCTCGAACGGCCGCCCGAGCTTCTTGAGCGCTTCGGGGGGGATACCGATGCCGGTGTCCTCGACCGAGAAGGTGACCGCTGTGCCGCTGGTCCGGGCGCGCACGGTGATTTCGCCGCCTTCCGGCGTGAATTTCACCGCGTTGGACAACAGATTGAGCATGATCTGCTTCAGCGCCTTGCGGTCGCCGCGCATCTTGAGGTTCTTGCCGATATCGGTGATCACCCGGGTCCCCTGCGCCTCGGCCTGGGCCCTGACGATGCGGACCGACTCGTCCACGAGGTCGTCGAGGACCAGGTCCTCGAGCTCGAGGATCATCCGTCCGGCCTCGATCCGCGACATGTCGAGGATGTCGTTGATGACGCCGAGCAGATACGTGCCGCTTTGATTGATGTCGCGGCAGTACTCGCCGTATTTGGCCGAGCCGAGCTCGCCGAACATCCCCGACTGCATGATTTCGGAGAAGCCGATGATGGCGTTGAGCGGTGTCCTGAGCTCGTGGCTGATGTTGGCGAGGAACTCGGACTTCGCCCGGTTGGCGTCCTCGGCGCGGTTTTTCTCCTCCGCGTATTTCTCGGCGAGCTCGACCATCTGCTGCGCCTGCATCTCAAGCTTCTGGCGCGATTGCCGGAGGTCGGCGATGGTCGCCATCAGCCGCCGTTCGCCGTCGATCAGCTTCGCCTCGTGGCGCTTGAGCTGAGTAATGTCGGTGCCGACCGAGACGAAGCCGCCGTCCTTGGTGCGCCGCTCGTTGATCTGCAGCCAGCGGCCATCCTCGAGCTGGAGCTCGAAGCTCCGCGCGCCCTCCTCGGGGCGGCCGTCGGCGACGACCTGGGCCCGCACCAGCGGCTTGCGGCCCGCCGCGATCACCTCCGCATAGGGCGTTCCGGGAAGCAGCGCCGCGTCCGGCATGCCGTGCAGCTGCTGGTACTTCGAATTGCACATGACGAGGCGGTTGTCGGCGTCCCACAGCACGAACGCCTCGGAGATCGTCTCGATCGCGTCGCGCAGACGGATATCGGCGGTCTTGGAGCGCTCGACCAAGCGCATCTGCTCGGTGACGTCGACCGCGATCCCTATGAGATGCGGCTCGCCGCTGTCGGGATCGACAAGCTCGGCGCGGGCGCGGAGCCAGATCCAGCGCCCGTCGGAATGCCGCATACGGAACATCTGGTCGACGGTGGCCTCGCCCTTTTCATAGAGCGACTCGGCCAGCGCCATCAGGTCGCCGTCGTCGGGATGGATCAGCGCGGCCACTTCGCCGAAGCCGAGCAGAGCGTCGCGCGGCTCCCGACCGACGATCTCGAACATCGACCGCGACCAGAACATACGCCCGCGGGCGAGGTCCCAATCCCACAATCCGCAGCGACCGCGCATGAGCGCCGTCTCGAAGCGCTCCTGGGTTTCCGAATAGATCTTGTCGGCTTCGACGGCGCGGCTCGACTGGGCGAAATAGCCGTAGAGGATTACCAGGAGGATGGCGCTGGTGCCGATGAAGATGGCAACGTTGAGCGAGACATCGGCCCGCCAGTCCTTGTAGACATTGGCGATGGGCTCGACGATCGCGATCGAGCCGACCCTGCCGTTCAACTGATGCACGGTGGCAAGCGCCGACGTGCCATCGGGAAGCTCGATCTCGAGAACGCCGGCCCGTTCTCCGAAGATGGTCAGCGGCTGCGATTCGCCGAGGATGCGGATGAGGGGCACGCCTTCGAGCTCGGCGTTGGCGGGCGTTGCGGCGATGACCAGGCCGTCGGGATCGGTGACGTAGACCTGCCGGCCGTCGCTTGTCGCCCGCTCCGGCATCGCCGATGTCAGCGTCCTCATCACGTCAGCCGAGGCAGCGGGGGAGTCGCCGGCGGGATAGGCCTTCTCGAGCGCCGCGGAAAGCACTGCGGCGATCAGGCCGATCGTCTCGCGGGCATCGTATTCCCGCTCGCTCTTGAGCTGGTAGAGCTGGACGAAGCGAGCGGCGCCGACGATCAACAGGAAGATGACGATGAGGATCGGGATGAGGCGACGCAGCAGCGGCTCTGCCGCCAGCAGCTTCTGATAGGCAGGACGGGCGAGCAGCCTGGCATGTCCGGAGATGGCGGCCCGCCGCGGGAGCCGGATCCCCGATAGCGGTGAACGCTTCGCGACAGACGGCTGAACTGCCTCTGCCCGCGCCATGCAAGGCCCCCTTGATTGCAGTGCCGCATTCCTTCGGGAGACGCCACGCCCGAATCAGTTTCATTTGAATCGAGGCGAATCGGCTTGTCCAGAGTCGCTGACAAAAAAGTTAAAATCCTTCGCTTCGACAATCCGGGCGCCGGCCGGGGCCATGTGCGGAACCGGCAATCGCTTGTTCAGGCAACCGTCTTTCTGGTGATATCCTCGGTGTCGATGCGAGGCGGATTGAAGGCGGCGAGTGATGACTGGGATATCGCGACGAGACATCCTCACCACACTTGCCGTCGGCGCGGCTGGCATGAGCGCATTCGGCCGGGAGCGGCAGGCCCTTGCCGCTGAAGCGATGATCGCCGATGCAGCGCCGGCACTCACCGGCACGGTCGTCCTCCCCGACAGCCCGGATTACGACGAGGCGCGGCAGCTCTGGGATCGGCTGTTCGTCAGCTATCCCTACGCCATCGTCTTTTGCGAGAGCGACAGCGACGTGGTCAATGCCGTCGCCTGGTCACGGCGGAACGGAGTCAAGCTTCGCGCCCGCGGCGGCCGCCATGCGCTGGAGGGCTGGTCGTCGATCGACGGCGGTGTCGTCATCGACATCAGCCATCTCAAGCAGATATCCATAGACCTCGACGCTGGGACGGCGACGGTCGGGACTGGACTCACCCAGGGCGAACTCGTCGCAGGCCTTGGCGACAGCGGCCACACGGTGCCGACCGGGTCGGAGGCGAGCGTCGGCATAGCCGGCGTCACGCTCGGTGGCGGCATCGGCTATCTGTCCCGCAGTCTGGGATTGACCTGCGACAATCTGCTTGCCGTCGACATCGTTGTGCCCGAGGGACGGCGCGGCGCTCGCCTCATCCATGCCGATTCCGAGAATCACGCCGACCTTCTCTGGGCGTGTCGTGGCGGCGGCGGCGGCAATTTCGGCATTGCCACCGCCTACACCTTCCGCATCCAGCCGATCGGCCCAATCGCCTATTTCAAGGTGACGTGGGATTGGAAGGATCCGGCGGGCGCCTTCAACGCCTGGCAGGAATGGGGGCCGAGGGTCGACCGAAAGCTCGGCTCGACCTTCGTCTTCCTGCCGAAAGCCTCGAACGTCATCGAGGCCGAAGGTATCTTCCAGGGGTCGGCCGACGCGCTGAAGACGCTGTTGCAGCCGCTCCTCGCAGTGGGGAGCCCGACGGTCAAGATCGAATCCAACTCGTGGCCGCAATTGTTCAAGGACGCGAACGCCGGACCGCGCCAGTTCTACAACTGGCGCTTCACATCCTCGTGGATCTATCAGCCGCTGCCCTCTGCCGCGCTCGAAGCGATCGATCATTTCATGACGACCGCCCCGGCGCCCGCCTGCAACTACTGGTGCCTCAACTGGGGCGGGGCGACGCGGGATGAGCCACCCGGCGGTACGGCATTCTTCCATCGCGCGCCGCTCCACTATGCCGAGCCAGGCGCCGGCTGGAACGATCCCGCCCAGACCGGTCCGGTGGCGGTGTGGCTCGCGAAGTTCCGGCAGGCCATGCGGCCATTCGTCAGCGGCGCCTATGTCAACGTGCCGGACGCCGCCTTCGACAACTGGGGGGTCGCCTACTACGGCAGCAAAAACTTCGCACGGCTCCGCCAGGTCAAGCGGACCTACGACCCGTCCAACGTCTTCAGCTTCCCGCAGAGCATTCCGGTGGGATAGGCCGGGTGCTCGCTACGCCAGCGTGCGGGTGACGATGTCGCTTGTGTCCGACGACAGACCCTTGGCCGCTTCGATGCGGCGAAGGGCTTTGCGGGCCAGCGCGCGCCGCCCTTCCTCAAGGGCTTTCCACGAGCGGAAATTGATGAGCAGCCGCGCGGCGGTCTGCGGGTTCCGCTTGTCGAGGTCGAGGACGAAGTCGGCGAGGAACGCGTAGCCAGCGCCGTCCTTGCGGTTGAACTGGGTCTGGTTGCCTCCGGCGAAGCCGCCGACCAGCGCCCGGATGCGGTTGGGATTCGTCACCGAAAACGCCGGATGGCCCATCAACTCCTTGACCCGGTCGAGGGTGCCCTCGGCCGGGACCATCGCTTCCAGCGCCAGCCACTTGTCGAGGACAAGATGATCGGCGCTGAAGCGCCGGTAGAAGGCGTCGAGGGCCTCAATGCGTTCCTCGAAGGCATTGCCGGCGAGGATCGCCAATGCCGCCAGGCGTTCGGTCATGTTGTCGGCGTCGTTGAAGCGCGCGACGACCCGCCCAACGGCCGCGGGTGCCCGGTTGCCAACCGTCAGCGCCAGCGCCGCGTTGGCGAGCGCCCGCCGTCCCGCCGAAGCGGCGTCGGGACTGAAATCCCCTGTGTTGCTCATGCTGTCGGACACTGACGCAAGGCGGCTGCCGATCCGCTCGGCGATCATCGCGGTCAGTCGGTGGCGGGCGGCAGCGATCGCGTCGGGATCGACATCGTGGCCGATCTCACGGGCAATGTCGGCCTCGCCGGGGAGCTGGAGCACCTGGGCGCGGTAAGCGGGTTCGAGCGTCTCGTCCTCGGCGACCTCGCCGAGGGCGTCGGCAAACGCCGGGTCGAGGCCGGAGGTGCCGCCGGAGCGGATCGCCGCCGTCTCCGCGATCAGTCCCGCGATCGCGATCTGCTGCGACGCCCGCCAACGGTTGAAGTCATCGGAGTCGGTGCGGAGCAGGAAGAGAAGATCGCTCTCCGACTGGCCGGACGACAGCTTGATCGGCGCGGAGAAACCGCGAAGCAGCGAGGGCACCGGCGGCGTCGACACGCCCTCGAAGACGATCGTCTGCTCCGGCGCGGTGAGGTGGATCACGTCATCGTCGATTGTGCCACCGGCGGTCGAGGCGAAGGCGAGGGCGGCGCCGTTCGGGCCGACCAGACCGAAGCGGATCGGGATGTGCATCGGTTTCTTGATGGCCTGGCCGGGGGTGGGCGGGCAGGACTGCTTCAAAGACAGCGAATAGGTCTGCGCCCCGGCGTCGTACCGGCCCTCGGCCGTGACCTCGGGGGTACCTGCCTGGGAATACCAGAGCTTGAACTGGGAGAGGTCCTTGCCGGTCGCATCGGCGAAGGCGGCGAGGAAATCCTCGATGGTCACCGCCTGCCCGTCATGGCGGGCGAAATAGAGATCCATGCCGGCGCGGAAGCCGTCGTCGCCGAGCACCGACTTCAGCATGCGGATCACCTCAGCGCCCTTGTCGTAGACGGTCGCCGTGTAGAAGTTGTTGATCTCGTGATAGAGCTCGGGCCGCACCGGGTGGGCGAGGGGACCGGCGTCCTCCGGGAACTGCCGGGCAAGCAGCGTCCGGACATCGGCGATCCGCTTCACGCCCCGCGAGCGCATGTCGGATGAGAATTCCTGGTCGCGGAAGACCGTCAGCCCTTCCTTGAGACAGAGCTGGAACCAGTCGCGGCAAGTGATGCGATCGCCGGTCCAGTTGTGGAAATATTCGTGGGCGATGACCGTCTCGATACCGGCGTAGTCGGTGTCGGTGGCGGTGTCGGGATCGGCCAGCACGTACTTGTCGTTGAAGATGTTGAGGCCTTTGTTCTCCATCGCCCCCATGTTGAAGTCGGAGACGGCGACGATCATGAAGATGTCGAGGTCGTATTCCCGGCCGAATGCGGTCTCGTCCCAGCGCATGGAGCGCTTCAGCGCATCCATGGCGTAGACGCAGCGCTGCTCCTTGCCATGCTCGCAATAAATGTGGAGCGCGACCTTGCGGCCGGACATCGTGGTGAAGCTGTCCTCGATCCGGGCGAGATCGCCGGCGACCATGGCGAAGAGATAGGACGGCTTGGGAAACGGGTCGTGCCAGACGGCATAGTGACGGTCGGTGCCCGGGATATCGCCGCCCTCGATGCGGTTGCCGTTGGCGAGCAGGATCGGCGCGTCCACCTTGGGCGCTTCGATCCGCGTCGTGTAGACCGCGAGCACATCGGGGCGGTCCAGGAAATAGGTGATGCGGCGGAACCCTTCCGCCTCGCATTGGGTGCAGTAGGTGCCACTCGACCGGTAGAGCCCCATCAGCTTGCTGTTGGCCGATGGATTGATCTCGGTGACGATCTCAAGGTCGAACGGCGCCGTTGGCACGGCTTTGATGACGAGCTTCTTCGGACCAGCCTCGAACGCGTCGGCCGCAAGCGCCTCGCCGTCGAGCGATAGGGAGACCAGCGTGAGGTCGTCACCGTCGAGCACCAGCGGCGCGCCCGGCCCTTGCGGCAGCAGCCGAAGCCGCGCGGCGATCCGCGTTCGTTCGGGATGCAAGTTGACGTCGAGCGCCACCGTTTCGATGGCGAAGTCGGGCGGCCGGTAGCTCTCGAGGCGAACGGGTGACGTCTCAGTCTTCATCGATCCACGCACCATCTCAGGGAGGGAAGCGTGAGTGTTCTAGAGCTTTTGGCGCCCGCGTGCCATGCCTTCGGGCAGCCGCCGTCGAATGCATTTCCGGGCAGGCGGTTGGCGGAGAAAATGACGTACGCCCCTCGACTTTCGGAGAGCCCGCTCTGCAACATGCGATCGCCGACTGCCTGACAGCTTCGAGTGTGATTGCCGAGACCCCACTGGCGGAATACATTGATTTGTTTCGATTTTTCGAGTCGATCGGAATCGGGGCGGAGAGCGATCAGCTTCCGGGAGGATCTGTGGCGGCGCCGCGCAGCCAGCAAATTGCTTTCGGCGCATCGGCGCGATATCAGAATATGAAGAGGGTATGTCAGTGGGCCGCACCACGCTTCAGGATGTCGCAAGAACCGCCGGAGTCAGCTTGGCGACCGTCGACCGCGTTCTCAATCGCCGTCCCGGCGTCCATGCCGACACGGCCGAGCGTGTGCAACAGGCGATCGAGCGGCTCAAATATCGCCCGGACCGCCTCGCCGCGCGGCTGGCGCGGGGGCGTGACCATCGCTTTCAGTTCATCCTGCCGACCGGCACCAATGCCTTCATGCGGGCGCTGGAGGAGCGGGTGCGTGCCACGGCCGACCATGTCGTCGACGAGCATGTGCGGATCGGGCTGACCCACGTCGATGTTTTCGACGGCGACGCTCTGGCAGCGGCACTCGACAGTCTGCACGGCGAGGTCGACGGCGTCGCCGTCGTCGCCCTCGACCATCCGTCGGTGCGCGAGGCGATCGACGACCTGGCCAATTCCGGCGTGACGGTGGTGACGCTGGTTTCCGATGCGCCGCGGTCGCGGCGAGCCCACTATGTCGGGGTCGACAATTCCGCCGCCGGGCGGACCGCCGCGAGCCTGCTCGGACGGTTCCTTGCCAGCCGCGATGGCAAGGTCGGTCTGATCGCCGGGTCGATTGCCCTTCGCGATCACATCGAGCGGCAGATCGGCTTCGAGCAGGTGATCGCGCGCGACTTTCCCAGGCTGACGCTGCTGCCCGTTCGCGAGGGCCGTGACGACGACGACCGTGTCGAGGAATTGGCGACTGCGCTTCTCGGCGAGCACGACGACCTCGTCGGTATCTACAACGTGGGCGCCGGCAACGGCGGCATTATCGCCGCGCTGGAAGCCTCGGGCCGCAGTCGCGACGTGGTGTTCATCGCCCACGAGCTGACGCCGTTTTCCCGCCGGCAGCTGATCCGCGGAACCATTGACGCTATCATCAACCAGGACGCCGGCCACGAAGTCCGCAGCGCCACCCGGCTGTTGATCGCCGAGCGCGAAGGCATCCCGATCGATGCCGGCCAGGAGCGCATCAGAATAGACATATTCATTCGCGACAACGTTCCCTAAGTTTCAAGAAAGAGGGGAAGGGGAGGAATGTATCTCGGGATCGACATCGGAACGTCTTCGTTGAAGGCGGTCCTGATCGATGACGCCCAGCGTATCGTCGGAAGCCGGACGGTGTCGCTTGATGTCTCGCGACCGCACGCCGGCTGGTCCGAGCAGGACCCTGAAAGCTGGTGGCAGGCCTGCCAGGCGGTTCTTGACGGGCTCGCCGCGGATTACCGAACCGAACTCGCCGCGGTGAAGGGCATCGGCCTGTCCGGGCAGATGCATGGCGCCACCCTGCTCGATGAGGCGGATGCGGTGCTTCGCCCCTGCATCCTGTGGAACGACGGCCGCTCCGCCGCCGAGGCCGCCGAGATCAGCGCGGTGAGCGAGCGGGTCACCGGCAACATCGCCATGCCGGGCTTCACCGCCCCGAAGCTGATGTGGGTGAAGAACCACGAGCCGGAGGTCTTCGCCAAGGTCCGCACCGTCCTCCTGCCGAAGGACTATGTCCGGTTGATGCTGACCGGCGACAAGGCAAGCGACATGTCGGATTCGGCCGGCACGCTGTGGCTGGAGACCGCCAGGCGGGCGTGGTCGGACGAGATGCTCGCCCTCACCGAAATGGATCGCTCCCAGATGCCCGACCTCTACGAGGGGAGCGCCGCCACCGGCACCCTGACAAGCGAGCTCGCCAGCCGCTGGGGGATGTCGGGCAGCGTCGTCGTGGCCGGCGGCGGCGGCGACAATGCCGCCTCGGCCTGCGGAGTGGGGGCGGTCGCCGCCGGCACCGGCTTCATCTCGATCGGCACCTCCGGCGTTATCTTCGTCACTGCCGACCGCTACCGCGGCAATCCGGCCGGGGCCGTCCACGCCTTCTGCCACGCGGTGCCGGGCACCTGGCACCAGATGGGCGTGGCGCTCTCCTCCGCCGGTTCGCTCGACTGGCTGGCGAACGTCCTCAACGCCTCGGCGGGCGACCTGGTCGATGCGCTGGGTGAGCGGCCGACCGGCCCGTCCTCCATCCTGTTTCTGCCTTACCTCTCCGGCGAACGGACCCCGCACAACGACGTCGCCATCCGCGGCGCCTTCGTCGGGCTCGACCAGGCCGACGGTCGGCGCGAGCTGACCCAGGCGGTGCTCGAGGGCGTCGCCTTCGCCTTCAAGGACTGCCTCGACGTTCTCACCATGCCGCTGGCCGATCCGCGCCGGCTGATCGCGGTCGGCGGCGGCAGCCGCTCGCGCTACTGGCTGTCGGTGATCGCCACCGTGCTCGGCCTGCCGATCGCGGTGCCGGAGGACGGCGATTTCGGCGCCGCCTTTGGCGCAGCGCGGCTCGGCCTTGTCGCCGCCGAAGACGCCGACCCGTTCGCCGTGTGCGCGCCGCCCGCCATCCGCGAGGTGATCGAGCCGATCGGCGAATTGGCGGAAGCCTACGGCGCCGCCCACGCCGCCTATTGCGACCTTTACCCCGCCATCAAGGAGGCCATGCCGCGATGACCGCCCGCTTCTTCACCCAGAAACAACCGATCCAGCACAAGAAGGGCAAGTCCAAGGGCCTGAGCTACCGCTGGTACGACCCGGACAAAAAGGTCCTCGGCAAGCGGATGGAGGACCAGCTTCGCTTCGCCGTCTGCTACTGGCACTCCTTCGTGTGGACCGGCACCGATCCCTTCGGCGGCGACACTTTCCTGCGGCCCTGGCAAGGCGCCGGC
>Ga0210086_1001267_pt1 | contig 13195 bp, 14 predicted proteins | sample China_Galinas_PW_3_FD_184867 | JGI IMG/M metagenome (GOLD analysis project Ga0210086, IMG submission 184867) | Wetland microbial communities from San Francisco Bay, California, USA, that impact long-term carbon sequestration - China_Galinas_PWB_D2... | ecosystem: Environmental > Aquatic > Marine... | reverse complement strand
AATGGAGTCGCGGGTGGTCTGGGTGGGGGGACGGGTCGCGGGCGGAGCCTGTGGACCGTAGGAAATCGTGGGGCGGGGAGGCAGTTCGGAACGAAGCGGGGTGGGTCGGCCTTCCTGGGAGGGGGGAAGCCCGCTGCCGGCAGGCGGCGGGCGCGCGGGTGGGATCGGGGTGGAGGCCTCGGTTGTGCCCCGGAGCAGGGAGTGGTGGATTCGATCCCCGCGGTCTCGCGTCTCCAGACCGTCAGACCGCGTGCGCGTGGATCAGCAGCTTCCCGGCGTGGGCAAGCTGGGAGATTCGACGCCTGGGTCCTGGGTCAAGCGCCTGCGACGCGGTCTCGAATCTCCTGCTCCTGGCGGGCGGCAGCGGCGGTCACCCGGGCGCCCGCCACGAGGAACCTCCCCAGGGACCCACCGGCTTCGATCTCTTCCCGAAGCCAGACCGGGATGAAGCCGGTGCCCGCCCAGGTCAGCTCGGGCTCGTCCGGGTGGCGGTACTTCGACTTGCGGCGTCGCCGGGGTTGCGCGGGTGGCAGGGGCGGTGGTGCTGAGCCGAGGATGTACCGGCCGTTGCGGGCCGAGGCGTAGCGCGGGGATTTGCCGAGGACCAGGAAGTCCTCGACGCGAAGGCCGAGGAGGTCTGCCCCCGCCTTCATCCTCCGGTGCCTGGAAGATGAGCGCTCGCGTGGGACGATCCTTTCACGTTCTGAGGCGGCTGCCTGCCGGTTCAGATATCAAGACCTCCGTTCCATCGTGCTTGCGAAGCTCGCGCGCAGGGTGTATGGGTGGCCGTCTGGGCGCAGGGCCGTGCCAGATCTCACAGGGGGCACTCCCAAACCCGCCGCCACGAAAAGGCCGCCACCGCAGCGGAAGGGCTCGCTGCATGTCTCTCTCATCTCCCGTCAATTCGCGAGGCGAAACGACGCGGTGACGAGAGATATCGGGCCATTCCTCAGCGGCGCGGCGGAGGGAAGCAGGGCCGCGGCCACCAGGTGCCGGAGAAAAGGGCTGCCTTTGTCCATCTATAAAGCATGAGCTCAGACAGCATCGCCACCGTCGGTTGCTTTCCAAGCTCCCAGTGGAGGGCACTAGAGGGAGAGATTGTCCAGTCAGGACCACGGGCTTACGAGTCTCCACAGCCAGCCAAGTACCAGCCCCAAAGGACTCTGCTGGCTGCCTTCAAGGGACGTTGCCTCGTCGTGGACATGCCGCTGGTTTCGAGAGCGTAGCTGCTCAGAGTGCCGGACTCAGGAAACGTGGCTCGATCGAACTTCCCGGGGAGCCTCCACAGCTCCCCACTGGGCTGACAATAGTCCGGACGTGACGAGGTGCCACGCACTGCGCCAGACCGACGAGATCACGACCTCAACCACGACGGCCACGGTTCCCGCGTTCGTGTGCCCGCGTTTCGCCGAGACAAGTGGAGGAAAACGATGAGCGAAGAGCCGAAGACGACCTCAATCGATCTCTGGAAGTGGCTAATCCAGGGCGGTATCCTCATGCTCCTGTGGGCGGCGGCGGCCTCGCTGTGGCAGGGCGGTTGGACCATGGAGTGGGCGTTCTGGGCGCTCTACTTCAAGGTCGGGCTGGTCCTGTTGATCGTGGTCGGGGCGCGCACGGCGCTGGCCAAGGGGCCAACTGAGTTCGCCGCGACCGTTGTGGTCGGGGCGACGGTGGTGTGGATGATCTTTGCGGACAGCTTCGCCCACTGGGGCAACTTCCTGATCGATCTTGCCGCCGCCGTGCTCGCCTCGCTGGCGACCCTGCTGATCATGCGTTGGTGGACGCGGAGGCTCGACCCAGCGGCGACCTCGTGGAAGTCGGTGGCACCCAAGCGGCTCGAGAACGCTGACGCTGTGGTCTGGGGCTTGTTGGCCTGGGTCTTCGTTTCGCTCCTGTCGGTTGTCGTGGCGCGTCCACTGCCCGTCGACGAGGCGCGTTTCGCAGGGCTAGGGCCTGAGCGCGCCATCGTTTCCGCTTCGGCCGACCGCTTCAAGGACCTTCGCGTGGGGCTGGCCCTGTCCGGTGGTGGGTTTCGCGCGGCGATTTTCCACGCCGGCGTGCTCGAGGCTCTGGAAGACCTGGGGATTCGCGTCAACAACCTGAGCACGGTGTCCGGCGGCTCGATCATCGGCGCTTATTACGCGGTCGGCGGTGAGCCCAAGGCCTTCGCCGAGGCGGTGGCCGAGGGGCGCTTCGACCTCAAGCGCGAGCTGATGATGATCCAGAACGCGCTTCGCTTGCCCTTTCCGATGAGGCTGCCGGGAGTCGGTGCGGAGCTTCTCCCTTTCGGCTCCTTCGATCGGCTCGATGTCCAGAGCGCCTTGCTCCAGCGACGGCTCTTCGATCACGCGAGGCTCGGGGCCGGTCTGGTTGGCAACGAGCCGCGGCTGGGTCAGCCGGAGCTGATGATCGCGGTCACCGATCTGACGTACGGCTTTCAGATCGGTCTACTTCCCGACGGCATCCTCAAGCTCGGCCACGGGGTGGGTTCGTGGAAGGTGTACCGCGGGACGGCATTTGAACCGTCGCGGACCTTGACGTTGGCCGAGCGCGTCGCAATCTCAGGAGCCTTTCCCGTGGCGTTTCCGCCGACGCCCTTGGAGGTCCGTGTCCGCCCCTTCGATGCCACGGGGCAGGGTGTCCGCAGGCTCCTGCTCGTCGACGGCGGCGCCCGCGACAACACTGGCTCCGACCTCCTGCGCGCTGCCGACAGGCTCTCCGAGGCAGCGCCAGACCCGAGCATCGAGGACTACGTCATGCCTGCGAGCTGGGACCTCGACGCCATGCTGGTCTCCGACGCCAGCGCCATCGCCGGAGTACTCGAGGCTCCGGGAGGCTCGCTCAACCTGCTCAGCCGCGTCGTAGACGTAGCCTCCATTGAGGCCGAGAAGCTCCGCCTGCCGGAAGACCGTTGCGAGCAGTTGATTCGCCGGCCGCCGACCTTCTCTCCGTCGCACAAGATGCTCTCTCCCGACACGCAATTCAACCTCAAGAACGACGCGTCTCCGCGGGCGGAGCTCGACAGAGTCTGGCAGTTGAGCTTCGACCCAGCCCGCTACCCGGAGCCCGTTCTCCGCCGTGTCGTCGCGCAGTTGCCGGATGCGGTCCAACCCGAGGCGCGCTCGGATCTCGACGCCTTCCTCGAGCAGAGAGCTCGCCACGAGGCGCACGGTAAGGACTGGTCCTTGGGGCTTCGCGCGGCAGCCAGGAACCCGGCCTGCAGGTCTGCCACTTGGGACCCTACCCAGGCAATTCCGGGACCGCCTGGAGTCTGCGCAGCCGCGCGCCTGAAGCTGGCGGTCGAGACGTCCCTGACCGCTGACCTGGAGGTCTTCCGCAGCACGTCGACCCTCGATGATCGGCTTCCCCGAAGGACCGTGACGGCCTTGGAACGTCTGGGCAGGATGCTCGTCTACCTGCGGTCGAGCTATCTCGAGCACTACCTCGAGGATGCCAGGCAGTGCTCGGGATCGGCAGTGGATGGTGTGGGAGAGCGCTTGGTGGGAGCTCCGGGGTAGACTGCTCTCATGGGGATGGCTGCTGACATAATCGCGGTTGGTCGGTTCAGTCCAGCGATTGTAGAGTACCTCGACTATCCGAAGGACTACTACAGAGGCACCCGTCTCGGGTGTCCTGTCGTGGCCCAGTTATTCGGCATTACACACGGCTCGAGCGCGAGTCGTGAGTTTGCTCGCTGCCTAGGTATCACAGACCCGTGGAATTTCAATCAGCACAAGATTGACCCCAAAGCGATCGATGGTGAGGAACTCCGCGCATTCCTTGCTACACTCCATGAAGGAGACGACTTGGTGCGCGAGCTTGAAGGGCTCCTCGGCATGCGCGAGGAGGGGTTTGAATTCTACTTTCGACCGAATGGATGACACGGGAAGTCTGGTCCCGAGGATGTCACCTGCTAACGCTTCACCGGGCGCCGGAAGAAGCTCGTACGTGCGATAAACGATCTGGCGCCCACAGGCGTCCTCAGCATGGCGAGGGTAGCGAAACCGGAACCGGCGACCTCCAACAACGCAGCCGTCAACCCGGACCACGAATGAGCTCCCGGTTCCTTCTCCTCCTTGTTCTCGGCCTGGCCGCCTGTTCTGTTAACGGCAATCGAGGAGAAGAGTCGTTCAATCTTCCCTCATGCAAGTTCGATCGCTCCGAGGGCGGATTCGTCCAAGAGCTTCTCGACCCTCGCGCCACTCCCCGTACACCGGCCTTCGACGACTATACGGGGGGTAGCTACCACGTCAACAAGCTGGACCTTCTTGCCAGTCTTCGGGAATCAGCGTCCGAGGACTCCAATCTCCTGGGCATTGCGGTCGCCGGGCCCTTCGGGCCGCTTTGGGCATATGAGGTAGCGCTCTTTGTTCGCGAGGGGCCTGAGGTGCGGGTCAACTGGCTTCTGATGCCCCACGCCAGGATCACCTACAAGGCCACGAAGGTGCTGTCGTCGGCCGAGTTCGACCAGTTCCGGGAGGCGGTACGTTCGTCCCCTGCCCTCACGCCAGGCTTGCCGGTTCCCGCCGCTGGCGAGGCCCCCGAGGATCTCGAATGGTCCTTCGGTATGGCGGTCGAGCTCTGGGAGCCCACGCCTAAGGTGGCGTACCTGGCCGACACTTGGCTCGGTACTTCCACGCCGGCGCTCGAGTCGGCGAGGGAGTTGATGGAGGACCTACTGGCGGGCTCGCTCGCCACCTACTCCTCCGACATCCCCGAGGAGCTTGGCTCCATCACGGTGTGCAACGAACCCGAGAGATAATCACGGCCTACAGATCAGTCCAGCAGCCGTCGGAGACCGCAAAGCTGGCTGCCCGGCCCGCTGGAGACAGAGACGTTGGGGCTGGTGAGACACGATGACCTGGTATCTCTTCGACAGTGGTCAGAGCATCGGCCAGGCCGGCTCGGAGAGCGGCAGGATCATTCGCGACGAGGAGCATTCCGACGGCGCCCGCATTACGCTGGAGCGTGACGCGATGGCTGCGCCGTTCGCCATCACCTGTGGCATCTACGGCTGGATGGTTCATACGCGATTCTTCGGCACAGAGGCCGAAGCGCACAGCGAGCTCGAAGAGATGAAGTCCGAGTTGGCCAGGGTTCTTGGCACGATTCCGCTCACTTCAGATCCGGAGGTGGACTCGAAGTCGCACGCCGTTGTCGAATCGATCTCGGCCTTCGTGGAGAGGTTTCCCTGATGGACATCTCCGGTGCGGTCGGCTTGTGCCACCGCACAGCTCCAGCCCGATGGGTTTGAACCCATGAAGCCTCGATCAGCAGCGTTCTGCCTCGCGGTCGTCACCTTGGTTGCCCTCCCCTTGGCTGCCGAGTCTGGCCTGCCCCCGGACATGGAGAAGGCTCGCGAGGCGTGCAGGAAGGAACATGAGTGGCCAAAGCTGCCTCCTTCCGTTGAAGGTTGCGACGTCGACTGGGATGATCCGACGAGTGTCGAGGCGTCGGTCGTCCAGCCGGTCAGACTTCGCGGGCCGTCGCGCACGCCGCCGGCTCTTCCAGCAGGTGAGGAGGTGCGCGCTGCGACGCTCGTCCTCGAGTACCTCATCTCAGACAAAGGCGACGTCATCGACGTTTGCGTCTTGCGCTCGGTCTCTCCGACAGTCGACAAGTTCTTCGTTGATTCTGCCAAGGAGTCCAAGTACTCCCCGGGCACCGTGTGTGGAAGGGCTGTCGACTTCTCCTGGATGGTGACGGTGAATCACCACGCTTGGGAGTGGAAGCGGGAGCCGGTTGAAGAGGTGCCACCCAACCCACTGGATCGATCGCCGTGAGCCTGGGCCTGCGCTGCAAGTGGGTGCCACCCCGGGGCCGTCAGCCTCATCTGCGGAGAGGCGCATGTCGACGGCGCTGGTGAGCGTGAATCCCATGGCGCATGTCCTCTTTGGCTCGATCCGTCGAGAGCGTAACCCCGACACCGATCGGCGGCGAGGCTTGGAATGAACGCCGAGCGCCCCGATTCCACGGACCGGGAGATCTTCGAGCAGCGCCTGGAGGAGCGCAAGGAACGTTCGCTTCCGGCCCTCCTGGCGGGTCGCCTGCGCATCGACGAGATCCTGAAGACGGAGCTCGAAGCACCGGGAAGTGATCAGCGCGGCGGCGTCACCCTGATCGTTCGCCCGCCCGCGGAGGTGATCGAGCGAGCTTCGCGGATTCAGAGCCGGTTGCAAGCGGTCGAGCCGTCTCAGTACTACTGTCCCGCTGGTGACCTCCACCTGACGCTCGTCGAGATCTGCCACGGGCGCACGCTCTCCGAGGCTCGACTGCTGGCACAGCGCGTCTCGGCGGCGATCGGCGATGTCCTCGCGGAGGCTTCACGGTTCTGGCTCGACCGCCCCCGGCTGGGATTCGACGACGGCGGGGCTGCACTGAGCTTCCTGCCAGTGGGCGCTGCGCTCCAGAGCACGCGACGCTCGATCATCGAACGGCTCGGGAAGCTGGGCGTGGACGTTCAGTCTCGGTACCCAGCGCAATCGGCGCACGTCACGCTAATGAGGTACACGAACCGCCTCCGCTCGCGCCCGGCGAATTGGGTTCGCTGTCTCCAGAGCCTGTCGCCTGGCCCGCCTCTCAGATGGTGCGCCGCCCGGGTGGAGTTGACGCACGGCGCGATCTGGTACGGCATGCGCTCGCGCGTCAGTGTCTGGGACCGTTTCCATTGCCTGGACGCCAGCAGGAGCCGCGGGATGCGCGCGGTGAATCACGGGGGAGCGGATCGTGACTGGACGCCTAGAGACGTGGGTTTGAGGGGCAGTTCGGAGCGAAGCGAGGGAGGGGGTGCGGTGGCCGCGGAGTGGAGAGCTGCCGGCCTTCCTGGGAGGGGGAAAGCCCGCTGCCGGCAGGCAGCGGGCGCGCGTGAGGGATCGGACCGGAATCCCCACAGTGGAGCCGCCTGGCGTTGAGCCAGGCGGTGGAGCGAGGAGATGGAGGGGAGAGCCCGACCGCCGGACGTGTTAGCGGCCGGGGGGCACGCCCTGATTCTTTCGTCAGTGGTGAACCTGGTGGCGGGGGCGGTTGAGTCTCGGGCGGCCCCGGGAGCGTTCGCACCAGAGGATGGATCTGGGCTGCCGCCGGTGGGGTCTTCGGCACGGTGAGGGCTTCTGTGACCGAGGGTCGTTGAGGTGGAGAAGGGGCGCGGCGGGCGGGCTGTCGGGGATTCGAGAGTTGGGGCCGCTCGTCGATCGGCGGGGGGCGGCCAGCCGCGATCCTTCGATGGAGTGATCTGCATACGTAGAGATGCATCAACCTTCAACTGACGCGTGCTGGAGGTGACCGCATGAGAAACACACGGACCCGACTTGACAGCAGCGGAACGGGCCTTCTCGTCGTTGCCATCGTCACGATGAGCCTTACGGCGTGTGCCTCGAGTCCGAGCGCTTCGACCGGCGCGACCTGTTGCCAGTTCACCGGGCCGGTGGCCTTCGACTGCGCTGCCATCGAGAACCTCGGCTCCGGCGCGGATCTGGACGGCCGGTGCAACCAGGTCAACCAGGGGCAGTCGTGCTCGTGGGACTACAGCAACGAGGAGTGCTGCGAGAAGGCTGTCGACGATGGCTTCGGTGACGTGACCTGTGGTACCAGCGGGACCTGCTGCCAGTTCACCGGACCGGTGGCCTGGGACTGCGCTGCCATCGAGAACCTCGGCCCCGGCGCGGACCTAGACGGCCGGTGCAACCAGGTCAACCAGGGCCAGTCGTGCTCCTGGTACTACAGCAGCGACGACTGCTGCAAGATCGCGCTGGACGACGGTTTTCCAGGGAGCGTGCAGTGTCAGTGAGGCTCGGAGTCCGCTGATCACCGCGGTCAGCCTCTCGGAGGGTGCGCCACCACGGTGCGGTTGGCGCGCGGCGCCGAGATGGTGGGGAGTGCATTCGCGCGTCAGCACGGGGGTAGCGAGCCGGACCGCTCTAGACGCTCCGAGATCTGTACCGGGGACGGCTTGGAGCGGCGTGGAGAGTGGAGGTGGTGTGGCGGGTGAGCTGCCGGAGCGGCTTGGTCTGCGCCGGCATCCCCGGTGTCCATTGGAGGCCTTCCGGCGGGTGCGGTTTCTGGAAGGGTGGAGTGAGGGACGGAGCGGAGAGCTAGCATAGAAATCGAAAGTTAGCAATTAGTATCATATTATAAGCTGTGCTACTCTAGCGTCGCAAATCCAGGATGACGGGGTGCCGCAATGGCGCCTGGAGGGATTGCGATGCCTACCTCACGCCCGATGTGCCGGGGGAGCTGGCTTCCCGCCCCGGTTGTTCTCACGTTTGTCGCATTCTTGGGCTTGGCTGCCACGGCCGGAGCTCTCTCGTTAGCTCCACGGCTGGACCTTGCCGCCGGAGATACGCCCCTCGGCATTGGAGTGGGCGACATCGACGGCGATGGTCTCCAGGACCTGGTGGTGGCGATCCACGAGGAGGACAAGGTGGCCGTCTTCCGCCAGGTCCGTGGGGCGGAGCCGCTCCAGTTCGCTGCGCCGGTGAAGTTCGGGGTCGGGCCCCATCCGCAGGGGGTGGCGGTGGCCGATTTCGACGGGGACGGGAAGCCGGACGTGGCGGTGGCCAACTCGGGAACAGGGGGAGGAGGGACGCTGGCGATTCTCCACAACGAGAGTGTGCCTGCAGGCGTGTCGCTGACCGGGCCGCTTTCGGTTGCTGTGGACACTGCACACCGAGTCGTAGCGGGGGATCTGGATGGGGACGGAAAGCTGGATCTGGCGGTCTCGGCGAAATCACCGAAGCAGATCTTTGTGATCCGCAACGCGAGCCTCTCTGGGACGCTTGCCTTCGTCCACGACCAGACGCTCAGCACGGGGGAGTTTCCGAACGCGTTGGCACTGGCCGACCTGGATGGCGATGGAGGACTGGACATCCTGGCGCCGATCGGGAACGAGAACTCCCTGGCGGTCTACCGCAACCAGAGCTCTCTCGGCTCGGTGAGCTTCTCCGGTGCCACCAGCTTCACCGCCGGAACGCAGCCGGGCGGGGTGGTGGCAGGTCTTGTCGATGGGGATGCGAGCCTGGACGTGATCGTGTCGAACGTCTTCGCTGATACCGTCTCGCTCTTCCTGAATTCGAGCTCGCCGGGAAACCTGTCCCTCGAGACCGCGCAAGACTTCGCGGCGGGTTCGACGCCATCGGAGCTGACAGCGGGAGACCTGGACGGCGACGGACTACTCGAGCTGGTGATCCCGAACGACACCGACACGCTCTCCGTGCTCGAGGTCGTCGAGGAGGAGGGCGGGGGGATCTCCCTGGCGCTGGAGAGGAGCTTGCCGACTGGGGAGACTCCGGTTCTTCCGGCAGTCGCGGACCTGGACGGGGACGGCCTCCTCGACATCATCGTCAGCAACAGCGACGGCGGCTCCATCTCGATCTTCCGGAACGCGGGCACTCCGCCTGGCCCGGATCACCTGCTGCTGTGCGAGGTGGCGTCGAGCCCGACGCCGGTGGAATTCATCGAGCTGGTCAACCCGACGGACGAGACGTTCAATCTCGAGGACTACTACCTCTCGGACGACCAGGACTATGCGTTGCTGCCGGGGGCGCTGGGGGCGGGACCGGCGCCGTCGTTGCTGCCGTCCGACTTCATCGCGGGCTTCCCGGCGGGGGCGTCGATCGGGCCGGGGGAGGTGGTGGTCGTGGCCATGGACGGGGCGGGGTTCGAGGCGGTCTACAAGTTCGCGGCGGACTACGAGCTGGGCGGGACGGATGCGGGGACTCCGGACCTGGATCTCTTGGTCGGGAGCGCTTCGGCGACGCTGACGGACTCGGGCGAGAACGTGGTGCTCTTCCGGTGGGATGGGGTGAGCGACCTGGTCGAGGACGTGGACATGGTGCGGGTGGGGCGGCCGGCGATCGGCGGCTCGAACGACATCGCCAACAAGACCGGGCTCGCGGTGGACGGGCCGGACGCCGATACGGACGCGTCCACCTACCTGGACGACGCGTTCACCATGCCCGAGGCCTCCTCGGACCCGGGCGCGGGGGAGTCGGTCAAGCGGGCCCTCCTCGAAGGGCCGAGCGAGCTCGCCGAGGGTGGCAACGGCGCCACCGGCCACGACGAGACGAGCGAGGACATCCTCGTCACCTGGGACAGCGCGTTCGAGTACACACGGGCGGACCCGGGGACCTGCTGCCTCACCCTGCCGTGCTACTACGCCCCGCTCGACCCGACGGACGGCTCGACCCTGCGCTCGACCCTCCACGAGGTGATCGACGACCACCTCCGCTGGTCCTACGACGACGTCTGGGAGATCCTCGAGCTCGCCGACGAGGACCCGCTCAACGCGAGCCAGATCGTCGACGTCTACAAGAACGCGCCGTATTTGAAGGTGGCGGACCGGGGGGGCTACCAGCGCGAGCACGCCTGGCCGAAGAGCTACGGGTTCCCGATCGACCTGGTCAGCAACTACCCCTTCACCGACGCGTACCACCTCTTCCTGGCCGACGGCTCCTACAACGAATCGCGGAGCGACAAGCCGTACCGGCGCTGCGACGACGGCTGCGACGAGAAGGTCACGATCCAGTACGACGGCCGCGGCGGCGGGTCGGGGTAAGCGTCCGGTAAACCCACCTTCCCCGAGGCGGCCTTCCCGGGCAAGATCCATCGCAGGAGGTAAGCGATGGCACAGAGACGAGCTGGCGTGGGGGATCGGCGGTCGTACTGGCGGTCATTGATCGAGCAGTGGCAGGAGAGCGGCGAGACGCAGGAGGCCTTCTGCGAGTCGCGGGGGGTTGCGGTGGCCTCGTTGCGGTGGTGGAAATGGAAGCTGGGTTCGGAGGACGACGTCGCTGGGCGGAGGCATGAGGCGCCGGCGCCGGGTCCGGCGTTCGTCCCGGTGCGGATCGTGGAGCGAGACAAGGGCTCCGGCGGAGGGACCGGCGGCGCCTGCTTCGAGCTGCTGCTTCCGGGCAGGCTCCGGTTGCGGGTACCGCGCGACTTCGAGGCGGAGTCGCTGGCGCGGCTGCTGGAGGTTCTCGGGAGGCAGCCGGCGTGCTGAGCTTGCCGCCGTCGGTGCAGATCTTCGTGGCGCGCGAGCCGGTGGATTTTCGCCGCGGGTTCGACGGTCTGGCGGCGACGGTGCGCGCGCTCGGCGAAGAGCCGCTGTCGGGGCACCTCTATGTGTTCCGCAACCGCCGTGGCGATCGGGCGAAGATCCTGTTCTGGGACCGTACGGGGTTCTGTCTTTGGTACAAGCGACTGGAGCGGGGCGTCTTCCACTTTCCTGCGGGGGAGACGGAGTGCCTCGAGGTGGAGGCCGCGGACCTGATGCTGGTGCTCGAAGGGATCGACCTTTCCGGCGCTCGGCGGCACCGGCGATTTCGTCTCGCCACGGGTTGAAAAAAACACTTCCTTTCCATCCAGGCTCGCGGTAGAATATGCCCATTCCATGGGCGATCCCGAGAGCTTGCCGGACGACCCGGCCTTCCTCAAAGAAATGATCACCCAGCTCCACCAGGAGCTCCAGTCGAGCTATCGTCGGCAGGAGCAATTACAACATCAGATCGACGTCCTGGCCCGGCGGCTCTTCGGCCGTCGCTCCGAGCGTATCGATCCGAATCAGCTCGCCCTGGGCCTGGGAGAGCTCGGGCCGTTTCTCCCCGCTCCGGCCGAAGAGGACGAGGAGCCGGAGGACGATCCCCCGCCGCCCAAGCGCCGCCGGCGCGGACACGGCAGGAAGCGGCTGCCGGAAGACCTCCCGCGCCAACGCGTCACCCACGAGCCGCCAGAGGACGAGCGCCAGTGCCGCGGCTGTGGCGGCGCGCTGACGCGGATCGGCGAGGAGGTCAAGGAGCAGCTCGAGTACGTGCCGGCGTCGTTCTACGTGCTCGAGACGGTGCGGGGCAAGTGGGCGTGCCGGCACTGCGAGGAGGGAGTGGTCACGGCCGCGGCACCGCCCCAGCCGATCGAGAAGGGGCTGCCCGGGCCGGGGCTGCTCGCCCACGTGGTCGTGAGCAAGTATGCCGACCACCTGCCCCTGGCCCGCCAGACGGGCATCTTCGCGCGCCACGGCATCGAGCTGTCGCGCTCGACGCTGTGCGACTGGGTGGGGAGAGCGGCGGAGCTGGCGGCCCCGGTGGTCTCCGAGATGCGGCGGGACCTGCTGGCGTCGAAGGTGATCCACACCGACGACACCCCGGTGCCGGTGCTCGACCGCAACCGGGAGAAGACCCGCACGGCCCGGCTGTGGGTCTACCTGGGAGACCGGGGTCATCCCAACACGGTCTTTGACTTCACCCCGGACCGTAGTCGGGATGGACCCGCGACGTTTCTGAAGGGCTATGCAGGCTATCTCCAGGCCGACGCCTACTCGGTCTACGACGGGATCTACGCCGGGGGCCTGGTCTCCGAGGTCGCGTGCATGGCCCACGCCCGGCGCAAGTTCTACGACGCCCGAGAGAGCGATCCCGCGCGGGCTTTCACGGCCCTGGCCTTCGTGCGCCAGCTCTACCAGATCGAGGCTCGGGCGCGAGATCTGCCGGCCGACCAGCGCGCCGCGATGCGCCAGCGCCACGCGGTGCCGGTGCTCGACGGCTTCGCCCTGTGGATTCAGCGCGAATCCTCTCGCGTCCTGCCCAAGAGCCCCCTCGGGGAAGCGATCACCTACGCCCAGCTCCAGTGGCAGGCCCTGCGCCGCTACACCGAGGACGGCGACCTGTCCATCGACAACAACGCGGCCGAAAGAGCCCTGCGCGCGGTCGCCGTGGGACGCAAGAACTGGATCTTCGCCGGCAGCGACGAGGGCGGCCGCCGCGCGGCCATCCTCTACAGCCTCATCGCCTCCGCTCGCCGCCACGGACTCGACCCCTACGCCTACCTGCGCGACCTCTTCGAACGCCTGCCCACCCATCCCCACGACCGCCTCGCCGAGCTCACCCCTGCGGCATGGGCTCAGGCCCTGCGCCAGCCGGCCGAAGCCGCGGCGTAGCCGCCGCACGCGCCGACCGGGCGCTCGGCCGGCGGAGGGGGTGGGTTTACCGGACGCTTACGTTGCTGCGAGGTAGAGGGCGGAATCCATCCCTCCGCCCACGAGGGGATGACGGGAAGACGATCGTGAAAGCGAGCGACGACCGATTCACTATTTTGCGCCTCGATAGCGCCAGCCAGGAACTGCTCCGCCCTTTGCTTCCTCAGTCTCTGTCGAAATAGCGACACTTGGCGCGCATGATATCGCAAGCCCAAAAGCGGATCCACTGCG
>Ga0210086_1001264_pt1 | contig 13215 bp, 12 predicted proteins | sample China_Galinas_PW_3_FD_184867 | JGI IMG/M metagenome (GOLD analysis project Ga0210086, IMG submission 184867) | Wetland microbial communities from San Francisco Bay, California, USA, that impact long-term carbon sequestration - China_Galinas_PWB_D2... | ecosystem: Environmental > Aquatic > Marine... | reverse complement strand
TTTCCGCGCCCGGTATTTCCTTGGGCTGGCGAAGCGGCAGGACGGCGACGCCCGGGGTGCCTACGACGACTGGTCGGCCATCGCCCGCGAGGCGCAGTATCATCCGGGGGCGTCGCCCGGTGACTCGATGCGTCAGGCGACCGAGGCTCTGGTTGTGCGTGAGCTTCTGCTTCAGGAAGCCTGGCGCGCGGGGATCGTTGCGGACCCGCAGGTCGACGACAAGGGGCGTCGTGAGACCGACGAGGAAGCGCTGGTCCGGCAACTGATCGAACGCGAAGTTGCGACCCCGATCGCGACCGAGGAGGAGGTCGCCCGCTACTATGCCGCCAACCGGAAGCGGTTCCGCTCGCCGGACCTGTTCGAGGCAAGCCACATCCTCGTTGCGGCCCGCCGGGACGATGCGACCGGCTTCGCCGCAGCCCGCGCGAAGGCTGAGGCGATTGCCGCCGATCTGGCGTCGCTGCCGGAGAATTTGGCGAGCGCCGCGAAGGTGTTCTCGGATTGTCCGTCGCGCGTCGAAGGCGGGCATCTCGGCCAGATCACCAAGGCCGACGTGACGGCGGAGTTCGCGGCGGCCCTCGATGCCCTGGCCGAGGGCGAGACCACGGGCCATCCGATCGAAACCCGCTATGGCTTCCATCTCATCCGGCTCCACCGGCGGATCGCGGGAAAGGAGCTGCCGCTTGAAGCCGTCGCCGGACAGATCGCGGAATACCTCACCGAGCGCTCCCGTCGGACCGCGACAGCGCAGTTCATTGCCCGCCTCGTGTCGCGCGCTGAGATCACAGGGGTCGCGATCGCCGGCGCAGACGCGCACCGCGTTTATTGAGACGGGAACGTTGCTTCTCCGCGATGTGATTGCGCGGCCGGAAAACGAGCCGATCGCGCCGGACAAGTCGCACGCTGCGGGGAACAAGGCCATTGTGCACGGCACTTCTCGCGTGCTAGGCATCATTTATAGTTGCCAGATACCAATAAATGATGTCTGAGACATGATTACTGCGGCCCAGCTCCGCGCTGCCCGGGCGCTCACCGGCCTCGATCAGCGCCAGATCGCCGAGCTGGCGGGGCTTTCGGTGCCGACCATCCAGCGCATGGAAGCCAGCGACGGCGTCATTCGCGGCAACGTCGATTCCCTGATGAAGCTGATCGCCGCGCTTGATGCAGTCGGCATCGAACTGATCGGCGAAGGCGCGGTCAGTGACAAAGGCGGGCGTGGAGTTCGCCTCAAGGGATGAGTGTCCCCCTCCTTTCCATCCTCGGGTTGCTTGTCCTCGGCCTGATCGCGATCGGAACAGGTCGCTCGCCCCGCGCGTCAAGCGCGGTCTACGGTGCGGCGACGGCCATTTCGGCTGTCCTGCTTGTCTGTGCGGTTGTCCAGCTTGCCTTCGGGGCCGGCCCGGTAACGCAGGAACTGCCGCTCGGCCTGCCGTGGATCGGCGCCCATTTCCGCCTCGACGCGCTGTCGGCCTTCTTTCTCGCCGTGGTCAATCTCGGCGGGGTCGGCGCCAGCCTCTACGGGATCGGCTATGGCCGCCATGAGGAATCGCCGCAGCGCGTGCTGCCGTTCTTTCCGGCCTTCCTCGCCGGGATGAACCTTGTCGTGCTTGCCGATGATGCCTTCACGTTTCTGGTGTCCTGGGAGTTCATGTCGCTCGCCTCGTGGGCGCTGGTGATGGCGCACCATCGGGAGCGCGACAACGCCCGCTCCGGCTACATCTATCTGCTGATGGCGGCGTTCGGGACGTTCTGCCTGCTGCTGGCATTCGGCCTGCTTGCCGGGGCACAGGGCGGTTACACGTTCTCGGCCATTCGCGCCGGGGCGCTGGCGCCGATCCCGGCGGCGCTGGTCCTCGGCCTCGTGCTGCTCGGCGCCGGCTCGAAAGCGGGCCTCGTGCCGCTCCACGTCTGGCTGCCGCTTGCCCATCCGGCCGCCCCGAGCCACGTCTCCGCGCTGATGAGCGGCGTTATGACGAAGGTCGCCGTCTACGCCTTCGTCAGGATCGTCTTCGACCTCCTCGGGCCGATCGAATGGTGGTGGGCCACCCTCGTCCTTGCCCTCGGCGGCATCACGGCGGTGATGGGCGTCCTCTATGCCCTGATGCAGCACGATCTGAAGCGGCTGCTCGCCTATCACACCGTCGAGAACATCGGCATCATCTACATCGGTCTCGGTCTTGCTCTGGCGTTTCGCGCCAACGGCATGGACGCCGCGGCGGCGCTGGCGCTGACTGCCGCGCTCTTCCACGTCTTCAACCACTCGCTCTTCAAGAGCCTTCTCTTCTTCGGATCGGGCGCCATCCTGACGGCGACCGGCGAGCGCGACATGGAGCATCTCGGTGGCCTCATTCACCGCATGCCCCAGACGGCGCTGTTCTTCCTCGTCGGCTGCATCGCGATCTCGGCGCTGCCGCCTCTCAATGGCTTCGTCTCCGAGTGGCTGACGTTCCAGGCGATCCTGCTCAGCCCCGATCTGCCGCAGTGGGATCTGAGGATCCTGGTGCCCGCCGTCGGCGCCATGCTGGCGCTCTCGGCGGCGCTCGCCGCGGCCTGTTTCGTCAAGGCCTACGGCGTCAGTTTTCTCGGCCGTCCGCGGACGCCACAGGCGGCGGCGGCGCACGAAGTCGATCGCTACTCGCTGGCCGCCATGCTTGGCTTCGCGGTGCTTTGCCTGCTTGCCGGAATCCTGCCGGGTTTTGTGATTGACGGTCTCGCGCCAACCGTCGGCTCTCTGGTCGACGGCCGGATGCCCGTGCAGACCACCCTGCCGTGGCTGTCGATCGCGCCGGTCAGCGAGAGCCGCAGTTCCTACAACGGTCTGCTCGTCTTTCTCTTCATCGCGGCTTCTGCGTGGCTCACTGCTGTGGTTATCCATCGCTTCGCCTCGCGGGCCTTACGGCGCGCGCCGGCGTGGGATTGCGGTTTTCCCGATGCGAGCCCGGCGACCCAATACACCGCCGGCAGCTTTGCCCAGCCGATCCGGCGGGTCTTCGGCACGACGGTCTTTCAGGCGCGCGAGAGGGTGGACATGCCGGCTCCCGGCGATCTGCGGCCGGCGCATTTCTCGGTCACGCTTCGCGACCTCGTCTGGGACTCGCTTTATCAGCCCCTGGCCGGCGGGGTCGCTACCGTCAGCGACCGGCTGAACCGCTACCAGTTCCTGACCATCCGCCGTTATCTCGCCATCGTATTCGTCGCGCTGGTGGCGCTCCTGGTGGTGCTGGCGCTGTGGCAATGATCCGCGACATCGCCATCCAGGGCATCCAGATGATCGTGGTGCTGGCCCTGGCGCCGCTCCTCACCGGCTTCGTCCGCAAGGTCAAGGCGTTCCTCTTGCGGCGCCGCGGCCCGTCGCCGATCCAGCCCTATCGCGACCTGATGAGGCTGTTGCGCAAGGAGGTGGTTCTCGCCGACAGCGCCTCCTGGCTCTTTCGCGTCGCCCCCTACCTCATCTTCGCGATCACCTGGGTCGCGGCGGCGCTGGTGCCGACCTTTGCCACCGGGCTCCTGTTCTCGTGGACGGCCGACCTGATCGCTATCATCGCGCTGCTTGCCGGCGCCCGCTTCCTCCTCGCGCTCGCCGGCATGGACGTCGGCACGAGCTTCGGCGGGATCGGCTCCAGCCGGGAGGCGATGATCGCCTCGCTCGCCGAACCGGCGATGATGATGATCGTCTTCACACTGGCGCTGGTCGCCGGCTCGACCCAGCTGTCGATCGTCGCCGACACGCTCGCCTCGTCGGGGGTCGGCCTCCGGGTCTCGCTGGGGCTGGCGCTGGTGGCGCTGATCATGGTGGCGATCGCCGAGAACGCGCGGATCCCGGTCGACAATCCGGCGACCCATCTCGAATTGACCATGGTCCACGAGGCGATGGTGCTCGAATATTCGGGTCGCCACCTGGCGCTCATCGAGTTGGCAGCGTCGCTGAAGCTGCTCCTCTACATCTCGTTGATCGCCTGCGTCTTCCTGCCCTGGCAGCTGGCGCCGGCCGGCGCCGGCATCGCGTCGCTGGCGATCGGCTTCGTGACCTACGTCATCAAGCTGGCGGTTGGCGGCGCGCTGCTCGCTCTGTTCGAGGTCTCGATCGCCAAGATGCGTGTCTTCCGCGTGCCGGACTTTCTCGGCGCCAGCCTGATGCTCGGCCTGCTGGCGACGCTGCTCCTCTTCATGACGCGGAGCCTGTGATGAACGGCTTCGCCTTCGACGTCGCGCATCTGCTGGCCGGCGGGCTCGTTCTGGTGAGCTTCCTGCTTCTCTATCAGGACCGCATGTATGCGCTCCTCAACGTCTATGCGCTGCACGCCTTCGTCCTGGCGCTGTCGGTGGCGTGGCAGGCCCACGTCCAGGATGCGCCCCACCTCTTCGTCACCGCCGCGATCGCCCTGATCTTCAAGGCGATCGCCATCCCGACGGTGCTTCGCCGCATCGTCAGGCGGCTCGGTATCCATCGCGAGATCGAGACAGTCGGCGGGGTCGGCCCGACCATGCTCGCCGGCATGGCGCTGGTCGGCCTGTCGATGGTGGTGATGCTCAAGGTTACGGCCGGCGCCGAGCCGCTGGCCCGCGAGGACCTCGCCTTCGCCCTGTCGGTGGTGCTTCTCGGTCTCCTGATGATGGTGACGCGGCGGAACGCGGTCAGCCAGGTGGTCGGCTTCATGTCGCTGGAGAACGGTCTGATCCTCGCGGCGACCGGCGCCAAGGGGATGCCGCTGGTGGTGGAGATCAGCGTCGCGTTCTCGATCCTCATCGCCTTCATCGTCATTGGCATTTTCCTGTTCCGCATCCGCGAGCGTTTTGACACCGTGGATGTGCACGTGCTCGACCGGTTCCGCGGGGAGCGGCAATGAGCGGCGTGCCGTACGACCCCGAGATCCTGATCCTTCTCATTCCGCTGGCCTCGGCGGGACTGCTCGCCGTGCTGCCGGGCTATCGGGCGACCGCCACGCTCAACGTCGCAGCGTCCTTTGCGACCCTGGTCGCCGCCGCGTCCCTCTTCCTCGTCGAGCGTCCGGCGCCGGGCAGCTATCTGCTCGTCGACGACCTCAACATCGTCTTCATCGCGCTCAACACCTTCGTCGCCTTCACCACCAGCATCTTCAGCGCCAGCTACATCGCCCACGAGATCGAGATCGGCCGGCTGACACCGACCTATCTCCGTTTCTACCACGCCATGTATCAACTCCTGATGTTCGCCATGAACCTGGCGCTGCTTTCCAACAATATCGGCGTGATGTGGGTGGCGATCGAGCTGGCGACGCTGACCACCGTGCTGATGGTCGGCATCTACCGCACTCACGAGGCGCTTGAGGCAGCCTGGAAGTATTTCATCCTCGGCAGCGTTGGCATTGCGCTCGCCCTGTTCGGAACGATCCTCATCTACCTCGCCTCGGGCCCCGTCGTTGGCGAGGGGTCCGATGCCATGGTGTGGACGGTCCTCGTCACCCACTCCGCGGACTTCGACGCGGCGCTCCTCAACGTTGCCTTCGTCTTTCTCCTGCTCGGCTACGGCACCAAGGTCGGCCTCGCGCCCCTCCACGCCTGGCTGGCGGACGCTCACGCCGAGGGGCCGACGCCGATCTCGGCGGTGCTGTCGGGCCTCCTTCTCAACGTCGCCCTTTACGCGGTCCTGCGCTTCAAGATCCTGCTCGCCGGCAACCCCGAGGCGCTCGCTCCCGGCCCGCTGATGGTGACCATGGGCCTCGCCTCGCTCATCTTCGCCGGCTTCATGCTCTACCGACGGCGGGACATCAAACGTCTGTTCGCCTACTCTTCGATCGAGCATATGGGCATCATCGTCTTCGCCTTCGGCATGGGCGGGCCGCTGGCGAACTTCGCCGGCCTGCTCCACATGGTCATGCACTCCCTGACCAAGTCGGGCATCTTCTTCGCCGTCGGTCACATCGCCCAGGTCAAAGGCACGCAGAAGATCGCCGAGATTCGCGGATTGACCGTCAGTCACCCGGCGCTCGGCTGGGCGCTGGTGCTCGGTGTCGTCGCCATCGCCGGCCTGCCGCCGCTCGGCATCTTCGTCAGCGAGTTCCTGGTCGTGACCTCGACCTTCGCGCGCGCGCCGCTCCTCGCCATCGCCCTCGTCCTCGGGCTGCTTGTCGCTTTCGGCGCCCTGTTCCTGCGCCTCAACGACGTCGCCTTCGGCGAGCCCGTCGGCAGCACCGAGCCGGTCGCGGCATCGTACGTGCCGATGTATGTCCACTTCGGCCTGGTGCTTGCCGCCGGCCTCTATCTGCCGCCGTTGCTGGCCACCTGGTTCCAGCATGTCTCGGCGCTTCTCGGGTGAGGGGCGATCGAATGACCACCCTGCAAACCCTGATCGCGGAAGGCGTCCCGGCGGAAAACCATCGACCGTTCCCCCGCGTCCGGGTCACGGAAAGCACCTGGCGCAAGGCGATTGACACGCTGGTCGGCGAGCGCTGCTCGCTTCTTGGCCTGTGGGCGACGCCGGGGTCCGTGCACCTGGTGCTCTGTGCGGAGAACAACATCGCGGTCCTCAGCCTCGACTGCCCCGCGGGGCGCTTTCCCTCGGTCGGCGCCCGCCACGCACCGGCCATCCGGCCGGAGCGAACGATTGCCGACCTCTACGGATTCGAACCTGTCGGCGCCAACGACACGCGGCCGTGGCTCGACCACGGGCGGTGGGGCGTGAAGCATCCCCTCGGCACGCGCCAGCCGACAAGCGGCGCGCCTGCACCCTATCCCTTCCTCGCCAGCGAAGGCGAAAGTCTTCACCAGATCCCCGTCGGCCCGGTGCATGCCGGCATCATCGAGCCGGGTCATTTCCGCTTCACGGCCAATGGCGAGACGGTGGTCCGGCTGGAGGAGCGCCTTGGCTACGTCCACAAGGGGATCGAAGGCCTGATGGCCGGTGCCTCCCTCACCGACGCGGCAAAGTTCGCCGGCCGCACCTCGGGCGATTCGACAGTCGCCTGTGCCTTCGCCTTTGCGCGCGCGGTCGAGGCGGCCGTCGGTATTGAGGCGCCGCCCCGCGCAACCTACCTGCGCGCCCTGATGGCCGAGCTGGAACGGCTTGCCAACCACTTCGGCGACATCGGCGCGATCTGCAACGACGCAGCCTTTGCCCTGATGCACGCCCATTGCGGCGTGCTCCGCGAGCGGGTGCTGCGCTTCGCCGGCAAGGCCTTCGGTCACCGTCTGATGATGGATTGCGTCGTACCGGGGGGCGTCGGAAGGGATCTGGCATCGGAGGACGCCGCGGCGCTCCGCCGCCTGATCGGCATGCTCCGCGACGATTTCGAACCGCTCGTCGAGCTCTATGATCGCACCGCCTCGCTGCAGGACCGGACCGTCGGCACCGGCATTCTCACGATCGAGCTCGCCCGCCGCTTTGCGCCCGGCGGCTACGTCGGGCGTGCCGCCGGACGGACGTTCGACGCCCGCAAGGCGTTGCCGTATCCGCCCTATGACGCGCTGCAATTCGAGGTGCCGAGCCGGCAGGACGGCGACGTCAATGCCCGCGTGTGGATCAGGATCGACGAGGTCGGACAGAGCCTGTCGCTGATCGGACAGATACTGGACGCCCTGCCGGATAGCCCCCTGCAGCGGGATGTGCCACCGGCCGCCGGCGAGGGCATGGCCCTCGTCGAGGGCTTCCGCGGCGACGTGCTCGCCTCGGTGCGCCTCGCCGGCGACGGCCGTATCGAGCATTGTCACCTGCGCGACCCGTCATGGTTCCAGTGGCCGCTCGTTGAGGCGGTGATCGAAGGCAACATCGTCGCCGACTTCCCGCTCTGCAACAAATCGTTCAACTGCTCCTATTCGGGCCACGACCTGTAACGCCGATGCGCAAGATCCTGTTTCAAAGCCTGCGCGGACCGTTGACCGAGGCGCCGCCTCGCCCGCAAGCGGAAGATGCGGCCGAGCTTGCGCGCGCATTGGAGCAGACCGCGCGCAGGCGGCTCGGCCGCAGCCTTTCCATCCGTCAGGTCGACGCCGGCTCCTGCAATGGCTGCGAGCTGGAAATCCATGCCCTCGCCAATGCCTTCTACGACCTCGAGCGCTTCGGCCTGCATTTCGTCGCCTCGCCACGCCATGCCGACGTGCTGATGGTCACCGGTCCGGTGACGAAGAACATGCGCGAGGCGCTGGAGCGCACATACCGGGCGACGCCGGACCCGAAATGGGTGATTGCAGTGGGCGACTGCGCCTTCAATGGCGGCGTCTTCGCCGCCAGCTACGCCGTGGCAGGCGGGGTGTCGGATGTGATTCCGGTGGACCTCCACCTGCGCGGCTGCCCGCCGTCGCCGACCGATCTCCTGCGCGGGCTGATCGCCCTGATGGAAAATTCGAGTTAGTCGGAGGACAATCCCGAAGGATACACATTGGATCGGCCTGCACGGCCGATGCGGCATGGTAAGCTTGCGACTCGCAACGAGGTTCAACGTTGTCTGCCGCCAACACCGCCAAGACCGACCTGACCAGCCGAAGGTTCGTCCCGGCCGAACTGCAGAGCTTCGCCGAGGCGATATTCCGGGCCGCCGGCTCGACCGAAGAGGAGGCGCGGATTGTCGCGGCGCATCTCGTCGAGTCCAATCTCGTCGGCCACGATTCCCATGGCGTTATGCGGATCTACAAGTATGTCGACTGGGTGGGCGCTGGCCATGTCCTCCCGAACCGCCACGCGGAAGTTGTCTCGGACCGCGGTGCGGCCGTGACCGTCGACGGCGGCTTCGGCTACGGGCAGGTGATCGGCCTGGAGGCGATGGAGATTGCAGCGGCGCGGGCCCGCACCCACGGCTTTTCGGTGACGGCGATCCGCAATTCCGGGCATCTCGGCCGGATCGGTGCCTGGCCCGAACACCTGGCCAATGCCGGGCTGGTATCCTTCCATTTCGTCAACACCTCCGGCTTCGGCATCCTGGTCGCTCCGCATGGCGGCAGCGACCGACGCCTGTCGGCCAACCCGGTCGCTGCCGGAGCGCCGGTCGATGGCGGCCGGCCCTTGATCCTCGACATCGCGACATCGGTCATCGCCGAGGGCAAGATCCAGGTGACGCGGAACAAGGGCGAAGAGCTGCCGGCCGGTACTGTCGTCGATGGGGCGGGGCGCCCGACCACCGATCCGGAAGCCTTCTACGCCGATCCGCCGGGAGCCATCTTTCCGTTCGGCGGCCACAAGGGCTCGGGTCTCTCAATCTTCTGCGAGATTCTGGCGGGTTCGCTCACCGGCGGGCACGCCAGCAACCCGGAGTCGCCGACCGCCAGGCGGCTGGTCAACAACATGCTCTCCTTCGCCTTCGATCCGGCAGCGTTCGCGGGCACGGAATTCTTCCATGAGGATGTCAAGCAGCTCATCGCATGGGCCACCGCCTCGCCGCCGATCGCTCCCGGCGGCTCGGTTTTCCTGCCCGGCGAGATCGAGGATCGCGTCAGGGCGGAGCGAACGGCGAACGGCATCCCGATCGACCGCGAGACGTGGGCGAGAATCGTTGCGGCAGCGGCCTCGCTCGGCGTCACGGCACCGGAGCAGCAGTCATGACGATTTTCCGCTGCGTCTGCTGCGGCACTGATGTCAGCGTCTTCCAGTCGGCGCCGGGCAATTTCATCGGGCCGCTCAGGGTTGATCAGGCGCGTCGCTGAACCCGGCGGGATGCCGGCGGTCAGTGGATCTCGTCCATCTTCGCGAAGGCGGCGCGGATGTCCTCGGTCGAGAAATGGCCGCTCCGGCAGGCGTCGAGGATCACCCTCTCGCGTCGGGCGAGGAGATCGGCGACGGCTGGAATCTCGGCAGCAACGTCTTGCGGAATGACGACGGCTCCGTGCCGGTCGGCGTGGATCAGGTCGCCCGGCGCCACGGCCATTCCGGCAACCGTCACCGGCCCGTCGAACACGACGATGTCGGCATGGACGTGCGAGGGCATGATGGACCCCGCGAGGACGAAGAATCCCTTCGCCATCTGGGCGATGTCGCGCACCGCGCCGTCGGTGATCACCCCTGTGCAGGCGAGGGCGCGGTGGATGTTGGTCTGTACCTCGCCCCAGAAGGCGCCGACGCCCCGCTCCGGGTCATCGTCCTGGATGACGACGATGCTCGGCCGCGGACCGCGCTCGATATACTCATAATAGGCGAGGCGCACGCTTCGCCGGTCTCCCTCTGGCGGCGCGCTGCAGCGGATCACCGCGGTGCGGGCAAACCCCACTGCCGGCTTCATATCCGGGAAGGGACAGACCAGCGGGCTGCGGTTGAAGCCGACAGTGCGCCGCGACGGCGCGACCACCTCGAGGGCGTTGCAGATGGTTGGCGTGTCGATGTCGCGCAGCGCGGCGATCAGATCGGCGGAAATCTGCATGTCCTTTGTCCATCTCCCAAAACCAACAGTTCTTTCACCTGGTCAAATTCATCACGGGAGCGATGAATTCACCATGATCGCCCTCGCCGCTAGGGACGATAGCCTGTCGGACGCAGGAAGAGGAACTCGATGTCGCCGTCCGGCAGAAAATCGTGCTTCGTCATCTCGAAGGTCGTCGGCCCGATCTTGCGGACGTCCTCGCCGCAGAAGCTGATCAGGTTGTCCGGGCTCCCCTTGTCGACGGTGAGCCGGAACGTAGCGATCGGTCCGAGCCAGTTGCTCCCGGTGTTGAGCACATAGGCGATACGGCTTTCGAAATACGGCGGATAGTCCAGGTTGTGTTCCCTGGTCTTCTTGAGGACCGCGCGCTCGAAGCTCTTGTCGATGCAATAGCGCCGCCGATAGTCGTCGTATTGCGGACCGCCGAAGCGCCCGTCCTGGAAGAAGTTGACCCCGACGGTGCCGCCGACGCTCGGCCGGTAGGAGTGCTCGACCATGATCGGCAGGCCGGCGGGAAATGTCATGCGCCACCAATAGGTGGACTTGAGGGTCCAGAACGGCTCGTAGTGGTCCGTGATCTCCTCGGTGGTGCCGTAGCGGTTGACGTACACGATACCGCGGCTCACCCAGTCGCGGATCGTGTCCGCTGGCAGTTTCGCCAGCGCCGCGAAGGCTTCGTCGCCGAAGGGAAACAGCGGCACGCCGTTCGCCTTCAGCTCATCGGTAACGTCGATCCCTGCCGCGAAAGCCCGCTGTTCGAGGTTCACGGCGAGCGGCTTACCCTCGGCCATGACGCTGAAGCCGAGGAAATTGTCGCCCTCGCCCTGGGGCAACGCGGTGTCGCCCCAGGGATTGTAGCGGAGGTCCGGCATCGGGAAGGCGACGACGGTCTCGACATCTTGCTGCCCGTGGTTACGGAACACATAGGCGACGTCGATTTTGTCGAGCGAAACGAACAGTTCCTCCTTGTCGAGCGAGATGACGTCCGAACGGGCCAGCAGCAGCCCGCCAGTGCCGATTTCGGCAACGGAGTCGTTCGCCAAGACTTCAGCGCTGGGGAGCGGCAAGAGGGCCAACAACAGCAAGACGGCGACTTTGGGGTTCTTCGCGCTCCATACGCGCATGAGGTGTCTCCTTGTGCAGGCGCTAGACCGATACGGAAGCCGCCGATCGGATGGCATCTCGGCTTTGCAGCGGGACTGAGCGTCTTCTCGCCTCTCTGACATTCAACTTGATCTGTAGCCTTGACCCCGGTCAAAGGCGCGAGGTGGGGAGCAGGGCAAGGTGTGTGCGACGAGAAACTCCGGGTCCTGAGCTTGAGATGCCGCGCCGCCTCGTTGTCCTTTTCGCTGCCCTGCTCGCTTCTTCACCCGGATTCGGAGCGGAACGCGGTTACTGGTCCTGCGAGGCCGGCGTGTGGTCGCCGTCGGCCACCCGCTGTATGACAAGCCCGTCCGGGACTGCAGCGCCCCGGTGGGGCCTCTGCCCAAATCGGAGAGCAGCTGCGTGGCGGCCGGGGATAGGTGGAAGCCGATCGGCATATTCCCGGCTCCGGTTTGTCGGATGCCGGCCGCCGCTGCGGGCCGTATTTGCGGCGACGCCGATGAATGCGAGAGCACCTGCCTCGCCACGCTCAACCCTGCACAGATCGGTCGTGTCCAGCATGGCGAAAGCATTCGCGCCCTCGGCCGGTGTGCACCCGCTCGCCCGCTCGTCGGCTGCCTCGCGATCGTACGCCAGGGCGTCGTAGATGCGATCTGCCTCGACTAGCCTGCCGCCTGCTCAGGGTCTACGGCAGAGCAGTCTGCGCCAGTGCTGGGTTGCTTTGGTATCGCGCCGCCGGGGGTCGGGTAGACTCGCGAAAGACGAAGTCGAACGGGAGCAAGTCTCGCCGCAATTCGATCTTCTCGTCAGCGATGCGGGCAACCAGCGTCGTCCATGATCGACGGGCGAGCTCCACGACCGACTGTCGCACGGTGCTGAGATAGGGGCGCAAGGCCGTCATCCACTCCGAATCCTCGAAGCCGAGCAGCGAGATTTCCTCGGGGAAGGCGAGGTCGAGGGCGCTGATCGCCTTCACGCCGCCGACCGTCGCGAAGAAGGTGCCGGCGAAGACGGCGGTCGGCCGGTTCGCCCGCCGCAGATCCTGCTCGATCGCGCTTCGGCAGCCCTCGACATTGGGGCCGCCGAAGACCACCCGCTCGCGCTCGGCGATCCCTGCCTCGCCAAGGGCGCGGCGGTATCCCTCGATGCGATCCCTCAGGTGGGTGTGATCGGTCGAGGAGATCAGCAAGGTGATGTCGCGATGGCCAAGCTCGATCAGGTGGCGGCAGCCTCGGTAGCCGGCGTCGAAATTGTCGGAGGCGACGGTGTCGAAATGCCGGTGACCGAACGCGCGGTCGACCAGCACGGTGGGCGGCAGGTTGGCAGGGGAGTCCGGGCCGGCGCCGAAATCGTCGTTGGCGGCGACCACCAGCAGACCGTCGATCCGGCGGGCGATCAGCGATTCGATGCGGCGCGCTTCCGTCACCGGGTCCTCGCCGCTGGCCACCACCAGCATCTCGAACCCGCTCGCCGGCGCCAGTTTCTCCCATTGGCGGACCAGGCCGGCGAAGAATTCGTTGCCGAGATCGGGCACCACGATGCCGACGGTCCGGGTCTGGCCACGCCGCAGACTCGATGCCATGTGGTTCGATTTGTAGCCGAGCGCCGCCACCGCCTCGAGCACCGCCCGGCGGCGGTCGGCGGTAACTCCCCTCAATCCCGAGAGCGTGTTGGAGACGGTCGCCGGTGAGACCCCGGCCAATGTCGCGACGTCGCGGATCGTCGGAGGACGATGCTTGCGCCGGGGGCCGTCATGATCCTTCATCGTCCGTACTCTCGCCTCGACAGG
>Ga0210086_1001256_pt1 | contig 13277 bp, 13 predicted proteins | sample China_Galinas_PW_3_FD_184867 | JGI IMG/M metagenome (GOLD analysis project Ga0210086, IMG submission 184867) | Wetland microbial communities from San Francisco Bay, California, USA, that impact long-term carbon sequestration - China_Galinas_PWB_D2... | ecosystem: Environmental > Aquatic > Marine... | reverse complement strand
AAAAAATTCTGGGAGGAAAATAAAAAAAACTTGATTCAAACCGGCGTTTTTTTTGTTCTGGCTCTATCATTAGGTTGTTTCAATGTTTTTCTTGATTCGTACTTTATGGAAAAAAGGCTGGCCCGACTTAATCATCAAATAACAGGGATCTTTACGTCGACATTCCCGGAGATCAAAAACATTGTCGATCCGGTTCAGCAGATGAAAATAAAAATACAACAAACAGGCAATAATGCTTTATTGCCGGGTGAAACCGAAAAACAGATTAGGGCCATAGACATTTTGAACGCCATAAGCAAGGCCATACCTAAGGATATGGATGTGATTCTTACAAGGTTTGTAATGGGATCGGAAAGTGTCAGTATTTCGGGGGATACCGATAGTTTCAACTCTGTAGACAATATAAAGAGTAAGCTGGAACAGACCGATATTTTTAAAAAGATTATAATTAGCGCCGCCAACATAGATAAGCTCGACAAGCGTGTTCATTTCAAACTTAAGGTGAATTTGTGATGATGAATATGCAAAACTTAGACTTCAATTGAGCAAAGTCGAGGATGCTCCCAGGTTCAAGACATCAATGGTGAAGTCTTCCCGCCCTAAATAGAGGGGTATGCGGAGAGTGTTCCGGTCAAAAAGGCCGCGTTTTAAATTTAGGATTCAAATTTCCGGGATTATAGGTAACAGATGGTATTTATGGTAAAAAAACTGACCAAAAGAGAGAAATACATCATCTATGCCTTATCGGGTGCTATCCTCTTGTTCATTTTAATTCAATTTATCGTTTTTCCATCAATTGACAAGAGAAAGCGGTTGAAAAGGACACTTCAGGTTAAAGAAGATGCCCTTTCGGAGATGATCGCTTTGAAGTCCGAATATGATGCAATAGAAAAAAGAACAAATTTAGCAAAAGTAAGTTTTGAGAACAGGGAAAAGGATTTTACGCTCTTTTCCTTCCTTGATAGACTTACGGGTAAAGCAAGAATAAAAGAGTATGTAACCTATATGAAACCTTCAACAACTGTTCAAAAAAACAATTTGTACAAAATTTCTCAGGTTGAGATGAAGCTCCAGGGTTTAACCCTTCAGCAGTTGACCACTTATTTACACATGGTCGAAACATCAAAAAACATGGTATACGTGAAAAGGCTTTCAATTTCAAAGACAGGCAAACTAGAAGGTTTTATAGATGCTGTCTTGCAGGTTGAGACGGTTGAAAAATAATGATGAAGAATACCCCGAAATGGCTACTGTATTCCATATATGTTATAGCGGTGATAGTATTTTTTATTTTTTTCCTGTTTCCGACAGATAAAGTAAAAAACTATGTAACGTCTGGTTTCAACAATCTCAATTCCAATATAAACATTAGTATTGATCATATAAGTCCGGCTTTCCCACCTGGTTTAAAGTTATATAAAGTAAAATTTTATCACATGGACCATGAATTACTTGAAACCGAGCAGATTAAAGTCGCTCCAAATTTTTTGTCACTTTTTCGTTCTAAAATCATTTTTTTTTTTAAAGGAAGAGCCCTTGAAGGCATTTTCGAAGGCCAGGGAGAGTTTAATAAAAACAGGCCAGATCAAAATGTTATTATTGAGGGAAAATATTCCAACATTAATATAAAGAAAATACCTGCTGTTAAACAGTATATAGGACGTAATTTAACCGGAATACTTGAGGGGAACTTTACATATCGCAATGGCGGAAAATTGGGCGGAACTTATGAGGCAAGGTTTGTCATTTCAGATGGTGAGGTTGAACTTTTAACACCTGTTTTCAAGCTCGAAAACATACATTTCAGTAAAATTGAGGCTGAAATGACAATGGCGAATCAAAGGCTTAAAGTTAAGCGATGCATCATAAAGGCAAGTCCCATGGATGTTAACGTATCCGGTCTTATCAATTTAAGAGAACCTTTGGGGCAAAGTTATTTAAGACTTTTAGGTGTCGTCAAACCAAAACAAGAATTCTTTGCAGAAAAGGAAAAAGATCTTCCGACAAATTTATTGCCTGAAGCGATATTGAGCAAGGGAGTGGTTCGAATACGAATTTATGGTACGTTGGACGAACCCCGTTTTTTTCTGGAATAGGCAGGAATGGGCGGTTGATAACCTCGATTTTTTGAATTCATTCAAATTTAGATCATGAAACGATATTTTACCATATTGAATATTCTGTTCATTACCGGCATTGTTTTTTTTATGGTGAAGGTGTTTTATAAAATTGCTACAGCCAACATTGACACCAGTAATTCTTCCAAAACAGCAGCCAGACATCTTGTCCCAAATAAAAGCACAACGCAACACGAGCTGTCTCATTACCAGGCAATTTTTGAGCGCAATCTCTTTAAAACAAAAACAGAAACCGGAGGAGGACCCGACAAACTCGACATAGAAACCCTTAAACCCACAGATCTTAATTTGAAACTGCTGGGAACGATTACGGGTGATAAGCAAGAAGCCTATGCCGTCATTGAAGATCTTGCTGTAAAGGAACAGGATCTCTACAGAATCGGGGACACCATACAAAATGCAACGGTTAAGATGATCTTAAGAGAAAAGGTTGTACTTAATGTCAACGGTAAAGATGAAATATTAGGCATAGAGAAGGTTAGCGGAAGTCAACAGATAAGAAAAGCATCCTCGGAATTGGGCGGGACAAGCTCACAAAATATAACCGTAAAACGGTCCCAGATAGACACAGCCGTTAAAGATGTAAATACCCTTATGAAACAGATAAGAATACGACCAAATTTTAAAAATGGAAAACCTGATGGTTTCCGTTTGACAGGTATCAGGCCAAACTCCATTTTTTATAATATGGGTTTGAAAAGTGGAGATATCATCATGGGCGTGGATGGTAAAGATATCGAATCTGTTGACGATGCGTTGAAGTTTTATCAAAGTTTGCAATCATCTTCCAATGTCCAGCTCAAGATAAAACGAAGAGGCCGGCTCAAAACCATTGACTATCATATTGAATAAACGATAAGTATATGATATACCAAAAAGGTTGTGTACGATGCTTTAAGATTTTGGTTCCCAAATGTATTTTTGATGAATTCGCTAAAGGTCGAGTTCATTTTGTTTTTGATTATTTGGCATACATTCTTCGCGGCCAATTTTGTTGTTTTAACGGATAGTTGAACGCAAGCTGATGGCGAAAGGGTTCTTATTTTAACTTTTTCTGAAACCTCATCTTTAAGTGACTGAAAATCGAGTTTAATAACAACAATACTGTAGAATCATCGATGATGAAATCCCACGATAGCGGTTCAAAAATTATCAGATATCTATTTACCCTCATGGTGCTGACGTTGACATTGAATCTGTCAATCGGTGCTCATGCCAAAAATTCTGACAAGACCGCCAAACCCTCAGACGATAAAAAAGCAATACAAGGGAAACAGGATAATGGACGTTTCATTTCAATAGATTTCAACAATGTGGATATCAATGTTTTTATTAAGTTTATCAGCGAATTGACGTCAAGGAACTTTGTTGTTGATCAACGGGTAAGAGGAAAAGTAACGATAATTTCACCCAGCAAAATTTCCGTCAAAGAAGCTTACAAAGTGTTTGAATCAGTTCTGGAAGTCCATGGTTTTACCACCATAAAAGCCGGAGAAGTGACTAAAATCGTTCCATCTCCTGATGCACGATCAAAAAACATTGAAACACGGCTTAAACAAGAGGCCGCCTCTCCGGAAGATCGGGTGGTCACTCAATTGATACCCTTAAAATTCGCAAATCCATCTGAAATAAAAAAGCTGTTCGCTCCACTGGTTTCAAAAAGCAGTGTTATTCTGGATTACCCGCCGACAAACATGCTGATTATAACAGATGTATATTCAAACATAAAACGATTGCTTCGGATCCTGAATGCCATTGATGTGGCCGGCATGGGAGAGGAGGTTTCTGTCATTCCGCTCGAGTATGCTGAGGCCACAAAATTTGTTAAAATTCTTGATTCCGTTTTCCAGGAAAAAAGAAGATCCAAAGCACAAAGCTCGTTTTCGGGCGCCAAGTTTGTGGCCGATGAAAGGACCAACACCATTATCGTAATGGCCAGTGAGGTGGAAACCTCAAGGATCAAAAGACTGATCAACATGCTGGACCGGGAAACACCCCGGGGGAAAGAGAAGATCCACGTCTATTACCTTGAAAATGCCAATGCTGAAGATTTATCCAAAGTTTTGCAGGAATTACCAACGAAAAAGACCGGGGGACCCCAAAAGAAGCTTCCGTTTGTTTCGGAAGATGTTAAAGTAACCGCAGACAAAGCCACCAACAGCCTGATTATCATGGCAGGTAAGGAAGATTACCTGGTTCTCGATGAGATCATTAAAAAACTGGATGTCCCAAGGTCCATGGTCTATATTGAATGCCTGATTATGGAAGTGAATATCAATAAGGAGTTCAATCTTGGCGTCCAATGGCAAGCAGGGGGTACGACCAAAATCGATAATAAAAATGCGGCATTTGGCGGTGGATTTGTACCCGAAGTCCCTATTATTTCGTCAACCGGTACAGCAACATTGCCGTCACCGGCAGGTTTTTCTTTAGGGATATTCAGCGAAGTGATTACCATCGGCGGCATCACCTTTCCCAATCTTTCTGCCATCGTAAATGCGTATAAAAAGGATAAAGATGTTCATTTTCTCTCCACACCTCAGATTCTGACAACGGACAATGAAGAGGCAAGCATAACCGTTGGAAAGAATGTTCCGTTCCAGACCCGATCAGCTGCAGAAAGCGGAGTGGCAACTTACCAATCCTATGAGTACAAAGATGTTGGCATCACCTTGAAAATTACCCCTCAGATCAGTCACGACCGCCTGGTGCGGCTCTATATCAATACGGAATCAACCAAACTCGATGAACAGGCAACGACGTCTGCGGATCGCCCCACTACACTAAAGAGAACCGTCGATACAACAGTGATTGTCAAAGATACAAATACGGTTGTCATCGGCGGGTTGATTGATGACAGCTTTTCGGAAACAAGATATACAGTTCCCTGCCTGGGAGATATTCCTTTGCTCGGTTACTTGTTCAAAACAACGGCAAGGGGGGGCGACAAGACGAATCTTTACGTATTTATCACTCCCCACGTTGTTGAAAATCCTGCTGAAGCAAAAGCGATTTTGGATAGCAAGAAAGATGAAATTGACCAGATCAAAGAGGGAAAGATCAAGATGTACGAAAAAAGTTTAGACACACTCAAACAGGGTCCTAAAGAATAAACCCTAATGTTGCAAAAGCCAGAAGGCTCCAGATCCCTTGTTGTCATGGGTTTGCAGCAAAAATACTGCGGCTTCACCCTTGATGTCTCGGCTCTTAATCCATCCGACATTCCCGAGATTAGGGTAAAGCAAGCATTTATTTTTCATTCCTTGAAAATCAACAAATCGTAAAACAACATGCAAAGAAACCTTTCCCAAATATTCAGAGAAAACCTCAACATTTCAGAAGAAGATCTAAAAGAAGCTCAAAGGATAAAATCTGAAAAAGGAGGCGATTTCGGAGAAATACTTGTCACAAAAAAAATGATTACCGAAAGACAGCTCCTTGAAGCTTTGAGCATCCAATATGACATGCCTTTTTGGCCCGAACTGCCTCTGGAAAAATATAAAACCGATTTTACGGACCATGTTCCGATTCAATTTCTAAAGAAATATGTCATGGTTCCTCTTATCAGCGAAACCCAATCCCACGGCGTTGAAGGAAAATTTAGTGACAACATCCGGAAAGATTCAAAAGAAAATTTAGTTGAATGTGAATCGGTCATCGCCGTAAACAACCCCGCCTTCATACAGCCAATGGATGACCTGATAAGAATTCTCGGATGTGAAGATGCAAAGCTTGTTCTTTCAACAAAAGACGCAATTTTATTTGCCATCAATATATCCTATGATCTTAGCAGAGACTCCGCCGAGCAGCTTGTTCAGGATATGGAAGAAGACGGCAGTTCAATTATCAGCGAGATAGAGGAAAGGGCGGATTTGCTGGATGACATCAGTGATGCACCAATTATTAAACTTGTGAACCACATCATCTCTCAATCCGTGAAAGCACGGGCAAGCGATGTTCATATTGAACCTTACCGGGACAGTTTCAAAGTTCGCTATCGTATCGACGGTATTCTGTATGACCTTCTGTCTCCTCCCAAATGGGTCCAGCCGGCGCTAATCTCAAGGATTAAGGTTATGGCAAACATGAACATCGCGGAAAAACGCCTTCCTCAGGATGGTCGTTTGGATGTAAAAATCGGCCATCAGGAGATTGATGTGCGGGTGTCCACTATACCGACCTCCTTTGGAGAACGTGTGGTACTCAGGCTTCTTGACAAATCAGGATCCTTAATATCACTTTCGGATCTGGGACTTAAATCCGACAAACTTGATATGCTTGAAAGCCTTGTGAAATCTCCCAATGGAATTATCCTTGTAACCGGGCCCACGGGCAGCGGCAAGACCACGACGCTCTATGCCGTCCTGTCATCCATCAATAAATCGGATATCAATATTATCACCGTGGAAGATCCCATTGAATACAAGATTGAAGGCATCAACCAGATACAGGTCAATCCAAAGATAGACCTTACCTTTGCCAGCGGCCTTAGATCCATTGTTAGACAGGACCCTGATGTTATTCTGGTGGGAGAAATACGGGATAAAGAGACAGCTGAAATCGCAGTTCAATCCGCACTGACAGGACATCTTGTTTTTTCCACACTTCACACCAACGATTCTGCAAGCGCCATTACGCGCCTTGTGGATATTGGTGTTGAACCCTTTTTAATTTCATCGGCCGTTTTGGCTGTTGTTGCCCAGAGACTGATTCGAGTTCTTTGTAAAGATTGTAAAGAGGCTTACACCCCCGATGAACTGGCTTTAAGAAGCATCGGAATTACCGATGACCAGGCTCAAAAGTCTGTCATTTACAGGGTAAGAGGGTGTGAAAACTGTTTTCATACAGGCTACAAAGGGCGGATGGGCATTTTTGAAATGATGATTTTAGATTCCAGCTTAAAAAGAGTTATACTTAAGACCTATGATTCGAACCAGATAAAAAATGAAGCCTTGAGCCGGAATATGATTACCCTGCGTGAGGACGGTGTACAAAAGGTTTTAAGCGGCATTTCAACAATAGAAGAGATCCTCAGGGTTACTCAGAAATAAGTAATGAAAAAAATATTGAGTTTTATCGTTTTTTTTATCGTTTTAGCCGCATTATCCGGGAGTGTTCTTGCCGGGCAGGATGTGAAAATCGATGATCATCAACAATTTTCAGACGAAGCTGAAGAGAACCTGGAGAATGTGTCCCTATATCCCATCAAATTTTATCAAGATTATATCTCAAGTGTTGACGGTAATCGATGCCCGATGCATCCGACATGTTCACAATACTGTATAGAAGCATTTAAAAAACATGGCACATTCTTGGGATGGATCATGTGCTCGGACCGCCTTATGCGTTGCGGTCGAGACGAAAACAAATTATCTGATCCGGTCTGGATAGACGGTAAAAAGCGCACCTATGATCCTGTAAGTAATAACGACTTCCGGCGGCAGTAATTATCATGCAGATCCTAAACACCGGCCTTGATTATCGGCGCTTCATTTTTGTTATCATATGTTCTCTTTTTATACCGTTTTCTCAATCTTTTGCCGATTCCGGATCTCAAGGCGCTTCCGCCCTTTCTATTACCCTTAATCCTGATAAACAGTTTAATTATGCACAAGAGCTTTTTTCAGCCAAAGATTATTTAACAGCTGTAAACGAATACAAGCGGTTTATCTATTTTTTCCCAAAGGATGAAAGGATTGAATTGGCGATGTTCCAAATCGGCCAGTCCTATTTTCTTGGCAGGCAATTTGATGAAGCTGTCAAATCTTTTAAAAAACTAACAGATCGGTATTTTGAAACCGAATATTCTATAAAATCGTATTTTAAAATTAGTGACATCTACATCGCATTAAAGGCCTTGGATCTCTCCTTGATCAATCTTAACAATCTGATCATGATTACAAAAGATGAGAATATAAAAGATGAAGCCTACTACAGGATAGGATGGATTTATATCGAAACGGCATCCTGGGACAACGCCAGACTTTATTTTGAAAAAATCAGCCCTGGGAATAGAAATAAATTCAGACTTAAAAAGCTTGCTGATGAACTGGACAAGGAAACTTTAATCCCACAAAAGGATCCGAAGCTGGCGGGATTTTTATCGATCATTCCTGGGGGCGGATATCTTTATTGTGAAAGATATCAGGATGCATTGATTGCCTTTTTGCTGAACGGCGGTCTGATGTACGCCGCCTATGAATCTTTCGATAAAGGGCATGGTGCACTTGGAGGTCTTATTACGTTTGTCGGGTTCGGCTTCTATGCCGGTAACATATACGGTGCTGTAACCAGCGCTCACAAATTCAATCGAAAAGAAACCGGTCAATTTATTTATAAATTAAAAAAGAATGCCCGGGTTAATCTTTCGGCTGATTTGGAAAACAAAGGAGTGCTTCTTTCCTTCCGGTTTTCATTTTAAACCCATAGAGAAGAATTTGAACTTTCTATTTCTGGAACCATTTTATGGCGGATCACATAAGGATTTTGCCCAAGGCCTGGTTTCACACTCTAAATACAAGATCGATCTCGTTACGCTGCCAGCCCGTTTTTGGAAATGGCGAATGCGAGGCGCTGCATTATACTTTGTAAAAAAAATTCCTTCCCTTAAAAACTACGACGGATTGATCACCAGCGATCTTATGAGTCTGTCGGATTTTAAGGCACTATGTGGTCCGTTTTGTCCTCCTTCAATGGTTTATTTCCATGAGAATCAATTGACCTACCCCCTGGCGCCGGGTGAAAGCAGAGATTTTCAATTTGGATTTACAGATATCACTACTTGCCTGGCGGCGGACCGTATCCTCTTTAACTCTCAAACTCATTTTGATGCCTTTTTTTCAAAGCTGCCCGTTTATTTAAACATGATGCCCGAATATCAACCCAAATGGGTGGTTGATGAGATACGCAGTAAAGCCGATGTTCTCCATCCGGGATGTCATTTTCCGATCCCGGAAAATATATCGAACGCGTTGCCCGAAGAGGACTTGCCGCCGTTGATCGTCTGGAATCACCGCTGGGAGTTTGACAAAAATCCGGCAGGCTTTTTTAATGCTCTTGATAAGGTACTTGAGCGGGGTCTGAATTTTCGATTGGCTCTTTTGGGAGAAAACTTTCAGGTGGTTCCGAAAGAGTTTATTGCCGCCAGAGAGCGTTTCAAAAATCAGATTGTTTGGTACGGCTATGAAGCATCCAGAGATAAATATCTTAAATGGCTTATGCAGGGGACCATCGTTATCAGCACGGCAAGACAGGAGAATTTCGGTATTTCGGTGGTTGAAGCGATTCGTTACGGTTGTATCCCTTTACTGCCTAACCGTCTTTCGTATCCCGAAATTATCCCGAAGGTATTTCATGGGGATTTTCTCTATAAAGATCAGACGGTACTGGTGGAAAAATTGTGTTTTCTCATTCAAAATTATTCCCAATTTACAGAAAAGCAACAACATCTCTCTATGGCCATGGAACGATTTGCGTGGGAAAACATGATCGATCAATATGATAAGATATTGAAAAATATGGCTTTCAACTTCAACGTGTTTTGTAAATGAGCACCACAATTACGCCCACCAATATGATGGATGTCAATCCCAATGCATAAAAAACCGTTTCGAGAGAAAAGACTGTTTCAATGATTTTTATCATCTTTACAGACAGCGCACCTACACCGAAAGTTAAAACAAATTTTGAACCAAAGGCTGAATGGTGAAATTTTTTGGGTGTAAATTTTGCTACAAGGGTATTCTCAATGGGCTGCATGCCGAGCAGAAAGAAAAAGTAAATCAGCGCAAGAAAAACCAAAGGTAGATCGACGGCAAAAGCCATTAAAAAGGCTGCAGGAATCGTTATGGCATGAAACGTCAAGTAACAGAACCGAAGATCAAAGCGCTCTGCCGATCTTCCGCCGGCATATTGCCCCAGCATGCCTACAATGTAGATAAAGGAAACAAAGGCGGTTGCCACAAGATTTTTAGATAAGCCGCCTCCTGCAATCGAACTCAGCCACTGAAAAATGACCTGGTTTTTCAGTTCGAAATATGCCGGAAGAATAACGGTTGCTCCCCGGTAGACAACTCCGCCCAGCATCATGGCCACCAGCAGGATGAGAAATGCAGTTAGAAGACCGTTTCCATCGTCGGAACTTTTGCTTTCCGATTGATGGACTTCAATACGTGGCAAGACAACAATCAACCCTACACCCAAAAGATTCAACATGCCAAGACTAAGATAAGCTGCCGAAGGTCCCCAAATCCAGTTGAGCACACCGGTCAACAATGGGGCCGTGGCAAGTCCAAGATTTCCAAACATGCCGTTGTAGGCCATCCCCAAACTGACCCGTTTGATCTCCTTTGAAATCATCCCCAGACCAATGGGGTGATATATGCCTGAAAAAAGGCCGATCATTGCCAATGCCATGGAAAATCTTGACGGATGATCAATCCACGCGGCTGCTGCCAGGCCACTGCAACCCGCACCAAGATAGTAGATCAGAAACAAGGATTTGCTACCCCAGCGGTCGGCGATCATGCCCCAGGGAAGTGCGGTGACGCCAAACAAACAATACATCCAGAAGGAAAGGTCCAGGATATAGGCCATGTCCATCTTCAGACGTCCGGCCAAGGGAAGAACCACCGCCGGAAAGACCAGCATGTTGAAATGGCTCATAAAATGACCGTAACAGGTGGCGATCAGAATGCGGGATTCACGAGAGTCCATTTAACTTGTCATCAACAGATCGGATGTTTTATTATTTTTATTACTGAAAATCTATTTAAATTCATTCCACGGAGATATCACCTTCAAGATACCGGTCGAAAATTCGGGTCCTTCAAAGATCTTAATCTCATTTGATGTTGTTGCCCATCGCTCCCAAGGATACGAACCATTACGCAATATAAAATACAAAAAGACACCGGTAAAATCAAGTCAGAAACAACCCTTTAAGAATATATTATATTTCTCTGTTGACACCTATTGCCTTGCATTTTATAAAATTACCACACTGTATATATCTTCTTCCAGTTTAGGCAGATGTTGTTGTACACAACAATATGAATTTTATAAAAAAATTATGTTCCTGGATAGACACAGCAAATGAATGGGTTGGCCGAGGTGTGGCCTGGGTTACCCTCGGACTGGTTTTGGTTGTATTTATCGATGTCGTTATGCGATATGTTTTCAATACCAGCTTTGTTTTTACCCAGGAACTTGAGTGGCACCTCTTTGCCTTTATTTTTCTGATTGGCGCCGGGTACACCCTGCTTCATGACGGTCATGTTAGGGTGGATATCATTTATCAGCGCCTGGGATATAAGGGCCGGGCCTGGATCAATTTAATCGGCGTTATCTTCTTTCTTCTGCCCGGCTGTATCCTCGTCATTCTTACTTCTTGGAACTTTGTTCATAATTCCTGGAGTATTATGGAAGGATCGCCGGACCCGGGCGGCATTCCATATCGTTACCTGGTCAAAGGAACCATCCCTGTAGGATTTTTTCTGTTGTGTCTTCAGGGCATCTCTTTGGGTCTTCACAGTTTGCTTCAGATTTTGGGAATGGAAGATATCACAGAGGAGAAATCGTCCTGATGGAATATTTACCGGCATGGATGTTCCTGGCGCTAACCATTCTTCTTATGGCCGGATTTCCGGTGACCTTTACCTTGCTGGGTACCGGTCTTTGTTTCGGATTGATCGGTTTCGGGTGGTCTTTCTTTAATCTGCTGCCCCTTCGCATCTGGGGCATTATGACCAACGTAACCCTTATTGCGGTACCATTGTTCGTATTTATGGGGGTCATGCTGGAACGATCCGGTCTGGCCGAGGATCTTCTCGACACCATGGGCCTGCTTTTTGGGCGCTTGCGAGGCGGTCTTGCCATTTCGGTGGTGGTGGTCGGCGCACTGCTGGGCGCTTCCACAGGTATTGTCGGCGCCACCGTAGTCACCATGGGACTGCTGGCGGTACCCACCATGCTTCGGCGAGGATACCAGAAAGAACTGGCCACCGGAACCGTGGCAGCCTCCGGAACCCTGGGACAGATTATTCCGCCGAGCATCGTTCTCGTTCTCATCGGCGATATCGTCGGCGTTTCGGTGGGAGATCTTTTTCTTGGTGCGGTGTTGCCCGGTTTGGTCCTGGTGGGCCTTTATATCATATACATCCTTATCGCGGCCTATCTTCGACCGGGTATTGCACCGGCCATCCCACAGGAAGAACTGGATGCCATTTCTACCAAAGAACTTATCGGGCGGGTCGGCAAAGCCCTTGTTCCACCCCTGTTTCTCATGCTTGCGGTTTTGGGATCCATTTTTGCCGGTATTGCTTCGCCCACAGAGGCCGCAGCCGTCGGTGCAGTGGGTTCAACACTGCTCACCGTGATTAACAAAAAATTCAAAATGGAAACCCTGCAGGCCGTCATGATTTCAACGGTCCGGTTGACCTGTATGGTGTTTATAATTCTTTGCGGTGCCGCCGCTTTTGGATTGGTTTTCCGTGGTCTCAACGGTGACGGGCTGGTGAGGGGATTTTTAGGAGGACTTGCGCATAAGTACAGTCATGGTCACGTATTGTTCATCGTCATGGCGCTTATCTTTGTTATCGGGTTTTTTCTGGATTTTATCGAGATCACTTTCATTCACGTGCCGGTCCTGGCGCCGATCATGATCGATTTCGGCTACGACCCGATCTGGTTTTGCATTTTAATTGCGGTGAATCTCCAGACATCGTTTATGACACCGCCGTTTGGATTTTCGTTGTTTTACCTTAAGGCGGTTACACCTCCGGAAATTTCCACCGGTCATATCTATCGAGGAATTATTCCTTTTGTTGCTTTTCAACTTGTGGGGTTATTAATTGTGGTTTTTTTCCCAAAGTTGGCCACATGGCTGCCGAGTGTTGTATTCGGGCCCTGATTGCAGGATAAGGGATGAAAGAACTTGAAGATAGAAAATGTTTAGAAGACAGGCTTTTTTCCTTAATTGTGGAAGAATACGCTGATTTGCTTGACGTGTTTATCTACACAAACTTAAAAAAGGAGGTTTTATATGAAGCGACGTGATTTTCTAAAAAAGGCGGGTATGGGAACTGCTGCTGTTGTTGCGTCCACCGCTGTTAATGCTCCTGCGGTTCTGGCAAAAAAGAG
>Ga0210086_1001255_pt1 | contig 13281 bp, 9 predicted proteins | sample China_Galinas_PW_3_FD_184867 | JGI IMG/M metagenome (GOLD analysis project Ga0210086, IMG submission 184867) | Wetland microbial communities from San Francisco Bay, California, USA, that impact long-term carbon sequestration - China_Galinas_PWB_D2... | ecosystem: Environmental > Aquatic > Marine... | reverse complement strand
CGCCCTGCTGACAGAGCTGGCGGAGATTGCCCGCCCGCCGGCCTTGGGGAGCGAGACACCGATCAGGCCTCCGCGCGTCGTACTGGCCGTCGACCAGGGAGAAGAGCTGTTTCTCGGCGAAGGCACCGACGAAGCCAGCGCCTTCCTCAACCTGCTGCAGGCGCTTGTCACTGACCCGGCATCGAACCTGATCGTCCTGGTCACGGTCCGCTCGGATTCCTACGAACAGCTTCAAAGCGCGCCTTTGCTGGAGGGCATCCAGCAGCATGCGCTCAGCCTGCCGCCATTGCCGCGGGGCGCCTACCAGACGGTGATCGAGGGGCCGGCGGCGCGCCTTCAGGACACCGCACGGTCGCTGACAATCGAGCCGGCGCTGACCGCGACGCTGCTCGCCGAGATCGAGGAAGGCGGCGCCAAGGACGCCCTGCCGCTGCTTGCCTTCACGCTGGAGCGGCTCTACCTCGAACACGGCGGCGACGGCGACCTGCGGCTGTCGGAGTATCGGCAGATCGGCGGCATAAGAGGGTCGATCGAGGCCGCGGTGGAGGGTGCCCTGAAGGCGGCCGATGCCGACCCGGCGGTGCCGCGGGAACGGGCCGCCCGGCTGGCCCTTCTGCGCCGGGCCCTGATCCCGTGGCTGGCTGGCATCGACCCGGAGACTGGCGCCCCGCGGCGGCGGGTGGCGCGTCTGTCGGAAATCCCGGAGGAAGCCCGGCCGCTGGTCGGGCACCTGATCGCGGCGCGGCTGCTCGCCACCGACGTCTCGCCGGAGACCGGCGAGCGGACGATCGAGCCGGCGCACGAGGCGCTCTTGCGGCAATGGGGACTGCTGGAAGGCTGGCTGGAGGAGGATTTTGCCGCCCTGTCGACGCTGGAAGGGGTGAAGCAGGCGGCCCGGGACTGGGCGGCCAACAATAAGGACGACGCCTGGCTCACCCACACCGGCGGCCGTCTCGACGACGCCGAGGCGCTGCTCAAGCGCGACGACTTTGCCCGTTTCCTCGAGGCGACCGACCGGGGGTATCTCGAAGCGGCGCGGACCGCCGATACCGCCCGCCGCAACCATGAGCTGGAAGAGGCACGCAAGCTCGCCGCGGCGCAGAAGGAAGCGGCGGACCGCCAGCGGCAAGTGGCCCGGCGCACACGCGTTGGGCTGATCGCGGCAAGCGCGCTCGCCGTCGCGGCGATCGGCGCGGCGGTCTTCGGCTTCGAGCAGGCGCGTGAGGCGGAACGGCAGGCAATGGCGGCGGAGACGCAGAGGCAAGTCGCCGAGACGCAGAGGCGGGTCGCGGAGAACCAAAAGCAGCGCGCGGAGCGTAGCCTCGCCGCAGCGACGCAGGCCGTCGATGCCCTGCTCTACGACGTTGTCGGTGGGCTGAGCAACGTCGCCGGCGTGAAGATCGAGACCATCAGGGGATTTCTCGGGACGATTCAGAGGACGGTCAATCAACTGACAGAAGCCGCACCGGACGACCCCGTCCTACAGCGCATCCGGGGGATGATGTGGATGAGCTTCGCCAACACTTATCTGTCGACGAGCGCCACCACCGACGCCGTTGCCGCCGCACAGCGGGGCATCACCATCCTCCGCAACCGCGTGACCAATGATCCGGGAAACGCCGATGCCGAACGGGATCTGGTGTGGGGGCTGAACATACTTGCCGATGTGGAGATTCGCGCCGGCAATCGGGAAGCCGCACTCAAGGCCAGCGAGGACGGCGTCGCCATTTGCCGCAACCTCGCCGCGGCCAGCCCGAACGACAAGGAGGCACAACGCGGCGTGGCGACAGCGCTGGACCAGCTCGCTGACGTCGTGAAACGGACCGGCAGCTGGGCCGGCGAAGTCTCCACATTAGAGAAGGGCCTGGCCATACGCCGCAAGCTCGCGGCCGACTATCCGGACGATGCCGTCGTCCAACGCGACCTGTTGGTGAACCTCTACGGGCTCAGCGCGGCGAAACTGCGCGCGGGCGATTCCAAAGGGGCGCTCGCCGACAGCCAGGAAATCCAGTCCCTGGCGCACCGGCTTGCGGAAAATGATCCCGGCAATGCCGCCGCGCAGCGCGATCTTTCCGAGAGCCTCCTTGCACTCGGCAGCGCCGAGCTGGACACCGGTGACCGCCAGGCGGCGCTTCATGACCTTGACGACAGCCTGGACATTGCCCGTGAATTGGCCGCGGACGATCCCGGTAACATCCGCGTTCAGTGGGATGTTGTGGTCAGGCTCGACAAAAGCGGCGACGCTAAGGACCAGGCCGGCGACCAGAACGGAGCGCTCCAGGCCTTCGAAGAGGCGTACACCATCGCCAAGGGGCTGACGACCAAAGACCCCGACAATGTTGCGGGACTGCGCGACTTCACGGTGATCCTCTACAAGGTCGCCAATCTGAGACTCAAGGCCGGCGACGGAGACGCGGCGCGCGCCGCCTTCGAGGAAAGCGTCACCGTCGCGCGCAAGCTGGTGGCACTCGACCCCGGCAGTGTTCTCGCCAAGCGCGACCTGGCGAGAAGCCTGAGTGCGCTGGGCGAGGGCAAGCGCGCATTGGGCGATCCGGACGGCGCCCTGGCCGCACACCAAGAAGCCCTCGCCATTCGCCGCAAGCTGGTGCGCGATCAGCCCGTTGCAGCAGATCGGCGTGATCTGGCATGGAGCCTCGATCAAATCGCCCAGATACAGCTGGACAGGGGCGACCGCTCAAAGGCCCTCGCGGCCTTTGAGGAGGGCCTCGCGGTCCGCCGCAAGCAGTCCGAAGAGAATCCCGACGATGCGGCGGCACTTCACGATCTGGCATGGACCCTTGAGCGCGTCGGCGACGTGCAGCGTGACGGAGGCGACCGCAAGGCGGCACTCGCCGCCTATGAGGAAAGGTCGTCCATTCTCCGCAAGCTGGCGGAGGGGGCCCCTGACGACGCGGGCGCCTCGTCCGCCCTGGCCATTTCATTGTCGGCTGCCGCGAGCGTCTCCGATGAACCCGCCCCGCTTTATCGGGAAGCGCTGGCGCTTCTGGAAGGGCTTGAGGCAACGAACCGTCTGCCGGAGGGGCAGCAGAGCTGGATTCCCTGGATCAAGGGCCATCTCGACGCCTTGGCCGGAGACGGTGAGCCAACCGCGGCAACGGAGGGCAGCAGCGCGCCTTAGGCCGACCGCCGCGGCCTGTCGGCTGGCGGCGGCTCGCTGGAGTGAAGCGGCGAGATCCTGTCCCGGCGCTGAGAGGGTGCGGAACCGCGCCGCAATTCACAACGCCCGTCGCGTGGGCTAAGAGGACCCGAAGCCTCGCTTTCCATTTCCTTGATGAATCGCGGACCCATCGACCCGATCCCATGACTGCCGCCCTCCAGCCAGACGCCGATCCCCCGGCGCAGACGTTCTTCGGCGGGTTCGCGTCGCTGATTGCACTGCCGCGCATGGCCGACGAGCGGGGCACCCTCGTTCCCTTCGAATTTGCCGACCTTCCTTTCACGCCGCGGCGGGCCTTCGTCGTCCGCGACGTGCCGCCGGGCGCGCGCCGGGGGCGGCACCGCCACAAGCGTGGCCAGCATCTGCTCGTTTGCCTGGCCGGCCGGATCGATGTCGTCCTGCGCTATCGCGGCGAGACAGAACGCGTATCCCTCTTCCCTGACAACCACGGCCTGCTGATCCGGAACGAGGTGTGGAGCGAGCAGACCTATGTGTTGCCGGACAGCATCCTTCTCGCCCTGGCGAGCGACCCCTATGACCCGGACGCCTACATCGGCGACCCCATCGACGACCCCTAGGGGCACGCGGCATGAGCGAGGCCACGGGAGGTCACCCTGCCGATGGATCGGCCGATACGACGGTCTGCATTCCCGCCTATCAGGCGGAAGCCTTCATTGACCGCACCCTGTGGTGTGCCCGCAACCAGACCTATCGGCACCTGAAGATCCTCGTCTCGGTAGACGAGTCGACCGACGGAACGGTGGCAATTTGCCAACGGCACGCGGCGGAAGACGGCCGGATCCAGGTGTTCACCCAGGGGGAGCGCCTGGGCTGGGCCGGAAACGTCAACTTCCTGCTCGACCGGGTCGAGACCGAGTTCTTCTTCCTCTACTTCCACGACGACATCATCGAGCCGGACTATGTCGAAGCATTGCGGGACCGGCTGATCGGCGCGCCCGAAGCGATCTGCGCGTACTGCACCGTCGTCTTGTTCGGGCTCGACGGGCTCGACAGAAAGCCGAGACTCGCCTCCGACTTCAGCGGGTCGGCCGCCGAGCGGCTGATGCGCTTCCTCGCCGCTCCCGATCGGGGCATGCCGCTGCGCGGCCTCACCCGGAGCCGTCTGCTGGAGGAGGGATGCCGCTTCAGCACCCAAACGAAAGAGGGTTTCGATGCCCTGGTGCCCTACCTTATGAAGGTGATGATCGCGGGACCGGTGCTCGGAGTGGCGGCACCCCTCTACCGCCACTGGGTACGCCGCGCGGGGGGATTGACCGACGGCTGGCGGAACGCTCCCGCCGATCACCGCCTCGGCAGCTTTCGCGAGTCCAGTGCCGAGGCGATGCGCATCATCAGGGGCGCGCTGCCGCCGGGCGACGAAAGGCGCCTCGTGGTGTTCTGCCTCTATCTGTTCGTCATGATCCGCGTCCGCCGCAGCGAGCGGCTACTGCAGGTGGACCAGCCAATCGATGCCGGCAGCATCCACCCCGCATTCGCCAAACTGACCCTCCCTCCCGCAGCCGATTCGATCGACCCCAAGCTGCACGAGTTGGTCGAACAGAGTTACGCCATGCTGCTCCTGGAGGAAGGGCGCCTGGCTGTCGCCGGCGGGGACGCAGCGGGAGCGCTGCCGGCGCTGATTGCCGCGACGGCGCTCAGTCCCGACCTTCTCCCCGCCTGGCTGCTGCTGGCCAAAGTGCTTGACGGGCAGGGTCATCGCAAGGCACGCCAAGTCGTCGGGCGCCGGGTAAGATTGCTGCGGCGGCAGGCGGCCGCTGGCACGGACGGCGGATGACCGCGCGCTTGGCCCGTGGACGCGTCGCCATTCTCGGCGCCGGAATCATGGGCTGCGCCACCGCCCTCTTCCTGGCCCGACGCGGCATCGCGTCCACGCTGTTCGACCAGACGGCGGCGCCGATGTCCGGCGCCAGCCGCTGGAACGAGGGAAAGATCCATCTCGGCTATCTCTACGCCGGCGATCCCTCCCTCGAGACGGCAAGGCGCGTGTTGCCCGGCGGCCTGGCATTCAAGAGCCTGGTCGAGGAACTGGTCGGCGCGCTGCCCGACGACACGGTGACACCCGAGGGCGACATCTACCTGATCCACCGAAAGAGCGTCGTCTCGCCGGAAGCGGCGGAGCGCTATTTTGCTGCCGTCACCGACCTTTTTCGCGATGCCGGGGCGGCGGACCGCTATCTCGGCGGCGGACGGCGAACCGTCGCGCGCCTGTCGCCGGCGGAGCTTGCCTCGCTCGCCAACGACCGGCTGATCGTCGCCGGGTTCCGGGTGCCGGAGCGGTCGGTCTCCACAGTCTCCCTCGCCGATCGTTTCGTTGCGGCGATCGCCGACGAACCCCTGGTGGAAACGACGATCGGGCGTCGGGTCACGGGCGTCACGCCAGCCGACGAGACCCGCGGCAGGTGGCGGGTCGTGACGGACGGCGGTAGCGACGGGCCCTTCGCTTTCGTCGTCAATGCCCTGTGGGAAGGCCGGCTGGCGGTGGATGCCTCCCACGGTCTCGCGCCCGAGCCCGGCTGGTCGCACCGCTACCGGCGCTCCCTCTTCGTCACCACCTCCCAAGCGCTCGACCTGCCGAGCGCGGTGATCGCCACCGGCCCGTTCGGCGACATCAAGGATTACAACGGCCGTGACTTCTATCTCTCATGGTATCCGGCCGGACTGGCGGCCGAGGGCACGGCAATCGAACCGCCGGCGGTGCCGGCGTTGGACTCGGCCGGGGCCGAAGGGGTCGCCGCCGCGATCGTGGCGCACCTCGCCGCCCACATCCCCTGCGTCGCCGACGTCTGGGCGCGGGCGGCACGGTGGCGGCTCGAAGGCGGCTGGGTCTTCGCCCGCGGCGCGGGGTTGCTGTCCGATCCGGCCGCGACGCTGCATCGCCGCGACCGGATCGGCATCCGCCGGCTCGGCACCTACCTTTCGGTCGACACGGGCAAATATTCGGTTGCCCCGTGGCTGGCGGCTCAAATCGCCGATCTGATCGCGGGCGCCTAGAGCATATTTCGATCAGGTGGACGCATTCCGACGAGGCGAACTTGCGACAAGGTCGAGCCGATGACCGCTGCTCGTATCGGGCATACGGGCAAGGTCAGCGGCGAAGGATTTGGCGCAAGTTCGCCCGTCCCACCGGGTTTCCGATCGGTGGCCCCCCGACACCGATCTCGCCTCCGGCGATGCACCGGCATCGCCGATCGGCAATCTCGACGCCGGCTGGACTCGCCGATCGAGAAACGGAATTGCGTCGACCTAGTCGAAACATGCTCTAGCGGGCCGGTCCCGGAAAGCGGTCCTGCCTACCCGCCCGTATCGACCATCTGTTTCGGCGGCGGACCGGGCGGCGGGGCGGCGAGGTCGACACCGTGAACCTCCATCACCTTCTGCTTGAACCAGGTGGTGAAGGGGTCGCTCCCCTCCGCGAACCTGGCGAAGGCGCCGGCGGGGTCGTCGCCTTCGAGGGTGACGATGACGAGATCGCCCATCGGCGTGTGCTGGTGGTAGGTGCGCTCCCGCACGCCGAGACGCTTGCGGCTGGCGACGAAGTCCGCCTTGCGGGCTCCGTTGAGCTCGCCGATGAAGGCGTCGAATTCCTTCATCTTGTCCGGAAGAATTGGAATTGCGATTGCGAAGAGCGCCATGATCGTCCTCCTGGCTTCGCCGGTCGCCCGGGGCGATCTTACGCCTGTCACGCCCGCGCGGCGAGCAACCTGAAGAGGCGCCGCCTTACGTGCCGATGCGGAGCAGCACCCAGACGAAGGCGAAGAGCACCGTGATCACGGTGATCGGTACCCCCGATTTCGAGAATTCGGCGAACGAGATGGCGATCCCGCGATCCTTCGCCGCCTCGACGACAATGATCGTCGCCAGGCTGCCGAACACGATGAGGTTGGAGGAGAAGGCGCTCGCCAGCGTCACCGCGATGCCAGAGCCGGTCCCCTTCAGGTAGGGGTCGAGCAGGATCACCGCCGGCGTATTGCCGACCACGTCGCTCAACACGGCGGTGATGGCGAACAGCCATTCCGGGTCCGTCAGCACGACGCCTTGGTGGGAGAGCTCGGTGATCATCTGGTCGATGAGGCCGGTGGCGGCGAAGGCGGCATTCACGATGAACAGGCCGAACAGCATGATGAGCAGGCTGGCGTCGACCTCGCCCAGCATGTTGCGTGAGGCAAAGCGGCGGTTGAGGAGAAGGATGCCCGCGGCGCCGAGGGCGACGTGGACGCGCGGGATCTGGGTGAAGACGAAGGCGGTGAGCACCAGCAGCGCGACGATGACGCCCTTGATCGCCTCTTCCCGCTCGAAGGGTATCCGCTCCGGCTCGTCGCCGACGATACCGGCGGACGCCCACTTGCCGCGGTAGCGCAGAACCAGCACCAGCCACACGGCGGCAAGGGCAAACAGCGCCGGCACGATCGTTGCCGCCGTGTAGCCAAGGAACGGCAGGTTGAGCTGGGCGGAGACGATCATGTTCTGCGGGCTGCCGATGATGGTCGCCACCGAGCCGGCATTGGCAGCGAATCCGAGAGCGAGCAGAAACGGCACCGGATTGAGCCGCCGCGCGCCGCAGGTGCTGACGAGAAGCGGCGCCATAGCGACCGCAACCACGTTGTTGGTGAGAAGCGCCGAGAGCAGGCCGGCCGCCGCGACGATCATTGCCAGGAGCACCGGCGGGCTGGCCCTGACGACGGCCAGCCGATCGGTCACCGCCGTGTAGAAGCCCGACATCGTAAACTGCGCCGAGACCACCATCAGGCCGAAGAGAAGCGCCATGGTGTTGTAGTCGACCGACTGCCAGGCCTTCTCCTCCGTGATGGCACCGGTGACCTGGAGCCCGAATGCCCCGATCAGCGCCGCGCCAGCACGGTCGACCTTGAAGCCGGGCAAGACGCCAAGCGCCATCGCCAGGTAGACGAGGAAGAAGACGATGACAGTGAAGGTCGTCACGCGAGTCCGGCCAGGTGACGGCGGCGCGGTTTCACGCGTCGACGACCGTTCACCCCTTCTTCTCCTCGCGAGCGGCCTCGTGGTACTTCCTGCGGATCTCGGCGAGGTCGACGGTCGCCTCAGGCATCTTCATGTCGAGCTCCTCAAGCGTCTCGACGATGATGCGCGCCACGGCCAGGTTGCGGAACCATTTGTGGTTGGCCGGGATCACGAACCAAGGCGCTTCGGCGGTCGAGCATTTGGACAGCGCCTCCTCGATGGCAGTCCGGTAGTCGTCCCAGCGCTCGCGCTCTGTGTAGTCGGATTCGCTGATCTTCCAGTTCTTCGCCGGGTCGTCGAGGCGCTGCTTGAAGCGCTCCAACTGCTCCTCCTTGCTGATGTGCAGGAAGAATTTCAGGATCGTGGTGTTGTTGGCGGCAAGCCCCGTCTCGAAGGCGTTGATGAGATCATAGCGCCCCGACCACACCGCCTTCGGCACCAGATCGTGGACGCGGACAATCAGCACGTCCTCGTAGTGGGAGCGGTTGAAGACAGCGATCCGGCCGTTGCCGGGCGTGTGGGGATGGATGCGCCACAGGAAGTCATGCGCCAGTTCCTCCGGTGTCGGCGCCTTGAAGCTGGCCACCGAGCAGCCCTGCGGGTTCATGGCGGACAGCACGTGGTTGACGGTGCCGTCCTTGCCGCCGGCATCGAGCGCTTGCAGGACGATCAGCAGCGACTGGCGGTTGCCGGCGTACATCAGGTACTGAAGCTCGGTGAGCCGCGCGCGATCCTTGTCGATCTGGTCGAGCGCCTCCTTGTGCCTGGTGTCGTCGCCGCCGGAGAACCCCGGATCGATCTGGTCGAGGTCGACCTTCGACCCCGGTTTGACGATGAAGCGTTCCCGGTAGTTCATCTCCTGCCCCCGCCGTCTTCGGGATGACTCCGCGTCCGAGCCAGCCTTCGCCGCAATCCCCGAAGCGCATCCCCTTCCCGCTTTTTTCGTACACCCTGCGCTGCAAGTCGAGGTCTCGCCGCCCGAACTGCGGGCCAGCGTTAACCCGGCCGGCGCGAGGAGGCGAACTGATCAAAGGCGACGGCGGCGACCAGGATGATCCCGATGATGATCTGCTGGATGAACGAGGAGACGTTGAGAAGCACAAGCCCGTTGGTGAGCACGCCGATCAGCAGCGCCCCGACCACGGTGCCGAAAACTCCGCCGACGCCGCCGAACAGGCTGGTGCCGCCGATCACCACCGAGGCAATGACGGTGAGCTCCAGGCCGAGGCCGGCCACCGCCTCGGCCGAGCTCAACCGTGCCGAAAGGAGGAACCCGGCAAGGCCGCAGAAGAAGCCGGAGATGGCGTAGACGATCAGCGTCACGCGGCGGGTCGGCACGCCGTTGAGATCGGCAGCCGCGGCGTTGTCGCCGGTGGCGTAGACGTAGCGGCCGAATCGGGTATAGGCGAGCACGAACATGGCAATGGCGGCGGCGACGAGGAAGATGATCACCGGCACCGGGATCGAGCCGATGCGTCCCTGCCCCCACCAGTTGTACTCAGGGGTGAACCCGCTGATCGGCCCGCCTTCAGAAAACCACAGCGCCGCGCCGCGAAACGCCGTCAGCCCGCCGAGGGTGGCGACGAAAGGCGGCACCTTGAGCCGGGTGATGACGACGCCCTGGAGCGCCCCGCCGGCAAGGCCGACTGCAAGGGCGGCGGCAACGGCGAGGAAGACGGGATTGCCCGCCGCCACCCCCGCTCCGACGGCGAAGCGGTCCGCCAGGCCGCCTTTGGCAACGTAGGCGCCGACCAGGCCGGCGAGCGCCAGAAGCGAGCCGACCGAAAGGTCGATGCCGGCAGTCAGAATGACGAAGGTCATGCCGATGGCGATCAGGCCCGAGATCGAGACCTGGCGGAGCACATTCAACAGGTTGAGCGGGTGCAGGAAGCGCGGCTCGAGGAGCGCGAACCCGGCGACCAGGACCAAGAGAAACAGCGGCGCTGCGTATTTCGCGGCGAACTGGACCGGATCAAACGCCGTGGCCACCGGAGCATCGGGGTCGGGCAAGTTGGTACTGCTCATCGATTGCCCGATTGACGCCGCCGGAAGCCCCGGCCGTCCCCCCAGATCAGAAATGTCGGTGGGCCGGGAAATCGCCGGCCCACCGTCAGCCTAATGCCGATTACTGGACTTCGCCAAGCCTCTCGCCTTCGCTGATGTTGTCCTTGGTGATGGCGATCGGCGTGAGCAGGGTAATCTTGTCCGGCTGCGTGCCGTCGCGCAGGTAGCTCACCAGACGATCCATCGCACCGCGGCTTTGACCGCCAGGGAACTGTTCGATAGTGGCGGCGAGCCCGCCATCGCGAACGCTGGCAAGCGCCTCCGGCAGGGCATCGAAGCCGATGATCGGGATATTGAGGCCCTGCTCCTTGGTCACCTGGAGCGCACCAAGCGCCATGTCGTCATTGGCGGCGACGATGACGTCCGGCGGGGTGTCGAGACCGGCGAGGATCGCCTCGGTCACGGAGGCGCCCTCCTCACGGGCGAAGTGGGCCGTCTGTTCGGCGACGAACTTGTACTTGTCGGCCATGCCGTCGAGAACGTTGTGCACGCCCTTGTTGCGGTCGATCGCCGGGCTCGAGCCAGGCTGGCCCTGCAGATTGACGATGGTGGCGCCGTCCGGGAACAGCTTGACGATCAGGTTGCCCTGCGCCTCGCCGCCCTTGACGTTGTCGGCGCCGACATGCGCCAGGATGCCTGGCACGCCCTCGACGCGCCGGTCAATGGTCACCACCGGAATGCCGGCGTCCACCGCCTCCTGCAGAGCCGGGGCCATCGCCACGGCGTCAATCGGGCTGATGATGATGCCGTCGACACCCTGAACGATGGCCGCCTCAACGTCGGCGGTCTGTTTCGGCGTCTGATTTTGCCCGTCGCTCTCGACCAGCGCAATGCCGCCCAGCTTGTCGGCCTCCGCCTCCAATTGCTTCTGCATGTGCACGAAGAACGGAAAGCCGAGGCTCGGCAACGAGGTCGCGATCGTCAGATCCTGGGCCTGCGCCCCGGTGGTCAGCAGCGCCGCCGCGGCGGCGACCGGAATCAACCTCTTCAGAAATACCATTTCCATTTGCTCCTCCCTGAACCGGAAACACGACCGCGCGGTTCGTCGCCCGATCGCCCCGACCGTCAGCCCTTGTGCGCAAAGGCTTTGTAAATGCGCATACGTATGCGCTAGTGTTAAGTGTCGCACCGAGGCGAGAGGCGAGTCAAGCGGAGCAGGCGTGGTGACGGAAAAGCAGGCCGGACGCGCGGAGAGACGGTCGCGGGTCACCGCGTGGCAGGTGGCGCGCGACGCCGCGGTCTCGCAATCGGCCGTCTCCCGGGCCTTCGCCGGCGGCGCCGGCGTCTCGCAGGCCACCCGTGAGCGGATTCTCGCGGTGGCCGAGCGCCTCGGCTACCAGCCGAATGCGCTCGCCCGCGGCCTGATCACCCGAAGATCCGGCATCGTCGGCGTCGTCATCTCCGGATTGGCGAACCCGTTCCTCTCCGCCGCACTTGACCGCCTGTCGATCAAGCTGCGCGATGCTGGCCTGAAGCCGTTCCTGATCACGGCGGGAAACGGCCACGACGTGGGCGCTGCGATCCCGGCGCTGGAGCAGTATCGGGTCGACGGATGCTTCGTGATCTGCCCGCACCTCTCACGCGGCATCGCCAGCAAGTACCGGAATCTTGGCGCCACGGTCCTGCTCTTCAACCGGACGGTGCCGGGTCTCAATGCCTCCTCGGTTTCCATCGACAACGTGGCGGCCGGCCGCCAGGTGGCGGACCTGCTGACGGGCGAAGGCCACCGGCGCATCGGCTATCTTCACGGAATGCGGGGCTCGGCGACGGATCGCGACCGTTTCGCCGGCTTCTCCGAACGGCTCAAAGAGCGTGGCCTCGGGCCGGTGGCGATCGGATGGGGCGCCTACAGCTATGAGGGCGGCGCGCGCGCTCTCACCGAGCTGATGCGCGCCGACCCTCGGGCGAGCGCGATCTTCTGCGCCAACGACATCATGGCGATGGGCGCGATGGACGCGGCGCGGCGCCATCTCGGCCTCAGGATCCCCGACGATCTCGCCATTGTCGGGTTCGACGATGCGCCGCCGGCGGCCTGGCCGGCCTATGACCTCACCACCGTCCGACAACCGGTGGAGGCAATGATCGAGGCCGGCCTCGACGTGCTGCTCGACCAGAGGAACGATCCGGGCGCCAAGCCGACGCGCAGGGTGCTCGACGGCGAGCTCGTCATCCGGCGCTCGACGTTGACGCGACCCGCGAGCTAGTCGTCGGCCGCGAACTCCATGATCACCGCATCGACGGCGAGCACATCGCCGGGACTGACCTTGACGGCGGCGACGGTGGCGTCGCGCTCGGCCCTGAGGATGTTCTCCATCTTCATCGCCTCGACCACGGCGAGCGGCGTGCCGGCGCTCACCGCCTGCCCGGCTTCGACAAGGATCGAGACGACGAGGCCGGGCATCGGGCAGCGCAGGACCTTCGCCGCGTCGGAATCCTTCTCGGCGGGCATCAGCGCGTCGAGCGCAGCGACCTCCGGGGTCATCGTCCGGGCGACGACGTCGACGCCACGCCAGGTGAGACGCACGCCGGCGACGGCCCGGCGCACCTGCACGGTGAACTCGGCCTGGCCGATCGTGCCGACCCACAAGGGATCGCCCGGCCGCCACGCGGAGGCGACGGAGAGCGGCTGATTGGCGCCGGGAAGGAGCACATCGAAGCGGACCGGCGAATTGGTGGCGAGGGCGTCGACCTTAAGCGGCACCTGCTCGTCGCCGACCCGCACCACCCAGTCCCGCCGGGTGGCCTCGTCGCCGTCGAGCCGGCCGGATATCGCCTTCAGCCGCGCCGCCCGAGCGACGGCGATGGCGAGCGTCACGATCGCCAGCCGGTCGCGGGCCGCGGCCGACGGGCGCACCGCGGCAAAGCCGTCCGGAAATTCCTCCGCGACGAATCTGGTCGACAGCCGCCCCTCGCGCCAGCGCGGGTGCTCCATCAGCGCGGCGAGGAAGGCCTGGTTGTGGGCGATCCCGTCGATAAGCAAGTGATCAAGTGCCGACTCCATGGCATCGATGGCCGAGAGCCGGTCCGGCCCGTGGGTGATC
>Ga0210086_1001254_pt1 | contig 13283 bp, 11 predicted proteins | sample China_Galinas_PW_3_FD_184867 | JGI IMG/M metagenome (GOLD analysis project Ga0210086, IMG submission 184867) | Wetland microbial communities from San Francisco Bay, California, USA, that impact long-term carbon sequestration - China_Galinas_PWB_D2... | ecosystem: Environmental > Aquatic > Marine... | reverse complement strand
TTCATCTCTTAAAATGGAAGGTTGGAGAGATCCACATTTCCGCCCGACAGTATCACTCCGACTTTCCTGTTTTTGAATTCGCCACTGTTCCTGAACATAGCAGCCACTGTTACGGCACTGGAGGGTTCAATAACTATCTTCATACGTTCCCAGATGAATTTCATGGCTTCAATGATCTCACTCTCCTCCACCCTTATAATCTTGCTTACAAATTTTTGAATGATGGGAAAATTCTGATCTCCAAGCTGCGTCTTGAGCCCGTCGGCAATGGTTTTAGGATTGATACTGGGTTGAATCTTCCCTGTTTTCAGGGAGAGGTATGCATCATCAGCACCAAATGGTTCGGCACCAATTGTATCCATATAATAGTGAAGATGGTTGACTGCCAGTGCCGTTCCTGCAAGTAGCCCGCCGCCACCCACAGGAGCGATCACCACATCCAGCTGTTCGACCTTTTTGGCAAGTTCCATAACCGCTGTTGCATTTCCAAGAATGACGTTCATATCATTGGAGGGGTGGACAAATGTAGCTCCCAGTCTCTTCTGATGTAACTTCATTGTTGATTCCCTGCTTTCCAGGGTGGGCCCGCAATCAATTATCTGGGCTCCATAACCTGCTACGGCATTTCGTTTTACCGAGGGAGCACTGGTTGGCATCACAATGTAGGCTTTAGTGTTCAGGGCATTCGCAGCAAGTGCGAGTGCTGCCGCAAAATTGCCTGAAGAGTGGGTGATGACCCCTCTTGCCCGCTCATCCTCCGATAGCTGCAGAATGGCATTGACCGCTCCCCTGATCTTAAAGGCCCCTCCCCGCTGGAAGTTTTCACATTTGAAGTAGACGTTGGCATGGAGCATCCGATCAATGGTCGAGGATGTGAGTACCGGGGTGTTATGTACATAGGGTCCAATTCTTTTGACTGCAGCCTGTACATCTTTGAGAGCAGGGATCATAGCAACACGGGTTAGTGAACTTATACCAAGGTCTATAAATATAAGCTTCTTTGGGGAAAAAGTAAAGGATTACCTTCCAAAGCGGTACCTTATTGAGAGGCCGAAATCGAGCAGATCCTGTTCAAGTTGACTGTACAGGCTGAACATGGGTTTCCAATCAAGACTGAAGTTAAGAGGAAGATCCCTGATCGTATACTCAAATCCTGCCACTGCCGCAACTCCCAGGGAGAATTCATTATCCCATTTTCCTCCAAAAGGGCCTCCACCCAGGTAGATGAAAGCTCTTTTACTGTGAAATGGTTCAAGATGGTACTCATAAAGCGCCGTGATGTTCAGGCCGTTCCGGTTGTACAGAAATGCAGCTTCAATGGCCGACATTCTGTGCAACCTGAACCCTTTGTAGCTGATCCCGCTTGAGTATCCGGCACGTATGCCAACAGCATGACTATAGTGTTGTGCACTTAGTTTCAACTGAAATGAGACCATGGAGATCATCATTACCAGCAACAGCATCAATCCGGGCTTTGTCCTTTTCATTTTCTATTAGTATCAACGGATTTTTCCATTCTTCCTCCGGTCACTTCGAACATGGTTTCAGTATAAGAGGGGATCTTGAGTCCCGGTGGAAAATACTTGCTTTTCAATATGGTTGTTTCGATGATCACCCGCTGCCGTGAGTTACATCGTTTCAGCCACCCGGTTTCCAGGTCCATTTGAAAATCGTAGGTCTGGCTTCCGGAAACAGTGGATTTCACATCTCCCATACCGGTGGTTTCAAAAAACTCTTTCGAGGAATTCAGCATACCCATTCCCTGTATAACCACATTCTCCCCTGCAGATCTGGTCAGGATAAAACGGTTGACCATATTCACCGGTTTGGTGTTAAAATAGTAGGTGATATCGTTGGTCCAGTTGCTCATCGGATGAATAACGGGATATACCCAGAGAAAGAGGTTGCAGAAGCTTTTGAATGCATCGGGACCATATGTTTCCTCAAGTGTCTTCAAAATGACATCCAGCTCAGAGGTGTCCGCTTCGCCAAGTGATGCCAGTGGATTAAAGAGCTTTTCCATCCCGTCCAGATGGACCAGTTCACCGGCTGGAGAGATCGCCACATGGAATATGGACTTCTCCAGCATTTTCACCATTTCTGTCAGCATCGGGTTTTTACCTGAAGAAGAACTTATATCTATATCCATCTGGGGTGCCATCATTGAGATCAGCAGGTCGCGGTACCGAACACTCATATAGATCATATCGCTGTCCATCGAGTCCACAGTGAATTCCAGTCTGGTGCGATTGTAGAAGGATATCTCTTCACTTTCCATCGATTCTGAATGAGTAGACTGTTGAAGGTCAGTCACCAGGAAATAAGCTTCACCCGGATTCAACCTGTAGGTGAGATGGGGCTCCTGGGCCCGGACCTCCACTGACAGTGCAATAAACAGCACAAGGGCTATTGGTTTAAGATAGCTTTTCATGTCGTGGATAAAAGTAGCAAATATTGTTTGGATTCGTTTTGTTATTCAAATAACAATAGCTACATTTGTACGCGCTGATAAGCAGGTGTGTAATCTAAATGGAATGATATACGAACCACAGGTCTATGCCATAGAAGACAAACCCATGGTGCCTTTCATTTCCGAGAGGGAATTAGAAGAGATCCTGAGCGGTGCTCAACCGGACAGGCAGCGGGTACGTGAAATTATTGCAAAATCCCTGAGTAAGAAACGCCTGACTTTGCAGGAGACTGCTGTACTGGTCAATACTGAAGATCCTGAACTTATTGAAGAGATCAAAGCGGGTGCCAGAAAACTGAAGGAGCAGGTATACGGGAAGCGGATCGTACTGTTTGCTCCTCTTTATGTCGGTAACCTGTGTGTTAACAATTGTGAGTACTGTGGATTCCGCGCAGAAAACAGGAGCCAGAAGCGCACTACCCTCACCGTTCCGGAATTGATCCGGGAGGTGGAGATGCTGGAGGAGATGGGACAGAAGAGGCTGATCCTTGTCTATGGAGAGCATCCCCAATACTCACCTGAATTTATCGCCGCCACAGTAAATGCCGTTTACCAGGTAAAAAAGGGGAATGGAGAGATCCGGCGTGTCAATATCAATGCAGCTCCCCTGGATATACAGGGATTCAAAACAGTGAAGGATGCGGGGATAGGTACCTACCAGGTGTTCCAGGAGACTTATCACAGAGGTGCTTACTCCAGGTATCATTCAATGGGAATAAAGAGGGATTATAACTGGAGGTTATCCTCCCTGGATCGTGCCCAGGAAGCGGGAATAGATGATGTGGGGATCGGAGCGCTATTTGGACTCTACGATTGGCGTTTCGAGGTGCTGGGCCTGATCCGGCATGTAAATCACCTTGAAGCCGTTTACAATGTGGGGCCCCATACCATCTCGTTCCCCAGGCTCCAGAGGGCTTCCAATGTTAAGTATGAAGAGAAGTGGATTGTCAGTGATGCAGAATTTACGCGAATGGTTGCCATCCTGAGACTGGCTGTTCCCTATACCGGGCTTATTTTGACGGCACGTGAACCTGCTGCCATACGCGATGAAGTGCTTCAATTTGGAGTCTCCCAGATAGACGGGGGGACCAAAATTGAAATGCGGGGGTACAGTGTAAAAGAACAAAACCAGGATCTGGATGCCGAGCAGTTCCAGATCAGCGACTCTCGCTCACTGGCCCAGATTATGGATGAACTGATCGACAGGGATTACCTTCCTTCATTTTGTACTGCCTGTTATCGTACCGGGAGGACCGGGGAGCACTTTATGGAATTTTCCGTACCCGGATTTATCAAGAGGTATTGTACTCCGAATGCCATCCTGACCCTGGCCGAGTATCTGGAAGACTATGGCCGGAATGGCACCAGGGAGAAAGGCTACCGGTTGATCCGGAAGAACCTGGATGAGATGGAAGAGGATGGCTATAAGTTAAAGCTTGAGGAGCGCCTGGAACTGGTAAAAAAGGGGGAGCGTGACCTCTATTTCTGAGAGTTAAGTTGCCAATATATTGCTATCTTTACTGAAGATACTCTTCACATGGCAGCACCAGCTCAAAAATCCTTTGGAACAGCCCCTGTTTACTTTACAGCCATTGCCACTATTCTGGGAGCCATCCTTTTCCTGAGGTTCGGTTTTGCAGTGGGAACCGTGGGATTCTGGGGTGTTATCGGTATTATTCTTCTGGGCCACCTTGTAACTATTCCTACTGCACTGGCCATCTCAGAGCTGGCCACCAACAAACGGGTTGAGGGGGGAGGTGAATATTTTATCATCTCCAGATCCTTCGGGATGAACATTGGGGCTACCATTGGAATTGCCCTCTTTATATCCCAGGCCATCAGCGTCGCTTTTTACATTATTGCATTCACCGAGGCATTTGAGTTTTTTTTTGATTGGGTAACCACACGATTTGAATTCACTTTGCCCAGGCAGATTATCAGTATTCCGGCAATGATCGGACTTTCTGTATTGATCCTGAAAAAAGGTGCTGCCGTGGGAATGAAGACCCTGTATATAGTGGTGGCCATACTGGCTGTTTCACTGGTGCTTTTCTTTTTGGGAAGCACGGACTACAGTGCAACACATACCTTTTCACTCAGCTCGGTGCAGAAGGGGGATATGAACCAGTTCTTTGTAGTTTTTGCCATTATTTTCCCGGCCTTTACCGGAATGACGGCAGGGGTGGGATTATCGGGCGATCTGAAAAAACCCAGCAAGTCGATCCCCCTGGGGACTGTCCTGGCCACAGTTACAGGGATGATCGTCTATTTTTTCATTGTTTATAAACTGGATGCTTCGGCCAGCCTGGAGACCCTGCGGGATCCATCCAAACAGCTGGTGATGGCGGATATAGCACTTGCCGGGAAAGCGATCATCCCCATAGGCCTTGCTGCTTCCACCTTCTCATCTGCTATTGGATCGATACTTGTGGGACCACGCACGCTGCAGGCTTTGGCCGGTGACCGTTCTTTCCCTTCCAGAAGATTGAATGCGTTCCTTTTTAAGGGCAGGGGTGAGACAAGGGAACCCTTTAATGCAACCCTGGTTACTGTTGTAATTGCACTGGTGTTTATCATTATAGGGGATGTGAACAAAGTAGCGGCTATCATAAGTATGTTCTTTATGGTCACCTATGGTTCCCTCTGCCTTATCTCATTTTTACACCATTTTGGTTCGGCCCCTTCTTACCGTCCTTCGTTCCGTTCAAGATGGTATATCTCCCTTGTAGGATTCTTGGCCTCCATATGGGTCATGTTTAAGATCAATTCTCTGTTTGCGGTAGCTGCGATTGTGATCATGGTCCTGCTCTATCTATATATTAACAGCTACCACAAGACCCGGCAAGGCCTGGAATCCATCTTTACCAATGCCCTGTTCCAGCTGAACCGGAGCGTGCAGGTCTACCTGCAGCAAACCAGGAAATCCAGAGGTAACCGCGAATGGAGGCCAAGTGCCATTTGCATTTCGAGGGATTCTTTCAAAAGGGATAAAGCCTTCCAGTTACTCAATTGGATCAGTCATAAATATGGATTTGGGACCTATATCCACCTGATTGAAGATTATTATTCAAAGTCAAGTGTGCAGAAATCGGGGGAAGAGCTGGAAAAACTCATCAGGAATTTCAAAGGGAAAGGCACCCATGTGTATGTGGATACCATGATCTCTCCTTCCTATACCTCTGCAGTTGCACAGGCCATCCAGGTCCCCGGTATTTCCGGGATGGAGAATAACATGGTGATTTTTGAGTTCGATCGGCATGAGGGCAGCGACCTGAAGGAGATTGTGAATAATTTTTCCCTCGTGAATGCAGGTAATTTTGATGTATGTATTTTCGCGAGTTCAGAAAGGACCATCAATTTTAAAAATGGGATCCACGTATGGATAAGGAGCAATGATTATGAGAACTCTCATCTGATGATCCTGATGAGTTTTATCATCCAGGGTCATCAACTCTGGAGGAAAAGTGAGATTACCATTTTCGATGTGTGCAAAAAGGGAGAAGAGCAGGAAACCCGGACGCAGCTGGAAGAACTTGTAAGGACCGGACGTTTACCCATCACCTCCAAGAATATCCAGGTCCTGGGGGAGATGGGAAATCAGAATACACGTGGCCTGATCAATGAACATTCGGCTCATGCAGGCCTGACCATCATTGGATTTCATTCAGAAATGCTGAAGCACGAAGGGGCCAGGATTTTTCAGGGCTACGATGAGGTCGGTAATATCCTGTTTGTCAACTCCCACTCCCAGAAAGAGATAAGTTAGATCTTTAATCAGCATCCAGGATTTTGATCAGGCATTTCTCAAGATACACCCGGTAGCTCTCCAGGAGCCTGTAGTGACCCATCGAGATGAGTGGCTTGTTCTTTCCATGAAAGTCACTTCCGCAACTCATCAGTGCACCCCTTTGAAGTGCCAGGTCCGCAAACAGAGCCACCTGCTCTTTATTGTGATAATTATTGAATACTTCAAATCCGGCGGCTCCCTGATCCAGCAGTTCACCTGCCACCTCCTCGCGACCCTGCAGGTTCAGTCCCGGATGTGCCACCACCGGGATACCTCCATTACCACGAACAAGTGCAACAGCATCCTGGAAATCAAGATGTTCTATCTTTACATAAGCGGGTTTTCCCTGTGTAAAAAAGTCCAGGTAAAAGTTGATCAGGGGCATGTCACTTCTCCCTCCTCCGGGAAGATAAGGCAGGAGCCGGGGATTGGAATGCTGTGCCGGGTTCTTCAACAGCAGTTCAGCAATGAGTTCCCCCGAGGGAGGCTCTCCTCCCGATACTTTGATCAATTCGTCCTGCTCGACTGGAATGCCCAGCTTTTCAAGGTTTCCGATCATTTGCGGGATCGCATCCATGTGTTGCTGCCGAACGCTGCGTTCCAGCGCACTGAAATCATCACTTCTCAAATCAACCTGATATCCCAGCAGGTGGAGATCGGTGCCCCGGTAGTTGCAGTCGATCTCGATACCGGGAATAAAATTTATCCCACCATGCGCAGCTGTTAAAGATGCTGCCTCTATAGAACCAGCTACACTGTTATGGTCAGTGACCGAGAAGGTATCAAGCCCGGAAGAGCGACACATCCCAATAATATCAGGGATGCTGAATTCGCCATCATTGCTGTGAAGAGAGTGGATATGAAGGTCAGCTTTCATAAGATGAGTTCGTCAATCCGCCTGAACCGGTATCCGCGCAACATCAACTCATGCACCAGCTGCTCCAGGTACAAGAAAAATTTATCAGTTCTTTCCGGATCCGTTCCAATATGCATAAGCAGAATAAAACCATTTAAGCCGGAATGTTCTGAGGATTCATAATCCAGAATGGAACGAAAGATCTCAACACTGCTGCGGTATTCATCGGTTCCTGGAATAGTATAATCAGCATGGGAAAGGGTCCCGTAAGTAAGGTTGACCAGCTGCAGTCCCAGGTTGCTGGTCCAGGATGCAATGGAGTCGTTATACCACTCGTAAGGGGGCAGAAAATAGGGGGCGCCTTCCATGGTAATGCCAAAAGCCAGCATAGCCCCGTAATTTTTCATAAGATCTCTGGTAAACATATCTTTTGTAACCAGCAGGCTGTCACGTTTCACCCAGTCGCAGTAAAGCAGGTGCTTATCGGAATGGGCCCCCAGGTAATGGCCATTTTTTTGCAATGTTCTGATAATAGTCTGAAGACCGGGATCCCTGTAAAAATTCCCGGTGAAAAAGAAGGAGGCTTTTACCTGTTGCTGCTCCAGGACATTTATAATATGGGTTGCTCCGTCAGCATACCCGTCCCCTGTGAAGACCAGTGCCAGCTCGGATCTCGAACGGTCACCACGGACCACTGCCCCTTTGAGCATTGTGACACCGGAATCGCCGAACTGGGAGAAACAGGGCATCAAAGGGACCAGAAGTGTCCCTGTAACCAGGACCAGAAGCTGAAATCTATTCAACGGTTACTTTCTTATGAAAATGTTTTGAATCGCCCCATTCATTGTATCCGATCTCTTCTTCGGCCAGTTGAATCCTCACATCCAGGCAGCCGGTGCACTCTTCCGGTTCCTCATCCACACAGGGTTTGTTCTCGTAAAGGGCATAATCATTGCGGAATTTTCCGGGTGTAATATTGGGCATAATAATATTGGCACCCACCTTAATGGCTTTCTCCCTCCCCAAGGGGTCTATGGACTGAAGGGCGGTAGCAGCTGCGATGTTGATGTCCCTCATCAGGAATCGAAGTACCGCGATCATCTTCAGAGACAGGTCGAACCGTTCTTCGATGGGAAGCAATTCGTGCCTGTACTGATACATGGGAGTGTACCGGTGCTCTATATAGGGTCCCATACCTACCATATCGATATCAAATTCCTTCATAAACAAAAGATCGTCAGCAAGGTCGTCGGTAGTCTGAAAGGGCAGACCGATCATAACCCCCGTTCCGGTCTGGTATCCTATTCTCTGAAGGGTTTTCAGGCAGGTCAGCCTGCGGGCATAACCGTGCAGGGTATCGGATGGATGGTACCTCTGGTAAAGGCCGGGATTGGATGTTTCGATCCGCAGCAGGTACCGGTGGGCCCCGGCACTGAACCATCTTTTATAAACCTCCTCATCCTGTTCACCCAGGGAAAGGGTGATGCCCAGTTTCCCGTGAGATAGTTTCTTGATTTCCTTCAGCAGGTTCTCAATTCTAAATGTAAATGCGGGAGATTCCAGCTCTCCTGATTGCATTACAAAAGATCCGTACCTGTTTTCATATGCAAATCTGGCAGCCTCAAGTATCTGTTCATCAGTCAGGTCATAACGCCTGACTTCCCTGTTTGATTTCCTGATGCCGCAATAGTAGCAATCCTTTCCACAGATGTTGGAAAATTCCACCAGTCCCCTGAAATGCACCTTTTTCCCAATTTCCTTTATTTTTATATCCCTGGCCCTTTGAAAAAGCAGTTGCCTTTCCGCATCCTTCGCCTCAAGCAGGGTGATAATCTCTTCCCTGCCAGGGTTACCTCTCAACAGTATCTCTTTCACTCCCATTCAGTACCTCCTTTTCTATAAATACGTCATTGAACCTGATTCAAGCTTCACAAACGGAGCAACTGCCCGTTCATAGATTCCATGCATATAGGCAATAGCCATTCCATAATTGGTTACCGGTACTCCGGCATCAATGGCCGGCTTCAGTCTATTTATCAGTTGTTTTCTTGTGATCATGCACCCCCCGCACTGGATCACCATGCTGTAATCGGTGATCTTTCCGGGGACTTTTTCAAGTCCGGCAACCACCTGGAATTCCAGTCGCATTCCCGTAAAACCTGAAAGCCACCTCGGGATCTTTACCCTTCCGATATCATCGCATGAGACCTGGTGGGTACATGATTCAAGGATCAGGATTTTATCCCCGTTCTGTAGTTTAGAGAGATGGGGTGTTCCTTTCAGATAGTTTTCAAAATCTCCTTTATACCGGGCCAGCACGGTGCTGAAACTGGTAAGGGGAATATCATCCGGTATGGAAGCGTCGGCTTTCTTAAATACCTGGCTGTCGGTGATCACAAGAGCCGGCCTTGGTTGGAGCCTTATCATAAGTGAATCGACCTCCCGCTCCTTGGCCACCACCGCGATGGCGTCGTTGTCCAGGATATCGCGGATGGCCTGTACCTGCGGAAGGATCATCCTCCCTTCCGGGGCCTCTTCATCGATTGGTGTGATCAGAAGTACCAGATCACCCTGTGAAATGATATCACCTACCAGTGATCTGGTGAGATAGGCTGTTGCCGGGATCGTATCCCTGATCATACCGATCAGCGCCTCCAGGTTATACGGTCTGAGTGCTGAAAAACCCAGTACTTTTTTTTGAAACTCTTTTTCGATCTCATTCAGAAGTCGGGGATACGGAGCTTCAAGGTCCGATTTGTTATGGATCACCAGGTAGGGTATCTCCCACTTCTTAAACCGGCTGATGATGGAGCGCTCCTCGTCGCTAAACAGGTTCCCGGCCAGCACTAGGATGGCCATATCAATATTCTTGATCACCTCCCTGGTCCTGGATACCCTCTTATCACCCAGTTCTCCTGTATCGTCGGTCCCTGCAGTGTCAATCATGATCACCGGTCCGACACCCGGTATCTCCATGCTTTTCCTTACCGGATCAGTGGTGGTACCGGGTTCACTCGAAACAATGGCCACATCCTGCCCCGAAAGGCAATTGATCAGGGAAGATTTCCCGTTGTTCCTTCTTCCAAAAATTCCTATATGCGGTTTGGCATCTCTTCCCTTCATAACAGCTCCCTGATGTCATTCATGGTAAATCCTTTTTTCAGCAGTTGATCGGGTTCCATCAGCTTCTTCATTCTGTCATCGCTGACCAATTGCAATTTTTCGTTGGCTTCAAACACTGTACACCTATTTTCCTTCATGGTCCTGGCCAGTTCTGCTGCTTTATGATAACCGATCACCGGTGAAAGCGCCGTAGTCACAGACGGGCTCCTGTAGAGCCTTTTCCGGGCCTCATCTTCATTAATCTCAAGTTTACTGAGCATGTGATCGTTCAATGAGTTGTTCATGGAGATCATCAACTTCAGGCTTTCCAGCATGGCCACTCCAATTTCAGGCAAATACGCATTGAGTTCCAGGCAGCCCTGGGCCGCGAGTGAAGTGATCACCTGGTCATTGGCATAAATCCGGTGGGCCGATGAAATCAGGTACTCCGGGATCACCGGGTTCACCTTGCCCGGCATAATAGAGCTTCCGACCTGCCTGGCCGGCAGGATCAACTCCCTGTTCCCATCCCGTCCCGAAGAAAGCAGCCTCAGATCGGATGCAATCTTTTCAAGATTCACAGCGTGCGCTTTAAGGATGGCATGCACCTCTACCCATCTGTCCAGGTTCGACGTGGCATCGCACATATTTTCACCCTGTGTAACGGGCAGGGAGGTAATGCTCTTTAATACCGGGACCACCTCCATGATGTAAAAACGGGGTATGGAGATTCCCGTCCCTGTGGCGCCACCGCCCAGGTTTACTACCTTGATGCGTTCAAACGCTTTGGAGACCCGCCACCAGTCCCTGGAGAGTGCATCGCTGTATGTGCTGAACAGTTGTCCGAACGTGGATGGCACTGCTTCCTGCATCTGAGTATATCCCAATCGCAGGCTGTTCCTGAATTTTTTTTCCTGCTGCTCCATTGAGTACCGCGACCTGTTTACCGCCTCCTCCAGCCGTGTGAAAAGCTGCATGGTTGCCACGGTAAGGGCAGTGGGGACCACATCGTTGGTGGATTGGTAGATATTGGCTGCTTCGATGGGATCGATCAGTTGATACTCACCCGGCCGGTGGCCCAGTGTAAGAAGCGCGGCATTGGCAATGATTTCGTTAATGTTCAGATTAATACTGGTGCCTGCACCCCCCTGCACAGCAGGGACAATAAACTCTTTGAAATGCAGTCCGGCCGCCACCTCACCGGCAGCAGTTTCAAGTGCATCCAGGATCTTCATATCAGGGATTCTCAGGTGATCCACAAGATCAGGATGTTCTTTTAACAGGGCCTCTTTTAATTTTTTAACGGTCCGGTAACATGCTAGTTTAACGGTCCCGGTTGCACGGTACCACTCCTCGGGAAACGGTACCTGGTTCGGAAAATTTTCCCTGGCACGAAAAGAGTGGATACCGTAGAGTGCATCCGAAGGAATGGAAACCTGTCCCAGAAAATCGTGCTCGGTTCGCATGGCCTTTAAATTTCACATAAAAATACTCGAATTAAATGAAAAACCCGCATTTCCTGGCTCACGTACATGCGGGTTTGATATAAGATCAAGAACTTTTCAGTTGGGTGAGATCTTTATAATAAGTCCACTTGAGAATTCGTCCTGGAAATTAGTCTATCCCTTTGAACTTTAGCGAAGCGAAGTCGGCCTTAATCGACCGCGGGCCAGGTTAGCCTGTTGTAATGGAAATCGAACATCTTGTGTATCTGCCCGGCCGTATTGCGCGGAGTGGATAATTCGGGCAGCCTGTCCTGGCTGAAGAATCCCACATCAAGCGTCTCCATCCCGGTTGTAATCTCTTGATTCTCAGCCTCACACTCCAGAAAGATCTTGTATGCATAGAAAAGGTCTTCGGGGTGGTCGTGGCATTTCTTATCGAATATGGCCAGCAGGCGTGACACCTTTACCCTGATGCCTGCCTCCTCAAGAACCTCTTTCTCTGCTGTTTCGGTGGGTGTATAACCCACATCACACCAGCCCCCGGGCAGGGACCAGCGGGAATCAACCCTCTCCTTGACCATCAGTATCTCGTCCCTCTCATTGAAAATAACTGCGCGCACATCCACCTTGGGAGTGCGGTATCCGTTTCTTTCCGGTGCAGCCATACGCACTGTTTCATCGGGGAGTCCGGTGACCAGAGTGAGCATTCTCAGGGCGATCTCCTCAAGTGCCTGGTACCGGTCCAGGTCGAAGTCATTCTCTGAATAGTGAAGCCCGTTCTCAGCCAGTGCCTGCACCTGTTTGACCAGCTGAAGCATTTCGGTTTGATTCTTCATATAGTCCGTATAGAGATCTCAATGTAGCATATTTCTGACTATCTTCGCTGCATGAAAGGTGGAAACAGTAAGGTCGACCTGGAAGGCAGAAAGCGATTGCCCCACTGGATGCACATGCAGATGCCCGGAGGGGACCGTTATATACAGGTGAAGGAGCAGGTGAATACGCACAGGCTGCATACCATCTGCACCAGCGGAAACTGCCCCAATATCGGTGAATGCTGGGCAGCCGGTACCGCCACTTTTATGATCCTGGGAGATATCTGTACCCGCGCCTGTAAATTCTGTGCGGTGAAGACGGGGAAACCCCTGCCGGTTGATGAAGGAGAGTCACACCGGCTGGCTGGCACCATCCGGACCATGGGGATCCGTCATGCGGTTCTCACTTCGGTGGACCGGGATGATCTTCCTGATAAGGGGGCCGGATTCTGGGCGGAGACGATCAGGATCCTGAAGAAAGAGGTACCCGGTCTTACCATGGAGACGCTGATTCCCGATTTTGACGCGATCCCTGAACTTGTTCAGACAGTCATTGATGCGGCACCGGAGGTGATCTCGCATAACCTGGAGACTGTAGAGCGGCTTACACCGCAGGTAAGATCCAGGGCCAGCTATCAAAAGAGCCTGAAGGTGATTCGGCAGGTATCACAGTCGAAGGTGACTTCCAAGTCAGGGATCATGCTTGGTCTTGGAGAGTCAGGGGAGGAGATCATGCAAACCATGGACGACTTGCTGCAAAATGGATGTGAAGTGTTTACCCTGGGCCAGTACCTGCAGCCCACCAGGG
>Ga0210086_1001253_pt1 | contig 13292 bp, 10 predicted proteins | sample China_Galinas_PW_3_FD_184867 | JGI IMG/M metagenome (GOLD analysis project Ga0210086, IMG submission 184867) | Wetland microbial communities from San Francisco Bay, California, USA, that impact long-term carbon sequestration - China_Galinas_PWB_D2... | ecosystem: Environmental > Aquatic > Marine... | reverse complement strand
TTTGTTCAAGCCGCAGGATTCCATGGTGTCCTGGAAAATCGGCTCATGGGTTTTGGGGCTGCAGGCCGCCACCACCACGCGGTTTAATTTATGCTCTTTGATAATCTTCTTCATCTGATCCTGTGAATCCTGGGAACAGGTGAAAAGATTCTGGGTCGAATAAACCACATTCGGCAATTTCCCGGCATATTCTTCGACCCCCGTCACATCCACCACGCTGGAGATATTGATGCCGCAGTTGCAGACAAATACGCCGACTCTGGGCTCCTCACCGGTCACATCGATTTGATCCGGCACCTCGACGCTGCGCGTCAGCGTGTTGCGGGCGGTGGATAGTCGCGAACCGGCGGCACAGGCCGCAGCACTGGCTTCGGTGACCGAGCTGGGTATGTCTTTGGGTTCCTGAAATACGCCGCAGGCATAAACTCCGGCGCGCGATGTCTCAACCGGTTGAAAGGGATGGGTTACCGCGAAATTGGATTTATCCAGATCAACGCCGAGTTTTTCGGCCATTTCAATCGTGGATTGCGGAACCTGGAGGCCCACCGAGAGCACCACCATATCAAACTCTTCAATCTGAAGCTGACCGCTGTCATCCATATAGCGGATACTCAGATTACCGGTATCCCCCACTTCATCCAGCGAATGAATGCGGGATTTGATAAAGCGGATGCCGGCATCTTTGGCGCGGTTGTAGTATTTTTCGTAATCTTTGCCAAAGGTTCGGATATCCATATTAAATACGACGCAGTCCAGATCACCTTCGGCATGCTCTTTGGCGATCATGGAGTCCTTGCAGGCGTACATGCAGCATACCGACGAGCAATAGCTATTGCCGCATTGATTGTTATCCCTGGAACCGACGCATTGCAGCCAGGCGATTTTGGTTGGTTCCCTGTCATCCGAAGGCCGCTTCAGGTGACCCATGGTGGGTCCCGAAGCGCTTAAAATTCTTTCAAACTCCAGGCTGGTGAGAACATTGGGACTGGTTTTGTAGTGATATATGTTTTCCAGGTTGCTGGGATCATAAGGTTCGCTGCCGGGGCACAGTATAACGGACCCGACATCGAGCTCTAGTATTTCTTCCTGCTGGCTGTGATCGATGGCATTGGCCAGACAGGCATCCACGCACTGGTAGCATTCACAGCAATAGCCGCAGTTCAAGCAGCGGGCGGCTTCCTGCTGCCCGGCGGTTTCCTGAAAACCCAGCTCCACTTCGGCAAAATTGCCCCGGCGCTTGTCAACCGCCAGCTCCGGCATCCTGGCGCGCGGCATCCGGGGCTCTTCATCAGGGATCGGGCGGTAACAGGGATCTTCATAAACAATCGGTTCACGACCTTCGGCCATATCACGGCCTTCAACGTAGCGCAGGATGGATTCGGCCGCTTCCTTGCCGGCACCGATGGCACCAATCGCCACCCAGGGACCGGTTTGTAGATCACCACCGGCAAACACACCCTCGCGCTCGGTGGCAAACGTGACCGAATCGACCTCGGTGGTGCCCCAGCGCGAGAAAGTCAGGCCGCTGACACTTTCGATAGCGGAAAGATCCGGTCGCTGGCCGATGGCCGGAATCAGCTGATCGATCTCAATATCATATTCACTGCCGGGGATCGGTATCGGCCGCTTGCGGCCCGATGAATCCGGTTCGCTTAACTCCATGCGGATACAGCGCAATCCCACCACCTGACCGTCCCGCGTCAGCACTTCCTGGGGGGCGGACAGATAGGTAATTTGGGTGCCTTCATCTTCGGCGGCCTGGATTTCCTCCTCCCAGGCCGGCATCTCGGCGCGGGTGCGACGGTAAATGATGTTGACCTCACCGGCTCCCAGACGAACGGCCGCGCGGGCCACATCGATGGCCACATTGCCGCCGCCGATGATGGCCAGTTTTTTGCCGACTTCAGCTTTGCCCGCCAGATTGACTTCTCTTAAGAAATCGACCCCCTGGCGTACGCCATTGGATTTTTCACCGGGGATGCCCAACTCGATGCCCTTGTGGGCCCCGAGGGCCAGATAGACCGCTTTGTATCCGTCATTTAGCAGGTCATCGACCGTCAAATCCGAGCCGAGGGCAATGCCGGTTTTTAGCTCCACACCCAGGTTGGTGATGACCTCGATTTCCTGGTCGAGCACTTCGCGGGGCAGTCGATGGGCCGGAATGCCGACTCGCAGCATACCGCCGGCCTGGGGCAGGGATTCGTAGATAGTAGACAAAATCCCTTTGCGGGCCAGATGATAAGCGCAGGAAAGGCCCGCCGGACCGGACCCGATGATCGCGACTTTCTCTTCCCGGGGGGCCGGACATTCGATCTCGATTTCCCGGCAGTCATATTTATCGGCAGCCAGACGTTTCAGATCCCGTATGGCGATCGGTTCATCCACATCACAGCGGCGACAGGCGTCCTCACAACCGTGGGGGCATATTCTTCCCAGCACACCTGGCAGGGGAAGATCTTCCATAATGATTTCCAGGGCCTCCTTGTAGCGGCCCGTCTTGACCATGTTCACATAGCCCTGAACGTTTAAACCACCCGGACATGCCAGACGGCAGGGAGCTTTGTCGCCTTTGTCTATGGCAAATGCGCCCGGGATGGCCTGGGCATATTGTTTATAGGTGGCTTTTTTAGGGGCAAGACCTTCCTGGTATTCATCCGGAAGTTCGACGGGGCAGACCTTGGTGCATTCACCACAGCTGGTGCATTTGTCCAGGTCAATGTAGCGGGGCTGTTTGCGAACCCGGGCCTTGAATTTTCCCGGTTCGCCTTCAAGCTCCAACAGTTCGCTTTCAGTTAACAACTCTATGTTCAGGTGCCGGCCGACCTCGACCAGTTTGGGCGAGATAATTCACATGGCACAGTCATTGGTTGGAAAGGTCTTGTCCAGCTGGGACATCATACCGCCGATGGCGGACGATTTTTCCACCAGATGGACTAAATAACCGGAGTTGGCCAGATCAAGCGAAGCCTGCATTCCGGCGATTCCGCCTCCGACAACCAGAACAGATCCATTGACTTTTTCGGGCATGTTGTAAAGCTCCTTAGTATCGGAATTTAAATTTATTGGACTCCTTACTGCTAACTACATAATAGCTATAAAGTGACTATAAAAGGGTGCACGAATGATGTCAAGGAAAAACCATAGTATTTAGTTAGGATATTCTAACAGCCTGTAATTCAATAATATTCCCATCTATCAAAAACCCTGAGTTCAAGCCGGGCACGCGCGAAGAAGCGAATTTATTCGTTTTGAGGAAAATTGTCAACCTAAATTTTATGTCTAAAATTGCAACACCACAGCGCGGGAAATTTTCACAGTATTTGCGCGAAATGGATCTTGAAACTAGAATTTTCCCATGCTAATGTTTAATTTTCCAACACATTGACATCAAATGGACCAGTTGTGCGTTATAATGTGTAATTTTCCAACACGATCGGAATGAATATTGAAGATTGACGAATGACGAACCGTTGAAATGATGAATGTCGAATACCTATATTGTTAATTTTAAAATAGACAGCGCGGAGCGATTTCCACAATTCGTCAATCTTCATTCGTCAATCGACATTCCTCGTTTCCGCCATTTTATCAAATATAGTCGATATTTTGCCCATTGGCAAAACAACAAAACAGGGATTAACGCCATGGTCCCCAAAGATCCTTCGATCACCAATATTGCCTTTGTCGGCGGCGGCGATTTCTGCCGGGAAATTCTCGAAAAAACAACCGCAGTTTATGAACAGGAAGAGCTGTATGCCCCGATTCTGGCCGTGGCCGACCCGGATTTCGACAGCCCCGGCATAAAGCTGGCCGATGAATATGGGCTGTTGACCTTCAAGGATTACCACCAGCTGTATGACCGGCGCTACAACATCAACCTGATTATCATCCTGACGCCCGAGCAGCATGTATTTGATGATATATTGCGCACCCGGCCGCAGCGAATCCGGATTCTATCCTTCGATGTCTTTAACATTTTCTGGAAAGCGATCGGCCGGGAAGAACGCAAGCTGCGGGAACGTACCAAAGAGATGGAGACGATTGTCAACGGCATCCAGGATTTTATCCTGGTAATCACACCGGAGATGGAAATCATTGATGTCAACGAATCCTTTCTAACCAAGATGCACTATGCCCGCCAGGATGTCATCGGCAAAAAATGTTATCAGGTATATCATAAGATCGACCACCGCTGTGACGGCGGAGACATCGACTGTCCCCTGAAGGAGGTCGTCCGGAACAAGCGCGAGGTGCGTAAAATTCAAACGCGTCTGATGGCCAACGGCCATAAACGCTATTACGAGGTGAATATCTACCCGATCTGGGAAAAAGACGGCAAAATATCCAAATTTATTCACATCAGCCGGGACATCACCCAGCATAAAAAAGAGGAGGAGGAAATCACCCGCCGCCTTGAACAAATGGTGGAGGACCGCACCCGTCAGTTAAAAGAAACTCACGAAAAGCTGCTGCATCAGGACAAAATGTCCTCGCTGGGCAAACTGTCGGCTTCGGTGGTTCACGAAATCAACAACCCGATTGCCGGAATATTGAACCTGATCATGCTGATGAAGCGTATTTTGAGTGAAGACACCATCGCCAAAAAGGAAATGGTTCAGTTTGAACAGTATCTGAATCTGATGGAAAACGAAACCCGGCGAACCAGCCGCATCGTCTCAAATCTGCTGGCATTTTCACGGCAGTCCAAAATGGAACCCAAACGTCTGAACGTTAACCAGTTGATCGAAAAAACCCTGTTCCTGAACTCAAATCTGCTGAAAATTGAGGGCGTTAAGGTTAGTACCCGGCTGGACACCGACCTGCCGGATCTGCTCGGCTCCGAGGATCAGCTGCAGCAGGTATTCATGAACCTGCTGTCCAACGCGGCGGAATCCATGGAGACCAGCGGCGGCGAGTTGAGCATCGAAACCAGGCACCTGCTGCGGGAAGACAAAATTCAGATTAATTTTCAGGATACCGGACACGGCATACCTGAAGATGATATCCCTAAACTCTTCGAACCCTTTTTCACCACCAAGAAAAAGGGCAAAGGCGTGGGATTGGGGCTTTCGGTTGCCTACGGGATTATCCAGGAGCATGAAGGCTCCATCTATGTAAAATCAGGCGTTGGGCAAGGCACAACGTTTCAGGTCAAGCTGCCGCTAAAGTCGGCATAAAACCGTCAGGCGTTTAGATAGTATTCTTGTGCCTTTTGGGGCAAAATAATTCTTGTTTGAAAGTAGAAGCTGCGTGGAGGAATGCCTAAAATTGCAAAATGCCTAAAATGCCTAAAATTAAGGTATACTGTCAATTTTTATAAACCAGTCCTTAACAGATAGCGACGTATCAAGAAGTTGATTTCACCTATCTGATCGCGGCTGGTTTCGGGCAAGCAAATTCCAAAAGAAATTACGTTGGAAAACCGGGGTCTCAAAAAAATGTCGGTGATTTCCAGGTTACCATAGGCTAAAAATTCGCTATAGAAAAGATGGAGCGCAGCGACGCCATAACTTTAGGCATTTTAGCGCATTTTAGTCCGCCGCAGGCGGATTAGGCATTTTTCCGATTTGTCCAGATAGATAAGTGAGGAGGAATAAATGAGCAGCACCAAGATCCTGATCGTTGATGATGAACTGATCATGCGGGAGTCGCTGGCCGGCTGGCTGGAACGGGATGGGCATTTCGTCCAGACATCGCCCAGCGGGGAAGATGCGCTGGAAAAGCTAAAAGAAACCCGCTTCGATATTCTGCTGGTCGATATTAAGATGGAAGGCATCAGCGGCCTGGACGTCCTGCGGCACATAAAAGAAAGTGATCCGGATGTGGCCGTCGTCATGATCACGGCCTACGGTTCCATCCCCACCGCCATTGAGGCAATGAAAAACGGCGCCTATGATTATATGCTCAAACCGTTTGACCCCAATGAACTGGGGGTATTGATTGAAAAAATTGTCCGCTATCAGAATCAGGCCCGTGAAATGCATTTTCTGCGGGAGGAAGTTAAAGCGCGCACCCGTTTTGAAAGCATGATCGCCCAATCCAAACCGATGCAGCAAGTCTTTGATCTCATCTGTGACGTGGCGCCGATGGATTCCACGGTTCTGATTACGGGCCCGACCGGCACCGGCAAGGGCCTGGCCGCTAAAGCGATTCACACCAACAGTCCTCGCTGCAACGGCCCATTCGTCACCGTAAATTGCGGAGCTATCCCCGAGCATCTCATGGAAACCGAGCTGTTCGGCCATCAGAAAGGCGCCTTTACAGACGCCAAGGAAACTAAAAAGGGGCGCCTGGAGCTGGCACACGGCGGGACACTGTTTCTGGACGAAGTCGGCGAGATCAGCATGCGCATGCAAATCGATCTGCTGCGGGTACTGGAAGACCGGGTATTTTACCGGGTGGGCGGCACCCAGCCTATGGAAGCGGATTTCAGAGTGATTGCCGCCACCAACCGCAATCTGGAAAAGGCGATCAAAGACACCACTTTTCGCGAAGATCTTTTCTACCGACTCAATGTAGTATCCATCAAGATGCCGTCTTTGTCGCAACGCAAAGAGGACATTCCGCTGCTGGCCGAACACTTCCTGCGCCGCTTTGTACAGGAAACCAATAAAACTATCGACAAGATCAGCCGCGAAGCCATGGATGAACTCATGCTCTATGACTGGCCGGGAAATGTGCGCGAGCTGGAAAATGCCATCGAACGGGCAGTGGTAGTGGGCAAAGAGCGTCAAATACGTTCCGAAGATTTGCCTATTTTATGTTATGGGCCTTTCCATGCCCCCCGGAACAATTCACTCAAAGAAGTGGAAAAAAACCACATTCGCCAGATATTGACGGACAACGACTGGAATATCGCCCGCAGTGCCAAAATTCTGGAGATTGACCGTTCAACGCTGTACAGCAAAATTAAACGCTATGACCTCCAAATGGAGTAGTCGTTCAAAGGTTCCCCGTTCCGGGTTCAAAAGCTACAGGTTCAGAGGTTCAAGGTTCACGCTTCAATGGTTAAAGGATTTCTTAAAGTCCGGACGAAAAGCGCTTTTATTAAAAGGAGTGGTTGATCCGCAGGCGGCGGAAAAAGCGACAAATCGAATAGAAGCGTTTTTTTTAATCAACAGTTAGGATAAATTTTTAATTTTTGAAATATAAAAAAATGCGGAAATACTCTACAAACGGGAAACGTGCCTGCCAGCCAGTAGGCTGAAAGCTGGCCAGGAGTGAAAATTGAACTCTGAACCTTGAACCTCTGAACCTTTGAACCTTGAACCCTTGACCATATAAACCTTTAACCTTTGAACCTTTGAACCTTGAACCTATGAACCCATACCAAAAGCCGGTTTGACTTCCCAAAGCGAACATATGATCCTGATATCTCCTGTCGGAGACTTAAGCGACGAGCTGGTTGAAGCGATTGGCGGAGAAATCAAGCGTGTATTTGGTTTTGCGACCGAAATCGAACCCGTCCTGCAGGATCTTTCGTTTGCGCTGGATCAAAACCGTAACCAACATCACTCCACCATGATCCTGGAGCAGCTGGCAGCCAACACCCCTGCCAAAGCGATCAAAGTCATCGCCATCGCCCAGGTGGATCTGTTCATCCCGATTTTAACCCACGTCTACGGAGAAGCCCAGCTGGGGGGAACCGCCTGCATCGTATCGACATTTCGTTTAAACGAGGGCCGCTCGGGGATGAATATTTCCCGGAAATACATCGATCGTATCGTCAAAGAAGCCATTCACGAGCTGGGCCATACGTTTAACCTGCGCCACTGCCCGGAAGACAGCTGCATCATGCATTACTGCCGCAATGAAGAAGATGTCGACCGCAAATCCGATCAGCTTTGCCGCTATTGCAAAGTGATGCTGGAAGATGAGATCACGCGGTCAAAGAAATAAGGCCGGTTTAAGAAAAGAAAGGATCGAAAGGCTGGCGCATCGGTTAATCCAATTATCACGGCTCTATTCTGGTTAATCCATCAGATCGGTTATAAATGTGGATAACGTTATATCTATCCAAAACCGAGAACCTGGTCCTGTGGGCCAGGTCAGTCCCGGCACCGGCGGGGTATCTGGATCCGGATCTTTACTTTGCCTGGTTATGCGGTTTTTTTACCAGTCCCAGAGTGGCCATGGAAATGGCAGCCCAGGCTGCATTTGATCCCATCGTCTTTTGAATTTCCCGGCTGCAGTCATAGACCCGGGCGGAGTATCCCGCGGCAATGGGTCTGATTTCAGCCACAATTTGGCCAAGTTTCTTCTGGATCGGCCGATAATCCTCGACTTTATTTATTTGCAGCTGCAATTTTCTCAACCTGGAAACAAGTGCTTGCTTTTTCTTTTCGTATCGATCATCGCCCAGCAGATTTTCGGTCTGCCTGACATAATTCAAACATCTGCCAATCAGGCAATAAGCCTCTTTGGGATCTGCGTCTTTAATCCCCTGACTTTTGAAAGCCTTTTTGCGGTAAAGGGCATTGATGGCCCCGCCGTCGTCAAGAGATCCATATTCCATGTCTGCTGAGTAGTCGGAGCCGAGACAGGAGATGGCGCTGGTCCATTTTTTCAGCTCGGCCTGCAGTATTGTCATTTCCTGGTAGGCCGGCTCTTTTTCAATATTTTCCCGATAGCTTTTTATAAGTTCATAGGCCAGAAAACCGATCCCGACCGCGGCCCCGGCCCGTCCCAGCAATTTGCCGCCGGTACCAAGGCGTCTTAGTGCTTTTTCACCCACGCCCTGGGCAATTTTTTCTCCGATAAATTTCCAGTATGGAGTACTCATATCCCCCCCATATTTTGCTTCACACGAGGAGAAGCTTAAAACATATTAATTTAAAATTAAAAAACCCGCAACCTGAGTACTAAATTTCAAGCACCAAATAACAAATACCAAACAATACCCAAATTCAAATATTCAATGACCAAAACTGTTCCTGCTCGTGAAGAAAAGGACGGCTACTATGGCAACCTAGTTGAGTCGGCAGAGTTCACGGCCTTTGAAGACCCGGTAAAATATGTCCTGAACACAGGTTAGTAACGATTTCGATTGCGAACAAGTATCCTGATCATGATATCCGCAGCTGCGAATGGACTGAAGCACCGATTGGTAGTCACTTGAGTCTTCCTCCGGAGCTGCCAGGCCGAAATCATTGGCTTTAATCGTATGAGGGCTCAACACGATGCTGTCGAGCGGATTTCGAACCGAGGGAACCGGATCGGAATAAAAATTATGTATCTGCATTTTTGCCACCTCCAGACCTGGGCTTAAGCATAAAAATATGCGCAGTTTGAAGTAATTAATCCACCAGAGCTTGGGTTTATTATGATTGTTTAGTTTTCAAAGAACGTTTCGCAGCCCTAATGTGTTGTTATAGGGCGGATTAATTACCGTGAAATCGGCTGTTCCAGTCATATTCCCGCGAAGTGACTTTGTCTTCCATTCGGCGGATGCGCTTTTCCAGATGTTTCCATTTCCGTCTCAGGCGCTCGGCCGCCTCATTGCCGGCAAAGCGGCACCGGCTGCCTGATCTTGGTTTCGATTTGGTTCCAGCCGATTGGGCCGGATCGAATTTCATCAGGAACGCGGCCAGGATATAGACGCCGACAATCGGCCAGAAGCCGGTAAAAATAAACAGGAGGACGGCGATTGCCCGGATCCAAAATACCGAAAAATCAAAATAATCGGCGACTCCCCGGCACACGCCCAATATGATACCATTGCGCGAGCGGTAGAAGCCGCGTCGATCCCTGCTGTTATATCTGCTCATGGTGGGTTCCCTCTCTTCCCGTATCGTCGATGATCGTTTCCAATGCGTCGACGCGCGCTTCCATTTTATTGATGGAAGCAGTTTTTATTGCTTTCAATTCACTTTCAATTTCCTGATCCACCGAAAGTCTATCCAGCTCATCTTCCAGGGTCGGCCGGCGACCGAAATTTACCAGGTCGGCTTCGGCTTCCATGTGCTCGATACGGTGTTCCATTTCCTCAAATTTGTAAATTGCATCGGCGCTGTCCATTCGCCGCATTTCTTCCTGGGCCCGCTTTTTGCGGGCAGCATGAATGTGGCGCTGCACCAGCATGCGTTCTTTTTCCCGCGCGCTTTTCAACTTTTCTTCAAGTTGCCGGATGTCATCTTTATATTGCTCCAGCAATGTCTCGTGCTCGGTTAATTCATGGGTCAGCGATTCTGATCTCCGGCCATAGCGGCGTTTTTCAAGCAACGCTTCCCGGGCCAGATCATCCCGCCCCTTGTTCACTGCCAGGTTGGCTTTGTCATCCCAATACTCGGCGCGCTTGTCGAGTGTCAGCAGCTGGCGTTCAATTTTTTTGCTCTCGGCCATCACCCCGGCGCAGGCGGATTTTAATTCAATCAGCGTGTCTTCCATTTCCTGGATCATCAGTCTAATCAGTTTCTCCGGATCTTCTGCCCGATCGAGCATAGAGTTGATGTTTGAACCGACAATATCGCGAAATCGTGTAAAGATGCCCATGGTACGTCCTCCTTTTTTTGCATTTTAGCTCATAGTTGAGCACGTACCGTGCCAATCAGGCATTGTTGCTCAAAATGCTGAAATTATAACAGGTTGGAGAGATTACAGATTTATCCTAAATGGCGCAATTAGCTATATACTGGCTAAATTAACTACACAAATCTGGCTATTTTTGCCAAATTAATTTTGAAGCGTCAGTGAGTTCCCCCGCTGCAAGCAGCGGGATATCAATTTGATCTTGCAATATCGCTTTTTATTGCTTAGAAATTTAACGGTTAATTTATTTTTAACTGAACCTTGAACGCTGAACCTATGAACCTTCAATCCTTGAAAGGTAAATCATATGCGACTTGCCGGAGCTTTGAACCGCAGATTAAAAAAAATCCAGGATTTTTTCTATCTCTGCACCAGTGGATTAAACCACCGGGAGATCGAGCAGTTGTTGAAAAAGGATACTGTGGATGCCTATACATATTTAAGGGGCAAAACCGGCCTTACCGATCATCCCGTTAAGCGCCGCACGGTGAAGTCGCTATTTTTTGTCGTTAAAGAAATATTTATCAGTTTCATGATGCAGCTGACACCGGCCCGCCGCTTGTTCTACGGTCTGGCAATCGCGGGTTTTGTGGTAGGGTTGCTTAAGGTCGACGTGTTCTATATTCTGGCCTCGTTTGTAATACTGAACTTACTGCTGGCCGTCGAACTTGTCGACAAACTGACGACCCGTGATGAGTTGGAGATCGCCAGAGAAATTCAATTAAGCCTGCAACCGCTAAAAATTCCCGAATCGCACCTGCTTTCGATTGCCACCTATTCACAACCTGCCAGGATGGTTGGCGGAGATTTTTTCGACATCGTCCAACCCAACAGCGACCGCGTCATCAGCATAGTCGGTGACGTGGCAGATAAAGGGGTTTCCGCCGCCTTATATGCCGCCTACACCCAGAGCATGTTTCAATCGTTTGCCCAAACGGATATCTCCCCTTCCGCCATCTTTCAAAACATCAACGATCTCATCTGCAAACGAATGCGCGACGGCGACTTTATCACAGCCGTGATCGCCTTTTTTGATTTAAACCAAAAATCGGTCACCATCGCCCGCGCCGGTCACAACTGGCCTCTTTTTTATTGCGCGGACACCCGCACCATTACGGAACTGAAACCAATGGGCATCAGCATCGGCATGTTTGAAAATGTTGTATTTTCCGAACGAATGGAAGAACAGAAGCTCTATCTAAAACGGGGTGACTTGCTGCTGCTTTACTCGGATGGGATTACGGAGGCCACCAATCCCGAAAACCTGATGTTTGATGTGGCAGGATTGAAAAAGGCGATAACGGAAAGCGCCCATGAATCCAGCGAGATGCTCATCGACCACATAAATTCACGGCTGCGAGACTTTGTTAAATCAGACGAACTCCAGGACGATGCCACCATGGTGGTGATTAAGGTGAAGTAAAAATCTGAATCATACATGAAACGCTATTCGACCAGGGATCATTTTTGAAATACAACTCTGCGCTCCGCAGCGCTGTATCGCTTCTGGTTGAAAATCTCCCTGCGGTCGATAATCCTGCGCCGATCTTTGTTCGACCTTCTTTCCCACAAATAATACATATTTGTTTTTTTGCGCCTTTCGACCAAGGAGCGCTGACCGCCATTATCAATGAAGGGCACCAGACAGTCCGTACCGCTCATCTCATTTTCTCCCATTTCTCCATCTTGCCGGTGAAATCAATGCTGTCCGGCAAGACCTCAATCCTTGCACATCCGGACTCTGCGTTCCGAATGGATCACCATGTTTATTGGCTGATAAGAAAATAATTCAAACAGTAGCTACGCTGTTGATTATGATGCTGTTTATGATTAAGCCGGTCAGATCATTCGGGCCATTGCAAAGCAGAGTAAAAAGAAGAGCAGTCACTAGAGTTAAAGACACAGCCGGGGTCGGGTGTGAGATGCTATGTGGCCATAGCTAAAGATTAATATTACCCAGATTGACCGATACTGATTTCCCGTTACTACTAATGGCAGTCAAATGTCAAGAAAAAAGCATCATGGGGAGAAGTATATATCCAGTAAGGTTTAAAACAGCCGGGAACCGCTTTGTATTTTAATCGAGTTTAGAAAAGTCTCGCCGGTTATGCTCAACCGCGCAGCCTTCCCCGGATGCCGGCCAGCGCGACCAGGGCCGAGCCAAGAAGCCAAACCGTCCCTGGAATCGGCACTTCGGAAGCGGTTCCCGTCAGATTTGCCACTAATAGCCCGGACGGATTGGGACCCGGGGGAAGATTATTCACGTAAAATTGCAACGTGTTTTCTCCATCTACAAAGCCGGTTAGGATCTCGAAACCCAACAGGGAAGAAAAGGATAACGGGTCTCGGTCCGGCCTAAATATGCCGGTATAAACATCGTTAATATATATAGAGGATGGGTTGTCGGATGCCCAGCTCCCGGAGATTGCCGCAGTCAAAGGATCCAATCCAGCAAGGTCAAATGTCAGGGTATACAGATAATTGCCCGCCGGTGCAGCGCTGCCGCCATTTTCCGGACCGATCCATGCGGATTGACCCGGCGGCGAAACCCAGGCACTGGGTTTTGAACCATCACTAATTATGAAAGCACCAGTGTCAACCCCGGTCATTTGGAAATGCTGTTCCGGGTCCCCATTCGCCAATATTTGACCGTCATCGTCGACGCCGGTATTGTAAAGACCGGAAATAGCAACCAGTGCAGCTGAAATTTCCCCTACAGGAAAAAGAATGGACGCCAGGAGGAAAACCAGAACCATCAACTGAAC
>Ga0210086_1001249_pt1 | contig 13335 bp, 8 predicted proteins | sample China_Galinas_PW_3_FD_184867 | JGI IMG/M metagenome (GOLD analysis project Ga0210086, IMG submission 184867) | Wetland microbial communities from San Francisco Bay, California, USA, that impact long-term carbon sequestration - China_Galinas_PWB_D2... | ecosystem: Environmental > Aquatic > Marine... | reverse complement strand
ACCGGCACTTTGACCTTCCAGGCGGTGAACGCCGTGAGCATCACCACCGCCGCAGGCTCGCAATTGGGTGACGCCATCGCCGTCCTCGCCCATGGCGGCGACGGCGGACAGGGAGGCACTGGCACCGGTACCTTCAGCTCAAGCAGCGCCGGAAACGGGGGCGTGGGCGGCACCTCGGGCAACGTGCTGGTCGAGACTACGGGTGCCGGCATCGTCACCCTGATCACCTACGATGGCACCTCTGACGGCGTCGATGCCGAGAGCCTCGCCGGCAACGGCGGCAACGGCGGCGACGGCGACGCCGATGTGGGCAAGGCCAAAGGCGGCGACGGCAATCCGGGCGGCACTGCCGGCACCGTGACGGTCAACCTCGTCACGACAACAGCCGCCTCCATTGGTCTCGCCGCTACCGAGACCTTCGGAATAGTCACTTACGGCGACCAGTCGCAGGGTATCTTCGCCCGCAGCTATGGCGGCGCCGGTGGCAACGGCGGCAAGGGGTCGGGCGGTCTCGGCGACGGGAAAGGCGGAGCCGCGGCCGGGCCGGGTCCGGGCAACACGGTCACCGTCACCCTCGCCGGCATGATCACCACCTACGGCGACGAGTCGAACGGCATCCTGGCGCAAAGCGTGGGTGGGTTCGCCGGCGACGCCGGCGAAGGCTCCGGCTTCGTCGCCTTCGGCGCCGGCTCCGAAAGTGGCGGACAGGGCGGGACGGTCGCCGTCACCATCAACGCCGGCACGACGATCTCCACCGCCGGCGATTATGCGAGCGGCATCGTGGCCCAGAGCGTCGGCGGCGGCGGCGGCACCGGCTCGTCGGCCTCGGGCGTGGTGGCGCTTGGCGGCACCGGCGATGCCGGCGGCGACGGCGGCGCCGTGAACGTCGCCAGTTCCGGCGGCGCGATTTCGACGGGCGGCGACAGCGCCTTCGCCATCATGGCGCAGAGCACCGGCGGGTCCGGCGGCAGCGCGGGGGCCTCCAAAGGCGTGACCTCGCTCGGCGGCAAAGGCGGCAGCGGCGGCACCGGCGGCGACGTCGCCGTGACCAACATGGCGAACCTGACGACGGTCGGCGACCAGGCGGACGCCCTCTTCGTCCAGAGCGTCGGCGGCGGTGGCGGCAATGCCCATTCCACCGCCGGCATCACCGCGTTCGGCGCCTCCGGTGGCGTCGGCGGCACCGGCGGAACCATCACCGTCACGCTCGGCGCTACGGCTGTCATCAGCACCCAGGGCGACGATGCCGACGCCATCTTCCTGCAAAGCGTCGGCGGTGGCGGCGGCAGCGGCTCCAACGCGCTTGCCGCTGGCGGCGAGTTCAGCATGGCCTACGGCGGCAAGGGCGGGTCGGGCAGCGACGGCGGCGACGTCACCTTCACCAATGGTGGCGTCGCCAATGCCAAGCTCGCCAATGCCAAGGGCGCCGACTTCGCCGACATCGACTACACCATCGTCACCCAGGGCGACCGCGCGCGCGGCATCGTTGCCGAGAGCATCGGCGGCAGTGGCGGCGACGGCGGCAACGCGATCTCGGCCAGCGCCGGGCTTGCCGTCGACGTTTCGCTCGGGGCGAGCGGCGGCGGCACCCAGGCCGGCGACGGCGGCACGGTGATGGTGACGGTCGGCGCCAACATCATGACCTCCGGGGACAATGCGGGTGGCATCTTCGCCCAGTCCCACGGCGGCGGCGGCGGCTCGGCGGGAAACACCATCACCAGCGCCAACGGCCAGAGCGTCAATGTGGGCATCGCGATCGGCGGCACCGGCGGGAGCGGCGGCGCCGGCGGCGCCGTCTCGGTCCTTGCCAACGGCGCGGTCACCACCGGGGGTGCCTCGTCGGCCGACATCGTCGCCCAGAGCGTCGGCGGCGGCGGCGGCCATTCGGGCACGACGATTGCCGGCAATGCCATCAGCACCTTCAGCGCCACCGTCGCGCTCGGCGGCGCCGGCGGCGCCGGTGGCACCGGCGCTGATGTCCATGTCGAGGCGCACGCGCCGCTCGTCACCGTCGGCGCGGCATCGGAAGCGGTCTTCGCCCAGAGCATCGGCGGCTCGGGGGGCGCCGCCCACGCGGTGGTTGCCGCCACCGGCGCCAGCGGCACCGGCTCCGCCGACATCGGCATCGGCAACAAAGGCGGCTCGGGCGGCGCCGGCGGCGAGGTCGGCGTTTCGATCTTCAGCACGATCAACACCTCGGGGGCTAATGCCAACGCCATCACCGCGCAATCGATCGGCGGCGGCGGCGGCAATGGCAGCGTCACCATCGCCGCCAGCCTGCAGGACGCCTCCGACACCAACGTCGCGGTCGGCGGGGAGGGCGGCGGAAGCGGCGCCGGCGGCGCGGTCAATGTGCTGACCGGCGACCAGATCACCACCCTCGGCGACAACAGCGCCGGCGTTCTCGCCCAGAGCATCTCCAATGGCGGCGGCAACGGCGGCTTCACCCTCACCGGCTCCGGCACCAGCGCCGGCAATGTCGGGGTGACCGTCGCCGGCTCGGGCGGCAATGCCGGCGCCAGCGGCGACGTCGCGGTGACGATTGCGGGCGGGATCACCACCTCCGGCGACCAGGCGACCGCGATCATCGCCCAGAGCCTCGCCGGCGGCGGCGGCCGGGCGGTCGGCGGCGTCACCGGCACGGTGGCCTCGATGGGCGAGGTCGGCGTCACGCTCGGCGGCTCCGGCGGGGCCGGCGGAGCCGCGGGCACGGTCGACGTCACCATCATGAACACGGCGATCGTGACCGGCGGCGACTGGGCGGACGGCGTCCTGTCGCAGTCGACCGGCGGCAACGGCGGCCACGGCGGCTTCGCCATGGAAGGCAGCCTCACCGGCGGCGACTATTCCGGCTCGGCCAACGTCACCCTCGGCGGCGCCGGGGGGAGCGGCGGCACGGGCGGCGCCGTGACCGTTACCCTCGACGCCGGCCTCCTGCAGACAGGGGGCTACACGGCGCGCGGCGTCGTCGCCCAAAGCGTGGGCGGCAGCGGCGGCAACGGTGGCTCGGTCTATTCCGGCAACATCACCATGAGCAGCCAAGTCAGCGTCGACGTGGCGGTCGATATCGGCGGGGGCGGCGGCAAAGGCGGCGTCGGCGGGGCCGTCTCGGTCACCAACTACAGCGCCATCCAGACGGGCGGCTTCTACAGCGACGCCATCCTTGCCCAGAGCGTTGGCGGCGACGGCGGCAATGGCGGCGGCTCCTACAACGTGGTGGCGCAGGTGAATGGGCAAACCTCGGCGAAGTACGCGGTCACCCTTGGCGGGGCTGGCGGCAGCGGAAATGACGGCGGGGCGGTCAGCGTCAGTAACTTCAACAACCTGACGACGACCTTGTCCGCCTCTCCCGGCATCTACGCTCAGAGCACCGGCGGCGGTGGCGGCCGCGGCGGCAACGCCGCCACCATGCTCTTCGACATCAGCGGCAGTGCGCCGCCCAACGGCACCACCATCGACGTCAATGTCGCCTTCACCATGGGCGGCACCGGCGGCGCCGGGGGCGACGGCGGGCCGGTGAACGTCCAGAATTTCGGCACGATCAATACCAGCGGCGTCAACTCCTGGGGCATCTACGCCCAGAGTGTCGGCGGCGGCGGCGGCGACGGCGGCTCGGCATCAGGCACGGTGATCAGCGTCGCCGGCAGCGGCTGCACCTTTACCATTGCCGGATGGGGCTGCAGTGGCAAGGACGCCAACGGCAACAAGGTCAAGTCCACCTATACGCCGACCCTCAACATCGTGGCCGGCGGCGCAGGGGGAGGCGGCGGCGACGGTGGCGACGTGACTGTCAACAACGGTCACGACGTCACCACCCACGCCGACACCACCTACGCCATTTTCGCCCAGAGCATTGGCGGCGGCGGCGGCAATGGCGGCTATGGGGCGCTCGGCACCCAGGCCTTCACCAACGATGCGACCGCGAAGGAGTTCCTCGCATATATCAGCAAGCTCAGTGAGAACTCCAACCTCACCAGCTGGCAGAACGTCGAGATCGCCATTGGCGGGTCCGGCGGGGCCGCCGGGAATGGCGGCAAGGTCGAGGTGACGGTGAACGCGGTCGTCGAGACCTACGGCGCCTATTCCCATGCCATCTACGCGCAGTCGATCGGCGGCGGCGGCGGCAACGGCGGCGCGGCCATGGGCGGCTTCGGCAGCTGGGAGACAGTGCTGGTCGGGGGGCGCGGCAGTGGCGGCGGCGACGGCGGCGAGATCGACGTGACGATCGGCGGCACGGTCAGGACCTACGCCGACGATTCGATGGGCGTCCTCGCCCACACGGTCGGCGGCGGTGGCGGCTCCGCCGGCGACATTGAGCGCACGATCGTCCATGCCTGGACCGAACTCAATATCGGCGAAGGCGTCGGCATCCAGCTGAACGCGGGCAACGGCGGCAACGGCGGCGCCATCACCATCAACGTCAACGGCCCGATCGAGACCCAGGGCGCGGCCTCCCACGGCATCTACGCCCAGTCGGTCGGCGGTTCCGGCGGCGCCGCTCATCTCGAAGGCACCAATGTCAGCCTGGACTGGGCCGGTAGCGCCGGCGACGCCGGCTCCGGCGGGGACATCTTGATCAATACGACCGCGCCGATCTCGGTCAGCGGTGACGGCGCCCACGCCATCTTTGCCCAGAGCGTCAGCGGCACGAAGTCGGATTCCGATCACACCTCGGTGGGCGGCACCATAACGGTCAACATCGGCGCCGATATCACCGCCTCGGGCGGCAACAATGCCCGCGGCCTGCTCCTCCAGAGCGAAGGCTTCGAAGCCAACGGCACCATCGCTGTCACCGTCGAGTCCGGGGTGACGGTGTCAACCGGCGCGGCCAGCGACGTCGCCATCGGCTACATGGACGGCACCGGCAACACCCTCACCAACTACGGCACCATCATCCGGCCGGACAGCGCGGCCACCGCCGTGGGCAAGGCGCTGGCGGACGAGACCCCTTCCGGTTACGTGGTGCGCGCCGAGGGCGGCGACCTCGCGATCGTCAACCACGGGACACTGTCGGGTTCGATCTTGCTTTATTCCGGCGTCGTCAATTCGCTCGACAATTACGGCATCCTGGGGCTCGGGACGGTCGTTCAACTCAACAAGTCGAGCTCCCTGGTCAACCAATCGGGCGGGATCATGTCGGCCGCCGGTGTGGGCGCCATCGGCACGTCGACGGTGACGGCCAAGGTCAGCCAGGTGGCAGGTGCGACGCTCGGCGTCGACATTGAGTTCGGCACCACGCCGCCTGGCACGACGACCGCCGACCTCATTCAGTTCGCCGGCCCGTCAGCGCAGTTTGCGGGCGCCGTCCAGCCGAACGTCATCGGTACCAGCCTGCCGACCTCGGGGACGACCGGCGAGGTCACTATCCTCGAGGCGACCGGAGGCACCCTCGCCGACAGCGGCATGGTGCCGGTCAACAGCTCAACGGTGACCTATACGCTGGCGTCGGCCAGTGCAAACGGCCATCCGGCCATCAATCTTGGCTATGAGGTGGACTACACCCCGTGGAACGGATCGCCGGGCGCGCAGGCCAAGGTGTCGAACAAGGTGCGCCGGACGATCACCAGCAATCACACCCATTTCGGCCACTACATCGATCAGCTCATCCTCGCTCGCATCGACGATCTCAAGTCAGGGGCCAACAAGCTCGGGTTCATCGACGACCTGACCCGCTATCTTCTCAACACCCGCGACGTCGCCGATCTGGTCGACGTCTATGACCGCTTCGCACCGGGCGCACTCTTCACGCCGGCCGATGCAGCGCTATTCTCCTCGTTCGACTTTGCCGACACGCTGAACAGCTGCCCCGACCCGACAGCATCCGGTACGGGTGTCTTCACTCGAAATGGCTCATGCGTGTGGGCCCGTATCGGAGGTGCGGCGACGCGCGCCACCACGGACGCGCTGTCGAAGGGCTATTCGGAGAATACCTTCACTGCCAGCGGTGGAATCCAGTCCGAGATCGCCGACCAGCTGTTTGCGGGGTTCGCCTTCGACTACGAAGCGGCCGATCTGTCGAACGACACACTTACCGGAAACGGCTATCGCGTCCAAGGAGGTGCGGTGGTCAAGAAGGAATTCGGCAACTCGACCCTCTCGGGCTCGATCTCTGGCGGTTTCAGCGACTACGACCTCAATCATACGGTGCTGACGCCGGGCGGTGCGGAAATTGCCAAGGGCAGCCCGCGCACCACATGGCTTGCAGCGCACGCCCGCTTTGCTCACATCTTCGACCTCTCCGACACGACCTATGTGAAGCCTTGGCTGGATGTCGGAATCACCCAGCAATGGCAGGATGCGTTCAAGATGAAGACGGGTGACGCCTACGGCCTCGACCTGGCATCGACCAATGCGACATTCGTGACGCTCAATCCGATGATCGAATTCGGCGGCGTGTTCGACACGATGGGAATGACCTCGCATGCGAAACTGCGGGCGGGCGCGCTCGCCATCGTCAGCGGCCGCGGCTGGAGCACCGACGGGCAATTCATCGGCCTCGGCGGCAGAGGCCCAACCTTTCAATTCCGCGACGACGTCAATTCGCTGTTTGCCCAGATCGGCGCCAGCGTCGAGACCAGGGTGAACGAGAATGTGTCAGTCGAAATCGGGCTCGATGGTCTCTTTGCTGCCCATCAGCAGGCGTATGGGGCAAACGCGCGGCTCAATGTCAACTTCTGAGGGGGCGCACCGCCCTTCACAAGCCCGCACCGTTGCGGGCGCAATGCTGGCGATCGCCGTGATCGCGGGAACATGGGCAGGTGCGTTGGCCCAAGAGGCGGCACCCAAAGGCGGTGCAACCGAGGAGCCTTCACCCCCGCCGTGGTCCTCGCAGTGCACGGCGCCATCGCGGGACGGGCCGCTCGACTGCATGGTCGAGCAGCGGGCAGTCATCACCGAAACCGGTCAGCTTCTGATCCTCGTCACAGTCCGCGTACCAGCCGACACGGGGAAGCCGGTCCTGACGGTTCGCGCGCCGCTATCGATCTTACTGCCGGCCGACGTGACCGTCGATGTGGATGGGCAGAACGCCGTCAAGCTCGACTATCAGACCTGTGACAACCAGGGCTGCTACGCCTTTGTCCCAATTGACGATGGAATGCTGCAGGCGATGTTCAAGGGACTGAAGCTGAACGTTACGATCCAGAACCTCAACAAGCAGCAGTTGACGGTGCCGATGTCGCTGGTCGGCTTCACCGAGGTCTATGGGAGGGTTCGCTGACGCCAGGTTCGTCAAGCGCCGATCGAAAGGTTCGCGATGAAGGCTGCAACCACCGATGGGTTGGTGCGCCGGAGCGTGCATATCGTGAATTTCGCACGCGGAACTTGGGCTGCACTTGTGAATCGTCGTAAGCGCCCGCCACGCCCGTGAACCCTCTTCAAAGTCTGTATCGGGTCACAACGCGAAGTCGGCGACCGTGACCCTCAAGTCCGCTGAGCGCCTGAATTCGGACATCGCCGCGCCCGCGCCGACTTCTAAAATGCTCCACTGCCGCACCTTACCGCCCGATTCGTCGGCCGAGCCGGTATTCCCGAACTGAGATTTGCGTCAAGGTACTCTCTCACCGCCAGGGCCCCACCTTCACGGCGCCCCGTCAGTTTTGAACGTCGCAACAAACGGATCTGCTTTGGTGAGAGCGACGCACTCGCCACAGCGGTCAAAGCACGTTGCCCGGAAATAATTCCTAGAGCGTCCTTGCCTCATCGACTGGGCCCGGCGGGAAGGTGTCGTCAAGGCGGCGCCCGCTCTCTCGCTCGAAACGCTCGGCGGCTTCACGGACTTCCGGGCTGAGGGCAGCGAGGTTCATTGCGCACCGCCGATGTTGCCCTTGATCGGGCATCCCGGCTGTAGCCGGACGCTTGAATTTGGAATTTTGGACACGTGGATTTGTAGCAACGTGAAATCCGAGCGCCACGTTCCGGTTGATGACGATACAGGCGCCAGTGGCGATCTCGTAGATGCTTGAAGAAGCCGTCGTAGTTGCGGTGGTGGCGCCCGCCTCGTTGTTCTCGGCGGCGCCTAACCCTTCTTGCCTTGATTCGGCAGCAACTCGTTCTGCTCTCTGAGAAGAGCGAGCACCTCGTCATTCTGCTCTTTGAGCCGGGGAAGAATTGAGGTGATGAGTTTCGGCGGCGAATCGTCAGGCATCGCCTCCATCATCCGTTCCATCATCCTGCGCCGCATCGCGGCGAAGCGGGAAGCGCCGTCGCCTCGCGCCAGAAGCTGGCGGCCGATGATCGCCACCCCGATGACTGCCAGTACCGCCGGAAGTGGTCTCATCGACACCTGCCCTGCCTGCCGCGCTGGGCGACCCACCCGTCGATCGAAATCCAAACATGACCGCGCCAACGATCATTGACACAGGTCAATCCCAGGGTCAGGTCGGCGGTCGAGTATCGAAGGCCAGGCCGCAAGGTCAGATGGAGCGGGCGCGAACGGTGGAAGCTTTGCGGCCTGGCTTGCTGATCAGGAGCTCGCCGACTCGGAAGGGCTTCGCTCCAACGCTGGCATTGTAGCGGGTCTCTGCGACCTCGATCTTGGCCCAGTCGAACAGAGCCCGGACCTCAGGCCGATCGTTGATCGAGAGCAGCCACTTCCCCTTCAGGATTCGAAGGCTCGTGGCCAGCCGGCCGAAGTCGTCCTGGCGGAAGGTGCCGTTGCGATAGAGGTGGGTGCACCCCCAGTATGGCGGGTCGAGATAGAAGAGGGTGCCCTGTCGTCGTAGCGCCGAAGGATCGTCTCGAAGTCCAGCGCCTCGATCGTGACGCGGTCGAGCCGCTGGCGCAGCTCCTCGATCCGGCGGGTCAGCTCGCCAACGTCCAGCACCTTGGCCGAGGTCTTCGAACCGGCGACGTAGGGCTCCTTGCCGGCCGCCCGCTCGATATCGGTGAGGTCAGCGGAATCGAGGCGAAGGAGACGCGCGTACTCAGTCCGGCTCGCCACGCTGAAGCGCAGCTCGGCCGCCAGCGCCTCGCCGTGCCGCTGGACGACCCGAAATAGGTTGACGACATCGCTATTGGCGTCGTTCAGCACCTCGACCCGGCGGCGGCGCTGACGGCCGAGGAAGATGTTGCCACGAACGGCTCGGCCCATTTGTCGGCGCGGTAGTCTCCCAAGGGGTCTGGGCTTCTCCCTGCCAGACGCCTCGGCCCGCTGCCTTGGCCTAGGCCTAGGCCTCCAAACTTGCGTAGTCGTCACTGAAGCGGACGAATGCCCAGGCCAACCCTTCACTCACGAGTGTCGCGTTGACGTTGACCCCCGTTTACGGAGCACACCGCGATGATCCGGCCGTAGACGTCGCGATCGTCGGCGACGCATTCGATCTTCTTGCCCGACGAGTTCCGCGAGCCGCGCAATCGCCATGTCTCCGCAGGGCCAGGTGCCGCCGTTGGCCTTGCCGCATGGCTGGCCAGCTTCGGGAGCATCAATTCCATGCAGCCGGATTCGAACCGGGCCGACGTCGATGGTGTCCCCGTCCACAATCGTCGCGGGGTCAAGAATGCGGGCTTCCTTGCTCCGCAGGGACGACGAGGCAGCCGTCAACACCATGGCGATCGCAAGCGCAAAGCGTGCAGTCATTTACGATGATCGTGGCAATGCTTCGTTGGGCGAACGCAAAGAGTTCTGGTGCACTGATTGCAAACGGGGGTTAGTTGGTCTCAAAGTTCTGCGAGAGGCAACCCCGAAGCACCAGGGACGCGATGCGGATTTCAATTCGATTGTGGATCGGCCTCGGTGTGATGCTCTGGTCTGCTGTAGCGCAGGCCGGCGAGTGGACTACCCGGGACGCGCTCAAGCACGTTGGCGAGACGGCTACTGTCTGCGGAATTGTTGTTTCCCCGGTGTACAGGCCTGACGTCCGAGGCCAGCCGACGTTCTTGAATCTGGATAGACCTTACCCCAACCAAGACTTCATCGCCGTCATCCGGGGCGAGGACAGGGCCGCTTTCGGTTCCCCTGAGGTCGAGCTATGGGGGAGCGCATCTGCGTGACAGGCGAGATCAGGTCCTATCGAGGCTACGCCGAGATCATTCTTCACTGGCCCACGCAATTGACCAAGTAAATTGACACTCACCAGGTCACCATGAAACGCCCACCCGAGAGCCCGCGCATATCGCACCTGTCATGGGGCCGGCTGGAGGTTGATGGATATCCGCCCTTCAAGGACGCGAAGCTCTTTCCCGGCGGCGCCCGCGCCTGGGACTGGCGCGAGACGGGCACGCGCCACAGCCCCGGCATTCAGCCTGCCGATGTACAGGAATTGATCGATCATGGCGCCAAAGCCGTGGTGCTGTCGAAGGGCATCTGGGAACGCCTGCAGGTCTGTCCCGAAACGCTGGCGCTGCTTGTCGACAACGACATCGACTTTGATGTGCTTGGGACCAAGGAAGCGGTGGTGCGCTACAACCAGCTTCGCGACGCGGTGCCCGTCGTGGCCTCTTCCATTCGACCTGCTAGGTGAACGCCTGAATCGGCAGGCTCGAAACAGGAAAGGTGAAGGGTAATGGGACGGCGACGCCGGACGAGGGCCGAGCATTGACCGGAGCGCCATAGTGTTTTCAGCCGCGCGGCTCGCGCTCTCGGAAATCTTCTCACCGCCGTTCCGCGCGGTGCTTTGGAAATCGCTCGGACTTACAATCGCGGTACTCGTCGTATTCTGGCTGGGGTTCGAGGCGCTCCTCTCCTGGGCGATCGACATACAGAGCTATCCCTGGATCGAGACGGTCGTCGGGATCGTCGCCGGGCTTGGACTGCTCGTCGGGCTCGCCTTCTTGGTGGCGCCGGTAACCGCCCTGGTGGCGGGGCTCTTCACCGACGAAATCGCCGCCGTCGTCGAGCGCACCCACTATCCGTACGATCCGCCGGGCCGTGATCCTCCAATCGGAGAGGCGCTGGTCGATGCCGTGCTGTTTGCCGGCGTTGCGGTGGTGGTCAATCTGATCGCCTTGGCGTTGCTTCTTGTTCCGGGTGTCAACCTGATCGCCTTCTTCGTCGGCAACGGCTATCTGATCGGCCGCGAATATTTCGAGGCGTCGGCACGCCGCTTTCTCAGCCGGCAGCAGGCACGGGAGGTCCGGCGTGCCAACGGCATCACCGTGTTCGTCGGGGGCCTCGTGATCGCACTGTTCCTCGCGGTGCCGATCCTCAACCTGCTGACGCCGCTTTTCGCCATGGCGTTCATGACGCACGTCTACAAGCGGGTCAGCGGCTTGGAGTAGTCCCGGCCCTTGCGCATCTTCGTCGAAGAAGGACTGGAGTCAGCCCTTTGCGAGGCGCCGCGGCCGGGGGCCGACCTCGAGGTCATCGAAACGCCAACTCACAACGCCGCCTGATCGGCCGCGTCACCCAGATTCCGGCATAGCTCTGGCGCACCGGGCGGTCTGGTTCGCGAATGCGGAAGTCGAGCTCTTCGTCAGTCACATCGCGGACGTCATTGAGCGCTACCTCGTGGCTCTGCGGAGTGTACCGCCAGCCGTGTGGGTCTTCATCCTTGCGGATATCATGGCGAGGGAGCATGCTCGTCGCGGGAGTTAGGGGCGTTTCAATGCCAAAGTTGTCACGGAGACGTTTCCTCCGGGGTGCGGCCTGCCTGGCAGCGGCGGCTGGCCTTTCCCGATCTGGTGTCAGCTCGGGATATGCCGTGGAGCTTCCCCCGCCGGCCGACGTGCCCGTCGGGGTGACGGTTCCGATCCGGTTTGCTGCCGCCGAGCGGCCGATGAACCTCCCTTGCTTTGCTGATCTCACCCTGCCGATGTGGACTTTCTCGCAGTCGGACTGGCTGCCCGTGGTCAGGGTCGCTATTGGTGATCGCCTCGACGTCGTTCTCGACAACCGTTTGCCGCGTGAGGGTGAGCACACCTCCATTCACTGGCACGGCGTCCGCCTCCCCAACGATCAGGACGGTGTCCCGTATCTGGTCCAGCCCCCGGTGATGCCGGGCGAAAGTTTCCGCTACAGCTTTGCGCCCCCTGATACCGGCACCTTTTTCTTCCATCCGCATTGCAATACGGCCGAACAGATGGGAAGGGGGCTAACGGGCGTCCTCATCGTTGACGGCGACACGACCGAGCCATATGCCGCCGATGTGGTCATCGTTCTTCGCGACTGGCTGGTCGACTTCGACGGCCGGGCTTTCCGCAACTTCTTCACGACGCGAGGTGCGAGCCGCGCGGGCACGTTCGGCAATGTGCGGAGCGCAAATGGATCGATCGAAGCCGAGGTCAACCTTCCCGCGTCGGGCGATTGCCGCCTAAGGCTGATCAACAGCGATCCGACCCGCGTCATGGAGATCGCGGTGCGGGATACCGAGGCCGCGGTGATCGCGATCGATGGCATCGCTACGGCGCCTTTCCCTCTTGACGGCTGGCTGCTAGGTCCGGGCGGGCGTCTCGATCTTGTCGTTCGTGCACCGGCTGAACGGGGTGTTGCAACCTTGGTGGATCAACGGCTCTCGGACGTCGTGCCCTTGGTAAAACTGATCGGGTCGGGTGCGAGCCGGTCCGCGACACCGTTCAATCCGAAGCCGCTGAGGGCCGGCCGCATTGCCGAGCCGCGGTTGGCCGATGCCGAGCGGCTCCCCTTCGTGTTCGCACGCTCCACCGACTTTGGCGCCGCGCCAAGCATCGATGATCCGATCGCCGCAGCGGCTCTGGGTTCACTCTGCCTATCGTCGAACGATTTCTGGGGGATCAACGGCAGGGCATGGCCAAGCGCCGACCATTCCCGGATCCCTGCCCCTTTAGCCGTCCTTCCGCGTGACCGGACTTACGTCTTTTCGCTGAAAAATGGGAGCCAGCTGCTTCACCCCATCCACATTCACGGACATACCTTCAAGGTACTGCGGTCGGATCGGAGGCGCCTGCCGGTCCACTTTGCCGACACCGTCGTCCTTACGCCAGATGAGACAATTGAGGTCGCCTTCGTAGCTGACAATCCCGGAAAATGGATGTTTCACTGTCACATCATCGAGCACCAGGAAACCGGAATGATGGGGTACGTGCAGGTCGTTTGAGGGGCTCCCCCGATGCATGGTCAGCTTGCGCCGTCCTCTGTTGGCGCCGGCCACTCCCGGTTGCCGCGGCGACTACCACGGCACACCGGTCATTTGGCCCCTGTCAGTAGCGCTCTCCGCTTCCGCCTTTGGGCGGCCCGGGATCGCCGAGCGAGTTGCGCGGTCAAAGAACCGATCGAGACATCGCCATTCATTCCTCGGTGCTCAGTGCCTGATGGGCATTGCGACAGGACGCATGGGGGCGCCGGTTGCCCCGCGCAGCCGCAGGCCGGCGCCAAAGAAGACGAACTCGTAGAGTTTCTCAGTAGCGATCTCCTCCAGATTG
>Ga0210086_1001248_pt1 | contig 13338 bp, 12 predicted proteins | sample China_Galinas_PW_3_FD_184867 | JGI IMG/M metagenome (GOLD analysis project Ga0210086, IMG submission 184867) | Wetland microbial communities from San Francisco Bay, California, USA, that impact long-term carbon sequestration - China_Galinas_PWB_D2... | ecosystem: Environmental > Aquatic > Marine... | reverse complement strand
ACGCAAGATGGCATTCCCAACTGGGGTCGCCGCACACGTTGGTTTGCATCCCACATCACCGGCAACCCGGATGAAGACCTCCGAAGTCGAAAACCCCGACGGCTAGTGTGTCGGGTTTCCGCTGGCGAGTCGTCACACCGTTCGCATAATCCATTTCCATGTCGGCTGCCAATGAGACCACACGTCGATGGCTAAGACGAAACCCGGGTACCGAGTTGTAATACAACTCGATCTTCGCGTGACACTGGAGGCGATCCTCCTGAACCGGCTGGAACGCATTCCTGCGAGCCGCCGGCAAGAGTGGCTCCGCGGACTGCTGCTGCAGGGGTTTCGTGACGAGTGTCAGGCACTGCGCGGTGCGCCGGATGAGGCAACGAGTCGCCCGATAAGGGCATTCACCAAAGGAAGGTCTGGTGGGATGCAAAAACCCATCAGTCACCCTGCGTCGGGACGCTCTGTGGTGAAGGTGAAGCCCGCACACGCCACGACGGTCAGCAAACCCTTCGCCGCCCTGGGCAAGGTGATCGGGTAGGGCAGACCTGCGGCGTGATCGAAATGAACGAACCAGAGGACCCAAAACACATGACCGACGCTTCCTCCCTGACCCCCGTCCCGATTGGCCTCGACGATGGCTATGCCTACACCAAGCTCGCGCTCCCTGACGGCCGGCTGATCGTCATCCCCTCACGCGCCCGCATTGGTCAGTCCGGGGTGACCTGGATTGACCCGAGCCAGCAGCGCATTTTCGAATACGAGACGGAAGGGGCGGTGTATGCGGTCGGTGCCGTGGACGGCGCACCGACCCATTTCGAGGGTTATCCCTGGTCAGGTCTCAACCGCGCCATCGTGCAACATGCGCTGCAGCAGGCAGGACTGGCCGGACGCACGGTGCATGCCGTCTCCGGCCTGCCCGTCAGCGCGTTTTACCGCAAAAGCGGCGAACACCGGCAGCAAATGCTTGCCAAAAAGCGCGACAGCCTCAAGCAGGCGGTTCGACCCCTGTCGGGTGCGCTGCCGACGGGCATCGCCTTCCATGAGGTCATCCCCGAGGCGCTGGCCGCCTGGTACGACGATGTGATCGTCGAACAAGACGATGGGGTCACCCTGGAGGCAGACCGCGTCGCCGTGCCAATTGCGATCGTCGATATCGGCGGACGCACCACGGATTACGTGGTGGTGAAGAACCAGGGCATCCTGCATGGCTCGTCCGGTTCCCTGCAGTGCGGCATGCTTGACGTGAAACAGCTCGTTACCAACGGCATCCAGGAACGCTTCGATCTGGAGAGCGTGAGCGAACAGCTTGTCGCCCAGGCCGTTGAGTGCAGGGTGGTGAGGCTGCGCGGCAAGGACCATGACATCGCCGCCCTGGTCGAGACCGCCAAGCGCGAGGTGGTGGAACGCATCCACGCGGAAACCCGCCGGCAGTTGGGACTCGGTGTGGAACTGGATCGCGTGCTGTTCGTGGGCGGCGGCACCGTCGCCCTGGCCGAGCATATCGCCAACTGGTTCCCGCATCAGGCCATTGCCGCCCACCCGGCCTTCGCCAATGCCCGCGGCATGCTCAAATACCTGCGCTATGTCTGCGAGGCCTCCGATGCGGCCTGAATGCATCAGTCCTACCGGTTTTATCCGTGGTCACTGCGGTTCAGTGGCAAACGAGGCACCGTCGGACCGTGCAACCGGTGCACAGCGGCAAGTGTTCAATCACTTGCCGTCGGTCCATCTTCACCGGACGGGAACCCGTTTCCCTTCCGATCACCCTGCCGGGGAAGCCTTCCCGCCAGGGAAGCGCTTGCTCCGGTTGTACTCAACCTGAAGGAGCACGTGCTATGTCAACGAACGAAACCACCAGGTATTTCGATCTTCACACCACCGGACTCGGTTATCTCAACCGTATCCGGCAGGTGACACCCAGGGACGGGAAACCGTTTCTGAGTGTCACCCTCGCGGCCCTGCGGGGCAGCGTCGACAACGCCCAGTACACGCCGTTCGAGTGTCGCGTGTCCGGCAAGCAGGCGCAGGATCTCGTGCGTCAGCTGAAGCCGGCCGTCGAGGGCAAAGCGAAGGTGCTGCTCGGGTTCACGCTGAGTGATCTCTATGCCGAAGCCTTCACCTTCAAGAGCGGTGACAAGGCCGGCGAGACCGGTGTCAGCCTGAAGGCCCGGCTCCTGCGTATTGCCTGGGCCAAGGTCGACGGGCAGTCGTTCTACACCGCACAAGACGACGCGGCGTAACTCCACCACCAGCCGGGTAACCCAGTTACCCGGCCACCTTCCAACCCAACGGGGGATCATCCCCCGCGGGACTGATCTTCCCGACACTTCGAGGAGATCAGTCATGAAACAAGAGGATGCAGTCAACGTAACGGTGGCGGAGGACCGGTTCTCCGGTCTGAAGCCCTCAGAGCTGAACGAACAGGAGAAGCGTTCCATCGTGACCCTGGCGACCAAGGTGCTGGCGTTTAAGTTTCGTGCCGGATGTATTTTCAGCAATCCGGAGGAGACGCGAACCTTCCTGAGGTTGAAGCTGGCAGGCTACCGCAACGAGGTGTTCGGCAGTCTGTTTCTCGACAACCGGCACCGTATCATCGTCATGCGCGAACTGTTCCAGGGCACCATCGACGGCGCCTCGGTCCATCCGCGGGTCGTGGTGCAACAGGCCCTGGAGGTGAATGCCGCCGCCCTGGTGTTCTTCCATAACCACCCCTCCGGGGTGGCGGAGCCGAGCCGTGCGGACGAGATGCTCACCCGTCGGCTGTGCGATGCCCTCGCACTGGTCGACGTGCGGGTGCTCGATCACTTCGTGGTCTCGGGCGGCGAGTCAGTTTCGTTCGCCGAGCGTGGACTTATCTGACCGTCGTTGATGTCATTTTACCAACCCTGCCGGGGAAGACACTTCTTCCCCGACAGGGAAGGAGGTGTGACCCGGTGTCCATCCAGCATAGGAGAACCATCATGTCCAACCCTTCAAATCAACATTCTGCCGAATCCTTTTTCGGTAACGTCATTTCCACCTACACCCGTGCTCAGGCCATCGAGGACGGTGTCCTGATCGACGCAGGTGCCATGGCCCGGGAGGCCGGTTTCAAATGGCCGGTCGCTTTGACCACCGCCGCTTGGGCCGATTGCGTGGCTTGGTCCGAGGACGACAGTAAACATCAGGTCCCTCAGGACCAATCCGGGAGGTTGTGGGATTTACTGTTTATGGCCTCTCACGCCATTCGAACCAGCAAGGAGTCCGGTGACCGGCTGTTGTTTCAGCTCTATCGGGTGCCGCGTGACGGGCATTCGATAGACGCGGTGCTGGTTACGTTGAAACTGATCGTTGGTCCGGGTGATTCCGGAGAACCGGTGATCAGCATCTTGTTACCCGATGAAGATTAATCATTGTCGGGATAGGTAGAGATACTCCCCCTGGTCGCGCGAATTGCGGCTGGGGGGAACGTCCTGAATCTCCCATTCCGGTCCTACACGAGACGCTTATATAAGATTTCGTTAAAAGGCGGGAGTCGACCCGAATGCGACATTCCCCGAATTCCTAGGGACGGCAACTTTGTACTGGAACCGGTCGTTCCCGTGGTAGACACTTGACAGGGACTATCGACCCTAAGGGGCCATTCGGCCCAGTTCAAAGCAGACGTCGAATGTCGAAGCTCCGCCAGGCAAAGCTCTGATAGGCCAGACCATAGGCTGAGCTAGCGTATGGGGCCGAGCACCCTGCAGCGTAATAATAGTGAGTGACGGCACGCCGGTAATACGCTGCTGCGTCGGCGCGCCGATTTCTTCTGCTAGCCTGCGACAGGTTCCGGCCGCATCGTAAGAACGGTCTTCCCGTCCACCGCTGCCGGTCTGATCTTGAACCAGATCGAGTACAAGGCCGGCAAGAACACCAGGGTCAGAACCGTCCCGGCGAAGGTGCCACCGATTAGGGTATAGGCCAGCGTTCCCCAGAAAACCGAGTGGGTGAGCGGGATGAACGCCAGCATAGCGGCGAGCGCGGTCAGGATGACCGGACGGGAGCGCTGCACGGTGGCCTCGACTACGGCGTTGAAGGGCGCCAATCCATCCTTCTCGTTGCTGCGGATCTGACCGATCAGGATAAGCGTGTTGCGCATCAGGATGCCGGAAAGCGCGATCAGACCGACCAGCGCGTTGATGCCGAACGGCTGCTGGAACAACAGCAGGGCAGGCACGACACCGATGAGGCCCAGCGGCGCGGTGGCGAACACCATCGTCATCGCGGAGATCGAGCGGACCTGGAAGATGATCGTGATCAACGTCAGGGCGATCATGATGGGAAACAGCGGCACCAAGGCACGATTGGCCTTGCCGGATTCCTCTATGGAGCCACCCATTTCGATCCGGTAGCCGGCCGGCAGCCTGGCGATGATGGGCTGAAGATCCTTCCACACAGCGGTGGACACGTCCGGCGGCTGCAGGCCCTCGGCGATATCACCACGCACGGTGATCGTCGGCGTGCGATCGCGACGACGCAGGATCGGGTCTTCCATGCGAACGTCCACTTTTCCGATCTGGGACAATGGAATCCGCTGGCCGGTCGCGCCGACCAGGGTGAAGTCAGTGATCCGGCCTGGATCGAGCCGCGTATTTCCGGCCGATCGGGCCGTGACCTGCACCGAACGGATGTCTTCGCGCACCGCGGTTATCGGGGTGCCGCTCAGCAGGAACTGAAGCTGCTGGGCCACGTCACCGGAGCTCAGGCCGAGGCTCTGCAGGCGATCCTGGTCGAGCGAGAAGTGCAGCGTGGGCACCCGCTCGCCCCAGTCGGCATTGACCGTCCGCATCTGGGAAGAGGCCTGCATCACGGCACGCACCTCTCCCGCGATGTCACGCAGCTTGTCCGGGTCCGGCCCCATGACGCGGAAGGCGACGGGAAATGGCGAAGGGGGGCCGAACACGATCTGGGTCACGCGCACCCGCGCCTCGGGCGCCAACCCGTTGGCCACCGCCTGGCGCAGTCTGAACTTGAGGGCTTCCCGATCCTTGTCATCGCCCGCGAGCACCACGATTTTGGCGAACGACGGATCGGGCAATTCAGGTGACATCGCCAAAAAGAAGCGTGGAGCACCCTGGCCGATGTAGGACGTCACGATCCTGGCCTCCTTCTGCTTTGCAAGCCAGGCTTCGACCTTCGCCGTGGCGGCACTGGTTTGCTCGATTGAGGTGCCATACGGCATCTGCACCTCAACAAGCACTTCCGGCCGGTCGGAGGTCGGGAAGAACTGCTTGTTGACCACGCCCATGCCCAGGATCGCGACGACGAAGGCGCCGATCACGCTCGCCGCGACCAGCCATTTGCGCCGGATCACCCATCCCAGCAGCCGGCGGAAGCGCTCGTAGTTCGGCGTGGCGTAGATGGCCCCGTGCCCGCCCTCGTGCTTCTCATAGTTCGGCAGCAGCTTCACCCCCAGGTAGGGCGTGAACACGACGGCAACGATCCACGATGTGATCAACGCAATGCCGACGATCCAGAACATGTTGCTGGTGTATTCGCCGGCGGTCGACCTGGCGAAGCCGTTGGGCATGAAGCCGATCGCGGTCACCAGAGTCCCGGCGAGCATGGGCGCGGCGGTATGGCTCCACGCATAGGCCGCTGCGTGTACCCGCTCGTAGCCCTCCTCCATCTTCACGACCATCATCTCGATGGCGATGATCGCGTCGTCGACCAGCAGGCCCAGGGCCAGGATCAACGAGCCCAGCGTGATCCGGTCGAAGTTCTTGCCGGTGGCCGCCATGATGACGAAGACTGCGGCCAGGGTCAGGGGAACGGCTGCCGAAACCACGATGCCGGCGCGCCATCCCATGCTGAGGAAGCCCACCAGCATCACCACGCCGAGCGCGACGAAGAACTTGACCATGAACTCGTCGACGGCCGAGTGGATATTGACCGACTGGTCCGTGACTTTGGACAGGCTCATACCGAGCGGCATCCCGGCGTTGATCGCCGCTGCTTCCGACTCCAGCGCCTTGCCCAGATCGAGGCCGTTCCAACCCTCGCGCATGACCACGCCGAGCAACAATGCCGGTTCGCCGTTGTTGCGGATCAGGAAGGTGGCCGGATCCTCGTAGCCCCGCTTCACCTCGGCGATGTCGCCGAGCTTCAGCGTACGGCCCTGCGCCGCGACCGGCGTATTGCGGATCGCCTCCAGGTCGTCGATGGCGCCATCCAGCCGGATGAAGACCTGCGGGCCCTTGGCTTCGATCGAACCGGCGGGTGTCATGACATTGCGCCCGTTCAGTACAGCGAAGAGGTCGCGCGGGGTGACGCCCAGCGTGGCGAGGCGGTCATGGGAGAACTCGACGAAAATCCGCTCGGCCTGCTCGCCGATGATGTTCACCTTCTTGACGCCCGGTACGTGAAGCAGACGCTGACGCAGGGTCTCCGCGTCGCGCACCAGGTTCCTATGCGGCTCGCCCTTGGCTTTCACGGCATACAGGGCAAAGGTCACGTCGGCATATTCGTCATTCACCACCGGGCCGATGACGCCAGGCGGCAGTTTGAGCGCCTCGTCGCCGAGTTTCTTGCGCGCCTGATAGAACTGCTCGGGGATATCGGCCGGCGGCGTGCTATCGACTAGGTAGACGGTGATAAAGGCCAGCCCCGGTCGCGTAAAGGTCTCGGTCCGGTCGTACCAGCGCAGTTCCTGCATGCGCTTTTCCAGTGGCTCGGCGACCAGCTCTTCCATCTCCTTGGCGGTCGCCCCGGGCCAGGCGGTGATCACGGTCATCTGCTTGATGGTAAAGGCGGGGTCCTCCGCCCGGCCCAGGGTCAGGAAGGCCACGACGCCGGCGATGAAGATCGCCAGCATCAGAAACAGGGTGACCGAGCGCTCGCGTACCGCGAGGGCGGAGAGGTTGAAGCCGCTCATTGGACGCCCCCCACGCTCGCAACGTCGGCTCGCTGCCCTTCCCCGCCAGCCGGCGCCACGCTTTGCGCGGCTTCGCCGTCAGCCAGTCGTACCTGCTCGCCTTCGTGCAGCAGATGTGCGCCGAGTACGACGACACGATCGCCCGCCGCGAGGCCACCGACGATGGCGGCGGCTTCCTCACTGAGGCCGGCCACCTGCACGGCGTGCCAGGTGACATGGGGCGATTCTCCTTCGACCAGCCATACGCCGGGCCCCTTGCCAGGATCGAAGATCGCGCCAATCGGCACCTGCAGCGTCGGGGCGGATCGGTCGTTCGGAATCTCGATGGTGACGGTCGATCCCAGCGGCGCGTCCGCCAGGCGGACTTCCAGAACGTAGCGCGCCTCGAAGGTGCGTGTCTGAGGGTTGGCGGCATCCGACAACTGGCGCAGTTTCGCCGCGCCCGTCAGCCCGCTGCCATACAAGCTCGCGCGCCCGGCGGAGCCGATGGCCGGGCGCAGGGTTTCGGGAAGTTCGATGACCGCCTCGCGGCGCCCGGCATGCGCCACGCGGACGACGACCTGGCCGGCACCGACGACCTGGCCCGGCTCGGCCAGGGTGTCCACCACCACGCCATCCGAATCGGCGAGCAGCACGGCGTAGCCCGTTTCGTTGTGGGCAACGTCGGCCTGGGCCTTGGCCGCCTTGAGCTCCGCTCGTGCCGAATCGGCGGCCGCCTTGACCTTGTCGTAGGCGGAGGCCGACACCGCGCCCGTGGAGACGAGGTCGCGATAGCGCGCCTCGTCCTCCGCGGTCTGGTGCGCGCGCGCCTTGGCGGCGGCAACGGCCTCGTCGTGGGCGCGCGTGGCGAGCCTCAGATCCGTGGGATCGATGCGCATCAACGCTTGGCCGCGCTCGACGGTCTGACCGGTATCGACCAGGCGCTCCAGGATCTTGCCGGGAACGCGGAAGCCCAGGTCGCTTTGCACCCGCGCCGCGACGATGCCGGTGAAGGAACGTTCGGCCTGGACGGCGGCCTCCACCGCACCGGCACGCACGAGGGGAATCTGGGTCCGCGGATCACTTGAAGACGTGGCGTCGCTGCACGCTGCCAGGGCTAAGGGCAATATGCCGACGACGATGGCGCGGAAGGGAATAGTGCGACGTTGACGCATAGTGGCGATCTCCTGGAACGCGAGGCCCCACACTATAACGAGTGACTATATTTGTCAATGGTCACATAAGCTAGTATTGACGTCCTAAGGCGCCAGGCTGCGCAGCACCAGGCTCGAAAGCCGTGTTGGCGCGTCCTCGACGAGGTCCAGGTTGTGCTGGAGCAGGAGCGGATTGGCAAAGGGCAGGATGACCAGAAAGATCGCATGCACCGTTTCGTCCAGCGGTGTCTTGCGTTCGAACTCGCCGGTCTCCCGCCCTTCGCGGACGATCTCCAGCAGGATCTGCCGGATGCGCTCCGCGTGGGCGCAGGCGGAGGGCCACCCCTCGCCGGCGGAGTGCGCGGCGATGTCGTACAGCTTGCGGTCGTTGAAGAACAAGCTCACGCTGGTCGCAACCAAGACCTTGAACATTTGGCGAAATTTTTCCGTGGGTGTACTCGCGCCAGCCACCGCCACTTCGACCGCCGCGACGATGTCGCGCAAGGTCCTGGAGCAGATGGCCTCGCCGATAGCCTGCTTGGAATCGAAGAACTTGTAGATATAAGCCTTGGAAAAGCCGATCGCTTTGGCCAGGTCGGAGACCGTGGTTTTCTCGTAACCGTAGTGGCTGAAGTGCTCGCCGGCCGCCTCCACGATCTGCTCTCGAACGCTGTGGTCGGCGGGGCCGCGCGATTGGGGGGTAGAAGACGTGATTTCATTCATGAGCAAAACGATACCTCAGATTCGCCGACTTGACAACTAGTGACCATAATGGTTTATAGTCACATCACAGCTTAACTCCTCAAGGGACCCTCCCATGCTCACCCGCCTCCACCCCATCGTCCTCCTGCTGAGTATCAGCCTCTTGGCGGGTTGCGCGGTCGGCCCGGATTACCAGTCGCCCGACATTGCCATGTCGTCCCGCTTCCTCGGCCAGGAGGGCGTCGAGCAGCGGGAGGTTCAGAGCAGAGCGGATCTCCAGGTCTGGTGGGTCGCTTTCAATGATCCTCTGCTGACACACTTCATCTCCCTGGCCCTCGAACAGAACCTGGACATCGCGCAAGCGGCGGCACGTGTCGCTCAGTCGCGCGCGTCATTGCGCTACGCCGATGCGGCGCTGCTTCCGGCGGCCAACGTGAGTGTAAACGCTGCGAGAGGCTACCAGTCGGTCGAGACCCTGCTGGGGCAGGTGCTCGACGCCACGCCCGGCTTCGATCGCAGCGGCAGCGCCTACGAGGCCAACCTCGGTGCGAGCTGGGAAATCGACGTGTTCGGCGGTCTGCGGCGAGGTCGGGAAGCCGCACGCGCGGAGTATAATGCGTCCGAAGCCGGCGCGGTGGCGACGCGGCTAGCCGTGGCCGCGCAGACGGCTGATGTGTACGTGATGATCCGGGGCTTGCAGGCGCGCATCGCGATCGCCAGGCAACAAGCGGAGACCCGCCGCCAGTTGCTCGCCATGGTCAGGCTCCAGTACGAGAAGGGGATCGCTGCCGAGCTCCAGATGAACCAGGCCGAGGGTTCGCTCACCCAGGCCGAGGCGCAGATCCCCGTCCTGGAAGCCGGCCTCGATGCGGCGATGAACGCGCTGGACGTGCTGCTCGGGGTGCAGCCGGGAACCTACCGCACGGAACTGGCCCCGGTGGCACCAATCCCGGTCGCGCCGGGTCTGGCCGAGACCGGCACCCCGGCCGAGATGATCCGGCGCAGGCCGGATCTCATCGTCGCCGAGCGGCGCCTGGCTGCGGCCAATGCGCGCATCGGCGTGGCGGTCTCGGAGTACTACCCCAAGTTCTCGCTTGCCGCCCTGCTGGGCAGCGCCACCGCAATATCGAGCAGCAACCTCTTCACCAGCGGTGCCAGCCAGGCCCAGGGCGTCCTCGGACTGCGCTGGTGCCTGTTCGACTTCGGCCGCGTCGACGCGCAGATCGCCGCCGCGCATGGCCAGGAGGCCGAAGCCCTGGCGGCCTACCGGCTGGCCGTGTTGCGGGCGACCGAGGATGTCGAGAACGCCTTTTCCGCGCTCGTCAAACGCGAGGCCCAGGTCGGCATCCTGACGCGCGGTGAATCCTCGCTCGCCCGTGCGCGCGAGAACTCGCTTGCCGCCTACAAGGGCGGCGTTGTCAGCCTGATCGAGGTGCTCGATGCCGACGGTAACCTGCTGCAGGTGCGCGACGCGAAGGCGCAGGCGCAAACCGAAGCTGCGCGCGCCGCCATTGCCTCCTTCCGGGCTTTGGGGGGCGGATGGGATGCACGGCATGCAAGCAGCGACCTTTCCACTACCGACCGCAGGTAAGCAAAATGACCACAGCAGACAATTCATGGGTGCTCGTCACGGGCGCATCGAGCGGCTTCGGCGAGGAATTCGCCCGCCAATATGCCGAGCAGGGCCACTCGCTGGTCCTGGTGGCGCGCCGGCTGGACCGGCTTCAAGCGCTTGCCGAGGCACTACGCCAACAGTACGACATCGAAGTCGTGGCGGAGCAGGTCGATCTCTCGGACATTGCGGCAGTCGTCCAACTGCATCAGCGCCTCCGTGAGCGAGGCATGGCGATCGACATCCTGATCAACAATGCCGGCCATGGACTGCAAGGCCCGTTCGTGGAGAGCCAGCTGGACGCGGTGATGGCAATGGTGCAGCTGGATGTGACGAGCCTGACCGCGGTCACCCATGTCTTTGCGCAAGACATGCGGACGCGAGGACGCGGGAAAATCTTGTTGGTAGCCAGCCTGCTGGCCTACCAGGGCGTACAGAACTTCGCCGTCTATGCAGCTGCCAAGGCCTACGTGTTGCGTCTGGGTGAGGCGCTTCATCGCGAATTCAAGCGCGATGGCGTCACGGTGACGGTGCTGTGCCCGGGCGTGTCGGAAACCGGCTTCGCCACTGCGGCGCAGATGAAGATCACACCCGCATTGAAGCAGTTGATGATGCAGCCGGCCCCCGTGGTGCGCGCCGGTATCCACGCCTTGCAGGCCGGACGCATCAGCGTCGTGCCGGGCTGGGCGAACAAGGCTCTCGTGATCCTCACGTGGGCGACGCCACGCTGGCTGCACCAGGCCTTTTTGTCGCGTGCCATGAACGGATGACACGTATTCCGACCGAGCGGCGCTAAGCGCCAACGGTACGCGCGGAAGGCCGGCTTGTCGGACCGGACGGCAATCTCTACGCCCACGCGAGCACTACTTGCTTGGTCTTCGACCAGACTTCATAGAAGATCGGAACGAAAGGCTTCGGCCCAGCTCGCACCTCTATCAAAGCTGCGCATCAACGATCTCGGCTTGGAGTATCATGCAACGCGGATGTGGCCAAGATGCATACTGACGTCGGCCCCGAAGGTTTCCGGCGATGGCCAAAGCCCGTTTGGCCGCTTATTCAACTTCGGCCTTGCGATGACGGTTATCTGTCCTGAACGACCGCTTTCAGGCACCTTCCAGAAAGGTCCGATGGCCGCTCTTGGAACTACAGGTTGCCTGCCGGGAACGGCAAGTTATGCGGCTTTCCGTCCTACACGGGAGCCAGGGGAACGGAGAGTTTCGGGCGGTTTCCTGCCCTTCGATGGAAATTCCTGAGTAATATATTCGGATGACTGGTGTTGCTCACATGCCGGACATTCAGAAATTCTGCTTGTATGACAAGAAGGTACTGTTTCCGGACCCTACCCGGGCGCATTTCGCCCATCGCGGCACCTCGCGTCTGAACTGTAAACGGATGTCCCCGGACCCGGCAGGATTTCGTTCACTCGGGGCTATACGCCGACTACGGGCAACAAAAGACAAAATTGCGAACCGTGTTTTGACAATTACGGCCCCAGGCACTCTGGATAATGATCGCTCAGGTATCTGGTGATCTTCAGCTCCAACTCAGGATCAGCATAACCCCGCTCGCTTATTATCGCGGCTTCGGCGATGCGCTCACACAAGCTTTTGGCCAGTGACCTCTGCTTATCGGAAGCGGACAAAGTGCGCACCTCTTCGTATATTGCCTGCCGAAGAGGCAACAACGCCCTCATACTTTCGTACGCGCTAAAGCAATCTGTCTGACGATCAACTTCCTCCAGATAGTCCAAGCGCTCACTCACCGAGCCTCGTGAAAGCACAAGTGTGTCAGTGGGATAGTCTTTAGTTGGGTCAAGATTAGGCCATCGATAGCCCGGCTTGTAGGCAAGGATGACAATGCTCCGTTCATACTTCGCACTGAAGGGGCTTTTGTGCCTCCAGGCCGGCATGTAATATTCACCAGCCGCATTGGTGGTTGCGGTGCCCACGTGAAAACACACCAGCTCACTGCCGCCGGCGGTGCCTGAGGATGTAATCCAGTCCGCCACCACAATGGCATCCGGAATCGGTTCACCCGTATCGGCATTGACGATCACCCCGTGCAGCTCCTTACCGGAGCTGTACCCGGGATCGGTGTCGCAGGCCGGGACCATGAGCACAGAGAAAAGCCCGACCAGCGCAAAGATAAAAGATCGGCAGTACAATCTTGCGTCCGTCTGACAATTATCGTTGTTGACCATGCTACCCGCCTTCGTGTGGCCCCTTTGAGTCGGCTAGGTTCATTGCCGAATGGCGGAATTGTGCCACATCCTACTAGCGCCTGATCACCGAGACAGACAAACGCAGCCAGGCAGGGAATGTCCGAAGTTGCGGCATTCCTGCCCTACGCAATTCATCCGGGAATGACCGTTTGTGGCCGATTGCTGCCTACAAGGAACCCCGCATCAGCGGGGTTTTGTGCTTCTGGGAATGGCAAGTACTGGCTCGTTCCCGGAAATTTAGTCAGCTCTTCTATTAGTTCAGTTAATTGGCGTAGAGGTGACCCAAATTAACCCTTTATGGGTTCTGGCCATTGTCAGTGCATCGTGCCTTTGACACTTATGTGTTCAACCAACGGCGCCATCAGCCGTGTCTCCGCAGTCTTCAATATCTTTATCTGAACGTTGAGGTTATCCATGCAATCTTCCAGCGATTTTACCAAGTGATAGTAGGTCGCCGGGTCGTCAGCAACGCTTTTATAAAGCCTTTCCTTGTTATAAGCCAGGATGGTCAGGGCAATGCGTCTGTTCAACGAGATCTGACTGACATATTCCTGGCTAATACGCTCAATCTCTGAAACCTCATCTTCAGTGATGACGGGGTCGAGTTCTAAATTATGCATGTTTGTCTCGGTCGCTCGAAGGTGCGTATTACCACATCGGCAAACAGTCGGGATGGCTGTAGGAAATACCTAGGTTAACAACCAGGAATAACCTGGGCTGCGGGCTGGACTTGCATCATGAACGCACTCTGTGCAGAACTCGCACGGCGGCCTTCGGACCG
>Ga0210086_1001247_pt1 | contig 13343 bp, 7 predicted proteins | sample China_Galinas_PW_3_FD_184867 | JGI IMG/M metagenome (GOLD analysis project Ga0210086, IMG submission 184867) | Wetland microbial communities from San Francisco Bay, California, USA, that impact long-term carbon sequestration - China_Galinas_PWB_D2... | ecosystem: Environmental > Aquatic > Marine... | reverse complement strand
CTTTGGTCGGTAACTCACTGACCACTACGCGATGGCCCACCCCAACACCGGCAACGACACACCCGGCCGACGGACCGGCACCGTCAGACCCAGGTTCCGAAACCCCACCACGCCTGGGGACTTACCCAACTGCGCGGCGAGAGAGTCTTTCTTGACTACAACCAGAATTGTCGGGACCGAACGATCGCCTCGGCTTGGTCGCCCCGGGCGCGCCCCGAAGCGCCGGTTTCGACACCGGTGACTTGGACTGAGCTTGAGGGGATTTCCGATCCGCATGAACTCAATGTGTCCACTGTGCCGGAACGTCTCACCGAAACCGGCGACCCCTGGCAAGGTCTCGACGATGAGCAACACTCGATCGATCAGCTGCTGGATTCATGGAACGCGGACCCAGTTGAGATGAATTTCCCTCCTGATTATCCCAAGATGCCGGGCGAACCCAAGCGGGTGCAGCCGAGCCGCGATGCCGACCGGAACAGGAATGCTGGCAACCAAGGATAGGGCGAACCCGGCTGCCCTCCTTTTGCGCGTAAGCTAACTCCGCCCTGGGTTGCTGTGGTAGACACTCAGCAAACCCGCGAGTGCGCCAGGAGGCCGTTCGGAGTCGTCGAGCTGTAAGGGGAATCATGTCGGAGCTGTACAGGACCGACCTCGGCGAAGGTGCGGCCAAGCGTAAGGGGCGTCATCGGCGCAAGAGGGGCCGTCTTGAGCCCTACGCCTGGTTGGGCGCCGGCGCGGTGACCCTTGGGATGGGGGCGGCGCTGGTCAGCGGGTCGGCGATCGCGTGCGCCGACACCGGCGCGGATTCCGGGACCGGAAGCGCCACTTCGGACGGTTCTTCCCACGCCGGCTCCGGTACGCACGCCGGCTCCGGTACGCACGCCGGCTCCGGTACGCACGCCGGCTCCGGTACGCACGCCGGCTCCGGTACATCGGGCACATCCGGCAAGTCGACGTCATCGACGGCCAAGACCGCCAAGGGGCACGTCGCGCCAAAGAGCACCGTGTCAGCCTCGGGCGGCAGTGTCGTCCGGAAGAGCGGCACCACGCGGAGTCACCGCACCACCACCGCATCAGCGTCCGCAGCGGCGGACACTACGGATTCGTCTACTGAAACCGCGACGGCCTCACCGTCCGCCGCCGCGTCTACGACATCGGTGTCCGCTGCCGCGTCCACGGCCTCAGCGTCTGCTTCGAAGCCGACGCCGGTCGCCCACTCGGCTCGGGTGCGGACCACCAGGACAACCGAAGCAGCTTCTGATTCGACGACCGATGCGTCTTCGTCCATCGAAGCCGCAACCGAGGCGGCCACCGAAACCGAAACGGTCGCCGACACTTCGTCCGAGACGTCCGCCAACTCGTCGGCCGATGTCTCCGCCGCCCCGTCGGCCGATGTCTCCGCCGCGGCTTCCGCTGATTCGTCGACGGACACCTCTGCTGCGCCATCGACGTCCTCGTCCGCCGCCACGAACACCGCCGCGGCGGCGGATCCCTCCTACAACATGACGTCGTATCTGTCGGATACAACGATCGTGCCGGGCGCTTCGGCTCAGCAGGCTGTGCAGGACATCTACGCCGCGCAGTCAGCACTGACGCAGCAGACGTGGGGGAGCGGCAACGTTGTTGCCGGGCTGGCATCCCTTGTGCCGCAAGTGCTTCTGTCGCAGGCAGCGTTGTCCTTGACGACGTGGGAGGCCGCAATGCCGGCGACGCAGGCCTTCGTGGCGAATACGGTCAACATCCCGATCGTGCATCAGGTGGCCGAGGTCAGTCTCCTGGGGGCAGTGCTGTTGCCGTCGATGGCGGGAATGGCGATGAACAGCACAGCGCTGCTGCTTCCGGTGGTCGGCGCTTTCGGCGCCTCGACGACCGAGGCCACCCAACTGGTCAGCGCAGCCCGGCGGGACGGTTGGGTCTACGGCGTGGTCCCAGTGACGATGAACGCCACCACTGAGCCGGTGGTCTATGTCTCCATCGACGGTGGACCCTCGGTTCCGGTGCTGGTCGACACCGGATCCTCCGGTCTGGTGATCAGCTCGTCGGCGATTAATTCGGATCTCGGCACGGCCACCGGTTCGGGGAGCAGCGCTTACAGCGGTGGTTTGTCCTACACCTACACCACCTATGACGCTCCGGTCGGCTTCGGCAACGGGATGGTCACCGAGCCAACCAGCGTGAATGTCGTCGACACGGGCTCCAGCGCGGCCTTCGAAGACTACTTCGCCCCTGCGGGTGTCGTGGGAGTGCTGGGTATCGGTGCGAATACCGCCGGACCGGGACCGAGCCTGGTGAACCAGTCGTTGCCGGGTGAGCTCAGCGACGGCGCCCTGCTTTACCAGAGCCTGTTCTTCGGCTCGGCCGGTGTGCTGGTCTTCGGGCCTAACCCGCTGCCCGTCCGGGTGTCGGTTCCCGGTGCCCCCGACGCCAACGTCACGGTCAAGGTCAACAACGGCGACCTGCAGGACGCCTACGCGATCATCGACTCCGGCGGGGTGTACGGGACGTTGCCCGCCTACCTGGTTGCCGGCTTGAATCCCGGAGACTACGCCGAGGGAACGAAGATCTCGGTGTACACCGCCGACGGCTCGACCCTGCTCTACTCGTACACCACGGGATCATCTGTCTACGCCCCACTTGTGGTGGGCGACGGTGACTTGATGAACACCGGTTACGTGCCGTTCCAGAAGGGGCCGGTCTATCTCGATTACAGCCCCGACACCGGGATCGGATCGACCAACTTCGACTACGTCTGACGACCACCCGGCCCTCGGGAAATCCTTGGGGGTCAACGTCACCCGTAGCGTGCGGGCGCGGTGGGGCCGCACGCCTGCTGGTGTATGCGCCGGATCGGGCCGCGGTCGGCGCGACTGCTGAAGATTTTGCTATTCCGCTAATCCGCGGTTGTCTGGGCGCTACCCTCCGCACAGGCAAAGTGGCCGATGCAGGAGGGTGAAAAAATGGGCGCTGCGAGGTTTGTCGGTCGGGTTGGCGGATTGGCAGTGGCCCTGGGGGTGGGCGCGGCCATGTTCTCCGGATACGGAGTGGCGTGGGCCGACTCCGCATCGACGGGATCATCGGGGGCGAGTAGCTCCAGCGACAGCGGCGGATCGACCGCCGCGGGCACATCCGGTTCCGCCTCGAAGAGGTCCTCCACGGGAACCGCCGGATCGGCGCGGGCGGCGTCAGCTACCTCCAGTGCAGTGGTGAGCACGGGCGGCGCGCAAACCAGTTCACGTGTGCGGAGCCGCTCGCACGCCCGCGTGGCCGGGCTCAGGGCAAAGCCTTCCTCATCGGTGGCCGGCACGTCGACATCGAGCGCCGACGTCACCGGTACCCCGGCGTCGTCGACCGCGGCCGGCGGCACATCCCAAACCAGCGCAACGGTCACCGAGACGGATGCGGTGGCCCCGTCGGTGACGAAGGTCGCCGACAACCCGTTGGCCAATGCGGTTCACGCGCTGCAGGCGGTCGCGCCGAAGGCTCCGGTAGAGCTGCCGACGCCGGCGGCGGTGTCCGGCGTTCTCACCAGCGTCGTCCACGGGATCATGGATCCGTTTGCCGGGAATAACCCGACGGTGCCCGTCGACTCGCCCCTGGCCTTGGCATTGGTCGAGTTCACCCGCCGTGAGTCCGCGAGCGCGCTGGCCACGGCAACGCCCGCGGCGTTGACCAGTAATGCGTTGGTATCGAACAACCCGATCTCGATCAACCCGATGCTCGACATCGTCGACGGCATCATCAACGGCACCACGAACGCGATGGATTCCACCGGGACTCCGCTGACCTACACCCTGATAGACGGTCCGAGCGCGGGCGGAAAGGTCACGTTCTCGGCAACGGGCGACTCGAACTACACGCTGGGGAACTTCTCCTATCTCCCTGACAAGTCGGTGCTGGCCTCAGGCGATGAGCAGTTCAAGATCCTGGTCGCCCAGAACACCCAGTTCGACCAATTCCTGGCGAGCATCCCGATCGTCGGCCTCTTTGTGCCCCAGACCCTCGTGGTCCTGCACCAAGTCCCGATCGTGAACGATCTCTTGGCGCCGATCATCGGCTACTCGCAGGTCGCGACGTTCGACTCCTCGTCCGTTCTGCCCGCCACCGACCCGGTCGCCTACACCTACAAGATGCCGTCCTTCGACGGCACGCTGATCAGCGTCAACTGGTTCCCTGCCACGGGTCTCGGGTCGGGCGACACGGCCACGACGGTTCTCGACGGGCCCGGCCTGGCCAGCGCGGGGCAAACCGATCCGTACACGCTCTACGGAATCACCGGACTGACACCGGGTGTGCAAGAACTGCGCGCGAACGGGTACAACGTGGTCACCTGGGATCCCCGCGGTGAATTCGCCTCGGGCGGGGTCTTGCAGCTCGACAACCCGTTCTACGAGGGACGCGATGTCTCGTCGATCGTCAGTTGGGTTGCGGGCCTGGACAACTCCGTTCTCGACAGCGCGGGCGATCCCAGAGCGGGGATGGTCGGCGGCTCGTACGGCGGCGGGATCCAGTTGACCTCCGCGGCCACCGATCCGCGGATCGACGCCATCGTCCCGGGTATCTCCTGGAACTCGCTGAACAACTCGCTGTATCCCGACAAAGCCTTCAAGACGTCGTATGCCTCGCTGCTGCTGCTGTCGCTGGTCCTGTCGAATGCCCGGATCAACAACCAGATCTATCTGGGCATCGCCACCGGTGACCTGGTGGGTTGGCTCAGCCAGACTTCGCAGGCGGTGCTGAGCAGTAGCGGTCCGACGTCGCTGCTCAACCAGCTGCAGGCGCCGTCGCTGCTGATCCAGGGCACCGTCGACGTGTTGTTCACCCTGCAGCAGGCGATCGACAACGCCGAGACGATCACCGCCAATCCGTACGACACCCCGGTGAACATGATCTGGTTCTGCGGCGGCCACGGCGTCTGCCTGACGAACGACGGGACGGTCAACCCCAACCTGGACTCGACATTCGACTGGCTGGATTACTACGTCAAGCAAGGGAACACCGGGACGCTCCCCGGCTTGCCGACCTTCCAGTACACCGACCAGAAGGGGAACTGGTACGAGTCCGACTACCTGCCCTCGGACCCGACGTTCTACGGCACGCCCGACGACGCGGTGACCGATGCGTCCGGCGGCGTCCTCGCAATCGCACCGATCCTGGGTGGTTCGGGACCCGCGCCGCAGGCCTCGATCCCGTATTCGCTGGGTCTGGCGTCGAAGGCGAACAACGCGATCAACGTCGACGTGCCGACGCAGACCGGCCAGTACGTGGGCGCGCCCACACTGAGCTTCAACTACTCCGGCCTGGGCACCAACCGCTACGTCTACGCGCAGCTCGTCGACAACGACACCGGACTGGTGGTCGGCAACCTCGTCACGCCCGTTCCGGTGACCATGGACGGCCGCACGCACACCGCCACGATCAACATGGAAAACCTCGTCTACACCGTGGATGACCCGAACACAGACAATCTGACCCTGCAGATCACCAGTTCGGCCACGGCGTACGAGAACTTCACGGCGTTCGGCGTCATCAACATCTCCGACATCAACCTGACCCTGCCGACCCCGGCGACCATCACGCCGCAGCCCTGAGCCGTCGGGCCGGGCAGTCCACGACCGGCACTGGTGGGTGGTGGCGGCGCCGGCGTGGCTGGAGTAGTTCCCAGCCGTCACATCCGTCACCCCGGCGGATCACTACTCGATGTGCCCGCCTACGAGCGACAGCATGCGGCGGGGAGGCAGTTGTCGCTGGGAGGCGGGCGCAACACCCCCGCCTTGAGACGTTCGGTGTGCCCAGTGATGCAGATGGGTCTGGCGGGCTGAATGCTGCACTACCCCCGCGGCACGACGCCACGGGCCTGCGGCAGAGACAGGTCGTTGTAGGTCGCGATGCCGGGCGCGGCTGCCACGACCGCCGCAACGGCGTGGATCGGCGGCATCGCGGTCATGATGTGCCCGAGGACGAAGAAGTCCTCGATCGTCTTCGCCTGTTCGATGAGGTCCGGCGGCGGCAGGAACCCGACGTTCATGGTGACCGTCGGACGGCCGTCGACGGTGATCTTCCAGCCGTCGCCGTCGAGTTGCCAGTCCGGTTCGAGGGTCTGGCCCTTGCGCCAGCGGACGTTGAGGTCGACGACCGTTTTCCCGCCGACGCGTCCCTGCCAGCTGGCGTACACCCCGGCCACGCAGCCCGCGTCGATCGTCCAGGACGCCATCGGCAGATCCTCGGTCGTCTGCGCGTACTCGGTCTCGCAGACGACCTCGTCGAGCTCCACTCCGAGTGAATCGGCCACCAGCTGCACGGCCTCGGCGAACACCGCCGTGCCCTTCTCGGCCATTCCCGGCAGGTCCGGATCGTCGATCGGTGTGCCGAAGCCGACCGGCCGCTCGGTGTCGGGGGAGTCGTAAAGGGTGGTGTCGGCGGACTCGGCGATGGTGATCTTGTCGACCCGGTCGCAGGCCGTGGCGGCCACGATCGCCAGCAGTTCGGCGAAGCCGGGGCTGACGCCGGAGCCGAACATCGTCGAGCCGCCGGTGCGGCAGGCTTCGAGAATGCGGTCCCGGCCCTCACCGAGGTTGCGGCCGGTGATGAATGAGGCTGACGCGACGACGTTGACGCCGGCGGACAGGATACGGACCAGTTCGTCGATGTTGATCCACATCGGGTTGTAGACCACGCAGTCGGGTTTGAGCGCCAGCAGCGCGTCGACATCATTGGTGGCGGCGACACCGAGCGGCTCGATGCCGCACAGCTCGCCGACGTCGCGGCCGACCTTGTCCGGGGACCAGGCATAACAGCCGACGAGTTCCAGGGTGAGATTGGCGGCGATCGCCTGTACCGAGCTCTTTCCTACATTGCCGGTCGTCCACTGGACGACCCGATAGCGACTGGTGTTGGGCACTCGCTCAGCATAGGTGGATCGCTGTCCGCCCAGACTCACGTTTCGGTGAGCGTTTCGGTGAGAAAGTGCGAGAAGATCCCTGCATTACGTCGATCTCCGCGTGCCTGCGCCGTCGCGCCTCAGTCCTCGAGTGCAGTCGTTCCGCGAGAGCGGCGGCGCAGCCGGTGGCGGGTCTTGCCCATCGGACGCCTGTTTTGAAGCGCGCCGGGGGCGGCCGGCTCCGGTTCCCCGGCCTCCGCGGAGTCCTCGGCTACCGAATCGGCCCCCGACTCGGTGTCGGCCTTCACGGCGACCTCGGCCGGCGTCGCCTCGGTCTCGGTATCGACGTCCCCGACCGGCTCTCGGGGCTCCTCTGGTTCGGACTCAGTCTGGGTGTCGGGTGTTGTCGGCTCCTCGGTCGAGCCCTCGTCGCTGCCGCCGCGGCGGCGCTTTCGCTTCTTCACCTTCTTCGGCTTGGGCGGTGCGGGCGGTGCGGGCGGCTGCTCGGCGACGAACGAGAGATAGAACGCCAGGATCCCGAGGATCGCCAGTGCGGCGGCCGCGCCGTAGATACCGAACAACAACGGACCCGCAGTATCCAGACTGACCCAGATCTCGGTGATCGCCGTTGCCACGATCAACAGCCCGGCCAACACCTGCGCCACCGCCGACCACATCCGCAGTCGCAGGGCAAGCCCTGGCGTCCCGGACTCGGCGGTACGGGCGCGCTGCAGGCTCAGCACCACCGGCAAAGCGGCCAACGCAAGCAAGGCGCCTGCGACGATCCGCAGCACGGTGCCCAATACATGTGAGGTGTCGCCCATCAGCTCCCACCACCGCGGGAGGACGAAGAGAAAATACAGGAGGCCCCCGGCCAGGCACATCGTCAAGTGTGCTGCCGTCGCGGAGACGCGTCCCATGGCCCTCCTCATGCTGCGATCCGAGGTGCGATCAGTCCGGCGTGCAAGTGGACCGATCGCCCCTCGGATCAGTGCGGAGGATGCGGGATTTGAACCCGCGAGGGCTGTTAACCCAACCCGCGTTCCAGGCGAGCGCCATAGGCCACTAGGCGAATCCTCCGTCGGCCATGGTAGCCGACCGGAGATCGACGTAGGTTCGACTGGCTGCCCGGTCATCTCCGGCCAGGTATTACACTCGCGGTGGACCCCGCGCGGCGTCTATCCTGTGAACTCCCCCAGGGCCGGAAGGCAGCAAGGGTCAACGGGCTCTGGCGGGTGCGCGGGGTCCCCTTCTGTCGAGGACTTGCCGCGCCCGATGAGATTCAGTGCGTTGGACGGTTGAGAGGCAAATGGTGTCATTCCAGTCCTTGGGCCGCGACGAGCTGCAGGTCCAGCACGAAGTGCAGCGGCAGAACTATGCTGACCTGCAGGCCAAGAAGCTGTCGCTGGATCTCACCCGGGGCAAGCCGTCCAGTCAACAGCTCGATCTGTCCAATGCCCTGCTGAGGCTGCCGGGCGATAGCGATTACCGTGACGAAGACGGTACCGACACCCGTAACTACGGCGGCCAGCACGGCCTGCCCGGCCTTCGGGCGATCTTCGGTGAGTTGCTCGGCATCCCGGTGCCCAACCTGATCGCCGGCAACAATGCCAGCCTGGAGCTGATGCACGACGCCGTGGTGTTCTCGTTGCTGCACGGCGGTGTGGATTCGCCGCGGCCCTGGGTCCAGGAGCCGGTGGTGAAGTTCTTGTGTCCGTCGCCGGGCTATGACCGCCATTTCGCGATCACCGAGAGCTACGGCATCGAGATGATCCCGGTGCCGATGCTCGATGATGGCCCGGACATCGGCCTCGTCGAGGAACTCGTCGCCGCCGACCCTGCGATCAGAGGCATGTGGTGCGTGCCGGTGTACTCCAACCCGACGGGCACCGTCTACTCATGGGACGTGGTGCACCGGCTGGTGCAGATGAAAACCGCCGCGCCTGACTTCCGGCTGTTCTGGGACAACGCCTACCCGGTGCACACGCTGACGCTGGACTTCGTGCGCCAGGTCGACGTGCTCGGGTTGGCCGCCAAAGCCGGGAACCCCAACCGGCCGTATGTGTTCTCGTCGACGTCGAAAATCACCTTCGCCGGAGCTGGCGTGAGCTTCTTCGGGGGCTCACTGGGCAACATCGCCTGGTATCTGCAGCACGCCGGAAAGAAGTCGATCGGCCCCGACAAGGTGAACCAGCTGCGGCATCTGCGGTTCTTCGGCGACGCCGACGGGGTGCGGTTGCAGATGATGCGTCACCAACAGGTGTTGGCACCCAAGTTCGCGCTGGTGCTCGAAATCCTCGACAAGCGCCTGTCCGAATCCAAGATCGCTTCGTGGACAGACCCAAAAGGCGGGTACTTCATCAGCCTTGACGTGCTGCCCGGAACCGCGAAGCGGACGGTGGCGTTGGCCAAGGACGCAGGGATCGCCGTGACCGAGGCAGGTGCGGCGTTCCCGTACCGGAAAGATCCGGACGACAAGAACATTCGCATCGCGCCGACCTTCCCGCCGATCTCCGATCTGACCGACGCGATCGACGGACTGGCCACGTGCGCGCTGCTGGCGGCAACTGAGGCACTGCCGAGGTGAGCGCTGGTCGGACCGGCTGGGCTGATGGCTGGCCTCCTCAGCGGACCGTGCCCGGTCCGCATCGTCGGACCGGCTGGGTAGCCTTCTGACTGTGGCGCTCTACCGCAAGTACCGACCGGCAACCTTCGCCGAGGTGGTGGGCCAGGACCACGTCACCGAACCGTTGTCCACGGCGTTGGCGGCCGGGCGGATCAACCACGCCTATCTGTTCTCCGGCCCCCGCGGTTGCGGTAAGACGTCCTCGGCGCGCATCCTCGCCCGATCGCTGAACTGTGTGCAGGGCCCGACGCCGACTCCCTGCGGCGTCTGCGATTCCTGTGAGGCGTTGGCGCCCAACGGGCCCGGCTCGGTCGATGTGGTCGAACTCGACGCCGCCAGCCACGGTGGCGTAGACGACACCCGCGAACTCCGCGACCGCGCGTTCTATGCGCCCGCACAGTCGCGCTTTCGCATCTTCATCGTCGACGAGGCGCACATGGTGACCACCGCGGGCTTCAACGCGCTGCTCAAGATCGTTGAAGAGCCTCCGGAGCACCTGATCTTCGTGTTCGCCACGACCGAACCGGAGAAGGTGCTGCCGACAATCCGGTCCCGTACCCACCACTACCCGTTCCGGCTCCTGGCCCCGCGCACGATGCGTGCCCTGATCGAGCGGATCTGTGCGGCCGAGGACGTCGAGATCGACGACGTGGTCTTCCCGCTGGTGATCCGGGCCGGCGGCGGCTCGCCACGAGACACTCTCAGCGTGCTCGACCAGCTGCTGGCCGGCGCCGAGGACAACCGGGTGCACTACCAGCGGGCGCTGGCGCTGCTGGGTGCCACCGACATCGCGCTGATCGACGACGCTGTCGACTCGCTCGCCGCCGGGGACTCCGCGGCCCTGTTCGGTGCGGTCGAATCGGTGATCGACGCCGGGCACGATCCCCGCCGGTTCGCCACCGATCTCTTGGAGCGATTCCGGGATTTGATCCTGCTACAAGCCGTTCCGGATGCCGCCAGTCGCGGTGTGGTCGACGCGCCCGGCGACGTGCTGGACCGGATGCGCGAGCAGGCAGCCCGCATCGGCCCGGCGACGCTGGCTCGCTACGCCGAGGTCGTGCACGCCGGGCTGGGGGAGATGCGCGGCGCGACCGCTCCACGCCTGCTGCTCGAGGTCGTGTGCGCCAGGCTGCTGCTGCCCTCGGCCAGCGACAGCGAGTCGGCGCTGCTGCAGCGCATCGAGCGCATCGAGACCAGGCTCGCCATCTCGATCCCGGCCGATGAGGCGGCCCCGAGTTCCGAAGGTGCGCCGCCGGCCAAGCAGTACGTTCGCAGGACGCAGGCCGCTCGGACGCCCCCGCCGTCCGAGCCCGCACCCCCGGCACCGTCCGAGCCCGCACCCCCGGCACCGTCCGAGCCCGCACCCCCGGCACCGTCCGAGCCCGCACCCCCGGCCAAGGCACGGACCACACAAGCCGACCCGTCTGCCGCTCCCGAGCCGCCTCCACCGCCGCAGCCCAAGCCGGAGCCGGCCCCGGCACCTGCAGCGGCGGCAACCAACGAACCCGGTGCCGCTGCGGTGCGGAGCATGTGGACGACGGTGCGGGAGAAAGTGCGTCAGCGCAGCCGTACCACCGAGGTGATGCTGGCCGGTGCGGTCGTCCGCGCGGTGGAGAACAACACGCTGATTCTGGGCCACGAGTCCGCGCCACTGGCCAAACGGCTGTGCGAACAGCGCAACACCGACGTGATCCGCGATGCGCTCAAGGATGCGCTCGGAGTCGACTGGAGAGTGCGCTGCGAGATCGGCACCGGTGCGGCGGCGCCCGAACCCGAACCCCTTCCGCCGGAGCCTGAACCCGATCCGGTCGATGCTCAGCGCGCCGAAGAAGACAGCATGATCGCTGAGGTCGGCAGAGACGACGACGCCGCGCCCCGGCGTGATCCCGAGGAAGTGGCCCTCGAGCTCCTGCAGAATGAGCTAGGGGCGCGCAGGATCGACGGCTAGGGAAACCGGGGTCACGCCGTCCACCACGGGCGCAGCGGCAGGCCGCCGTCACCCCCACGCGCATCGAGCTTGACGGCCAGCACTTGATGCAGTTGGACGACGTTGGTCTCGAAGCCCAACCGGGACCCGGCCATATAGAGCCCCCACACCTTGGCGGTTGGCAAGCCCACTTCCTCGACTGCGGCGTCCCAATGCTCGACGAGGTTGCGGCACCAGTCCCTCAGCGTCATCGCATAGTGGTGGCGCAGGTTCTCCTCGTGCACCACCTCCAAGCCGACGTCCTGCGCTTCGGCGATGATGCGGCCCGAACCGGTCAGCTCCCCGTCGGGGAACACGTACCGGTCGATGAATCCTCCCGCCGATGGGCCGGCCTTGTTGTCCGGCCGGGTGATGCAGTGGTTGAGCAGCAGGCCGCCGGTACGCAGTTTGGACTGCAGGAATCGGAAGTACGACGGGTAGTTCGTCACGCCGATATGCTCGGTCAGCCCGATCGACGACACCGCGTCGAAACCGCTCTCCAGGATGGAGCGGTAATCGCCGTGGCGCACCTCGGCCAGGTCCGCCAGGCCCTCGTGGGCGATGGCCTTCTGGGCCCATGCAGCCTGTTCGCCGGACAGGGTCACCCCGATCGCCTTGACGCCGTGGCGCGCGGCGTAGCGGACCATTCCGCCCCAGCCGCACCCCACGTCCAGTAGCCGGTCGCCGGGCTGTAGCCGCAGCTTTTCGAACACCAGCCGGTACTTGTTGTCCTGAGCCTCCTCCAGCGTCGCCTCGGCGGTCGGGTAGCAGGCGCAGGTGTAGGTCATCGACGGGCCGAGTACCCACTCGTAGAAGGTGTTGGAGACGTCGTAGTGGTGGTGGATGGCGTCGGCGTCACGCTTCTTGGTGTGCCGCAGTCCTTCGGCGATGCGCCGCCACCGCGGCAGCGCCTCCTGCGGCGGGGGCGCGATCGGCTTGAGGTGCTCGACACCGATAGAGCGCACGATGTCGAACAGCACACGGGGTGGCGGCCGTTTGAAGTCCAGTTTCTCCGCGAGTGCCTTGAGCAGCTCGTAGGGGTCGGCGGGATGGACACCCTGGGGCTCCAGGTCGCCCGAGACATAGGCACGCGCCAATCCCAGGTCGCCAGGTGCGGTGGCCAGGTAGGTGGTGCCCCGCGGGTGGAGCAGAGCCAGGCCCAGCTCGGCGTCTTCGGGCCCGGCGCTGCTGCCGTCGTAGGCGGTGAATTTCAGTGGCAGCTCGCCGCCGGCGGCGAAGATTTCGAGGATCTCGGCCAGACTGAGCCTGCCGGACGGCGCATGGGCTGTGTTCTCTCGGAAGGTCGTCATCGTCGTAGCACCGCCTTTGCATAGAGGTCAAGCAGACGCGAATCGGGGTCGTAGATCTTCTTTACGGTCTTGTAGGCCTCGCCGCCATAGAGTTCGTCAAACTCGTCGCGGGTGTAGTAGGCGTCGGAGTACAGCGACTTGTGGCCGTCGAGGTCGCTGACCTCACGTTCGATGAGCCGGTTGGTGTAGCCGTCGGTGGGGCCGACCGGCACCGACGACCAGAATCCGACGTTGACATAGGCGTGCCCGGCCCGCAGCGGGTACAGCGGCCAACCCTCGGGATCGCGCGACTGCAGCGGGCACAGCCAGATCGGCTCGATCGGGACGTTGGCCAGGAACCAGGCGAGAAACTCCTCGGTCCGCTCGATCGGCACCTCGACGTCCTGCACAACGCGCTCGAGCGGTGGACGGCCGTGCCGGGCCTCGATGCGGTCGGCGATGTTGTACTTCTGGTCGTAGGCGACCAGCTTCCAGTAGAAGCTGCTGCGGCGGTAGCGGCGCGGCCAGAACCGTCGGATCTTCGGGTTCTGCGCGCCGAACGCCCGTGAGCACCAGAACCAGTCG
>Ga0210086_1001245_pt1 | contig 13355 bp, 9 predicted proteins | sample China_Galinas_PW_3_FD_184867 | JGI IMG/M metagenome (GOLD analysis project Ga0210086, IMG submission 184867) | Wetland microbial communities from San Francisco Bay, California, USA, that impact long-term carbon sequestration - China_Galinas_PWB_D2... | ecosystem: Environmental > Aquatic > Marine... | reverse complement strand
CCCGCCGGTGTCGGTTCGTCGTCGTCCCCCGCCCCCGCGTCGAGCTCGAGCTCGACCATCTCGGCGTCCTCGTCGATCACCGGGTTGTCGAAGGTCAGCGTCACCGACGCCAGCCCCGACGGCGCCCGCCCCGCCGAGCCCGCGAAGATGACGTCGATCATCTCCTTGCCGCGCAGGCTCTTGCTCGACCGCTCGCCGAGCACCCAGCGGACCGCGTCAACGAGGTTGCTCTTGCCGCACCCGTTCGGCCCGACCACGCCGGTGATGGCGTCGTCGAACGTGAACTCCGTCCGGTCGGCGAACGACTTGAAACCAGAGAGCGTCAGTTTGGCGAGCCGCAAGACAACCTCCGTGTCGCGTGCGCGCGATGGCCCCTCGGCGCGGATCCGTGCGCCGAAGCGGGGGGATCGTAACGGTTTTCGACCATCCGCGCGCCCATCCTCGACTTTCACCCGCCGCCGATGATCGGCACCACCTCCGGCACCTGGCTCGGGGTCGTCCGCAGCGGCGCCTCCGGTGTCTGTTCGGGCCTCTCCTCACGCTCGGGCGCCCGCGTCCCGGACGTCTCCGGGCGCTCCACCGCGATCAGATCGCGGCTGCCCTCGAGCAGCGCCGCCATCAGCCGGTCGTTCTCGGTGGCGAACGCCGCCTCGGTCGCCCCCTGCTCGTGCACCCGGTACAGCACGCTCACCACCTCCGAGTAGCTCATCCCCAGCCCGGCGCGTTCGTCCTCGGGGCTCGGCTTGTGGGCCAGGAACCAGATCAGGCTCGGCAGGTTGGGTTGGATCTGCTGCTCGGTGATCTTCCCGGTCGCCTCGTCGCGGTAGCGAACCCGCACCGGGTCGGTCTCCGACTCGCTGATCATCAGGAACCGGTCCGACCACGCGCTGACGAACAGCGGGCGACGCAGCGACGCCGTCTCCCCGAACAGCACGATCCGCGGCACACCCTGCTGGGTGATGTAGGTCAGCGGTTTGCCGCCTCCAACGCGGTCGAGGAAGAACTTGCCCTCGACCAGCGCCCGCCCCACGCCCTGGAGCGAGTCGGCCGGCAGGTACGCCCGCGCCCGCGCCTCGAGGATCTCGCGCGGCGTGGGCTCGCTCGCCGGCGTCGCCTGCGCCAGCTCCGTCCGCGCCAGACGCGCGTACCGAGTCCGCTCGGCCCGACGCGCCAGACCCTCGTACGCCGCCACCCGCACCGTCAGGTCGTCGCTCTCCGCCAGTTCGCGCAGGGTCATGTCGATCCGCGGGCCGGCGTTGAGCTCGCCCAGCAGCGTGATCGCCTCGGCCCGCACTCGGCTCGACGGCGCGCCCCGCGCCAGCTCCTCCAACTCCACCGCCGCCCGCGCGTCGCCCAGCAGCGCCCCCGCCCGCAGCCCCGCCAGACGCGGCGCCAGCTGCGCCGACTCGTACAGCCCGCCCTCGCCGCTCAGGTGCTTCTTCGCCACCTCCCCCAGCCCGACCAGGCACCAGCTCAGCTGGTCGGCCAGCCCAGGGTTCTCCTTGATCGCCTCGACGTACCCGTGCGCGGTCTGGTCCGCGAACCGCGTGTCGATCGTGATGTGCTCGAGGATCATGACGAAGTCGCCCGGGTTGTCGCGGTAGTCGTCCGGCACCGTGATCGCGATGCTCTCGGCGTTGCGCCCGCGCGCCACCGGCCCCGTGTCGCCCGGCTTCTCCGGGAACCGTGAGTTGATCGCCTCCACGATCCGACGCGCGAGGATCGGGCTCGGCGTGTCGAGCGCCAGGTCGATCGCCAGCGGCTCGACCACGCGACCGCCGTCCAGCACCCGCCCGACCGTCGGGTTCACGTCGCCCGATTCGGTCCCCGGCTCCAGGAACGCGCTGACGAAGATCGACCCCCGCGCCTGCGCGATCTTCTTGGTCTGGTACCCCCCGAACGTCTGCGGCAGCCCGATGCTCAGGTCGGTCGTCCACAGACGTCCGCCCTCCAGGCTCGTCGCGTTCAACGCCGACACGTACACATCGAACGCGTACCCGACCGGCGCGCCCGGCGGCACCGCGGCCTCCACGATCACCACCGCCGTGTTCGGGTCGCGCAGCAGCTCGCGCGGGCTCCGCCCCAGCCCCGACACCGGATCGGTCAGCGCCGTCTCGGGCACCGGGTTGTGCTTGCCGATCCCGTTGAGCCCGAGCATCCGCTCCATCGTCTGCTGCACGTTCGCGTCGAGGTCCCCGCCACCCGTCCCGTGCAGATCGACCACGAACCCGTACCCCGAGACGATCGTCGGCGTGATCCCGTGCAGCGTCCCGCGCGACCCCACCGTGTTCCGCAGGATCGCGGGTATCTCGCGCACACTCGGCTTGACCGTGATCGGTTTGGGGGTCTTCGACGAGCAGGCGGCGAGCAGGGCGGCCAGCGCGAGGGCCGCGAGCCGGGCTGGTCTTCTCATGGGGGCGCTCCCAGCGTTTGAGGCCGGGGACTTTACGAGCGCCGTGCCCCGGCGGATGAGCCCGCGTCGGAAGCGGGGCACGAGCCGTGTCAACCGGCTCGCGCGGGCGCCGGATCGGCGCCTCGCCGGTCACCCACCCGTGAGTTGTGGTGAAATCCAGCGCGCAAACATCATAGTCACAGTGGTTTACGAGAATATCGCCCGCTGATGGGTGCGCACCTTGCGAGCCCCTATATCTGGTGGTTTTGACCGCTTCCGACAGGTTTCTCACTCAACAGAATGGAGATCTGAGCGCAACCCAAAGATTTCACGATTCGCGCAACTCGCCGAACTTTGCGGAGTTGCGACGAGACGACACGTTCTCCACAAAATCTGGCGTGTTTGTCCGCTTGCGGCCACTAGACATAGTGCTATTCTCACCAGCCGTCGGCGAATCAGCCGATGAGCGTGGGCCCGGGCGGGAGCCGGGACCCTGTGGGAAGGCAGCGGAGCTGCCATCGAAGAAGGCTGGCTGAACGGACCCCGAACCCGGGGCCCGGGGAGGTGGCATCGTGCCGGTTTTGTGCGACTCGCAGATCCGCGAACTGGGGATCGTCACCCCGTTCGAGGAGGCGACCAAACGCCCCGGACGCGTGTCCTACGGCGTCTCGAGCTACGGGTACGACGTCCGCGTCGGCACCCGCTTCAAGGTCTTCACGCCCACGCCGCGCACCGGCGGCGTCGCGGTCGTCGACCCCAAGGCGTTCACCGACGACCTGTTCGTCGAGGTCGACTGCGACATCGTGGGGTCCGACCACGTGGTGATCCCGCCGAACTCGTTCGCGCTGTGCGAGACGATCGAGTGGTTCGACATCCCGCGCGACGTGCTGGTGGTGTGCGTGGGCAAGAGCACGTACGCGCGGTGCGGTCTGATCGTGAACGTCACGCCGCTCGAGCCCGAGTGGCGCGGCAAGGTAACGCTGGAGATCAGCAACACGACGCCGCTGCCGGCGCGGGTGTACGCGAACGAGGGCATCGCGCAGATGGTGTTCCTCAAGGCGGACCGCGTGTGCGAGACCAGCTACGCGGACAAGGCCGGGAAGTACCAGGACCAGGACGGGCTGACGCTGCCCAGAGTTGATTGATGATCGGAAGCACCACGCAATTCGTCACGGGTACTCGGTCGTTCATGACCACTGTGGTTCCCGGATTCGCGCTCATCGTGACTCTCTTTGGATGGGTTCTCAAGGATCACTCAAATCATGTGGTCGAGTTGGCGTCCACAACTATGGGGGTCTTGGTCCTGTTGGTGGCGAGCTACTTGAGTGGGCTCATTCTCGCAACTTTCGAGGAACTCTACAACGGCATGGCGATGTCGCCGCTCCGTTGGCTAGATCGTTGGATCAACAAGCGGACCAAAGGCGCGTGTCAGATTGACTACTTGCATACCGAAGAGGGATCTTCGCTGTTTCCGATCGCGAGAGAGCGAATTGCCAAAGCTGCGGGTATCAAGCTGAGTGAGGTGAGTTATCGCGATTTGTGGTTCTTGCTCGGCGTGCGCGCGGCGCAAGATCCTGCCTACTCCCAGGTTGATTCCCTCGTTCAGCGGTCACGAATGCTGTCGCGATTGTCAGCAGTAGGCGTGCTCTTTGTCATCATGCAGGCCATCCACTTCGTCCTGGAGACCACGACCGTCGTGGGCATGATCTGTCTCGGGGCGGCATGTTTGACGTTTCTCATGCTGCATGTCTCGTCGGAGTTGAAGCATGCAGCCAAGCTGAAGGCATGGGCAATCGTTGTGCTTTGTGAGCCGAGATCCTCGGTAGAGGACAAGGTGGCTTGCGTTGCTTCGCCAATTCAGCAAAGGTCCGAGGAGTCGATCGAGCCCATCCAGATGACCAAGGCGCACGGATGAGCGTCTCAATCTCCATTGCCCACTGCCTATTGCCACGGGAAGCACGATCATGAAGATCACCCGCAAGTTCACCAAGGACGGCCAGGATCCCTTCGACAGCGTGAAGTGGGTCACGCGGTCGTCGCGCATCTCCAACCCTGACGGATCGGTCGTCTTCGCGATGGACGACGCCGAGGTGCCGGAGACGTGGTCGCAGCTCGCGACCGACATCATGGTGAGCAAGTACTTCCGCAAGGCCGGCGTGCCCGAGGACGGCGGTCCGAACGGGCTGCCGATCCCCGGGCATGAAAAGAGCCCCGAGCGCAAGCGAGGGGATTCGGGCGACACGCAGGACGTGCACGACAGCAAGAAACCCGTCGCTCGCGCTCAGGGCTCTTCCGGAGAAGAGGTCGAGACCGGTCCCGAGCGCAGCGCGAAGCAGGTGATTCACCGGCTGGCCGGGTGCTGGCGCCACTGGGGCGAGGAGCACGGGTACTTCGACACGCCGGGCGACGCGCAGGCGTTCTACGACGAAGTCGCCTTCATGATGATCCACCAGATCGCGGCGCCGAACTCGCCGCAGTGGTTCAACACCGGGCTGCACTGGGCGTACGGGATCACCCGCCCGGCGCAGGGGCACTGGGTCTGCGACCCGGCGACCGGCGAGGCGAGCCTCGCGCCCGACGCCTACTCGCACCCCCAGCCTCACGCCTGCTTCATCCAGTCGGTCGGCGACGACCTGGTCAACCACGGCGGGATCATGGACCTGTGGACCCGCGAGGCCCGCCTGTTCAAGTACGGCTCCGGCACCGGCACCAACTTCTCGAACCTGCGCGGCGAGAACGAGCCGCTGAGCGGCGGCGGCAAGAGCTCCGGGCTCATGAGCTTCCTGCGCATCGGCGACCGGGCCGCGGCGGCGATCAAGAGCGGCGGCACCACCCGGCGCGCCGCCAAGATGGTCTGCCTCGACATGGACCACCCCGACATCGGCGAGTTCGTCAACTGGAAGGTCCGCGAGGAGATCAAGGTCGCGGCGATGGTCGAGGGGCTCCGGCGCATCGCCGGCGAGCGGGCCTCGATCAACGACCCCGAGACCCTCGGCGAGACCGCCAAGCGCCTCGGGCTCGATCTCGACTACGACTTCAACGGCGAGGCGTACCAGACGGTCGGCGGGCAGAACTCGAACAACTCGGTGCGTGTGCCGGACGAGTTCTTCGACGCGGTGGACGCCGGCGCCGAGTGGGAGACGCGCTGGCGGACCAACGGCGAGGTGGCGCGGACCTACGACGCGAAGGAGCTGTGGGAGCAGATCGGCTACGCCGCGTGGCGCTGCGCCGACCCCGGCGTGCAGTTCGACACGACCATCAACGCGTGGCACACCTGCCCGAGCGCGGGGCGGATCAACGCCTCGAACCCGTGCAGCGAGTACATGTTTCTCGACAACACGGCGTGCAACCTCGCGTCGATCAACCTGCTCACGTTCTACGACGCGGGCGCCCGGCGCTTCGACGCCGCGTCGTACGAGCACGCCATCGACCTGTGGACGCTGGTGCTTGAGATCAGCGTGCTGATGGCGGCGTTCCCGAGCCGCGAGATCGCCGAGCTGAGCTGGCGCTTCCGCACCCTCGGGCTGGGCTACGCCAACCTCGGCGCGGTGCTGATGCAGGCGGGCGTGCCGTACGACTCGCCCGCGGGTCGGGCGCTGTGCGGCGTGCTGAGCGCGCTGCTCACCGGACGCAGCTACCGCCAGAGCGCCCTGCTCGCCTCCGAGCACGGCGCCTTCGCCGGGTACGACGACGACTCGCAGCACATGCTCAGCGTCGTCCACAACCACCGGATGGCGGCGCACGGCGTCCCGCGCGACTCGGGCAAGTACAAGAAGCTCCGCATCCGACCCGTCCCCATCGACCACGATCTGGTCAACGCCGGCGGGGCCGAGCTGACCAACGCCAAGGAGCTGCTCGCCCACGCCGGCGCCGCGTGGGACGAGGCGTACGAGCTGGGCGCCAAGTTCGGCTTCCGCAACGCCCAGGTCTCGGTCATCGCGCCCACCGGCACCATCGGGCTGCTGATGGACTGCGACACCACCGGCGTCGAGCCCGACTTCGCCCTGGTCAAGTTCAAGAAGCTCGCCGGCGGCGGGTACTTCAAGATCGCCAACGCCTCGGTCGAGCCGGCCCTCAAGACCCTCGGGTACGACGAGGACGAGCGGCGCGTCATCCTCCGGCACATCCTCGGCACGCTCGACCTCGACGCGCCGATGCCCGGCGAGCCCGACCGCACCTTCAGCGAGTGGCTCGTGGACAAGGGGCTCAACGCCGAGGACCTCAAGAAGATCCGTGCGGCCCTTCCCGGCGTGTTCGAGCTGCGCCACGCGTTCGGGGCGTGGGCCCTCGGCGCCGACACGCTCAAGCGCCTCGGCATCGACGCCAAGGCCGCCATGGGCGACCCCGCGTTCGACACCCTGCGCGTGCTCGGACTCGAGCCCGACCAGATCGAGCGGCTCAACGAGGTGATCTGCGGCACCCAGACCATCGAGGGCGCGCCCCACGTCGAGGACGAGCACCTGCCCGTCTTCGACTGCGCCAGCGCCTGCGGCAAGGGCGAACGCTTCATCGCCGCGAGCGGGCACATCCGCATGATGGCCGCCGCCCAGCCGTTCATCTCCGGCGCCATCTCCAAGACCATCAACCTGCCGCACGACGCGACGGTCGAGGACATCACCGGTGCGTACCGGCTGAGCTGGGAGCTGGGGCTCAAGGCCAACGCGCTCTACCGCGACGGGTGCAAGCTCTCCCAACCGCTCAGCGCCAAGGCGGACCGGGGCGCCGCCGTGCTCGACGAGGAGCCGCACGAGAACGGCGAGGCGCTCGACGAGGTCTCGGGCGAGGTGGGCAAGCTCGCGGAGGCGGTGGCGGCGGGCGACGCCGAACGGGCCAAGGAGCGCGAGGTCCGCATCATCCACCGCCCGCTCCGCCGGCGTCTGCCCGACACGCGTCAGAGCCTCACCCACAAGTTCAACGTCGCCGGGCACGAGGGGTACCTCACCGTCGGGCTCTACGCCGACGGGCGACCAGGCGAGCTGTTCGTCACCATGGCCAAGGAGGGCTCGACCATCGGCGGGCTCATGGACTCGCTCGGAACGGCGACGAGCGTCGCGCTCCAGTACGGCGTGCCGATCGAGAGCCTCGTCAACAAGTTCACGCACCAGCGTTTCGAGCCGGCCGGGATGACGACCAACCGCGACATCCCGATCGCCAAGAGCCTGGTCGACTACATCTTCCGCTGGCTGGGCATCCAGTTCATCGCGGGGTACCGCGAGAAGGTCGTGCCGCGCCGCCCGAGCGAGCGCGCCGAGGAGCGCCCGGCGCGCGTCGTCGAGCCCAAGGACGAGCCCGCGACGCGCGTCGCGCTCCATTCCCCGGGGCGACGCACCGCCGGTGCCGAGGAGAAGGTGGTCGTCGGGGCCGGTGTCGAGCCGTTCACCGACGGCGTTGTCGTCGAGCGCTCGGCGCTGGTGGCGCCGGCGTTGGGGCTGTCGGCGGCGCTCGAGTCGGCGGGCGACGCTCCGCCCTGCGAGGTCTGCGGGACGATCACTGTGCGCAACGGCACCTGCTACCGGTGCCTCAACTGTGGGAACAGCATGGGCTGTAGCTGATCGATGGAGGTCGGTGCGGACCGGTGCGCTCCCGATCGCGCCGGGCCGGGAAAGGAGAGCCAGCAGACGGACGGATTCGCACGCTGAGGGTCGCCCGAGGATGGGGCGGCTCTGGCACGCTCCGCGAAACCGGCGCCCACAGGCGCGCTCAGCGGCATGACGCCGCGCTCAGCGCCACGGAGGGATCTACCGGACGCGACAACTTACACCGACCACCACCCGGGGTCGGGCACGGGGCGACTCTTCCCACGCCCCGACGCTTCTCCCACTGCGCGCCCGACCCCAGCCTCCCTGCCCCCGGGACGAGCCAACCCTCGCCCGGGGGCCTTTTCTTTGTGTGCCCCGCCGCTCCGCGACGGGTGAACCGCCCGAACCGACCCAGTCCATAGCATCTCCCCATGACCGACTCGCTCACATGGGCCGCCCTGCTGGCGCACTGGACCGACTTCGCCCGCTCGGCCGTCGCGCTGCCGACCGGCGGCGAGGGCGGGCGCTGGCGCCGCGCGGTCGCACCGGTGATCGCGCTCCAGGCCGTCACCCACGCGCTCGGCGAGATCGACCAGCTCGACGATGACGAGCGCGCCGTCGGGCTCGACAAGGGCGAGTTGCTCATCGACGAGCACGCCGGCGAGCTGGAACGCATCTGGGCCGACGCCGAGCTGCCCGAGCTCGTCGCCGAGCTGATCGACGACGCGCGCGAGGCGCTGGTAGCCGCCATCGGTGGGGGGGTCGAGTGGCGCGTCGAGACGGAATCGGCGGCGTTCGGACACCCGGGCGAACTGGTCGCCGCGCTGCTCACGCTCGGCTTCGACGGCGACCTGTACCTCCCCTCGCCGGGCGTGCCGCTGTTTGCGACCAGCGTTGCGGCCTATATCGCCGGGCCGGATGGCGCCGAGCCCCCGATGGAGGCGGTCGCGCTCGTCGCGGACTTCCTGGCCGATGCCGTGAGCGAGCCGCAGGTCGCGACCGCCCCGCGGCAGGTCTACCGGCAGTTCGACTTCGGCGCGGGCGGCCCGGTGCGCGACCTCGTCGTGCCGCTCGCGGGCGACCCTCCCCCGGGGCAGCCGCTGCTCGTCCCGGCGATCCTCGCCGGCGAGGCACAGCCCGTGCCCCTCCCCCCGCGAGCCCCCGTCCGGATCGGGGCTCTGCCCGTCGAATTCGGCTGAGGGCGATTCGCTGTGGGCTCCGACCGCATCCCGTAGCATGGCGCCATGCCGATCTGGCTCGCGATCTTCGCGTACACCTCCGGCGCCCTGCTCGCGGGAGCGGTCGTCCTCCACCTGATCCCGAGGCTCGGGCCGCCCGGACGCCGCTTCGCCGACGCCCTCGCCCGCGCCCCCCTGCTCGACCTGATGATCACCTACTTCACGGCCGCGCCGATGATTGTCGGCGCGATCGTGGGCGCCCGCACCGGGGGCGCCGGCGGCACATGGTGGGGGGCGCTGTACGGTTTCCTCTCCGCGGTGGGTGCGCAGATCGTCGCGGTCAACATCTGGACCATCGCCCATGAGCTGGCCAACCCGCGCGCCCGCCGCGGCCCGCGCATCGTGACGACGATCAACCGCGCCGTTGGGCCGGCCCGCAACTTCACGGCCGTGTGGGTCACGGCGCTGGCGGTGCCCCTGTTCTGGATCATCCGGGTGGCCGAGTACGTGGTGTACCCGCCGCTGACGGTGCTGGTGCGCTTCCCGCGGTACAAGGCTGGCGACTGGGTCAACTGCTCGCGGCACAAGTTCGAGGGGCTGGTCGGGCACGACCTGATCTGGTGCCTGTACTGCGACTGGATGACGGGTATCTGGTCGCTCGGCTCGGAGATGCTCCGCAACGTCGAGAGTTTCTGGTGCCCGATCCGCTTCCACTCGGAGAAGAAGTGCGAGAACTGCCGCACCGACTTCCCCGACATCGACGCCGGCTGGGTCCCCGCCGACGCCTCGATGGGCGACGTGACAAGCCTGCTCGCCGAGAAGTACCCACCGAGCGGGACCAACACCTGGTACGGGCACCCGGCCCGCCTCACGGTCGAGGGCGAAACGCCGCCCGAGCCCGACGCCGAGCCGGGGCGCGGACCCGCCGACTAGCGGCGTCCGGGGCTCAATCCAGACATCGACGGGCGGGTTTCGGCGCTAGGCTTTGGCTCTCAGGAAGGAGCAACCTATGCGTCGCGCGAAGATCAGCATCATCGGGGCCGGTAACGTCGGGGCCACCTGCGCCCACTGGGCCGCCGCCAAGGAACTGGGCGACATCGTCGTGCTCGATATCCCCGACAAGGAGGGCGTGGCGAAGGGCAAGATGCTCGATCTGGCCTGCTGCGGGCCCCTCGAACGCTTCGACGCGCAGATCCACGGCACGTCCGACTACCGGGACATCGCCAACTCCGACGTCGTGGTCATCACCGCCGGGCTGCCGCGCAAGCCCGGCATGAGCCGCGACGACCTCATCGAGACCAACGTCAAGATCGTCAAGAGCGTCAGCGAGAACGTCCGCGAGTACGCCCCCGACTCGACCGTCATCGTCGTCTCCAACCCCCTCGACGCGATGGTCTACACCGCGTGGAAGACGACCGGCTTCCCGACCAACCGCATCATGGGGCAGGCCGGCTCGCTCGACGTCGCACGCTTCCGTACCTTCATCGCGTGGGAGATCGGTTGCTCGATCGAGGACGTCTCAGCTCTGCTGCTCGGCGGGCACGGCGACGATATGGTCCCGCTGCCGCGCTGCACCTCGGTCCACGGCATCCCCGTCACCGACCTGCTTTCCGAGGACAAGATCACAGCCTGTGTCGAGCGTGCCAAGAAGGGCGGCGGCGAGGTCGTCAAGCTCATGGGCACCAGCGCCTGGTATGCACCCGCCTCCGGAACCGTCCAGATGATCGAGGCCATCGTCAAGGACAAGAAACGCATCATCCCCAGCGCCGCCTACCTCGACGGCGAGTTCGGCACCAAGGGGCTGTTCGTCGGCGTGCCCGCCCTGCTCGGCGCCGCAGGCGTCGAGAAGATCGTCGAGTTCAAGCTCACCGACGACGAGCAGGCGCTGTTCAAGGAGTCGGCCAGCCACGTCAAGGATCTCGTCGACACCGTCGTCAAGATGTTCCCGGAACTCGCGTAGGGCTCCCACGCCGCCCGCGCACCGCGGCTACGCCTCGTCGTCGGAGATCGGTCTTGGTACGCGCCGGCGGACGCGCCGCGGGCGCGGGTCGATCCCCGTGGTGTCCTCACCAAGCGTCTCGAGCAGCCGGAACAGGAAACGCTTGCGCTCCAGCCAGCGACGCCACTGGATGTAGACCCAGACGAACGTCGGCGGGCACAGCACCGACGCGGCGATGATCAGCGCCCGGGTCTGCCACGACGCCGCCAGCAGCGCGACCGCCAGCGCGACCAACGCCGCGATCCCCGCGAAGATCATCTGCGCGAACGACGTCTCCACCGCCTGGCGGAGCGAGGTGATCCGCCGGCTGACGTCGTACTTGCCCCACTCCGGGTCGAGCCGGTCGAGCCCGGCGATCTCATGCTCGCCGATGGGCACGAACGGGCTCTGCGGCCGCTCGGACCGTTGCGGCGTGAGCACAGCCTCCGCCTCGTCTTCCTCCTCCAACGCGTCCACATCGACGACGGTGTCGGCGAGCCCGGGGTCCTCGGCGTCGGGTTGAAGGCGTACCTCGTCGTCCATGGCGCCTCTCACGAGGAGTTTACCGGAGATCCCTCCCCGGGAGGCACCCGCCCCGACGCCTATACTGCCGTCTTCCGCCCGCCGCGGGCGGGACGAACCGACGCCACGTGATCCAAGCAACGAGGAAGACCATGTACCGGAACACGATGACCGGCTTTGCGGCGGCCTGTGTGCTCGCCGCCGGATGCGCCACCGTGACCGCCCCCGCCCGGGCCACCGCTGCCGGCACCACCGCGGCCGCGGACCTCGGGCAGATCGGCGAGATGCTCGTGGGATCGTGGAAGACGACCGAGCCCGTCGGCGTGCCCGGCATCGAGAGCGTCGTGACCATGCACGTCGCCCCGATCTTCGTCAGCGGCATCGACAACACCTACTACGTCGAGCTCGCACGCGAGGACGACACGGCGCACCCGTACCGCCAGGCCGTCTTCAGCCTCTACGAATTCGAGGGCTCGCCCCGGCTCCGCACCTACGAGTTCCGCAACAACCCCGGGCTCCAGCCGACGCTCGTCGGGCTCTGGGCGGTCCCCGAGATCTTCCCCTCCCTCAACGCCGAGAGCTTTGTCGCCACGCTCGACGTCGATCTGGCGCCGGACGGCGACGGATGGGCCGGCTCCACGCCCTATCCCTACCCCACCGGGGTCGGCGGGGCTGTCCAGATGACCAGTTCCGTCTCGGTCACGCCCGACTCGATCACGCTCGAGGACCGCGGGTACGCGGCCGACGGCTCGCTCGCCTGGGGGCCCGACGAGGGCGCCGCCTACCACTTCGTTCGCTACGAGCCCGGCATCGACGTCAAGCTCTACGACCAGGGGCTCGTGACTATCGACCTGATCCACCCCGAGGGCGAGCCCGCGGTCGACGGCGACCGCGTCACCGTCCACTACACCGGTTGGGTCCGCGACCAGGACGCCGAGATCGCCAACGGGTGGAAGTTCGACTCGAGCTACGACCGCCCGAACGGGCCACAGCCGTTCACCTTCGCGCTCCCCGGGCGTCTCATCGAGGGATGGAACCTCGGCATGCAGAACGTGACGATCGGGACCGTTCGCCGCCTGTACATCCCCTCGTCGCTGGGGTACGGCGCGCAGACGGCTGCCGGCGGACGCATCCCCGCCAACTCCGACCTCTTCTTTGAGGTCGAGGTCCTCGACGTCATCAAGCCCGACGTGCCCGCCGACGGCGGCGCCGACGACCAGTCCGGTGACGAGCCCGCCGACGAGCCCGCCGACAACGGCGACGGCTGACACACGCGGGACCCATCGGCTGCACCTCGGGGCCCCCGTGCGGGGCCTTTTCACTGCGCCGCTCGCCAAACGCGACCCCTCTACAGTCACCGTCGATGGCGAAGGACCTTTACGAGGTGCTCGGGGTCAAGCGCGGCGCGACCGCCGAGGAGATTCAGCGCGCCTACCGGCGCCTCGTCCGCAAGTACCACCCCGATGTCAGCAAGGAAAAGAACGCCCAGGCACGTTTCACCGAGATCCAGGAGGCATACGACGTTCTCTCCGACGAGAAGAAGCGGGAGGTCTACGACCGCGTCGGGCGCGCCGGGACCGCCTCCCCGCACTACACGTGGACCAACGTCGCCGGGCGATCCGGCGTCGAGCCAGACGAGTTCGCCTCGGTCTTCGACGCCTTCTTCGGCGGCTCCTCGCCGTTCGAGCGTGCCCCGCGCCGCCCCAGGCGCCGCGTCCACCGGCAGGAACTGCACGTTTCGTTCATGACCGCCGCCCGCGGCGGGA
>Ga0210086_1001244_pt1 | contig 13363 bp, 13 predicted proteins | sample China_Galinas_PW_3_FD_184867 | JGI IMG/M metagenome (GOLD analysis project Ga0210086, IMG submission 184867) | Wetland microbial communities from San Francisco Bay, California, USA, that impact long-term carbon sequestration - China_Galinas_PWB_D2... | ecosystem: Environmental > Aquatic > Marine... | reverse complement strand
GCTTAAGTGATAATAAAAACCGTACGGTTGCATCTTTGCGTCATATTTTTAGTAAGTATGGTGGCAACTTAGGAGAAAGCGGTTCAGTCAATTGGATGTTTGAACAACTTGGCGTTATCCAGGCAACCACCCCAAACATGACGGAAGATAAACTGCTTGAGGCATTACTTGAATTTGATGTTGCTGATATTCGCACAGACAATGAGTGGTTCACCATTATGTGTGATCCTAAGTCATTGGATGAAGTGAAAAAAGCAGTGCAACATCTGGGCATGCAGGTAGAAAATGCCGGGCTTGAATGGGTGGCAAAAAACACCATATCACTTGATTCGGCACAAGAAGAAAAAGCTCTCAATCTCCTGTCTGCAATACAAGACGATGAAGATGTAAAAAACGTATATACCAACTTATCTTGAGACACACCATGATACAAAGTATGACCGGCTTTGCGAATAAAACATTTGTACTCACTACGCCCGCCGGAGAAAAAGCAAGCATAGCAATTAACGTAAAATCATTAAATTATCGGTTTTTTGAAACTACCTTTAAGCTGCCCTATACACTATCACACCTAGAAACAAAACTCATCAAATTGTGTAAAAAAAACTTATTGCGTGGGCATATCTATGTCACCATTTATGTGAGTAATCCTAACTTATTCCGCGGTGCTATTGAACCGGCACTTAATACCGTAAAAAGTTATATTGATGCCATTAAAACCATTAAAGATACCTTCCATATCACACAGGAAATACAATTAGATCACATTTTACAATTGCCCAACATATTTGCAGTAGAAGAGCTTGGCGCTAATGAAGAAATAGAGAAAAAAATAGTAACGGTCGTAAAAGAACTGATCGCACAGGTATTGCAAGAACGCCAGCAAGAAGGTGCCGTATTATTGGCTGATCTCAAAGAACGTATTGCCGTTATGCAAACAGAAATTGATGTTATTGAGATAGCATCAAAAAAACTGATTGATGCGCAAAAAGAGAAGGTACAAAAAGCAGCGCAAGAGATTATCGATGATGCAAGCACACTGGCTTTAGCTCGCCAAGATGCGCTCTATTCTATTTTAGATAAGCTTGATATTCACGAAGAAATTATTAGATTTAAAAGTCATCTTAAAAATCTTCTGCAACAACTTGATGATGCCACGGTAGAAAAAGGAAAGCGATTAGATTTTACGCTACAAGAACTCGGTCGTGAAATTAATACGATTACAGCCAAATGTTCTGATGCAGAAATCAGTACACGCGCCATTAATGTAAAAGTAGAAATAGAAAAAGCACGAGAACAGGCACAAAATATTGTGTAAAATAAAAATTTCTACTCAACATTTTGAACAAGATGCCGTACAATACTATATATTGTTACGGCTTTTTTCTTGGCAAGGTTTTTAACTCTATGAGCAAGCATTTTACTCACCTGCACTTACATACTGACTATTCACTTTTGGATGGCGCCATCTCTCTGAACAAGCTCATTGATTTTGGCAAAGAGCATAACTTTAAATCACTTGCCATTACTGACCATGGTAATATTTTTGGTGCAGTAAAATTTTTTCAACAATGTAAAAAAGCTGGTATCAAACCAATATTGGGTATAGAAGCATATATTACCGAAGATGCCCGGATTAAAAATACGGATAATAAATACTATCATCAAATCTTGCTGGTCCAGAATAAGCAAGGCTATCGCAATTTATGTAAATTAATTTCTTATTCTTTCCAAGAAGGTTTTTATTTTAAACCGCGCATAGATTACCGCATGCTCGAAGAACATAATGAGGGCTTAATTGTCACGTCTGCATGCTTGGGTGGTCATGTATCAAAATTATTACAAGCAGGCGATACCGCACAACTGAACCAACGGCTTGATTGGTTTTTGAATGTATTTGGCCCCGAACGATATTATTTAGAAGTACAGCCAGAGGATCAAGAAGAACAAAAAGTTCTGAATGATCATCTGTATAGACTCAGCGCAGAAAAAAATATTAAGTTAGTTGCTGCAGGCGATTGCCATTATGTAGATGCAGAAGACAGAGAAGCACATGAGATTATGCTTGCCATTCAAACGCACGATAAAATTGAAAATCCAAACCGCTATACCTTTGGTAATTGCCGCGTACATATGCGGACTACCGAACAAATGCTCGAACTCTTTAAAGCGCACGAAGATGCTATTTGGAATACAGGTGAAATTGCTGATCGCTGCGAGTTTGATTTTGAAACTGACAAATTATTTTTTCCGCAATTCGAAATTCCTCAAGAACATACCCAAGATACATTCTTTAAACACTTGTGCCAAAAAGGTCTAGACACCTTACGCGATAATGGATTAATTTCTGTAGAACAGTTTCCAGAATATCAAGACCGACTGAACTTAGAGATGGATTTAATCATTAATATGGGATTTGTCGGTTACTTTTTAGTGGTGAGTGATTTTATTCAGTGGGCACACCGCAGTGGCATACCTGTTGGTCCCGGACGAGGATCAGCTGCTGGTTCGTTAGTTGCATGGTCGCTCGAAATTACCAACATAGATCCACTCAAATATAATTTGCTTTTTGAGCGCTTTTTAAATCCTGAACGTGTGACCATGCCCGATATAGATATCGATTTTTGCATAGAAGGTCGCGATAAAGTAATCAACTACGTACGCGATAAATACGGGCATAATAAAGTGTGCCATATCATCACTTTTGGTACCATGATGGCCAAGGGCGTGATCAAAGACGTTGCACGTGCCCTTGGATTTTCTTTCGAAGATTCCAATGCCATCACTACATTAATACCGGAACAACTCAAAATCACACTTGATGAAGCTATAGAACAAGAACCACGACTTAAAGATTTAATTGCAAACAACCCCAAAGTACATAAATTAGTTTCGGTTGCACGTAAATTAGAAGGCCTAACACGCCATGCATCAAAACACGCTGCCGGCATTGTAATATCTCCCGAGCCAATTGACGAAGTGCTCCCGGTATATGTGCCACCAAAAAGTAATGAATTAGTTGCACAATATGCCATGACCGAACTTGAAAGTATTGGCTTTTTAAAGATAGATTTTTTAGGACTCAAAAACTTAACACTTATAGATCATGCGATACGGCTTATTCAAAAGAATCATGGCATTATGCTTGATATGAACAAAATACCGCTTAATGATGCCAAAACATTTGAGCTTATTTGTGCTGGCAACACCTCTGGCGTATTCCAACTTGAGTCTGAAGGCTTAAAAGAAGTATTGCGCAAACTGCAGCCGGATAAATTTGAAGATATCATTGCAGTCAACGCGCTCTATCGCCCGGGGCCACTTGGTTCCGGCATGGTGGACGATTTTATTGAACGTAGACATGGTCGCCAAGCTATTACCTATTTATTTGATGAACTTGCACCAATTTTGCAAGAGACCTATGGCGTAATTGTATATCAAGAACAGGTCATGAAAATTGCTTCTACCATTGGCGGGTATTCACTTGGTGAATCTGATATTTTGCGCCGCGCCATGGGTAAGAAAAAAGCAGAGGTAATGGCAGCACAACGTGAACTCTTTTTACAAAAATCACTCAAACGTGGATTTGACGGCCAAAAGGCTGCGGAGCTTTTTGATCTTATGGCCTATTTTGCCGGATATGGTTTTAACAAATCGCACTCTGCTGCTTATGCGCTTATTGCATACCAAACAGCATACCTCAAAGCAAACTATCTTGCAGAATTTATGGCATGTTTAATTTCACTCGAGGCTACACATGCAGAAAAAATGGGCTTCTATCTACAGGAAGCAAAAGATATGGGAATGGAGATCCTTCCACCCAACATCAATACCTCAGAAGTTAATTTTTCTGTAATGAACACTAATCAGATTTTATTTGGCCTACAAGGTATAAAAAACGTTGGTCTTGCCGCGCTCGAAAACATTATTGCAGAGCGTACCAAAAAAGGACTATTCAAGGATCTGCTCGATTTTTGCAAACGCATTGATTTACGCACGGCAAACAAACGCGTGATAGAAAACTTAATTTGTGCAGGAGCTTTTGATACGTTACCCGGTAATCGCGCACAGCAGTTTGATGAAATACAATCAATCATAGATCAAGCTATCGCATACAAACGTGATACGGCTACCGGACAAATGGGATTGTTTGGCGCGCGTGTACATACAAGCGATGAACCGGCACTCCATGCTTTTGAAGCACGCAAAGAATGGAGTGACAAAGAAAAATTAGAAAAAGAATTTAATGTTATGGGATTTTATGTAACTGCACATCCACTTGAAGCATATCACAAGCAACTCAAATGGTTTACCACTACTCCCTTCGATACGGCGCTAAAAAAATTGCAAGAAAGTACTGATGGTAAAGAGCTCATGATCATCAGTTGTGGTTTGCTGAAAAATCGTAAAGATATACTCACTAAAAAGGGTGATCGTATGAGTTTTGTACAACTGGAGGATATGAGCAGTTCGGCTGAACTTATTTTGTTTCCAAAAATATTTGCTAAGGTTGAACCCTGGCTTGGTGAATATCATGTGTTTGTGGTAAAAGGCACCATTGATCCCACATCAACCACCAAATGCAAAATTAAAGTTAATGAGCTTGTACCGGTTGAGCTAATTTTGCAAGAATGGCAACGTATCGAAAAAGTAAGCTACGTACTCCCATCAACTATACAAGAAAATACACTGCAACATATTAAAGATACACTTACGCATGGTTCTGTTCCGCTTGAACTGATTTTTCATGAACATGGAAAAAAATTACAGCTTATCACCAAAGAAAAAATTAAAGTTACACTGGAAGAGTTACGCGCCCTCGAAAAAGAATATCAAATACAAGTACATTGTCATTTATGATATTTTAGTGCAATTTTTTAATACCGCCTTTTAATCGTTTAGCAATCACATTATTACCAAGCATTATTGCGCAATCAAGATCAGCTTGCTCTATGCATGCGCCATGTTTAATTAACAAATTTACCAAATCAATACGCCTAGACCAGCATGCAATATAATGTAACGGTGTGATACCATTAGTAGAGACGTTTGGGTTCGCATCATATTGAAGTAACAATCGTACAATAGCATAGTTCGGATATTTACACATTAATGCGTCCAGCAAAATAGGGTTATTGCGCGGCACGGTTATTGCATTGCTATCTGCCCCTGCTGCAAACAACTCTTTTACTTTTTTTTTCTGCTGGAAAACTACCGCATCCTTTAAATTCTGAACTTGCTTAAAATAATTTTCTTTAGCCTCAGCACTAAAGCTCAATCGACTAGCTATTTTATCAAAATCAATACATGATTTTTGGAATGTATGCGATAAGTATCGTATCAACCAAAAGCTTGTATCGTATGCCGTTATAAATTGGTTAAAATCTCTATTAATAACGGAAATTCGAGCAATATTTTTGATAGTTTTTTCAAATGAATCTGTATCTACAAGCTGCATAATAATCTGCACTTTAATTTCTGGCGGCAATGCGGGTGCTTCTGATTGCTCAGTAGCGGTACATTCCATGGTATTTGCAATGCAGCACCTCAGAAGAATATAGAGCCCTATATATCCTATATTCTTCATCATGACCCCCTATTTTTTTGCCATAGCTTTTTTGAACAGCTGTATCAAGGGAACATTTTTTGATAAATAAGCGGCATGCAGATCTTCTTGCGTCGGTTGCACACCATACTCAAGTAACAATTGTACTGCCTGAACATCTTGTTTTTGCATAGCCGCATGCAATGGTGTTAATTTAGGCTGCTCCCCAGTCGTTTGTATATAGTTGGCATCTGCACCTGTGCGCAATAATGATTGCATTGTTGTGTACTGCTTATCTTGAATCGCAGATATTAATTCATTACCCTGTTTAAAGTAGTTTTCAACGGCATCCTTATTCAATTTCAACCTGCCTTCAACTGCATATTGAAACCCAATTTGACTCACTTGGAAGGTATGCATAAGGTACCGAATAATAGCACGCGAAATTTGGTAATCTTGTATGAGCGTGTTGAACTCTACATTAACAACCGCTAATGCTGCAAGACTTTTGATTGCCTCATCAAATGAATCTGCTTGTGTAACCTCTACAATTACTAATGCTTTAATCTCTTGAGGTAGTTTTACCAATGGCCCTTGTTCCGCTGTGGGCTCCATGGCATAAGCAGCTTGACCGGCAATCAACCCCACACATAGTATAAATTTGGTAAATTTCATAATATAATCCATTCTTTTTATATTAAATATTAACTACTTACTTAAAAAATAAACTATTTATAACATATAAGTAAATAGTAAATTTAAAATACAGCTAATCGAGCAACCATTTCAACATGTATCAATTAAGCAAAAAAAGACCTTATTTCAGATATATTATTGATTTTTAATCATTATCATATAGAATGATTTAATCATTCGAACAGAACCGGTTAGGGGAAGATGGGGGAACTAAGGATCTTGCACCTTAAAAAATTAGTCGAACTTGGTTCGCTCAATGTGTGCTTGTATGAAGGATAGGCGCAACTAACGTTGCGCCTATCCTTTTCTGATTATTTTTTGAGATATGTACATGCATGGGTATAATAGACTGCATTCAATGTTTCTAATAATGATAATGCTTGTTGTAATACAAGATCATCCGAATGCTTTATTAATATATCTAATACCGCCTCTATGTGTGCATATACTTGCACGGCAATACCAAGTTGGTGGTATATCTCTATTACACGCATATAATGCTCATAATTTGTTGGTTCTAAGGAAATAATATGCTCATACACCGCGGCAGCTTCTAACCAGCGGTCTGTTTGCATGTAACGCTCTATTGCACGGTGATATTTAATAATCGCTTGCTGTGCGTCTGCAAATGCACCTAGCAAATCACCCTCAAGTTGTTCGACCAATGCTTGATCGGCTATAGAATGGGATAATAATCGATACATACCCAGCGCACGTTCTTTTTCGCCACGTGATACACACTCGGCAAGTTTAAACCATGCAATATTGTAATTATTTGATTGGACCTGCTTCATCAATACCTCACCATTGCTCAGATTTACGCCTTTTTTATCTTTGATAATATAACGTGAACAGCCTACTGCAATTTAGCAGACAAGTGCAAGTGCTAACTACATATAGATGAAGAACAAATTTTTAATCTTTGGATATACAGCAATCTCTATCATTTGGAATAACCGCCAGCTATAACCTTGGTACATAGGTTGGTGCCGGGAGTCGGAATCGAACCAACGACGCAAGGTTCTTCAGACCTACGCTCTACCACTGAGCTACCCCGGCATTAACTTGATAAAAATTTCAGATTTTTTGAACGTCTTCAATAAGAAGTAAGAAGACGTTAATAAGTGTACGGAATAACGGCCATTTGTCAATAACAAAAGAGTAAAAAAATCACTGCATCATTATTTTCCTCTGGGATTATACATTGCCAATAGCCTATCCCTTTGATAGTATGAAGTGACAAAAAGCCATATAACAGCATATTTTGGGGATTACATGATGCGCTTAGACGAGCAGATAAAGCAAATCAAACAAGCGTTTTTACAAGAAATTAATGCCTGCACAACTGAGCAAGAACTCGAGCATATTCGCATCAATTACTTGGGGCGCAGTGGTAAGCTAACCGAACTGATGACCACACTCAAAACATTACACCTTGATGAAAAAAAGCAATTTGGCCCACTACTCAATGAACTTAAACAGTTTACGCAACAAACATGGGATGCTAAACAACACGCATTAAAAGCAGCATATCTAGCTGCTGTAAACAAAAAATTACAATACTTTGATGTTACTGCATACAAATACCAACCCTTGCAAGGTAGCACGCATATTTACACGCAAATCATTGACCACCTCAATGATATATTTATCTCGATGGGGTATGAAGTAGTAGATGGCCCTGAAGTAGAAACTGATTATTATAATTTTGAAACGCTTAATATCCCCGCAGATCATCCCGCTCGCGATGCTCACGATACCTTCTGGCTCAACATACCCGGGATGTTGTTACGCACGCATACCTCATCCGTGCAAGCACATTCTATGGAAGAAAAAGGCGCACCGCTTGCTGTTTTTGCACCCGGCCGGGTTTATCGTAACGAGGCAACTGATGCGTCACACGATTTTATGTTCACCCAAGGCGAAGGGCTTTTTGTTGGTAAAAATATTTCTATGTCCAACTTGCTTGCAACAGCCACGACACTTTTAAAAAAAATATTTGAAAAAGATGATCTCAAAATTCGCGTACGTCCCAGCTACTTTCCATTTGTAGAGCCTGGCGTAGAAATTGATGCATCCTGCCCATTTTGCACAAGTGGTTGTTCGGTATGCAAAAAAACTACCTGGATAGAATTACTCGGCGCCGGTCTTGTGCACCCCAACGTATTGCGCACAAGCAAAATTGATCCGGCACAGTATAGCGGCTTTGCATTTGGTTTTGGCATCGAGCGCATTGCTATGGTTAAATATGGCATTAATGATATTCGCCTGTTTCATAGCAGCTCTATTTCATTTCTTGATCAGTTTTAATCAAGATGTGTTATGTCAACAATAATTGATATTCAAAAGGATTTTTAATGAACGTAACAAAAGCAATTATCCCGGCAGCAGGACTTGGCACGCGATTCTTACCGGCCACAAAATCAATCCCCAAAGAAATGGTGCCTATCCTTGATAAACCCGCTATTCAATATATTGTTGAAGAAGGTTTATCATCTGATATCGAAAATTTTTTGGTCATTACAAGCAAAAATAAAGTAGCAATTGCCGATCATTTTGACACATCATGTGAATTAAACACTATCCTTAAGGAACGCGGTAAAGAAGCCATACTTGCCAGCATTAATGATATTGTCCGCAAAGCACATTTTACCTACATCAGACAACATGAACCATTAGGACTTGGTCATGCAATTTTAATGGCACGTCATACCATTGCAAAAGAACATTTTGGTATTTTTCTACCCGATGACATTATCCACAGTAAACAACCATGCATGGGACAACTGATTAAAGCTGCACGCCAAGAAAAAGCAAGCATCATTGCGGTGCAAGAAGTACCTGCAGACCGTATCTCTGCATATGGCGTTATTGCAATCAAAAAACAACTCACGCAAAATATGTTCCAGGTCGGATATGTGGTAGAAAAACCATCAATACAAGATGCACCATCCAACTTAGGCATTGTTGGCCGCTACGTGCTCTCGCACAAAATATTTGATGCGCTTGAAGCAATTAAACCATATACAGATGGTGAATTACAACTGACGGATGCAATTGCCAAAATGATTAGTGATGGTGAAAAGGTAATTGCCTATAAAATTCAAGGCCAACGGTATGATATTGGCAATCCGATGGGCTTGCTGACTGCTAACATAGGTATTGGATTGCAACATCCAAAATATGGCAAAAAAATACGAGAACTATTTGATACCAATTTTCTTGATGCACTCGCCGGTAAATTTGAATAAAAAACCCTCCGCTATGGGAGGGTTAATTTGTATTATTGTACAATTTTTATTGCGCAGCTGCTAGCAATGGCACATAGAAGCTATCAAGTGTAATTAAAACTTTTCTTTTCATACGATATGGTGCATTTTCTACCCAATTAGTTTTGCTAATATGCACATTTACGCCGGGTATATTTTTGCGTACTAACAACTTTGTATGTGTTTTCACCGGGATGTAAGGTAATTTCATCTGCGGTAGTTAAAATTTGATCTGCTATGTTATCTATATTAGTTTGAAAACCAAAAATTTCTAATTATAGGTGTTGATGCTGCTACAGACAATGCAATCATATTCTCTGTAGGATAATTCATCATAATAGATGCTAATACACCAGTACCAAAGTAATCTGTTATACTCAATAGAGATGTAAAAGTCATCCAAATACATTAAATTTTTATGTATTATCTTCTGAGGCAAACATTGATGCAACAAAATGATTACGAATTAATTGAGCTATGTAAAAATGTTTAGCTTCATCTGCCACCTCATCTGATAATTTGTCCGAATCATCTTTTACAGTTACATCTGCACCGTTTTTTAATAATAATTGCACAATATCTTTATGCCCTTTTTTAGCTGCTATATGTAATGATGTAGATCCTTCATCATCTTGTTCATTTATATCTATATCTTTATCTGTATTTTCTAATAAAAATTTCACAAAATCTACACGCCCTGCTTCAGCTGCCATGTGCAGAGGATAGGTCAACAAATTTGCTAACCTGATATCTATTGTCGCTCCTCTTTCCAATAACAACTGTACAGCATCCTCATGCCAATAAGCAGCTGCCATTATAACAGGAGTATTATATTCTTCAGTATCATCGTCATAATATGCTGCATTTATATCTGCATTTGCATCTAGTAATAATTTTATAATCTTTACGAGCCCTTTTCTAGCTGCAGCCAACAAAATAGTCCTACCATCTTCATCATCGCGGACATTTACATCTGCACCGTTTTTTAATAATAATTTCACAATATCTTTATTATTATCGTCTCCATATTCAATCGCCCACCACAATGCCGTACAATCAGCAAAATTTTTTGCATTTATATTTGCACCTTTTTCTAGTAACAATTGCACAATATCTATATAAGCTTTAGACGATCCGCAAGCCGCCATCGATAATGGAGTATATGCATGATCATCGCCTGCATTTACGTTTGCATCTCTTTCAACTAAAAATTGCACAACCTTCAACTGTCCTTTTGTAGCTGCTCTCAACAATGGCGTCCCAAGATCACTATCCTTACCTGTATCTATATCTGCACCTGCATTCAACAATACATGTAACCATATTATTTTTTCATTATTTATATGCACTAAATTTAAACAATCATCTAATTGATTTTGTGTATATCCCACTTCTTTGAGTATATAACCCATATTTTCAGGATTAAGCAACTCATTAAAAAATTTATTTGTTACCCGTATTTGAGTTAAGTTTTGGATAAATTCTTGCGGCGATGCATGATTACTATCTATTTGCCGTATAATTCCCCCTATCATTTCCGGTGGTAATTGCATCAATAGCGCTTGGGGTTCAGTTCGTGTCTTTTTTCGAATAACACTAGAATTATCCTCTTCATGCACACGCTTCATGGCTGATAAAGAGTTAATTCCAAGAATAACCGTAAGTAATAATAATTTAATACGCATAAAAATTTCTCCATTTATTTCCTAAATTTCTAGTATATTCAGATTAATCAGCTCCTACTATTATGTCAAATGGCTAAAAATAATCCCACCTACTTTAATCTATATTATAGATATAATGCCCATATATTATTGCAATTAGAAACTAATAGTTGATATAATGAACTTGGAGATAGAAGTAATCTGCTCATAACAGGAGAGAGGGATATGAAAAATTTTGTTATAGCTTGCATAGCGCTAATCAGTAGCGCATTGAGTAGCGCATGCCCCACATGCATTGGGCGCTTGGATACCGATTCACCGCCATTTTTTAGCGAAAACTATCATAAATCACACAAAACATACGGCACACAATCGCAAAGATCTCAACAAAAAGTTGAAGTATCAAAGGACGTCAAAAAAACAGAAGCTAAAAAGGAAAAATAATGATAAAACGTATACTCGCACTACTCGCCCTGAGCAGCGCATTAAGTACCAATCTATTTGCAGCAATTGGCTGCATGGATAACAGTTATCACTTGCAAAAAAAGTATGATACCAAGAGTCTCCACTACGTGCAATGTAACTGTAACTGCTACGCAAAAAAAGCCCTACCTACTGCACTCAAATGCATAGCATGCGGCCACTTTCATATGCCACGTGCCTGGTATATCGTCAACCAGGATGGCTCTACCATAGCCGTTGAAGAGATGCAGCGTATGCAGCACACCGAACAAGACCAAATTGCTCCTGATATACGCAAGGTTGTTGCCACCCTCATCAAGCGCTATCAAGACACCCACAAGCAATAAAGCCCTTTAGGTAAGGTAACCTGTAAACACATTCATAAATTGACAAACTGAAATTGCCCTATTGCAGGGTTGACCACTTATATGTTATACTGTAGATAGGTTAAGGATTATAGGTTAAATGGCTATATTCCCCTAAAACCTGGAGGTTATTCTTATGAAAAAAATATTTATTATTATCGCTACCTTGAGCATGGCCCTGCCATGTCTTGGTATGCATAATCGCAGAAATAGAAATGCTGCTTTAGCTCGTCAACAACAAGAGGATAAACGGACTAGAGAAGAAGCTCAAAATAGAGCTAACCTTGAACACGCTCTTGCCCTGAGTAGGCTAGAGCAAGAAAAACATGAAACATCTGAAGAAGAAGCACTGTCGATAGCACTACAAGCAAGTTTAGCAAGTTATCAAGCAGAACAATCATCATCTTCGAGTGATGATGATTTAGCATTTGAACTAGAAACTATCGCAACCTTAGAAGCAATTGAGCGCGCGCAAGCAGAAAAAGAATCAGCAGTCAGCAATGCACCAGATAATGTGCAACTAGATCCAGAAGTGCTTGCTGCACTTGCGGGCATTAAAGCTAATCTACAACATGAACAAGAAAAAGCTGATGCGGCATTAGCACGTACATTGCAAGCAGAACTTAATGGCGCAACATCATCACCACCAGCACCAGCTCAAGCAACAAAACCAGCAGCTCCTGCTAAAAAACAAGTTGTTCCACGTGGTAAAGGTAAAGGCCGCGCAGTAACTGCACCGGCAAAACATTCTGCTCATGCACGAATAGTACCTGCAAAAAATCTTGAACGTATTACTGCAATAAAACAACAAGGTGCTACCTGTGGCCACCATGCTATCTTTAATGCACGTGCTATACAAAACTTAATTGATCAAAATAAACCAATCATTGCAGCAAACATTCAACAAGAAACACGCCAATATCTGCCTCGTATCAAAGATCATAATGATCGCGAGATTAGTGAATTACTTACAGAACATGCGCAAGATTTGAACTTACATAATTTGAACTTATATTTTATTGAATGTGATGATCAAGCCGGGTTTATACCTGCCGGTATTGGATTTAATACACCGGAAGATCATAATACCTTTTTGCAAACGATATGGTTAGAAAATAAAATTGGTCATTTTATCTGTAACACCGGTGGGCACTGGGTAACGCTGACAGTTCTCAAATTAGCCGGTGATGTAGAACCGCGTGTTATTTTTATGGATTCCGCAAATCCAAAAGTAATATCTCAAAAAATACATAAAACAGCTCAAGCATTACTCAGCAAGAAACCAAGCTTATAAAAAAAGGCGCCATAACCTGGCGCCTTTTTCGTTTCTTCTTTTTACTTTTTGTATCGCATTAAAAATGG
>Ga0210086_1001243_pt1 | contig 13363 bp, 12 predicted proteins | sample China_Galinas_PW_3_FD_184867 | JGI IMG/M metagenome (GOLD analysis project Ga0210086, IMG submission 184867) | Wetland microbial communities from San Francisco Bay, California, USA, that impact long-term carbon sequestration - China_Galinas_PWB_D2... | ecosystem: Environmental > Aquatic > Marine... | reverse complement strand
GACGATCACATAGTCGAAGTGATCAGGCGCGAAGCTGTCCAAGTGCTGGGCGCGCGACAGCGTTTGGATCGATGCGCACATGACGTCGGCTCCGTCGTCCTTGGACTGGCCGGTGAACTTGCCGATCCGGGCGCTCGGACGGATGCGCCGGAACGTCTTGACCGCTTGATCGAGGATCTCGTCACGGTGGGCGACGAACAGCACGCGATCGAAGCGCTCGCTGTCGAACGCGCTGAGCCACGTCTTGCCGAGGCCGGTCGCGAGCACGACGAGGCCCGCGGACTTGCCGTTGGCGCGTGCGTCCGCGAGCGCTTCGAGGGCTTCTTGCTGAATGCGATGCGGCGTCACCGGGTCCGGAGGAGGCTCCGGGAGCATGCCGATGTCCTTGCCGGCGTCAGGCGACCATCGCTTGCGGTACGCTTCAATCCACTCGTGGGTGAGCGGCTTCGTCTTCGGCGCCTCGAACAGCTCGTCGAAGCGACGCGTAATCGTGCGAAACGCTGGGTCGCTCTCGGACACGAACGAGCGATAGTTCCACTCCACTCCTTCGCGGAGGGCAGTCTGGCTAAGGTTCGAGCTGCCGACGAGAATGATCCCGCCTTCGCGCAGGTGGAAGATCCACGCCTTCGGATGGAAGCTGCCGCCATCAGTCTCGTACACCCGTAGCTCGCGATCACCGTCGAGGTCGAGCAGCTGCTCGAGCGCATCGGGCTGCGTCACGTCGCGATAGTCGCCGGTGAGCAGCCGCAACCGCCCGGCACGCCCGGACGGGTTCAGCAGGTCCTCGAGGTAGGGACGTATGAGTGCGAGTCCCTTCTCGTAGATGAATGCAACGGCGACGTCGACCTGAACCGCCAGCGGGATGTGGTGCACGATGTGGCGGAGAAGGTGATCGTCACCGCCGCGGATCAAGTGCTCGGCATGGGGGAGCTCGTCCTCGAACGGTGGCTCCTCTTGGGATTGCCAATACTTGGCTTTCGACGGAATGACATGACGCACGCCGCCGCGCGGATCCGCGACGTCGCCCTCGATGCGAGGGATAATGTGGATATGCAGGTGCGGAATCGTCTGCCCGGCCGCCGTTCCGTCGTTCCATCCGATGTTGAAGCCGGCTGCCTCGTGATTCGCGAGGATCGCGTCGCGCGCAACGTCGATGGCTGCAAGCAGGTGTTGTCGCTCCTCCGTGCTTGCCTCGAACCAACTCGAGATGTGGCGACGCGGGACGAGCAGGGCATGGCCGGGATTGAGTGGATAGCCGTCCCAGAGACCGATCACCAGCGGCGTTTCATGGAACACTCGGCTGCTGTTGGGTGCGCAGAACGGGCAGGTTGGAGTGGAAGCCAAAGTTCCCTTGAGATGATCGCGAAGACGGGTGGTCGTGCGTACTCAAGGTGACAGTAGCTGTGCGAGGTGGATCTGGGAAGGGTGAGGCGATGTTGCGTGTCTGCTCGCGCTGGTACGTGAGTGCGACTGGTTCGAGTTCATGGTGACGGCGCAGAACTGAAGCCTGAGCGCCGATCGACAGCGGACCTGCTCCGCCTCGCCGAACCAGCTTGGTTCCGATTCGCAGAACTGGTTCCCGCCAGTCGGCGAAACCGGAGTTGCTTCTGTCCTGCAGGCCATGCAGCCATTCCGACTCGTGCCCTCATCCGGGATGGGTTCTTGCCACACGGGTGGCCATCCACGAATCGAGTGCTACGATGTCGGCGTCCTCACACGACACCGCCCGTTCCCGACTCGAGCCATCCTCTGTCCTGTTGGGGGGATCCAATGCGAGACCTGATGTCCGTGGTTCGCCAGATGCAGCGCGAAGCAGCCGGGGATGGCGGCCCGGTGGAACCTCCTCCGTCGCGAAGAACGTGGCCGCGGTCCTTGCGAAGCAAGGGCGGCAGGTTGGGAGTCCTGCTTTTCGCCGTCGGCTTGGGGCTCGGCTTCGGCGCCTTCCCGGTCGTCTTTCAGTGGTCCGGCAAGAACCCTCGAGCGTTGACCGTGGAACAGGCCGTTGCCGTTGCGCGGGACCCGCAGACCGCTCCGAATCGCGTCGGGACACTTGTCGCTTGGCTCACAGCGTTCTGTAGACGAGGGATCGTCGCGATTTCGCAGCTGAAGGCGGACGCTGATCTCGGAAGTCAGGCGTCGCTCGCCGTCTCGCGATTGCGCTCGGTCGTCGACGGGGCGGTTCCGGACCGGAGCTCGCGCCGTTATCCAACGTGGGTCGGCTTTCAGCGCGCCTTGGAGACCCTCGAGAGCAACTCCGCCAAAGGCGAGCCGGCGCTGGATTGTCTCGAAGTCGTCGTCTGCAATATCGAAGAAGCAGTCTCGGTGTTCCAGGCCACCAGTCGTTCACCCGGTCTACCGGGCCAGCAAGCTCGAGCGGCGATCGAGATTCTGAAGGACCTTCTGCGATAGCGTTGGCCGATGGACCCTGGGCACGATCGGTTCCGTTTCAGGCGCGTCTTCGGCTTGGCCGTCGTCGTGTGTTTGCCGCTAGCTGAGCTATCGGCGAGCGCTGCGCTTCCGAAGAGCGACCGGTTCACGGGCACACCCGGTGTGTCGAGTCCGCACGACGATTTGGACATTCACTTCCACAATCCCAATCTCGCAAACACGACGGTCAAGATCATCCTGTTCGACGAACGAAACAACGAGATCACGGTCAAGATCAAGTTGGACAAGAACGGGGACGGGAAGAGGACAGTTCCGACACCGAACTGGAACGTCGTGATCCTGACCCATCCAACGAGCGATGCCCACGGCGTAGTGATCAAGCCCTGAAGGGGACCAGTTAAACCTTGCGGTCAGTGGAGGCGGTCGCGCGAACCCGCTACTTGATCAGAACCCGGCCGTAGTTACTCGCCCGCAATCCGATCGTGGAGTTCCCGAGTTCTGCCTGGAAGAACTGCGAGTAGAAACGCTGGTTGCTCAGCGCCGCAGTCGCTGGCAGGGGCACCAAGACGCTGGCCTTTCCGTTGGAGTCCGTCGCCGTCGCGAGCGCAACATCGACTGTCTGGTAGAGCGAACAGCCAGGGAAGCCGAGCAATGGCAGAGGGAACGGTGGGCGATTGCTCGCACCCAGCACGAGGAGCGCCGGTGACAAGGCCAGTGCGCTCGACAACTCGATACGGACCGTTCCACTTGGAGCCGCGTTCCCCGCGAGCCCGAGAAACGGCGCGACTGCGCCGGTGCCTTTGCATCCGCGGCCGAACAAGTCCAACGCCGAGGTCCGGGAAGCCAACTCCAACTTCAGACCGCGCGGACTTGGAGTCCCGTTCTTCGGCGGGGCCGACTTCCAATCGATCGCGTAAAGCCTCGGAACGTTGTCGGCCCTGCGAAAGCTGCCAGTGTCTTCCTTCGAAGGCGCGAACGCGGGGTTCAGGAACACGCCGCCGGTCACCTCGATGTCGACGACCAGGTTCTGGCCGGGCGTGAGTGGAAACGGAGCCTGAAGCCCGATGCGGCTCCACATGCCGGCCTGATGATGCCAGTAGTAATCCTTCGATGTGAGCACCGTGCTCGGACTCGAGCCCAGGTTCTTGGCGAACTCCGGCGACAGGGTCGAAACAGACACCGAAGCCAGGCGAATCGTGATCGTGTCGAAGTGATGGACGCCCGTGTGACACGCGGCGAAACCGATCTCCTCGATGTAGGGCCGCGAGAGCGTCCGAAGCTGCTGCCAGGGCACCAGCGTCTGGTACTTCTGGTTCTTGGCGATCGGATACTCGTCATATGCGCCGAACGGAAGGCATGTGCACGTGCCAGTCGTCGCGCTTGCGTCAGGGAGGAATACCGAGTCCTGCGCAGTTGCAGCGCCGCTGGCGAACATCGCGAGGGCGAGGATGATCTCGAGACGCATTGGAACCCTCCTGATTCGGAGCGTCGGTGGGACCGAGAGGATACGCTCTTGCCGCGTTGTCCGCAAGTTGGACGACCCATGCTGCGCGGACACCTTCTGTGCCAGCGTTGAGGGGAGGCCCCGAAATGCGTGGGGCCTTCAAACCGGAGACGAACCGAGGACGGCAAGCTGCTGGCGACCGTATTCACGGAACGTGGAAGGGTACGGACCGGCGCGAAGACTCCGCAAGTCCCCGCCTGTCGCTGAGCGCGGTAGCGGTGCGTTCGTAGCGCCAGACTACCCCTTCCGCCATCGCTCGCGCAGCACCCGCAACGCCCGCGAGATCCTCTGGCGCACCGATTCGACCGTGGCCTGCTCGCGTTCGGCGATCTCGGCATAGTCACGCCCGGCGAGCCGGTGCTCGAGTGCAGCTCGCAGAGACGGTGGAAGCTCGAGGATCAGCGCGCGGAGGCGTTCGCGATCTTCTTCCCGCGTGAGGATCGTGCTCGGCGTCGGTGGCGTGCGTTCGAGCGTGTGCTCGGTCAGCGTGTGGTCGTCGCGGATGCGCTTGTCGCGGGTGTAGTGGCGGGCGAGGTCGACCTTCTGCTGGGCGACGATCGTGCTTACGAACGCGAAGAACTCTTCCCAGGTGGTTCCGCGGAAGCTGTTGCCGTTGCGCACGAGTTGGAGGAGCGTGAGCTGGGCGAGGTCTTCGGAGTCGATCTCGCGGCGCAGGGGGTCGGTGGTCGGGAGCTGGTATTGCGCGAGGTCCCAGATGCGGCGGCGCAGGGCGAGGAGCTGTTCGGGTTGCTCGTTCAGGGACTTGGAGTGAAGCAGGTCGAGGAGGTCCTGGAGGTCCGAAGGGCGCTTGCGGTTGTTCGCGGTCATTTGAGCCGGGTGACCGTCGGATCTTCGTCGGCGACGAGGGCGAAGCAGGGGCTGTCGAGTTGCCGGTTGCGGTCCATGTAGGAGTAGAGGAAGTTGGCCCAGGAGTAGGCCACCGGCTTTTGCTTGACCGTGATGCGTCCGCGGAGCTGGAAGAACCGGGTGCCGCGCTCGCTCAGCTTGGCCTGGGTGATTGTGAACAGTTGGTCCGTGACCGCGCGCCAAGGTTGGCCCTCGGTTCGGTATTCGACGATCACGGACGATGCGCGGCGGGCCTTGGAGGCCACGAAGAACACGAGTGATCGCATTCGCTTCTTGCCGAACTCGACCTCGAGCATCGCCGTGACTTCTTCGTCGGGGACGACCGACGTGATGTAGCAGTGGGTCGCGAGCTGGTCCTCGGGCTTTCCGGCCTCTTGGAAGTCGTTGACGAACTTCACCGCTCCGTCGTCGAGGAAAAGCCTGACGTTGGCAGGGCGTGGCGACATCACGTTGGCGAGCGTGATGCGAAAGCTGCCCGCGACCTCGCGCAGCCCGCGGTAGAGCAGGTGGGTCAGGTGCAGCTCCGCGGGCAGGAGCCGGACGACCTGTTGCTCTTCACGACCTTCGGGGCTTCGCGCGCGAAGCGTGTGCGGGCCGGGTGCGAGCGCGATCCATCGCACGTCGTGCCGGTACCGCTTGCCGTCGATCCAGAGCTCGTCCTCGCCCGTGCCCGCGATCGGGAGGAGGAAGCTCGCGTCGTTGCCGGAATACACTGTTCGGTCGGCATGGATCTGATCGAACTGCAGGTTGAGCAGCGTGAGTCGCGTGTGATAGCGGTTGATCATGAAGTCGCGTCGGATCGTGCGCATCTTGTTGCCCGAGTAGACGAGCTCGTGCCTGCCGGGGGCGATCGGGAACTCGTCGAGTGGCGTCTCGAGTGGTTCGCCGTTGTCGATGCGGAGCTCTCCGCCGTCGAACAGCGCGTCCACGGACAACACGTGTGTCGGAAGCGCGGTTGCCGCGTAGACGGTAACGCCCGTCGCGACGAGCAAGCTCGCGAACAACACCGGGACATGCGCGCGGCTGCGCAAGAACCGCGCGATCGGACCCGGCGCTCTCGCGTTGACGATGCCAGCGCCGAGGAAGGCGCGCAGGTCGTCGCCGAGTGCTTCGATGGATGAGTAGCGCTTATGTGGTCGATGGTCGAGGCACGCGTAGAGGATTCCGATGAGTGAGTCCGGAAGGTGAGAGATCGCGCGTCGGTCGAGGAGATACGGGCCCCGTGCCGCACGGATGACGTGCGAGAAGCGAGTGCGCAGGTCCTTGCCTACGACGAGGCGGTAGGGCACGAGGCCGAGCGAGAAGGTATCGGCTCTCGCGTCGATCCGACGGTTCGGGCCAGCGAGTTGTTCGGGGGCCATGTACGACAACGTGCCGAAGACCGCGCCGGAGCGCGTAAGCGTCACGCTACGGAACAGATCGCTACCGAGGCCGAAGTCGATCAGCACCGGGCTGAGGTCGGCGCGAAGCAGGATGTTGGCTGGCTTGACGTCTCGGTGGACGACGCCGTTTCGGTGGGCGTGCGCGAGCGCGTCCGCAACCGTTGACAGGATCCTCGCGACACGGCGATGCAGTTTGTCGCTCTTGTAGGTGTCGTGTTCAGTTTGCGTGATGCTTTCGAGCAGGCCCGATGCGATCGGGCCGAGAGGGCGCTTACCGTCGAGCTGGTCGAGAATCGCCTGCAGGCTCTCGCCGGCGACGTAGTCCATCACGAGATACCCGTTGCCGGCGTCGGATATGCCGTGGTCGCGATACACGACGATCGCCTCATGGTCGAGCTTCTGCAGGATCTGGCACTCGGCTTCGGCGCAGGCAAGCGTGGCGCCGATTCTGCAACTCTCGGGAACGGCCAGCCCGGGCGGGACTGTTACCGCGAGCCTGTCACTCGGCGCTGCTTCGAGCCCGACGCTTCTGGTCATCGGGTTCGACAACGGGCCACCGTATCCGTTGCCGCTCGGCTTTGGCAGTTGTCAGCTGTACCATTCGGTTTCGCTCGCGCTGGCGACTGCCAGCGACAAGAGCGGCAACCTCGCGATACCGTTGCCGCTGCCGATGTCCTCGGCGCTCAGCAACCAGCGGTTCTATACGCAGTTCTTTCAGATCGAGATGAACACCAGGCCGCTGGGGCTCCGCGGGAGTAACTACGGGCGCGCGCTGATTCGCTGAGGCACACTCGTAGACAGGGTCGGACCCCATTTGCGCAAGAGCCTGCAGATCGGTCGGTACTCGCCACCAGCTGCGGACTCCTCGTAGAGCGTGGCGGCCCGCGCAGGTTCGGAGGCGACCAGCGCCTGGAACTCGGATGCAATCGTCTCGAGCTGGCGTCTCGATCTGGCGTCTCGACCTGGGACACGAAGCGGAACGCGTCGCGGAACGAAACGAACCGGCCCAGCTCGAGTGCGACTTCGATCATCTGCTCCTGGGGATCTCGCCGGGTTCGAGCTCCTCGCTGCCGCGTTGCCATGAGCGAGGGGATTAGCGGACCGGGAGGGCCGCAGCCACTGGGATTCCCATCGGCTCGATGTTGTGCGCGCTCGCGATGAGAGAAGCGGCGAGCCGGGATCTCGGGTGGCTGCTCGGCGAGAACTCAGTCGATCAGTACACGCCCATAGTTGCTTGAGCGAAGCCCGAACTTGCGGTTGGCCAATTCGACCTGGAAGAACTGTGTATAGAAGCGTTGGTCGCGCAGTGCTGCGGAGTTTGGCAGCGGGACAGGTACAACCAGTGCACCGTTGGGATCCGTCGTGGCAGTCAGCACGAGATCCAGCGACTCGTAAAGGGAACAGCCCGCGAAGCCGAGTGCGACGGGGAACGGGGGCCGACTGTTGAAGCCCAGAACCAGAATCGCCGGATTCTGCCCGAGTGCTCCTGAGAGATGGACATTGACTGTTCCACCGGGACTTGCCTTTCCGTCCAACGTGAGTGTGGGAGAAGTCGTCCCGGCTCCTTTGCATCCGATTCCAAACGTCCCGAGCGCTGCAGCGCGGGCGGCGACCTCGAGCTTGAGTCCATACGGACTCGTGACTCCCTTTGCCGGAGGGCTGGTCGCCCAATCGATCGCGTAGAGCCTCGGGAGGTTCTCGGCCATTCGGAAGCTCCCGGTTTCGGTCGCCGGACCAAACCCGGGCGCCAGGAACACCGCGCCGCGAACCTCGATATCGATTACGAGGTTCTTGCCGGCGACGAGTTGGAATGGCACCTGCAGGCCGATATGGCTCCATTGGTCCTTCTGGTGGTGCCAATAGTAGTTCGTCGATGCGAGAACCGTCGTCGGGTTCGTTCCGAGGTTGCTTGCGAAGTCGGCGGATAGACTCGCGTTAGAGGTCTGGCCCATGCGAATCGAGATCGAGTCGAATCGGTGGACGCCGGAAGCACATGCGGCGAAGCCGATCTCCTCGACGACCGGACGGGCGAGACCGCGCAGCTGGTCCCATGTGACGAGGGTCTGGTACTTCTGGTTCTTCGCGAACGAGTGCTTGCTGTAGGAGCCGAACGGTAACGACGTGCACCGTCCCGCGTCGATCTTCTGGTCGGGAACGAAGATCGCGGTCTGCGCGGTGGCGAGGTTGCAGAGCACGATTGCGAGCGGGGACAACAACAACGTGAGACGCATGGTGGAACCTCGTGGTCTGCTCTGCGGCCTGTTCTACGAGGATAGAGAGTCGGTGCAGTGAGGACAAGCCGGACGGTCAGCGTGGGTTCGACAGATGTGGGAGAGCCGCTCCTGCGACGTCGACGCTGTTCGTTCCCGGATTCCGACGAGCCCGAAGTGTGGACTTCGTCGGAAACGACGCCTTACTGGAGGTGCTCAAATGCCAGGGCTGCGCTAGGATACGCCAGTTCCCTACCGAGTCCTCAGCAAAGCGATACCTGTGGGGGTCCCATGAGAGATCTGATGGCCGTTGCGCGTGAGCTGCAGCGGAAACAGGACGCGGAATCGGGGCGTCCAGTAGCGCGTCGCGACCGCAAGTCGAAGCGACTCAGGCTAGTTGGTGTGTTCCTTGTCTTCGTGTGCGGTCTTTCGATCGGAGCGCTGCCGTTTCTGATCGACCTTTCATGGGACTCGCCCAGAGGGATGAGCTTCGAGCAAGTCCTGGGCACCGTGCAAGATAGCCGAACGAGCCAAGACCGAGTCGGAACGTTGCTGACCTGGCTGTCTGCCTCCGCTGCGCGAGGAATCAAGGCGATCCGGGCTGCCAATACGTCGGAGTCCACGCTACGGACCCGACTGACGCATGCCGTCTCGCGGATTCGAACCGTGCTCGCAACAGGCGAGCCCGATCGGACCAATGCGCCGCGCTATCCCACGTGGCTAGGCTTCGAGGCGGCGATCGTCGAGTTGCGACGCACGCCACTCGTCGGGCAGCGAGCCTATGACGCGGTCGAGGCGACGGTCTACAACATCGAGGAAGCCGTGAGGCTGTTCAAGGTCTACGAAACGAAGCCGGGCACGCTCGGGGCGCAAGCGCGGGCCAGCCGGTTGAAGGTCCAGTTCACGCTAGACCGGTAGCTGGGTGCGATCCGAACTCACAGCATTGGTGGGCTTGGCTCTGGCGTGGATTGCCCCTGCAGCGGTCTACGGTGCAGGAGCTCTTGTCCAATCAGGTCCGGATCGATTCGATGGGACGACCGTCAGCAGCACTCCTGGCGAGGACCTGGAGATCCACTTCAACAACCCGGATCTCAAGAACAAGACGGTCACGATTCTGCTTTTCGACGACGACAACCACGAGACGACGGTCCAGATCTCACTCGACAACGACGGCAAGGGCAAGGCAACCGTTCCAACACCGAACTGGGAAGTCGTGGTCCTCGCGCACCCGACGAGCAACCCCCACGGGGTCGTGGTCTTCAAGTGAATTCGCGCCTTCTCATGACAAGCCGTAACGAACCGGTGAATTAACCTCGCTGCCACGGGGTTTGAAGGTGACGCTGATCGTGGACGTCGGTGTGCGTGCCCGCCGGGCTGGTGTGAGGAGCAGGTTCGAGCCCAGCCTCCGCGACCCGCTCTCCCGTGCCGAGAGCAGCCGCTCGCCGCGGGGCCTCCGATCGAGCCCTACTTCCCGATCAGAATCCGGCCGTAGTTGCTCGCGCGTAGACCGATGCCGGCGTTCGAGATCTCGATTTGGAAGAACTGCGTGTAGAGGCGCACACCGGTCAGAGAAGTCGACGCGGGCAACGGGAGGCCGACGGTTGCCTGGCCGGCACTGTCGGTAGCCGTCGCGAGCGCGATGTTCACCGGTTGATACAGCTTGCAGTCCGGGAATCCTGGTACCGGGACCGGGAACGGAGTCCTGTTGTCGAAGCCGATCACGAGGAGGCTCGGGTTGTTCGCGAGCCCGAGCTTCAAACCGACGTCGACTTGGCCAGTCGGCCGCGCAGAGCCAGACAGCACGAGCGAAGGGCTGACCTTACCGGTTCCCTTGCAACCGATCCCGAACAGCCCGAGCGCAGAAAGCTGCGAGGACAGCGCGAGCTTCGAGCCGATCGAGCTGAGATATCCCGTAGCCGGCGGTGTCGTCTTCCAATTGACCGCGTACAGACGGGTCATCTTTTCGCTCGTTCGGAAGCTCCCGGTGTTGGTGCTTTCGGGTCCGAAGTCGGGGGCCAAGAAGACTCCGTCGCGGATCTCGATGTCGATGACGAGGTTCTTGCCCGGGGTGAGCGGGAACCGTTGCTGAAGCCCTAGCCAGCTCCAGGAGTCGGCCGTGTGGTGCCAGTAATAGTCGTTGGCATGCAGCACGGTGACCGCGTTGGCAGTCAAGTTGGCGGCGAACGTCGGAGACAGCTTCGTGGCCGAAACTTGATCGAGCTTGATCGTGATCGAACCGAAGTGGTGCACTCCGCTGTGGCTGCTCGCGAATCCGAGCTCTTCGATGAAAGGCTGGGTCAAGCCGGCAAGGCTCTGCCACGAGACAATCGTCTGATACTTCTGGTTCGGCGCGAAGCGCCAGAAACCATAGGAGCCGAACGGGATCGAGCTCCCCGTGCCGGACGCGGCGGAGTTGTCAGGCACATGGACCGTGTTCTGGCCGAGAAGCGCGCTCCCGAGCACGGCGATCGCGAGGAGGGTTCTTGTGAACATGCGCGATCCTCCTTGGAGACGTGAGGTGGAACTTCTCCATGGTATCCGGTCGTAATGGTCTCGCAAGTCCGGACTGCCGGACATTGGGCGCAACTGAGCCTCGGCTCGAGGATCCGCTGACGCGATTGCGACCGACCAGGGCGCTTGCTACGATTCAGGCTTCTTGACCCCTGATTCACAGGTTTTCCCAGACCCGAGGGGGCTGACGATGAGAGACCTACTGGCCGAAACATGGCTTGAGATGCGCACGGCCGCTCGCGAGCCACACCTGTCACCAACCCGCCGGCCGAATCGCCTACCCCGACCAATCACGACACTCGCGATCCTGCTCGCACTCGTGTCCCTCGGTGCAGTCGCGTACTCGCTCGAGTGGTCCGGGAAGAAGGTCCACACGTTGAGCGTGGAAGAGGCTCACAACTTGCTGCGCGACCCGCAGACGCCGGCAAGCCAGAAGACCGCGCTGGTCGGGTGGCTCGGGGCGTGCGCGCGGCGAGGCGTTCGCACGCTCATGAGCGCGCGCAAGCACAGCAACGAGCACGCCCAGCACATCGCGCCTGGGATCGTTCGGCTCGAGACAGTGCTGGCGGGTAGCAAGCCGAACCGTGTCGGCGCGCGCCGCTATCCTGCTTGGCTTACGTTCGCTGACGCAACAACGAACCTGTCTGGCCCGCCGGCCGCGACGGAGCGTACCTGGGACAGCGTCGAAGTCATCGTTTACCAACTCGAAGAGGTTGCCCTCACCTTTCGCAATCAAGCCATCGTCTCAGGCCAGGCCTCGACGCTCGCCAAGACCGTCATGGCGGAACTCCGAAACCAACTCTCGGTCAAGTAGATCTCTTCACTCGCAGAACAGTGCCGACGTCCGGGCGACTCTCTGCTCTCATGATGCTGGCGCCACTCGCGTTGTCGATGGCGCCCGTGCAAGGCACAGGCCCTGACCCCGACAGGTTCTCGGGAACGGCCGTCTCCGAGACCCGCGGCAACGACGTCGAGATCAACTTCTCGAATCCTGCTCTGGCGAACCGCACGATCCAAGTGTTCATCCATGACGGGCAGACCAACGAGAAGACGATCAAGATCAAGCTGGACGGCAAGGGAAACGGCAAGGCCAAGACCGTTGTTCCGGACTGGGATGTGATGATCCTCACGGAGCCTTCGAGCCAGGACCACGTGATCTTCGTGACGGAGCGGCATTAGTCCGAGCCTGTGGTGGGGGGCTCGCCGATGTGATCGCGGTGAGGCTAGTGCCGAATTCGCGCTAACGGCGGGAGGCAGTGGACTTCGCAGCGGACGATTGCCGCGAGTCCTTGGCCGGCGATGGCAGGGTCGCCTGATCCTCGGCAAGACCGGGCTGGACGGCCGCGGAGTTTGGGAAGTCGATGAGCCGTCCACGGACCCACGACGCGGAAGTCAGGATGAAGAGGACCAGTGAGCCAATGCGCGCACTCGCGACGCGACTGCGCAAGCGGTTTCCCGAGGGCAGCTTCGTGCTCGATCGACCGTCACGCGCGGGTGGTGTGTGGTTCCTCGATGCAACCGTTTCGGGCCATACCGTGAATGTGCAGTGGAAGCGTGGGCAGGGGTTCGGAATCACTGCGACCTCCGAGCCTGGCTTCGGTGAAGGCCCGCACGAAGTCATCGGGGATCGTGACCTGGATGCAGCGTTCGAGCGCGTGCGCTCGCTGTTGCTCTCCCAGACCTACACTCGCGTGCCCACGCTGTCCCTTGCTGGCCTGCGCCGAGAGCTCGGTGTCTCGCAGGTTACGCTCGCCAGCTTGCTTCAGATCCAACAGGCGTCGGTGTCGAAGCTGGAGAAGCGGACGGACATGAAGATCTCGACGCTTCGGGCCGTGATCGGGGCGCTCGGCGCAGTGCTCGAGCTACGCGCGCACTTCTCGGGGCAGATCGTGCGAATCGTCTTGGACGACACCGACTCGGATGGCTTGGGCGTGCGCGTGTCGTGAGCCAGCCTCCGAGCGAATCCTACTTTCCGATCGAAACTAAACCGTAGGTGTAGTTTCGTGCGAGAGGGGCAAGTCGCGCCCGTCCCCTCGCTCGCGAAGCAGGGCAATCCGGCGAGATCCCGCAGTCGCGCGGGAGCGACGCAAGAACCGGAGGCCGACCGACCCGTGTTTTGCCCGCGCATCGCCGGCCGGGAGCAGCGTCCGTCAGCGCCCGTGATGCGCTCCGCGAGTCGATGCCTCTATCGTCCTCGTGCCCCCGCCCCCTCGTCGAGGTACGTCAACACCTGCACCATGCGCTCGAGCAGATCGCCGTCCATCGGCCTGCCGAAGTTCTTCAGCACGACCTCCTTGGCGAACAGATGGATCAGATAGCGCAGCCGGCGAACCTCCGTGGCCGAGGCCGTGGCATAGTCGCGGTGGCCGGTGTTGTATTGCCACACCCCGTCGCGCAGGCGTGAACGCCAGGGCTCGGCCTGGGCGTGGATCGGGACCGGCTCGGGGATGCCGATGTCCTTGTCGAGCTCTTGCACGATCGTGATCTCGGCGCGGGCATCA
>Ga0210086_1001242_pt1 | contig 13379 bp, 11 predicted proteins | sample China_Galinas_PW_3_FD_184867 | JGI IMG/M metagenome (GOLD analysis project Ga0210086, IMG submission 184867) | Wetland microbial communities from San Francisco Bay, California, USA, that impact long-term carbon sequestration - China_Galinas_PWB_D2... | ecosystem: Environmental > Aquatic > Marine... | reverse complement strand
CACGTCGAACGGCGGGCGAATCGACACGCTCGGCCTGGATGAAAACGGCTGCCCGGTGATCCTCGAATACAAGCGCGCCTCGAACGAGAACGTCATCAACCAGGGCCTGTTCTATCTCGACTGGCTGATGGACCACCGCAAGGATTTCCAGTGGCTGGTCATGGAAAGGCTCGGCAAGAAGGACGCGGAGGCAGTGGACTGGTCGGCACCGCGGCTGATCTGTATAGCGGGCAACTTCAACCGCTACGACGACCATGCGGTGAAGCAAATCCAGCGCAACATCGAGTTGATTCGTTATCGTCGCTTTGGCACCGACCTCTTGATGCTCGACCTCCTGGCGGCAACGTCGGTGAAAGGGGTTCCTTCCGTCGCCGTCGGCGCGCCGGGAGGCGAAGGCGCCGGTTCAGCGCCGGGGAAATACAAGACCATCAGTGCCGTGATGGAAGACCTCGACGCCGCCATGACGGACCGCTTCGAGGCGTTGCGGGCTTATCTTCTGGCGCTCGGCGACGACGTGCAGGAAACCACGCTTCGGTTCTACGTCGCCTTCAAGCGCATCAAGAATTTCGCTTGCGTCGAGTTCCGTCCGACCGCCGGGAAGATATTGGTGTTCGTCAAGGTCGATCCGGGAAGCGTGCCGCTTGAGCCTGGATTCACGCGCGATGTATCCAGCGTCGGGCATTTCGGCACCGGCGATCTTGAGATCACGCTCACCAAGCCCGAAGACCTCGACCGGGCGATGCCACTCATCAAGCGCAGCTATGAAGATTCCTAATTGACCGCCTTCGCTCGCCATATCGGCATCGACTATTCCGGCGCGGAAACGCCGACCGCCAGCCTCAAGGGCTTGCGCGTCTATCTGGCCGAGGGCGACGGGCATCCGGTTGAAGTTCCACCTCCGCCGAGCCCGCGCAAATATTGGACCCGCAAAGGCATCGCCGAGTGGCTGGTGGAGCGGCTGGCCGAGGATGTGCCCACGCTGGTCGGCATCGACCACGGCTTTTCCTTCCCGCTGCGCTATTTCGAAAAGCACGGGCTGTTGCCCGACTGGCCGCGCTTCCTCGACGATTTCCAGCGCCATTGGCCCACCGACGAGGATCACGTCTATGTCGAGTTCATGCGCGACGGCATCGCCGGCAACGGAGCGGCGCGCATGGGAAATGCCCGCTGGCGGCGCCTGACCGAGGAGCGCGCGGGCGGCGCGAAATCGGTCTTTCACTTCGATGTTCAAGGCTCGGTGGCGAAATCCACCCATGCCGGCATTCCCTGGCTGCGCTTCATGCGCCACCGCCTCGGGCCGCGCGTTCATTTCTGGCCGTTCGACGGCTGGGACATTCCGGCCGGCCGCTCCGCGATTGCCGAGGTCTATCCGGCGCTGTGGCGCCGCGGCTTCGCGCTCGAAGGCCGCACGGGCGACCAGCACGACGCCTTCAGCATCGCCGCCTGGCTGTCGCGCGCCGACCGAGACGGCACGCTCGCGGGCTTCCTCCAGCCCGACCTAGCGCCGGCCGAACGGGCGGTGGCGCAGGTCGAGGGCTGGATTTTGGGCGTTCCCGGCTTGATCGGTGCGGCCCAAGAGCGCGATGATTCCGCGAACTCGAATGCTTGCGATCCGAGTGTGTTTAGGTTACACTAAACATCATGGCAAAGACCTCGAAACCCGATCCTTCCGCCGATCCCGCCCGCCGCCAAGCGGTCATCTATGCCCGCGTCTCCTCCAAGGAGCAGGAGAAGGAAGGCTTCTCGATCCCGGCCCAGTTGAAGCTGCTCAAGGAATATGCCGCTGCCAACGGCTTCGCGGTGGCGCAGGAATATGTGGACGTGGAAACGGCCAAGCAGACCGGCCGTGCCGCCTTCGGTGAGATGGTCGCCTATCTCAAGGCGCATCCTTCGGTTCGTGTGATGCTGGTCGAGAAGACCGACCGGCTTTATCGGAACCTCAAGGATTGGGTGACGGTCGATGAACTCGACGTGGAAATGCACTTCCCGAAGGAGGGCGTGGTGCTGTCGCGCGAGTCGCGTTCCTCGGAAAAGTTCATGCACGGCATCAAGGTGCTGATGGCGAAGAACTACATCGACAACCTGTCCGAGGAAGCCCGCAAGGGGATGCAGGAGAAGGCCGAGCAGGGCATCTGGCCGACCAAGACGCCGCTCGGCTATCGCAACGTCACCGGCCCGGACGGCAAGAAGATCATCGCCACCGATACGGCGATCGCGCCGCTCATCGCCAAGCTGTTCGAGTGGTACGCGCGCGGTGACATTTCGTTGAAGGAAGCCGCGCGCAAGGCCCACGCGGCGGGCCTCGTCTATCCCAAGAGCGGCGCCAAGGTGCCGGTGAGCACCATTCACACGATTCTGCGCAACCGGCTTTATACCGGCTGGTTCGAATGGAACGGCAAGCTGATCCAGGGCCGGCACGAGGCGCTGGTTCCGGTCGAACTATGGGCGCGCGTGCAGGGCGTGCTCGACGGCCGTTTCGCCAAGAAGGCCAAGCGCGGCCGGCACGACTTCGCCTTCTCGGGCCTGATCGCCTGCGCGCAATGCGGTTGCGCGGTGGTCGGCGAGATCAAGAAGCAGCGCTATGTCTACTATCATTGCACCGGCTACGCCGATAAGTGCCAGGGCAACCCGGCGTCATGCCGCCGCAAGCATGTGCGGGAGGAGGCGATCGAAGCGCAGTTCACCGAGCTTCTCGGCCGGCTGCGGTTCGACGACGAGGTTCTGGAATGGGTGCGCGAGGCGCTACACGCCAGCCACGGCGACGAACGCCGCGAGCACGAGGAGGCGATCGAACGGCTCAAGGCCGAACACAAGCGCCTGCAAGCCCGCATCGATGGCATGTATATCGACAAGCTCGACGGCAAGATCGGCGACGACTTCTTCGATCGCATGGCCCGGCAATGGCGCGAGGAGCAAAGCCGTTGCCTCAACGACATCGAACGCCACCAAAGCGCCGAGCAGTCCTACATGGACGAGGGCGTGCAGCTTCTCGAACTCGCCCGAAACGCGCAAAGGCTGTTCGCCATTCAAGAACCGCGCGAAAAACGTCGCTTGCTCAATTTCCTACTATCGAACTGCTCTTGGGAGGGTGGCGAAGTCGTCGCGACCTTCCGCCAACCGTTTGATCTGTTAGCGGAAACCACCCTGACCGCGGCGCGCGCTGCGGCCGGTGAGACGGCAAAAACGGCCAAAACTGAGATTTGGCTGGGGCACTAGGATTCGAACCTAGACTGGCGGAGTCAGAGTCCGCTGTCCTACCGTTAGACGATGCCCCAATCAAATCAGAGCCTTGAGCCGCGTTCCTGACTCGGGAACGGAGCCGGTGCCGCTTGATTGGTTGCGCTATCGTATAGGCAGCGGCCCCGGCAGCGTCAACCGTCGGCCCGCTTGTCAGGTTCCGGCTAGCTGATAGACTGATCCACGAAAACGTAACGTGGAGCCGCGGCGCCGCCCTTGCGGGCTGGCGCGCGGTGGTGAGGTATCTGGTGGATACGCCGGGCGACGGTCCGCTGAATGCGGACCCGCGCACGCTTGTTGGCCCGGATGCGGCCGGCGGGGAGCCTGGCCCCGCGGTGGACGAACCTCCTTCGGCACCTGCCGCAGTGGAGGCGCGTCCGGCTGCGGGAAATAAGAAGCCACGGAAACGCCGACGGAAGCGGGGCCGGCCGGTCTATGCACCGGGGACCGGCCCGCACCGGGCGGCGAACGGCGCTGTACCGAAGACCACGCCGATTGACGGTGAGCCGGTTGTTGCCGTGGTCGCGGCCCAACCGGAACGCCGCGCGCAGCCTCCGGGTCGCGCCTTCTACGGCGCGCTCGACCTCGGCACCAACAATTGCCGGCTTCTCGTCGCGACCCCGCGCGAGCACGGATTCCGCGTCGTCGACGCCTTTTCCCGCATCGTCCGGCTGGGGGAGGGGGTCGGCTCTACCGGTCGCCTCGGCGAGGCAGCCATGCGCCGCGCCATCGAGGCCCTGAAAGTCTGCGCCAGCAAGCTTGCCTATCGCGAGGTGACCAGGGCGCGGCTGATCGCCACCGAAGCCTGCCGGGTGGCGGAAAACGGCGCCGAATTCATCGAGATGGTCATCCGCGAGACCGGCCTCGTCCTCGAGATCGTTTCGCAGGAGACGGAGGCGAAGCTGGCGGTGGCCGGCTGCGCCTCGCTGGTCGATCCGCGGGCATCCGGGGTCATCCTGTTCGATATCGGCGGCGGCTCGTCCGAGCTGGTGTGGATCGACCTTGCCGAGACCCGCAGCGGCCGGCGCCGCCGCATGTCCGATCGGGTCAAGGGCTGGATGTCACTGCCGCTCGGCGTGGTCAATCTCAGCGAACGCCACGGCGGGCGCCACGTTACGGCCGAGCAGTTCGAGGCGATGGTGATAGAGGTTGCCGAGCTGCTTCACGCGTTCCCGGAAGTCGAGACGCTCGACCTCGCCGTCGCCGACGGGACGATGCACATGCTCGGCACCTCGGGCACGGTGACGACGCTGGCCGGCGTTCACCTCGGCCTGCCGCGCTACGACCGGAGGCGGGTGGACGGCATCTGGCTGTCCGGCGAGCGGGTCGGCGAGCTGGTGATGGAGTTTGCCGCGATGGACTACGAAGCGCGCGTCGCCAACCCCTGCATCGGTCGCGATCGCGCCGATCTAGTGCTGGCCGGCTGCGCCATCCTCGAAGCGTTTCGCCGCCGCTGGCCGGTGGACCGTTTCCGCGTCGCCGACCGCGGTCTGCGCGAAGGGGCGCTGGTTGAGATGATGGCCGAGGACGGGGCCTGGCGGCCACGCGCCTGGCGTCGCGCGCCGTGACTGACACCCGCCGCCCCTCCGGTGGCCGTCAGCTCAAGGTGCGGGTCAAGACCGCAAGGCGGCGCAAAGCCTCCTCGGCCCGCTGGCTCGAGCGACAGCTGAACGATCCCTATGTCGCCCGCGCCCGCTCGGAGGGCTATCGCGCCCGCTCCGCCTACAAGCTGATCGAGATCGACGACCGCTTCCACCTGCTTGCCCCGCGGGCGCGGGTGGTCGACCTCGGCGCGGCGCCGGGCGGGTGGTCGCAGGTGGCCGCCGAGCGCGTCGGCTCCACCGATGCTGACCCGCGGGTGGTAGCCATCGACTATCTGGCAATGGACCCGTTGCCGGGCGTGATCGTGCTTCGCAAGGACTTCCTCGACGACGATGCGCCGGAGGCGCTTCGTGCCGCCCTTGGCGGCCATCCGGCCGACGTCGTGCTTTCCGACATGGCGGCGCCGACCACCGGCCACCGCCAGACCGACCATCTACGGACGATCCACCTCTGCGAGGTCGCCGCCGATTTCGCCGCCTCGGTGCTGAAACCCGGCGGTCATTTCGTCGCCAAGGTGTTCCAGGGCGGCGCCGAGGGCGAACTTCTGGCGACGCTGAAGCGGAACTTCGCCAGCGTTCACCACGTCAAGCCGCCGGCGAGCCGCTCTGGCTCGGTGGAACTCTACCTGGTCGCCCGCGGGTTCCGGGGCGACCGCTAGCGTTCCGGCTCAGGCTCGTCGGAACAGGCCGATAATCACCAAGAGGATCACCGCGCCGATCACCGCGGCGATGATCGAGGCGATGAAGCCGCCACCGAGCTGCACGCCGATGGCGGGCAGCAGGAAGCTGGCGATGATCGCCCCGACGATGCCGACGACGATGTTGCCCAGGAGGCCGAAGCCAACGCCCTCGACGATCAGGCCGGCAAGCCAGCCTGCGATCGCCCCGATGACGAGCGCAATGATGATCACCCAGACGATCGATGTACCTGCTTCCGCTTCAGTCATGATTTCCTCCCCCCCTTGTTGAACCTTTCAGGCAGGGTACGCTTGCCGAAGCTTCACCTCAATCGCTGAGGTCGACCTGCGGTGTAAAAGCCGCGGTGGCGTTCTCGCTGCGGGCTATCCCCGCTCGCGCATGGCGGTGACCGCGTCGGGCGCGTAGCGCCGGTGGCCGGACATCTCGTGGCCGGCGTCCTGCGCGAGCCGCATGAACGGGATGGCGGATGCGGCGGTGAGAAGTCCGACCACGACGAAGGCCGGCCAGAACGAAGCGGCGGTGATCGCGCCGCCGGTTGCGGTGCTCGTCAGCTGAACCGCGATCGCGCCGATCGAAATGCCGACGCTGAGGGAGAGCTGCTGGGCGACGCTGGTGAGCGTCGTCGCCCGGCTCATCCGTTCCGGGGAGACATCGGCGAAGGCCAGGGCGTTGACGCTGGTGAACTGCAGGGAGCGGAAGAAGCCGCCGATCAACAGCAGGCCGGTCATCAGCCAGATCGGCGTTGCCGCCGTGAAAGCCGCGGGCAGCGTCACGAACACCCCGGCGACGAGCGCGTTGAACACCAGAACCGAACGAAAGCCGTGACGGCGCAGGATCGGCGGCGCGACGAACTTCATGGCGAGCGCGCCGATGGCCGACGCGAAGGTGACGAGGCCTGAGTGGAACGGCGTCATGCCGAAGCCGACCTGGAGGAGGAGCGGCAGCAGGAACGGTGTGGCGCCGACCCCGATTCGAAAGAGGATCGTCCCGATCATGCTCGTTCCAAAAGTCGGGATCCTGAACAACGAAAGGTCGATGATCGGACTTTCCGCCCGGCGGCTGTGCACGACGTAGGCGGCGAGCAGAAGCGCGCCGCTGGCAAGCATCGCAAGCACGTAGGTGAGTGGCAGAAGGCCGAGGCCGAGCATGGTCGAGCCGCTCATGAACAGGGCGAGGCCGAGGCCGGCCAGGACGAATCCGCGGGTGTCGAAGCGCCGCCTCGCATCGCCGCGGATGTCGGGGATGAACAGCGTGGCGAGGATCAGGCCAAGCACGCCCACCGGCACGTTGATCCAGAAGATCCAGCGCCAGTCGAAATAGGTGGTGATGAAGCCGCCGACTGGCGGGCCCATCACGGGACCGATCAGGGCCGGCACCGTCAGCCACGCCAGAGAGCCGACCAGGTCGCGCTTGGCGACGCTGCGCAGGATGACGAGCCGCCCGACCGGGACCATCATCGAGCCACCGATCCCTTGGACGATGCGTGACGCGACGATTTCCGGGATCGAACTCGACAGCCCGCACAGAATGGACCCGGTGACGAAGGTCAGGATCGCGACACGGAAGATGAGGCGGGCGCCATATCGGTCGGCGAGCCATCCCGAGGCGGGAATGAGGATCGCCAGCGCCAGGAGGTAGGAGGTGAGGGCGAGCTTGAGGTGGATTGGATTGGCGCCGAAATCTGCCGCGATCGCCGGCAGCGCCGTGGAAAGAACCGTCGAATCGAGGTTCTCCATGAAAAGCGCGCAGGCAACGATGAGGGGCAGGAGGATGCGATCAGGCATGGAATGAGGGTCGTGTGGGAGGACAGACGCCTGTCAGCGCATCCCTACAACGCGGCATACTGTAAACGGTTCGGGATGACCACGTTTTCTTCCCGCCCGGCCCGTGGTTAGGGTCCCGGAACGGACACCACGAGCGCGTTCTGGACGGTCGATTCGCCGTCGATTTCGATGGTACGGCCGCCGCGATAAATCGCCTGGGTCGACGGTCCGCCGTCGAGGTTGATGGCGACATCGCAGCCGACGCCGCCCTTTTCGACCGGGATGGCAAGCAGATTGGCGAGCTGGAACAGGCTGAGGCCGTCTCCATCGACCACGACGGCAACGACGTCGCCGGGCCGTAGGCAGATCGCGCTCCGCCGCCGGCGGTCGCCCTGACTGGTATAAATGCCGACCTTGCCGCCCGGATCGACCAGGATCGGTCCCACCTGGACGGCGCTCTCCATGGCGCTTAACGGGGGCGCCTTGGTGCGGTAAGCGATGGCGACTCCACCGTTGCCGACATGCAGCACACCCGAACCGGCGCGCTCGTGCTCGGGTGCGACCTGTGCACCGTCGACCACGAGAAGGCCGCTCGGCGATAGCCGGCCCTGGTCGTCCTTCTCGAAGAAGCCACCGTCGATGGCGAAGATGTCTCCCGGCCGTTCGAGGAAATCCGCGGCCCGGCTGCCGGTCTCCTTCGTCTGCTGGACGGTGCGGAGGTTGAAACGCCGTCTGTCAAAGGCGAAGGCATGGATCTTAAGGCCGAAAGCGGGGACCGAAATCAGCCGGTAGTCGAGGCCCGCGATCAACCGTGCCGCCCGTGCCGCCTTGCCGCTTTCGAGGAGCAGCGACAGGTCTGGTTCGGGCAGCGCCTTCGCGTCGGGGTTTCGGGGCGCCTCGGCGGCACCGGCCGCCGCCGCGAACGCGACCATTGCCGCGAGCACGAAGCCGACCCCGATGCCTGCAGAGCGGGAAAGGAGCATGCCTTCTCTCCCGGATTGTTCGCCGTATCCGCCGGATTCCTAGCCCGATTTGGCGGCAGGCACCAGACGTCGGTCAGGCGGTGGGTGAGGTGGCCGGTGGTAGCCTGATCTCGACCTGAAGCCCGCCCTCCGGCCGGTTCGACAGTGTCAGCTCGCCACCATGGGCAAGAATGATCGACCGGGAGATGGACAGGCCGAGGCCGACGCCGCCGGTCTCGCGGCTCCGCGACGTCTCAAGGCGGACGAAGGGCTTGAAAACCTCTTCGAGACGGTCGTCGGGGACGCCGGGCCCGTCGTCGTCGATCACGATCAGCGGACCGGCCTTGGTGTCATCCAGCGTCACCCGTGCGCGCTTTCCGTAGCGGATCGCGTTTTCGAGGAGATTGCCGATGGCCCGCTTCAGCGCCGTCGGCCGGCAGGAATAGGGAAGGCGCTGGTTGCCTTGGAAGGTGACGTCCTTGCCCAGCGCCGACTGGTCGTCGACGAGGCTTTCCACCAGCGCCTGCAGGTCGACGGAACGGATCGGCTCCGAGGCAGCGTCGTCACGGGCGAAGGCCAAGGTCGCCTCGGTGATCCCCTGCATGTCGTCGAGGGTGGCGGTCATCTTGGTGCGCGCTTCCTCATCGTCGAGAAGCTCGGTGCGAAGCTTGAGCGAGGTGATCGGCGTGCGTAGGTCATGTCCGACTGCCGCCAGCATCCGGGTGCGATCCGCGATGAACCGTTCGAGCCGCTCCTGCATGCGGTTGAAGGCAGCCGTCAGGCGCTGCACCTCGCTCGGGCCGACTTCCGGGAGCGGCTGAGGCGGCCCGCCACGCCCGAACGCCTCGGCGCTGGTTGCAAGCGCCGCCAGCGGACGCGTTGCCCGCCTGACCGTGAAGCCGACGATGGCAAGGATGGCGACAATCATCAAAAAGGCCGAGATGATCGACGGCCAGGGGAGTGTCACCGGCTCGGCCCTGACCTGGGTCTGGGCGTTGAGCCATCCCCCGTCGGGGAAGGGGACCGAGGCAATGACGTCATATTGGGGGCCGTCCCACGGCGGGCGATGCCGGAGGTCATGGTGCGCGTCCGATGGCGGCCGTGGATGCTGCTCGCCATTATTGTCGACCAGCGCAAGCCGTGGCGGTTCGGGAAGCGACATGGCGAAGAGCCGGTCGAACTGGGATGCCATGGGAATTGGCGGCGCTGGTGCCTGTTGGGCAATGGCGCTCTCGGCACTGATCCAGTAGCGGATGTGTGCGGTCGTCGCCGCTTCGGCGAGAGCTGTCCGCTGATCGGGCGGCGAGCGGGCAAGGATCCGCATGACCGAGCCCATGCTTTCGAGAAGCCCGGCGCGGTTGGCGGCGCGTATCGCCTCGGCCCGATCGCCGGTGAAAAGCAGGAAGCTCGCCGCCTGGGCGACCACGAGCGCGGCGATCAGCAGAACGGCGAGCTGTCCGCCGAGACTGCGCGGCAGCACCTTCATCCTCCGACTTCCTTGACGTCGGTCGCCAGCACATAGCCGCCGCCCCACACGGTCTTGATGATCGCCGGCGATTTGGGATCCGCCTCGACCTTCTTGCGCAGCCGGCTCACCTGATTGTCGATCGACCGCTCGAAGGGCTCGAGGGACCGTCCGCTGGTGAGGTCGAGAAGCTGCTCGCGCGACAGCACCATATGCGGCCGGCGAATGAAGACGGTGAGCAGACGGAACTCGGTGGTGCTGAGCGGGACCGCCACGCCGTCGTCGCCGACGATCTCCCGCCGCGCAGTGTCGAGCGTCCAGCGGTCGAAGCGGTACTTTGCCTTCTGCGGCAGGGAGCTCTCTCTGGGCAGGACCCGCGACCGCCGAAGCACAGCCTTGACCCTGGCGAGCAGCTCGCGCGGGTTGAACGGCTTGGTCACATAGTCGTCGGCCCCGATCTCCAGGCCGACGACGCGGTCGGTGTCCTCCGCCATGGCAGTGAGCAGGATGACCGGCAGGTCCGTGGTCTCGCGCAGCATGCGGCAGAGCGCCAGCCCGTCTTCGCCAGGCATCATGATGTCAAGGACGACGAGATCGATGGCGCTTGTCTTGAGGATGCGCCGCATCTCCGTCCCGCCATCGGCTGTCGACGTTCGCATGCCCGCCTTGCCGAGATATTTGGCCAGCGGCTCGCGGATGTCGGCTGAATCGTCGACGATCAGGATGTGGGGCGAGGGTTCCATTGTCCTTTTAATCGCTTCTCCGCTGGGCTTTTGCGAGGGCGGCACCCTGCCGGTGACCGGAAAAAGTGTAACGCTTTGTATCAGTTCGCCAGCCTGGCATGGCTCGTTACAAACCGCCCAATCCCAGCCACACCAAGTCGCGCGATCGATCCTATGTCTGCCGTGTCCAACCCCCGGACGTGAAAAGGAAGGAAGAAGACACGATGCAGACCCGTAGCAAGATCCTCATTGCCGCGCTGATGGCCTCCGCCGTCGGGGTCGCGGCAGTGCCGACATACGCCGACACGGCCCAGAAGCAGCCGCAGCAGATGGCTCATTGGGATCACCGTGACGGCCATGGAGACTGGCGCGGCGACGACGGCCGCGGTGGCCACCATGGCGGACCCGGCCACCACGAGGGCGGATGGGGCGACCATCGCGAACGCCCGGGTGGCCCGGGTGGTCCTCATGGGCCGGGTGGTCCTAGTGGTCCGGGCGCCGGCATGAGCGAGTTCCTGCTCGAGCGCTTCGACATCAACAAGGACGGCACGATCACCAAGGAAGAGATCGCCACCGTCAACGCCGATCGCGTCAAGAACTACGACGCCAACGGCGACGGGCAGCTGTCGCTGGCCGAGTTCAAGGCACTCTGGGCCGACACCATGGATCGCGCGATCGTCCGCGCTTTCCAGCAGCTCGATCCCAATGGCGATGCCCAGGTGACCCTCGACGAGTACAGCGCCCGCTTCGACCGCATCTTCTCCAATCTCGACAAGAACGGTGACGGCGTGATCGACAAGGCCGAGTTGCAGGGTCCGCGCGGCCCGGGTGGTCCCGGCGGCCCCGCCGGCCCGAACCGTGGCCCCGGCATGGGTCCGGGCAACGGCATGGGCCCCGGCCCGAACGGCCCGGGCAACGGTCCCGGCAATGGCATGGGCCCTGGTCCGAACGGCCCGGGCAACGGTCCCGGCAACGGCCCCAACCAGAACTAGCGGCCGACCGGAAATGAGGGCGGCTCACCTGGAGGGCGGGAGCGATCCCGCCCTTCTTCTTCATTCGCTTTGCCGAATCGCGGGGACGTGCTAGTCACCCGCGCCAACTCTTTCCAACGGAGCGCCACAGCCAAGCCCGACCATTTCCGGCCGGGCGGCGCCCGCCTACCTAGGAGTCGGCGATGGCCAATCTTGTTGAGTCCTCTCTCGCCCGCGAAGCCCTGGCCTTCGACGACGTGCTGCTCGCCCCCGGCTACTCGACGGTGCTTCCCGCCGAAGCCGACATCCGGACCCGGCTGACCCGATCGATCGCTTTGAATCTGCCGATCATCTCGGCGGCGATGGACACCGTCACCGAGGCGCGGCTGGCGATCGCGATGGCACAGGCCGGCGGCCTCGGCGTCATCCACCGAAACTTCACGCCGGAGGAGCAGGCCGAGCAGGTGCGGCAGGTGAAGAAGTTTGAGTCGGGCATGGTAGTAAATCCCGTCACAATCAATCCTGAGGCGACGCTCGCCGACGCGCTGGCGCTGATGGAGCGGCACAACATCTCCGGCATCCCGGTCGTCGAGAACGGCGCCACGCCCGGTCGGCTGGTCGGCATCCTCACCAATCGCGACGTCCGCTTCGCGTCCGACCCGTCGCAGCGGGTGGCCGAGCTGATGACCCGCAACAACCTGGTGACGGTGACGGAATCGGTCGATCAGGACGAGGCGAAGCGGCTCCTCCACCAGCATCGCATCGAGAAGCTGCTCGTCGTCGACGACAACTATCGCTGCGTCGGTCTGATCACCGTCAAGGACATCGAGAAGAGCCAGCTCAATCCGAGCGCCACCAAGGACGAGCAGGGGCGCCTGCGCGTTGCCGCCGCCTCGACCGTCGGCGACAGCGGGATCGAGCGGGCCGAGCGGCTGATCGACGCCGAATGCGATCTGGTCGTCATCGATACCGCGCACGGCCACTCGGAGCGGGTGCTCGAGGCGGTCCGGCGGGTCAAGGCGCTGTCCAACCGGGTCCAGGTGATTGCCGGCAACATCGCCACGGCTGACGGCGCCCGCGCGCTGATCGATGCCGGCGCCGACGCCGTAAAGGTCGGGATCGGGCCGGGGTCGATCTGCACCACACGGATCGTCGCCGGTGTCGGCGTGCCGCAGCTCACTGCGGTGATGGATGCGGCGGAAGCGGCGGCAAAGGCCGACGTCCCGGTGATCGCCGACGGCGGGGTGAAGTTCTCCGGCGACCTCGCCAAGGCGCTCGCCGCCGGCGCCTCGTCGGCAATGATCGGCTCCCTCCTCGCCGGCACCGACGAAAGTCCGGGCGAGGTCTATCTGCATCAGGGGCGCTCCTACAAATCCTATCGCGGCATGGGCTCGATCGGGGCGATGGCCCGTGGCTCGGCCGACCGCTACTTCCAGGCCGAGGTTCGCGACACGCTGAAGCTGGTGCCGGAAGGCATTGAGGGGCAGGTGCCCTACAAGGGGCCGGTCGCCGGTGTGCTGCACCAGCTCGCCGGCGGGCTGCGCGCGGCGATGGGCTACGTCGGCGCCGCCGATCTCGCCGAGCTGCGCGACAAGGCGCGCTTCATTCGCATTTCCGGCGCCGCGCATCGCGAGAGTCATGTTCACGACGTGACGATCACCCGGGAAAGCCCGAACTATCCCGGTGGGCGGTAGCCGCCCCGCATGACTCCGGCCGCGCGGCTCGCCGCCGCCATTGAAGTTCTCGCCGATATCGAGCTGCGCCACCGGCCGGTCGCGTCGGCCCTGAAGGATTGGGGGGTGTCGCACCGCTTCGCCGGCTCGCGCGACCGCGCGGCGATCGGCAACATTGTCTACGACGCGCTGCGCTGGCGGCTGTCGAGCGCCTGGGCGATGGATGCGAAGACGCCGCGCGCGCTGGTGCTGGGGACGGTCGGCCGGCGGTGGGGTCTCGGCGGGG
>Ga0210086_1001241_pt1 | contig 13389 bp, 8 predicted proteins | sample China_Galinas_PW_3_FD_184867 | JGI IMG/M metagenome (GOLD analysis project Ga0210086, IMG submission 184867) | Wetland microbial communities from San Francisco Bay, California, USA, that impact long-term carbon sequestration - China_Galinas_PWB_D2... | ecosystem: Environmental > Aquatic > Marine... | reverse complement strand
CCAGCAGCACGGCGCCTCGGTCGTCCGTGTACCCGTGGCCGAGGAAGATGGGCCGCGGGCCGCCTTTGGCGAAGTCCGCCAGTGCACCTTCCGTGAAGGATTGCACGGACGCGTCGGGGACCGGGCGTTGGTTGCGATCGCCGACGACAACCGCAAGCCGGGAGCACGCGTGAGCGTGATCGTCAGGCCGTCCTCGTCACATTCGCAGACTCGCAGGACGTAGCCCGGTGCCCGCGTCACGGCGGCCGGGGCGGGAGTCTCCGCGGTTGGCCGACCGCGCGTCCTGAGCGACGAACGCCCAACTGCCGCCACGGGCTACGCGCAAGCGTGCCCCGGCGTGGATGCGGAGGCCGTCACCGGGAGCCGGTGGCACGGTATACGGGCCATAGTGGTCCCGGCACCACTCGAGGACATTGCCCGCGACATCGTGCAAGCCGAACGCGTTGGCGCGAAAGCTGCCCACCGGCGCGTGCGTAGTGTGCCCGTCGTTCAGGTCTTCGTCGAAGCGCCAGGACGGAGGAGCACCGCTCGCCTTGCAGTGGGCATCGGCGAGGTTCGCAGCCCCTTGCAATGTGCTCTTGTCGTTTCCGGTCCACCAGACGCTGTTCGTTCCGGCCCGTGCACCATACTCCCACTGCGCCTCGGTCGGCAGCACCAACCCGAGCCGACGCATCGCCTCGCTGGCATCGAGCCAGCTCACGGCTTCGACGGGGTGTTGTGCCGTGACGATGGCTCCGCTCGGCATGCGCTTTTGGTACGTACTCGGATTGACACCCATCAGCCGGACCCACTGACCTTGCGTCATCTCGTACTTCGAAAGGAAGAACGCATCGAGCTCGACTTCGTGGACCGGGGACTCATCCGGCTCCGCCCATGGGTCACGATTCCGACCCGCGTTTGCGCTTCTCTCAGCCCCCATGGTCAGGGTACCGGGCGGGAGCAGCACCAAGACGATCGCGGTCTCGCCGTCGATCTCGAGCTTCTCGGTCTCGTCGCGCCTTGGAATCCTCCCCGAGTAGAGCACGGCGAACTCTTGCAGTCTCGACTTGGGGTCCATCCCGAGCGGTACGAGCCCGAGCTGCGGTGTCAGCGCCGGCATCCGCGCGTAGTGTTCGCTGGCTGCGATCTCGCGAGTGACGCGATCCCATTCCGCGCACTTGGACGTGATGCTGCGCTGCTCGAGCGTCGACGCTCGCTCTCGGCGCACCGTCATCGCCGGGAGTACCTCAGCGGTCAGCCGCTCGAGCATGACCGCGAGCTCCGAGAGGACCTCGTGTCGGAAACGCTCCTCGTAGCTCACGAACTGCCAACGCGTCGGCTCGGTCTGAGTCTGAGCCTTGGCCGCCTTCCGTAGCTTTTCGAGGGCTCGGCGATGACTCTCGGATCGCCCCGCGAGCTCGCGCGCGCGCCGTAGCCATGCGTCCATGTCCGGCACCAACTCTGGATGCGCCGGCCACAGGCGCTCGGTCTCCGCGAGCAGGTCCTCGCACAGCGGCACGTCGCGCATCCGCTCGTATCCCGCGAGTGCTCTTCTCTTGTCTTCGACTGCGGTCTCGAGCGCGTCACGAGCCTTCGCCACTTCGACCCGAGCCCGAGATGCGGCAGCGAGCGCTTGCGCCTCGGCCGCGAGAGCGCGCCGAGCCGCCTTCTCGTCTTGCCTGGCTCTGTGTTCGTCGGCTGTCGCGAGTTGCCACTGCCATGCCGTCAAGGGCAGTCCGGCGAGCAGCGACACGAAGATCGCGCTCACTGCCGCGACGGCCGTGCGGTGCTTGCGCGCGAGCTTCTTCAGGCGATAGATCCTCGACGGTGGACCGGCGACGACCGGCTCGTGTGCGAGATACCGCCGGAGATCGGCGGCAAGCTCGGCCACGGTCGCGTAGCGGCGGTCGCGGTCTTTCTCCAGCGCTCTCATCGTGATCCAGTCGAGGTCATGGCGCAGCGCACCGACGAGCGTGCGGACCTCGGAGCTCCTGTGGAGCGCGATCTCGGCGGCGTCCTCCCCCAGCGTGCTCACCCGGGTGCTCGGCTTCGGCGGTTCGACCTCGCGGATCCGGCGCTCCAACTCGCTCCACCCTCGGAGCGCGAAGTCTTCCGAACAGAACGGAAGCACGCCCGTGAGGAGCTCGTACAAGACCACGCCCAGCGAATAGACGTCCGTGCGTGTATCGACGTCGTGCCCGCCGGCGGCCTGCTCGGGGCTCATGTACTCGGGAGTGCCGACGAACGATCCCTCACTCGTGACAAACGTCTCGGGCGTGATCGTAGGACCCGTTGCCTTGGCGATTCCGAAATCGATGACCTTGGGTGTGGCCGTGCCGCTCTGCGCGTGGACGAGGACGTTGCCCGGTTTCAGATCACGGTGGATGATCCCCTTCTGGTGGGCGTGTTGCACGCCTTCGCAGACCTGCAGCAACAGCTCGAGCCGATCGTTGACACCGAGTCGCTGCTCGTCGCAGTGGCTCGTGATCGGAAGGCCCTCGACGTATTCCATGACGAAGTACGGCCGACCGTCTGTCGTGGAGCCGGCTTCGTCGACGCGTGCGATGTTGCGGTGGTTCATCATCGCGAGTGCTTGCCGCTCGGTCTCGAAACGCGCGAGCACCGCCTCGGTGTCCATCCCGGGCTTGACGAGCTTGATGGCTATCTCGCGCTGAATCGGTTCGCGCTGCTCCGCCAGATACACGACGCCCATGCCGCCGCTGCCCAGGCGCCGCTCGACGCGGAAGTCCGCGATCTGTTCCGGATCGGGCGGTCCGTGCCCGGCGAGACCCTCGAGCGGCGGCAGCATCGCCATCCGGCGGCGCAAGGTCTCGGCGTGGATCGGATGCTCCCGGCACAGTTGCGCGAGGACGGTCGTCCTGTGGTCTTCGGGCGCTTCGAGACACTCGAACAGAAGCCGCTCGACCTCATCGGGCGCGTCGCGGGATCCGTTGCGTGCGTTGTCTGCGCGACGTGTCATGGATCACCTCGGGGCGCGTTGCGCCCAGGCGACGGCTCTCGCCGGACGCAGGCCCAGGTTGGAGTCGCGGCGCTCGGGCGGTGCGTGGTTGCGGCGCGCGGAGCGCGCGTCTCCGGCGACGTAGCTGAAGCTACCGCCACGGCCGACGCGCGTGCGCCTGCCGGGCGGCTCGCGCAGACCATCGCCGGGCCGCATCGCCACGTCGTATCGACCATAGAGATCCTGGCACCACTCGCCGACGTTGCCAGCCACGTCATGCAGTCCGAAGCGATTGGCGCGGAAGCTGCCGACGGGAGCGTGGATCGTGTAGCCATCGTTCAGCTCTTCGTCGTAGTGCCACGACGGGGGACCGTTGGCCTTGCAGTGGGCGTCGGCGACATTCGCGGCACCCTGCAACGTCGTCTTGTCGTTCCCGGTCCACCACACGGTCGTCGTGCCGGCCCGCGCCGCGTACTCCCACTGCGCCTCCGTCGGCAGGATCAGGCCGATCCGGCGCAGCGCCTCGTTGCACTCGTGCCAGCTGACGAACTCGACGGGGTGTCGGGTCGTGACCGTCCTTCGTCCGCCGGGCTGCGGACCCTTGAAGTAACTCGGATTCCGGCCCTGGGTGCGCAACCACTGCCCCTGCGTCATCTCGTATTTCGAAACCAAGAACGCGTCGAGCTGCACCTCGTAGACCAGCTCCTCGTCGCTCTGTGCCCACGGATCGAGGTTGGGGCCGGGCACGTCGCTCTTCTCCGCGCCCATGCGGTATCTTCCGGGCGGAATCAGCACGAGAACGATCGCGCTCTTGCCATCGACTTCGAGCTTCCGGCCTTCCCGTCGTCGCGGCACCGTGCCCGTGTCGAGCACCGCGAACTCATGCAGCCTGGAGTCGGGGTCCATCCCGAGCGGCACGAGGCCGAGTTGGCGCTTCAGCATCGGCATGCCCGAGTACAGCTTGCTGGCGACGACGTCGTCGGCCTTGGCGAGCTCGCGAATCGTGCGCTTCCAAGCCGCTTCGTGAGCCGTGATGCTTCGTTGCTCGAGTGTCGCTGCCCGATCGCGGCGCTCGGTCACGGCTGGGAGCACCGTCTTGGTGAGCTGTTCGATCTGGGCGACTAGGTCAGTAAAGACAGCGTGCTGGAAGCGGTCGAGATGGCTGTCGAACTGCCAGCGAGGCTTGCCCTCGCCGGTCGCCGGCTTCGCCGTCTTCCGCAACTCGTCCAGGTGACGGCGATGGACCTCGGCCCGTGCCTCGAGCTCGCGGGCCGAGCGCAGCCAAGCATCCATGCGCGCAACCATGTCGGGATGCGCCGGCCACAACTCGCTCTCGGCCTCCGCGAGCAGGTCCTCGCACAGCGGTACGTCACGCATGCGCTCGTAGCGGGCCAGCGCGGTGCCAGCCTCGGTGAGGGCGGTCTTCAGGTTGTCGCGGGCCAACTTGACTTCGGCGAGGGCTTTCGACTCGTCCGCGAGTGCTGCCGACTCTGCCGCGAGCGCTCGCTTGACTGCACGCTCGTTGGCTGAGGCGGCCCGTTCGGCGGCTCTCGCGTTCTGCCACTGCCATGCGATCAACGACAGTCCCGCAACCAGTGACAGGAACACCGCCACGGCTGCCGCGAGCTCTCCGCGGTGCTTGCGGGCGAACTTCCGCAGGCGGTAGCTCCGCGATGGCGGCCCGGCGAGGACCGGCTCGTGGGTGAGATACCGGCGAAGGTCCTCGCCGAACTCGGCGACCGAGGAATAGCGTCGTTCGCGCTCCTTGGCCAGCGCCTCGAGCGTAATCCAATCGAGCTCGTCACGCAGCGTCCGGGTCAGCGCCCGGGCTTCGGTCCCGCGCTTCGCTGCGACGTCCGAGGCCGTGTCGCCGAGCGCGCTGACGCGGGCACTTGGCTTCTCGGGTTCGTCCTCTCGAATGCGCCGCTGCAACTCGGTGATGCCTTCGTGGCCGTGGCTCTCGGCCGCGAACGGCAGCTCGCCGGTGAGCAGCTCGTACAACAGCACACCGAGCGAGTAGACATCCGTGCGTGTATCGACGTCGTGCCCGCCTGCGGCCTGCTCGGGACTCATGTACGCCGGCGTTCCGACGAACGCCCCGTCCTGGGTGAGGTATGTCTCCGGTGCCGGCGTAGAGCGTGTGGCTTTAGCGACGCCGAAGTCGATGATCTTGGGCGTTGCCGTACCGTCTTGCTCGACGACCAGGACGTTGCCGGGCTTGAGGTCGCGGTGAATGATCCCTTTCTGGTGAGCGTGCTGGACCCCCTCGCAGACTTCTTGCATGAGCTCGAGCCGTTCGCGGACGCCGGTCTCGTGCCGGTCGCAATAGTCGGTGATCGGGAGGCCGTCGACGTACTCCATGACGAAGTACGGCCTCCCGTCTTCGGTCGAACCGGCCGCGTGGACGTGGGCGATGTTGGCGTGGTTCATCGCCGCCAGGGCTTGCCGTTCGGCTTCGAAGCGGGCCAGCACCGCCTCGGTGTCCATGCCCGGCTTTACGAGCTTGATCGCAACGTCGCGCTGGATCGGGTAGTCCTGCTGCGCATGGTAGACGACTCCCATCCCGCCGCTGCCGAGACGGCGCAGCACACGGAACCGACCGATGTGCTCCGGATCGTCGAGGTACGTGGAGGCGAGTCGTTCGACGGGGTCCGTGTGGCTGACCTCGCGTTCCGCTTTACTCTCTTCTCGAGAGGCCATGGAAGGATCGCACGAAGCTCGAGCTGTTGCAGCGGGAGTCTAGGACGAACGCTCGCAAGAACAAGCTGCCAACAACGACGACACCGTTGTACGAACACGAGTGTGTCCGTTGCTACTTGGACGCGCGGCAATCGGTCAGCGCGGAGACACACAGACGACCGAACTAAGGCTTCCCGAACGAGAGATTCCACGACATCAAACCGCCCAGTCCGGGCAACTGCGGTTGCGCTGGAGGTCGCACTTTCCGGTGATCGACCGGGACGAGCAGACCGTCGGATAGAGTGCCGCACCCGACTGGACGGACCTCAACTTGGACTTAGGGGCCGCGCAGATTAACTTCACGCCCGGGCCCTGAACGAAATCCAGCCTCGTGCAGGATCCTGCCGTTGCCCGAGCGCGCTCCTCGCAGCTTCCGCGGTAGCTCGGGTCCTTCTTATGCGTGTACTCGAGCACGCCGTGAGTGCCGCCTTCATCTCGAGCGCTCGTCCCTGCCAGTAGGGCAGGATTCCGCTGAGACGCAGGGGCTCGAAGCCCGGTACCGCGCTTTAATCGAAGCCCCATCCATGCACCCATCGGAGGATTGGATTCCATGAGCGAACGCAGCTCCGAGCGGCATTTGTCGCCGCGAGATTTCTTCGTCGACTTCTTCGGTAGCCTCGTCCCAGGGACCGTGTTCTTGCTCCTGCTCGCACCCAGCATCGTGATTCCGGCGTACGGAGTGTGGCAAGCCGAGAAGCTCGGCTCCACCGACGCAACCCCACCCATCTGGCAACCGTTCCTTCAGTTTCGCTTCGACGTCTTCGTCGGCCTCCTTTTCGTCGGCTACGTGGCGGGCTTCCTGTTCTTCCGCCAGGACCCGAAGGTCGTCGATCGCCAGAGCTTCCTGCTGACCCAGCGCGGCAGCACCGACGGACCAGCTCGTTTTACCGCGGCCGAGCAAGCCAAATACGGCATCGATCAACAAGACCTGGATCTCGCGTTCGGTCGCTGGTGGCACCGCTTGTGGTTCCGGACCAAGCTGGCGTTCAACCGACCCAAGCGAACGAGCTGGCGGAACTTCCAGCGCAATTACACGGTCGAGTTTCCGTACGTGTATCTCAAAGAGTACCTGAAAGTCCGTGGTTTCGAGCGGCTCGCGGCGATGATCACCTGGGACCCGGACCACCCGACGCCGCGATCGAAGCACTTCATCAACCTACTCAAGGCGCGGTTGCAGTTCTACTTTCCCGAGCGCTACGGACAAATCGCCCGTAACGAAGCACACGTTCGGCTGATGTCCTCGTCTTGGTTCATGTGTCGAACGGTCCGCATGATCGCGTATTCCGGCATCGCGCTGATCCTGGGGTGGCTCGCGATCAAGGTAGCGAGCTCGAACGACGCGTTCGCGGACATCATGGCCAACGACGTCGACGTCCGGCGAACGATCTGGGTCCTCGCATTTCCACTCGCCGTGATCGTCGCGGTCACTTGGACGAAGCGGCAGATCGAAGCGGTCGTGCACTATCAACGTGTGCGCGAAGTGCTGTTCGTTCTCGAGACGTTCCGCGCTGCGTTGCACGAGAAGCGGACCCTCAGCTATGATCTTCCCGGGCTCGGCGACGACGAGTTGCGTGCGGACGACGCCAACGACGCCGCGCCCGATCCGAACCCGGCACCCGCACAGTAGCGGCGAGACGAGCGGAGAACCCGGGCGATTCGATCTCCGAGGCGTACCTGGATCCTGCCATAACGCCGCACCAAGGCTCGCGGGTGAAGTCTCGCAGCCTTCGTACGCTTCGCCGGCCGAGTTCCCGCCCTAGCGATGTGGCACATTCTTGGTCGTTCTAGCGCACTAGAACTGCCACGCCACCTGCGCGTGCGCATACGCCGCGTCGGTGTCCTGCCCATTGGGCGCATCGCGCTGGAAGCTACCGGCGAACAGATACGCCGCCCCGGCCTCGAGCCGCACGCTCTTCGGTTCGATGTCATAGCGCACCCGCAGCTCGATCTGCTCGCCAACGTGCGTGCCAGACCCAGAAGTAGATACGGATGCGCTTGTTCGACTTGAGCATGGACAGGCCCACGGCGGCGTTGATCGCACTGTTCCACTCAGGGCTGTTCGTGGGGAACAGACCAGCGATGCGGCTGAGTTCCTGCATCATCGCTACCCAGTCGTCGCACCTCTTCTGTTTGGCCGGACCCTCGAACAGATTGCGACTCTTGGTTTCCGATGGCTTGGCTCGGGCACCGGTTCGCACGGTGCGTTTCTGGGCGACAACTGGGTGGGCGAAGGCAATCACAGCGACAGCAAGGCCGTGTCGTCGGCGCAGGCGGCGGGCCGCTGCTACCGCGCCTCCAACTGCCAGCTCTTCCCAGCAGCCAGCGCGCGCTGGCCGAGCACCTCGCCGCGTCGGCGCACGGTAACCGTGTAGTGCCCGTCCGCGAGACACAGGACGAGTTCGGCGGCGTTTACGAGGACGTCCGAAGGTCGTCCCCGGTACACGCTGCCACCCCGGTCATCGGCAACGTCGAAGCGGAGGCCCTGCGCCCAGGACCACACGCTCTGCGAGGCCCGCCTGGCGGCGCCTGGCACCACCATCACGCGGAGCGGAGCGACGGGCACGACCGGCAGCGTGATCGACGCAGGTACCGTCCCGGCTTCGACGCGTAGCTCGACGGGCGCCGGCGACGCGTAGCTCTGCGGCCATCGTGTGGGCAGCTGCGAGAAGACGCTGCTCTGGAAGGGCTCGACGGCCAGCCGGTACTCCCCGGGTTCCATTCCCTCGAAGGAGAACTGCCCCATGGCGTCTGTGCGCGTGACGGTGACACGCTTGGACACGACGGCGAACGCCTGCACCTGCACCGGCCTGGTAGGCGAGCCCGCGGCACACGTCACGAGGCCCGAGATCACGACGCCCTGACCCAAACGTACCTCGAGGCGCTGATCCACGGGCAGGTCGATGCGCTCGGTCCGGGTGCCCAGCCCTAAAGCGGCAACGCTGGCCTCCCACCTACCGAGCGACAGACCATCGATGCGGATCTTCGGACCCAGCACCAGCCATCGCTTTGCGACATTCGCAGACGTGGCTTCGACGAGCACCCGCCCACCGAACGCGGCGCCCGTGCGTCCGTCGATGACCCGCACGGTGAGGGTCGCCGTGCCCGCGAAGAGGTCGAGGTCGTCGAGGACCACTCTCTGGGGACCCGCCCCCGCGGCCACCGCCTCGAGGATCTTCCTGTGGGAGCGGCGGTGCTCGATCAGGACATCGCAAGTCGCGGGGACGCCTTCCAGCAGCACGGCGCCTCGGTCGTCCGTGTACCCGTGGCCGAGGAAGATGGGCCGCGGGCCGCCTTTGGCGAAGTCCGCCAGTGCACCTTCCGTGAAGGATTGCACGGACGCGTCGGGCACCGGGCGTTGGTTGCGATCGCCGACGACAACCGCAAGCCGGAAGCCGCGCGTGAGCGTGATCGTCAGGCCGTCCTCGTCACACTCGCAGAAGCGGCCCCTCGACGGCACGAGGACGCGGTGGAAGGCCGCGAAGCCGGGGGCGCTCGCACGCACGAGCAACTGCCCCTGGAGGTCCCCTGGCACTTCGCAGTCGAATCGACCTCGAGCGTCGGACATCGTACGGACGCTCCCGAGCTCGATGGTCGCGCCGGCAACGGGGCGCGCGTCCACGTCTTGGACGACGCCGTGCCAGCGCCGGAAGAGACCCTCGGGCAGGACGAGGTCGTCGGCAACGGCGACTTTTCCCGGCCACGCTACGACGGTGACGCTGGGGCGGCTGGCGGGCAGAGCGATCGTGACCTCGCCGCCACTCGCTGGGCACGGGATCCCATCGATCAGGTAGGCGCCCTCGGAGTCGGTGAACGCTTCGCGTTCCGTTTGGAAGGGCGCGACCACCTCGGGCCGGCGTGTGTTCCACAGGACCCCGTAACCACCATCCTGCCGCCGGAAGTTCTTGTTGGCACCGGCGTCGCAGAGCAGCTGGACCTTCGCCTCCGCATAGACCCGCTGGCCGGGAACGGGTGCACCTGACTTGTCGACGACCCGGCCGCGGACGCTTCCCGCTCGATAGAGGGCGACCTTCAACCCGCCGGCGCGTTCGGGAAAGCGCACGAGCTTCCAGTGCGGAGCGCGACCGGGTGTTGTGATCCACAGGAATGCCTCGGGGCGTCTCCTGTCTGCGACGCAGGGTAGCTTGGAGATGGAGAAGCTCCCGTCCGCCTTGGTCGTGACGGTCTCGGCGTGCTGCGATGCGCCGCCCCGGCGACCCTCGGCGGTGTAGTTGCTCCTGTAGTACCAGAGCTCGACACGAGCGCCCTCGATACCCGCCCCGTTCTCTGCGTCGATGACGGTGCCCGTCGCCTCGCGGCCCGCGTCGACGGTGACGATCAGCTCAGGCATGCCCCAGGTGACCCGGACGAATCGGTACACCGGAAGCACGTCCGGGGCCAGGACCTCGAGGTCGAGTGACAAGGGCACGTCAGCGAACGCGAAGCGCCCGTCGGCCCCGGTCGTGGTCGTCTCTCCCGCCCCGAGCGCCAAGCGCGGTTGGGACCAGCGCACCAACGCACCACCGACCGGTGTTCGGTCTACGCGAACGACGCGCCCGCGCAGCGTCGGCGAGCGTTCGAGCACGACGTCGAGACCGCTCGACGGCGCACGCACCCTCCGCTGGTTCGGACGGAAGCCGGAGCGGGAGAAACCCAGTTCGGCCAGAGCACTGGCAGGGAGCGCGAGCGCGAAGCTCCCTCGCGTGTCCGTGGTAGCTCGGGACGGCACGTTGGCCGCGCGCGGCCCGTCGAGGAGCCGCCCCGCAATGCTCACTCCCGCGAGCGGCGTGCCCATGGTGTCGCGCACCTTCCCCTCGACGACAGCGTCGGCGACGCCCGTGGCGGCTTCCACCCGGCGGGGCACTCTTGCCGTGCCCGGGTCTTTCGCCTTCCGCAGGGGAACGCCGCCGTGCTCGCCCGCAGCCAGGCTCTCGCCCGTGCCCGGGCTCTCACTCGTCGCCAAAAGATGCAGGGCCAGTACTACGAGGGCAGCAACCGCGCCCACCGCCAGGAAGAGCTTCCTCAGGACCCTGACCGGCACCTGTCTGTCTCCATCGGAAGCCATGGGCAGCACTCCAACTCGCGGATCACGATGGCAGCCACGTCGGCTTCCTCGCAAAGGAGATCATACCAATGCCAGAGGTCGATCTCGTCGATTCGTCGCCTGCCGTTGGTCGACCACGTCGGCGGTTATGATGGGAGTTCGAAGCGCCAAAACAGATCCAGGATCGCCAGCAGCAGGTGGCAGCATGAATGTCTTCGCTCCTTGCCTCGCAGGTGTGCTCGCCGCCCTTCCTTGCACCAGCCAAGAACACTGGACGGTCTTCGAGAAGTGGGTTCACCTGATCGCCCAGAAACACGCGAGCGCGGAGCGCGACGTGCAGCGAGCATCGCGGTTGTTGCGCGCGCATGACCCGAAAGCAGCACGCGCAGCCCTGGAGGCGGCGCGTCAGGCCGTCGAGGGCGCACGGATCGGGATGCAGAAGCTCCGGACAACGTGGACGGAACAGTCGGGTGATCTCGACCAGATCGCTCTGGTCCGGGTACGGATCGTTCGCGACCTTGCGCTCAACAACAAGGGAGGGCCAGAGCCCAAGAACCCGTTTGTCCGCGCGTTGAGCCGTATCGTTTGCGGCTTCTTGGACTCGGTCAATCGCACGTTGGAGGCCGATGTCCTCCAGACATGCTTCGTGGGGACGAACCGCTACGGGGGCCCGCAACACGGACGCCCACCGAAACTCGTGCCGGGTCAACGAATCGGGCTCACGAACCACCCGCACAGCACGGGCCTCCTACTCGACAAGAAAGACGTAGGGCGGACGTTCTGGGTCATGCTCTCGCCGCCCTATCTGAGCAGTGGTGTTCCACAATTCAGGCGGTACATCGTGCTCGTAATGCCGACAGGGCCGAGCCGGCGACTGTGATCTCGAGTCAGCATCCCGAAGGCGCGAGCTATCGGCTCCACACTCCTCCTACCCACATTCCGGCTCCGCTGGCCTAACGACTTCGCCAACAAAATCGAGATTTGGTGCTTCCAAGTCCTCGATCTCCCTTGACAAGACCGCCGGCACAATGCACAACCGAGTACAACAGAAACCAAGGGTGTAGGTTTATGGCAGCCAAGAAGCAAAACGCGATGGACTTCATTGTCTCGCGGCTGAAGAAGAATCCCGGCATTGAGTATGCCAAGCTCAAAACAGCCGCTGACGAAAAGAATCTCGTTATCTATCCCATCATGTTCGGTCGAGCCCAACACATGCTCGGCCTGACGAAACCCAAGAAGACCAAGCGGAAGAAGGCTGCGTCCAAGAAGCCGGCGCGTTCGACACAGAAGTCGAAAGCGCCTGGTCGAGGTCGCTCTCGGTCCGGAGGTTCGAAATCGGCACGCATCCGCGAGCTGTTGGGGTCCGGCATGTCGACCGCACAGATTGCGAAGCGCGTCGGTTGTTCCACGAACCTCGTCTATGTGGTCAAGTCGCACAGCGGTCGCAAGCCGAGCGCGACTCCCCGACCGAAGACGGGCGCGGTCAACATCGACGTAGACACAATCGTCCGGAGCCTGAAGGAGCTGCAGGACGAGCGAGACCGCTTGCGGGCAACGCTCGAGAAGATCGATCGGCTACTGGTGGGATGACGTCGCCTGGGGCGCCCCGCTCCGACCGGCGAAGCCATACCACCCGGCGAGCTCGCGCTCGGGAGTGACCTCTACGAGTCGGTAGCACAGACGCGTCAACGGCCCAGCCGCCATGGAAAACGGCGGAGTCTCGACACGCCATCTCCACGCTGGGCTCGTCACGCCCCGGAGTGAGCGCGGGGAACCACGTTCAGCAGAAACGAACGTTTTGGCGACCAGGTTCTAAAGAAGGGCCATCCCGGTTCCGATTAGAGCCCGGTTGCAAATCGAGCGGGCGCGAAGCGCGCACAGCGCGCCCGGTGTGCCGAGTGGCACACCGTGAGTGAACCTCCGGGGGAACCGGTATCGAGACTTGATCCGTACCGTAGTTCCTCCTTGCCGCGGCGCTCAGCGCATCGGGGAGCTTCACGAACGGTCGAGCTCTATCCGCTAGATCGCCGCAGGTAACGGCTTGCCAGGGGGACCAATCATGTACTTGACGGAGACTCATAGGATCATCCTCGCCGCGACCGCCGGCGCGGTGCTGACCAGCACCGCGCTCCTCGGCGTAGGGTGGGCTCGCGGAAGGATCGAAGACGAGCAGGCCAAGATTCAGGAACTGGACAAGCGTATCGCCGAGGCCGAGGGCAAAAGGGCGCGCATCCCCCAGGACGAAAAGGACGTGATCATCCTGCGCGAGAATGTGATCGAGTACGTCAAGATCCTCCCGGAGGACAGCGAGTTGACCGACTTCGCGAGGACCGTCAACTCGTTCGCAACACAATCGGGAATCGCGCTGCGCTCCTTGACGCCCAGCGAGAACACCGGAAGGAACAACGCGTTCTCGAAGTACCAATACATGCTGGCGTTCAGCGGCACGCTCTGGCAGTTCCTCGACTTCGCCAACTCGTTCGAGAGCTACCGGCGATTCGTGTCGATTCCCACGTTCGGTCTCTCCGCCGGCGAGCCCGACGCCGAAGGGAGAGCCACTGAGGATGCCGTGCACTCCTTCCATCTGACCGTCGAGACCTACACCTACAACCAGCGCGCAGGCGATGATCCCCACGTGCGCATCGTGAACTACGCGGCCAAGCGGGATCGA
>Ga0210086_1001240_pt1 | contig 13393 bp, 15 predicted proteins | sample China_Galinas_PW_3_FD_184867 | JGI IMG/M metagenome (GOLD analysis project Ga0210086, IMG submission 184867) | Wetland microbial communities from San Francisco Bay, California, USA, that impact long-term carbon sequestration - China_Galinas_PWB_D2... | ecosystem: Environmental > Aquatic > Marine... | reverse complement strand
ATTGCGACCCCCATGACCACCGACCAACGCCGACGCTATTCTCTGCTCGGAATTGCCCTGAGCTACACGGTGGGATTGCGACGCGGCGCGCCCTGGAGGGCCTTGGCGGTCTCGATCCTCGGAATTGCCCTGAGCTACACGGTGGGATTGCGACGTTGGGCTCCGGACACGTCCAGCTCGGCATGAAAGTCACTCGGAATTGCCCTGAGCTACACGGTGGGATTGCGACTTTCTGGATCGGGACGTCATGGACGCGCCCGACAAGCTCGGAATTGCCCTGAGCTACACGGTGGGATTGCGACCCCTGAAGACCATATGCGTCAGGAAGACGTCCACCAGTCTCGGAATTGCCCTGAGCTACACGGTGGGATACCGTCCTTGAGGCGTCTCGTACCTGCGCTCTACTTCGAACCAAACCGCGTCGCCCACTCCCGCCCAGCCACATCAACCCGCTCGTTCACCGCCTCAGATGTTGACCCGGACCCCCCGTTTGTGATTCCTGGAGAGATCGCGGACCGGGAACGGCGGCCCATGGAGTGTCGGGAGATTGAACGGACCTCGAGCGATTCTGACTCGCGTCGCTTGCGCGAGGATGGTCACCCCACGACCACCGACCCAGAAGCCGACCCACGATCCTCACCCGGAGCGGGCTGGCCTCCGGTCCGCCCGGGCCACCCGGCCGCCCGAGGCATCTCGAGGCTGGAGCTCGACCAGCTTGCGCGGTTCTACGGCCGGGACCTGCGGGACTCCCTTGCCGAGGCGTTCGGGCCGGAGGAGTCCCTGGCCAGGCTTCCGCGCCGAGGCAGCCGCGGAAGAGGACGATGGCGTGGCGGGGAAGGTCCGCTGGGATCGAGCTGGCCCGGGAGCTCGCCAACCAGGACGAACCCCTGGAGATCGAGTGGGTCCGGGTCCAGGCGCCGAAGTCTCCGGCCCTGCCCTGCGGTCGAGGCGGCAGGCGGTGCAACAGAGGGGGTGCGGACGGCGAAGGGGGAGTGCCGGCAGCGGCGGCGCATGGACGCCGCACGCGTGGCGGGTCACCTCCACGCCCGTGAGCTGACCGGCCCGAACAGAGAGCCCTGGTGACCGGGCCTACGGATTCGCAGCGGCAGGCCGGCCGTGGGAGGCGCTTTCGACGGCCGCGATCGCCCGCTCCAGCAACTCGCGGGTGATGGCGTCGCGGCGCTCAGCGGCGTCGAGGAGGTCGAGGGCGGCCCGGACCTCGCGCTCCACCTGCTGCTCGCTGAAGATCTTCAGAGCTTCGTGGGCGAGCTTGCGGACCTTGGCGGTGTGTCCTCGGACCAGGTGGACCAGGGCCAGCTCCAGGCCGACCAGCCCCGCGTCCCAGGCGATCCCCCGGTCGAGGGCGCGTTGCCGGGCCTCCGTGTAGAGCGTCTCGGCGGCGGTCAGGTTCTCCCGGCTCCAGGCGATCCGGGCTTTGAGCCAGATCACGTGTTGAGTGACTTCCCCTCCGCAGGCGTCCAGAAGCTCCTTGTGTGCCGCAAGCTGCGCTTCAGCCCGGTCGACTTCGCCCGCGGCGTGGAGGTGATGCGCCAGGTTGTAGTGGGCGTAGCCGCGGAGCCAGTCCTCCGCTCCGTCGTCGAGGAGAGCGAGGGCGTCCTCGGTCGCGGTCACGGCGGCCGGGAGATCGTGGCAGGCGTGGTGGACCAGCCCGAGCTTCAAGAGGATGCGTGCCGCCTTCTCCCGCTTGCGCAGGAGCCCGTAGAGAGTCGCCGCGCGGTGGAGGTGGCCGGCGGCCTCATCGAAGCGGCTCTGGTTTGTGCGCAGCGACCCCAAGTAAGAGAAGACCTCGGGCGCCATCTCCGGGTCCTTGACATCGGGGCGGTCGAGCAGCCGCCGAGCCGCCGCCAGGTCGTTGCCTGCAACCACCAGCCGGCCCAGGGCGCGCCGGGCGTTGCCCCGGAGAGCGAGCGCCGCCGCCTCGACCTCCGGGTCCGACTGGTAGACGGCGGTCTCGCGGTTCGCGGCGAGTGCGGCATCTGCCAGGGACTCGGCCTCGGCCGGATCCCCCGGAATCCGCCGCCGCGCCTCCTCCAGCAGAAGCTGGCAGAAGAGCGGCCCCTGGTAGCGCACGTAGGCACCGGCGATCTTGTCCCGGCGCGACTCCGGCGGCACCTTCACCAGCCGCCGGACCCAGGCGCGGGCGTCTCGCTCGATGGTGCGGACGTTCAGTTTGCGTTCCCGCAGGCTGTCGCGCAAGGGGTCCAGCCGGTCCCTGGGAGGCTCCCAACCCGGGGTGCTCGGCCGGCTCCGGCGTGCGTCGTCCTGCGCGATCGTGAACGCACAGGCCGAGCAGCAAGCCTTCAGGTGCTCTCGCTCGATCTGCTCCAACAGCTCCCGGGGGACTTCGCCCCGGGCGACGGCTTCGTAGAGGTACAGGGGCGGGTGCATTCATTCCTCCAGCAGGTGCGCTGTTTCCGAGATTGCAACTCTACCTCGTGCGTGCTCCTTGCGGAAGAACCGGGACACCTGGAAAGAGAACCCTCGGCGCCGGTGCAGCGCTCCACCGGCGCCGGGGGACCGGGACTAACCAGAAGGCCGGAGGTCCGACCCGGACTGGGGTGTGACTGTCGGCCCGCTGCTCGCGGGCTCCGGCGCTCCATCGGGGTCGAGGCCGGAGCCGATCTCCTCCCAGACGGACTGCGGCGCTGCGGGCGGGTCGCTGCCGGGCCACAGAGCGGCGAACCAGGCGGCCAGGGCGTGGACCAGCGGCACGCGCACGCCGGGCTCGCTCGCCACGGGACGCTCCGGCGCCGCTGCGGCCGGCAAGGCGGTCAGGAGAAGGGCCAGGACGGCCAGCAGGGCGGCGACCCTCCGCGGTCGGATGGTGTGCATGGAGCCTCCTTCCGAGAGCGGCTCCTGGTCACCGGCAGAAGGCCGGCGCCGTCCGCTCCCGCCCCCATCGTGCACCAACTCGCCGATTTGAGCCTCTCCAACCGCCGAATTGACCCCTCAATTGAGCGGTTTGTCCGTCCGAAAGAGACGGCCGATTGAGCGGTCAGCTCACCGGCTAGAGACCCCAGAATTGAGCCACCGGCTCAGCGGCGGAGGACCTTCTGAACGTGGGGGTGCTGGCGCTTCAGACGGGGGGTTGGAACGGCACTTGGCCTTCCCTAGCATTGCAGCATCAACGAACGGTCTGCGGAAGTCCCGAGCCCCAAGGAACCAGGACCGCCCCCTGGCAGGCCGGCGGACGGGATCTCGCAGCCCAGAAGGAGCCAACGCGTGAACGACCGACCGCAGAGTGCTCGCGGACCGATGCCGGCGCTCCGCCTCGCACGGCTGGCGGCGCTGCTCGACTTCGAGGCAGAGCCGGCATGACGCCGATGACGCCCGCCGAGCGACAAAGCGTCGCCGGACCCTACCGAGAAACATTCCTGGCCGGGCTGCGGCCGGATGTCGCCGCCGCGATCCAACAGGCCGCCGAATTCTCCGAGTCGGCGATGTACGAGACGTGGGGTGCCGACCCGGGAGACATCCCGTTCGATGTCCTGTTCACGCGCGCAGCGTTGGTCGATCTGGAAGCGATCGCCGCTCACCTGAGCGGCCTCGCAAACGAAGCGGGAGGGGAGCCTCAGGATCAGCGGTTCCGGGACGGTCTGATGGAAGTCTTGTCGCTACTCGAGCGCGCGCAAGGCCGCATCGCACAGACCCTCGAGGACCTGGAAGAGTGGCTGCTGACCAAGTGCACCGGGGAGGCGGACGCATGACCCCCGCCGAACGAACGCAGAAGCGGGACGCGCTCTACCAGGAGATCAGACGAATCACCCACGACCCCACACGAAGGAACCGCGTCCGACGGACCATCTTCGGACTGGAGGGCATGGTCGATCCGGTGAGCCGGGAGATCCTGGACCCGTGCCGCGCCGAGATCGCGTTCGCGCTCCTGGGTCAGCTCTTCACGCTCATCGAGCAGGAAGCGGAGGTGCCCCGATGAGCGAAGGGACACCGCGAGAGGGCATCATCCGCCGGTCGTTCATCGGCCGGCTGATCCCTGAGGTCCAGGACCGCGTCGCGAACATGAGTGACCTTCTGGAGGCCGCGTTCCTTGCCGGCTTCGACGCCGGACCGAGCGAAGACGAGCCCTACAACTTGACGCAAGCGTCCGGGCTGCTCGAAGACCTCCTCGACGTGCTGGCGATGGGACGAGAGATTCTCACCAGTTGGGACAACAGCTATGGCGAGTCGAGCGATCAGCTCCGCGAAGCGGTCGCTCGCGTTTGTGAGGACCTCGGCGACCGGGTACCCGACCTCGCCGGCGCGATCGAGGAAGAGAAGGAAATCGGCGCCGATGATCCAACGCAAGCCAATGAGCCCGATTGATCGTGGTCTCGTCGGTGCGGCAAGCTTCCTCATCGCGGTCCTCACAGCCGTCGGAGGTGCCGCGGTCGGCTTCACCGGTTGGAGCTTGGTGGCGGCCGGCGCCGGAGCAGCGGGAGCGGCTTCGATCGTCCTGCTCGGTCTCCGGTCCTGGACCGACCGAAGGGAGGCCGTCGGAGCCATGATCTCCTGTCCGCCGGAAGAGAGCCGGCTTGATGATGCGCTCGAACGCGTTCTCCAAGCCGCCAGCGCGGCCGGCGAGGACTCGCTCGCGCGGTCGCTCCGCATCGTGGATGCGTTCTGGCACGCCGGCCAAGATGAGATCGTCGAGGCCATCCTACGGCGCGCGCGAGTGGACTATTTGGAGGTGCCGCCGTGACCGTGCGCTGGACGCACTATCGCGTGTTGGTGGTCGCGGTCTTGTTCGCGACGCTGGGTTTCGTCGCCGGAACGGCCTGGACCGCACACACGATGAAACCGAGTATCGAAGCGCTCGCCGCCGCGCTCGAGCAGTGCCTCGGGACGTGGCACCAGCCGGCGGAGGGTCAGCCCTGACCCGGCGCAGGATCACCCTCCGTATGGCGCGGCGCACGACCGAGCCCGAACGCCGGAGCCGCCGGCCGCCGCGGGATCCGGTCAACTCCCTGCTGTCCTTCGGTTACGTCCTGGTCGGCAACGAGCTCCAGTCGCTGCTCGACGCAATCGGCTTCGACCCCTACATCGGCTTCTACCACCAGCTCGACTACGGCCGCCCGTCCTTGGCGCTTGACCTGCTCGAAGAGCTGCGGGCGCCGCTGGTCGACCGGTTCGCCGTGAAGGTCCTCAACAAGGGGACGCTCAAGGCCGAGGACTTCGTCTCGTCGTCCCAGGGCGGTGTCTACCTGGGCCAAGAGGGGAAGCGGACGTTCTTCGCGGCCTGGGAGCGGGAGTTGGCGAGCCCGTTCGCCCTGGGCGAGGAGGAGCTGAGCTTCCGGGAGGTCTTCCGGCGCCAGGCGGGCCGGCGTGCGCGGACCGTCCAGGACGGTGAACCGTACGAGGCGTTTCGGTTTCCATGTTGATCGCCGTGGCGTACGACATCCCGGACGACCGCCGGAGAACGAAGCTCGCCGAGCACCTGGAGAACTTCGGTCGGCGCGTGCAGCTTTCGGTCTTCGAGTGCCTGCTGGAGGAGAAGCAGCTCGAGCGCATGAAGGCGGGGATCGCTCGGCTGGTCGACGGGGACGAGGATACAGTCAGGATCTACCGCCTCTGTGCGTTGTGCGAGGAGCGTGTGGAGATTGTCGGCCGGGGAGTGCGGAGCGAGGATCGAGAGGTGTACATCGTGTGAGGTAGGATGCCGTGTAGGCAGCCTGGAACAGGACGGAGTCGGGGGCACTGGACAAAATTCATGCCAGCGCCGAACGGGCCGAAAACGGCCACGAAAACGGCGGGGACGGTAAAGTCTTTGACATCAGAGGGATACGGATCGATGAGAGGTGCCGGGAAGGGTCTCTGTGGGGTCTCGGAGAGGCCGCTCAGAGAGGATAACGGCGGGAGTGCTTGTAAGTCGCTGAGGGCAGGCTGGTTAGAGCTATTGCCCTCGGAATTGCCCTGAGCTAGACGGTGGGATTGCGACGTGGCAGACGACGGGAACGGTCACCGCGGTGTTGGCGTCTCGGAATTGCCCTGAGCTAGACGGTGGGATTGCGACTTCCCAGGGATCGCCCAACCGGGCGAGGTCTCCACACGTAACCTCGGAATTGCCCTGAGCTAGACGGTGGGATTGCGACACTTCTTAGTCGCGACGGAGATCTGCGTGCCCAAGTCGGTGCTCGGAATTGCCCTGAGCTAGACGGTGGGATTGCGACTTTTCTAGGAGGGTCTTGAACGTTTCTTCTGTCAGGCGCTCGGAATTGCCCTGAGCTAGACGGTGGGATTGCGACACGCCGTGCTCTTCGGCGAGAGCGAGATAGCAGGTGGCCTCGGAATTGCCCTGAGCTAGACGGTGGGATTGCGACCATTGAGGTACCTCGTTGGTTCGGATACGCCAGGGTCGCAGACTCGGAATTGCCCTGAGCTAGACGGTGGGATTGCGACGCACGGGGGTATCCGCCCGCGCTCGACTCCGTCGACCGACCTCGGAATTGCCCTGAGCTAGACAGTGGGATTGCGACTCCATGAGCTGATCTTCGCGGGCGTAGACATGCACTGACCCTCTCGGAATTGCCCTGAGCTACACGGTGGGATTGCGACCAGAAGCGAACACCGCCTTCTTCGAAGGCTTCGATCACCCTCGGAATTGCCCTGATCTACACGGTGGGATCGTTCGAGAGGCGTCGCCTCGACACTTGGGGATACCATCCGCAGCCCTGTGGCGAGCCGGGAGGGGAGGAGGTTCAGTGGCTGGCGGGCAGCCGCCGCGTCGCACCCGTTGTGCGTTGCGATGGACGGCCGATGAAGTCGGCCGGGAAAGCGGTTGTCGAGGGACCTAGGAAGAGGGCTGCAGGGCGACGAGGCGCTGGCGGGCGCTCTCCAGGACGGCGAGGCTCAGGGCGTCCTCACGGGCGGCCTGGAGGATGAGCCGGAGGGCGGCGAACGCTTCCCGCTTCGCTCCGGCGAGGGTCAGGTGGACCGCGGCCTCCTCGGCCATCCGGCGGATCTCGCCGGCCCTGCCGGCCTCCTGGTAGGCGGTCAGGGCGAGATCGAGGGAGGCCAGGGCGGCGTCGTAGAACAGGCCCGCTTCGGCGGAGGAGACGCGCACGCCCTCGTAGACCGCCCGGGCCTCGCGGTAGCGACCCTCGGCGCGGAGGAGGTTCCCTTCGAGCCAGCGGCGCTGGAGCTCGACCAGCGGCTCCGGCATGGGTGGCAGGTGGTCGAAGAGAGAGCGCGCGCGAGCCAGCTCGCCGGCCGACACGAGATAGTTGATGGCGTTCTTGCGCGCGACGAGGGGCAGCAGGGGCTCCCTGCGGGCGTCGAGCAGAGCAGCAGCTCGCGCACACTCTTCGGCCGCCCGGCGCGGCTCGCCCAGGAAGTCGAAGACGTCCGACCGTTTCAGGGCGATCCGGCCGACGCTGTGCTCGTCCCTGTGCTCCGCATAGAAGCGCTCCAGGCGATCCAGGAGGGCGAGCGCTTCGCCATGGCGATGCTGGTCCCGCAAGAGCGACGCCTTGAGCGAGAAGACCCTGGCCTCCGCCCGGCCCGACCGGACGCCGCGGCGCAGGCAGGCTTCGGCGAGAACGAACTCCGCCTCCGCCAGGCCGAAGTGACCCAGGATGCGGTGGGCGTTGCCCAGGTAGGCATGGGCCTTGGCCTGGAGATCGGCGATCCAGTCCGCCCCGTACGACGCGGGGTCGAGCTTCTCCGCAACGGCGACGGCCAAGGCCGACCGCTCCCGCGCCCTTTCGGGGTCGCGGTGCCAGGAGCCCTGGGCGTCGAACAGAAGACGCTGCGCAAACCCCCACTGCTGGTAGGTCGGCTCGGCACGAACCCGCGTCACCTGGTCCGGGGCAGGCAGCGCGGCCAGCTCCTCCATGAACCGGTCACTGCGCTGAAGCTCCCAGACGACGGCCGGCTCGTAGTGCTCGGCTTCATCGACCAGGTCGTAGACGACCTCGAGAGCACCACGGCAGGTAGCGCAGTCCAGTGCGTCGGTGCCGAGGAGATCCTGCTGTTGGGCGATCCCCCGGCAGGTGGAGCAGGCCATGACGTGCTCGGTCCAGGTGCTCAGCCCCTCGCTCCAGGCCTCTCGGGCAGCGGGGCAAGACCCGAGAACCATCGCCTCGTCGTCGAGGCTCTCGAAGAGGTGAACCCAATCCGGGACGGACCGGTGCTGGTGGCGACCGCCTTGTTCCTCACTCATCATTTGAACGCGCACTGTAGCATATCTGCGCCCGCAACGAAGGAGCGTGCGAAGAGGCAAAAGGCCCCGCCCGGGCCGGAAAGAAAGGCGCTCTCAGCCCGAGCGGGGGCCCCGAGAAACCCTGGGGTGAAAGGGCCTACGCCAGAAAGCTAGCGGCCGGCGGGAGGGCCTGGGGCCGGGCAGCCACGCCGTCCGGATCCGTGGTCCCCCTGCGCTCACCGCTGCCCGGACTTGCCCAGGACTCCCGAGCGACGGAAGCCGGCTCACCGAGGCTGGCACTCGTGACACCGTCCGGATCTGTGGTACCCCTCCGCTGACCGCCTGCGTCGAGAGGCTGGAGCCAGAGACCGACCGGCGCCGCAAGGAGCACGAGGAGCAAGAAAACGGAAAGAGCCGTGCGAGACATATGTGGAACCTCCTGGGAACCGGGTCGCGCACCGACACCATTGCCGACCAACGCCCGGGCTCCGCATTCCCAAAGTGTGGCCCACGAGAGGCGCCGAGACGGCTCGAAGTTGTGCTGATTTTCAAGAATCGTCCCGAAAGGAACCTTTGTCGGGTGGAGAGATAACGACCTGACGCGGTGGGGCAGAACCCTGGTCTGTCCGAAGGGACGAGGGAAGGGAGCGGCGGGGTCTGCGGCGATGGACTGTTCCACGAGTCGGCCTACGCCAGAGCGGGCTGTCGCGGGCGGCGGACAGGACCATCGAGCGCTGCCAGGGTCAGGTCCAGGCTGCGCTCGAGAGGGGAGCGACTGGGGGCGCCGGCTTAGAAGAGCGGGTGGGGGAGATTGCCGCAGAGAGGCGGGAGGGCAGGACGAGCACGGCGAGGAAGAGGCGCAGCCATCCGGCCGGATCGGGGCAAGCCGGGCGAGTGAGGAAGAGGGGGCTTGCCTGGTTGTGCGCTAAGATAGTGAATAAGGTTCGGAGGGCTGATTGTTTAGAGGGTGTTGGACAAGAATCATGCCAGCGCGAAAACGGCCGAAAACGGCCAGGAGAACGGCGGGGACGGTAAGGTCTTTGACATCAGAGAGGTACGGATCGATGAGAGGTGCTGACAAGCGCGTCTGGGGGGTCTCGGAGGGGCCGCTCAGAGGGGATAACGGCGGGAGTGCTTGGAAGTCGCTGAGGGGAAGCTGGTTAGAGCTATTGCCCTCGGAGTTGCCCTGAGCAACACGGTGGGATTGCGACGGCCGGAATCAGCATCAGTCGGTGGCGGACACTCCGGCTCGGAGTTGCCCTGAGCAACACGGTGGGATTGCGACGTCGTGAGGTCGAACGCTCTGGGGTCGTGGTAGTGCAGCTCGGAGTTGCCCTGAGCAACACGGTGGGATTGCGACCGCTTGGTGACGTGGCCGCGGCCGGGCAAGGACCGACCGACTCGGAGTTGCCCTGAGCAACACGGTGGGATTGCGACCTCTCAGCCGCCTCGCTGTCGGCGGTGAAGCCGATACCTTCTCGGAGTTGCCCTGAGCAACACGGTGGGATTGCGACCTTGTGATCCTCGAGATGGTGCCTGGCCCGGATCGCCAGCTCGGAGTTGCCCTGAGCAACACGGTGGGATTGCGACTCGACCATCCTCATGTACTTCTCCCCTCGCGGATCGAAGAAGATCCTCGGAATTGCCCTGAGCTAGACGGTGGGATTGCGACATCCACGCATCTCCGGCGATGCCGGCGGCGCGCTTCAGGACCTCGGAATTGCCCTGAGCTACACGGTGGGATCGTCCGAGAGGCGTTGCTTCGGCTGTCGAGGACGCCGACCCACTTCTCGAAGTGAGCCGGGAGGGGAGAAGGCTCACAGACGGGCGACGCAGAAGATCGCCCACGACGCCCCTGGCCCGGGAGTTTGGCTCCCGGTCCAGGGGCGTTTTGCTTGGGCCGCACCCGGGCCGGCGCGGGCACCGGCCCGGGGTGGCCTCGTGACGCCTGCTACTGCGGCGGGGCGGGGCCGACGGCCTCTTCGATCGCGACAGCCAACGCCCGCGCCGTTTGAGCCCAGGAGGGGCATTGGTGCTGGAGCCGGGTCTCCTCGGGGTCGGCGCATTCGCTGTGGTTGGGCTCGTCGGCGAGCTCGGTGAGGAACTGGGCGGCGAAGCGGAGGTCGAGGGCGAGGGCGCGGAGGCGGGCGTGGGTCCAGGGCTCGCGCTCGCGGGGCATGTCGCCGGAGAGGATGCGGGTGTAGAGGACGTCGCCGGCGGCGCGGAGGGTGGCGCGGGCTTCCGGCTCGAAGAGGACGAGGAAGGACTCGCGGAAGACGAGCCAGTCCTCGGCGTGGGGCGGCGGGATGGCGCCCTGCGCGCCTGGTGCGGAGGGACCGCCGGGCACGGCCGAAGGGAGCGGAGGGGCCGGCTGGGCGGGGCAACGGGTAGACTTCTGGCAGTCAGTCATGGAGCTGTGTTCTCCGTGGTTGATGAGGCCCGGTGTCCGTGCTCAACCCACGGCGCCGGGCCGTTTCGGTTCTCGGGTCAGGGGCCGGAGGACCGGCCGCCGGTGCGACGGCCGGCCCGGACGGCCCCGGAGACTCGCGTGTTTCCTCAGACGGCTTCGATCACCAGGCGCCCGGGCTCGACCCGGACGGCGATCGGCTGGCCGATGGGGAAGCCCGCCTCTTCGAGCCACTTGCCGGAGAGGCGGAGGAGGGGGCGCGGTTGGAGGTACTGGCAGCCGCTCGGCGCCCGGTAGAGGGTGTGGATGTGGGCGCGGCGGCGGCCGAACTCATCGAACCACCGCCCGTGCCGCTGCTTGGGCGGATCGACGAGACGGAGCTGCGCCGGGTCCGGCGCGCTCCCGGACGCGTCCGCCCGGTACGCGGCCGCCAAGGGGCAGGCCGCGATCGCCGGGACGGGCTCAGCCACGTCGGACACAGCCTCGGTCGAGGTCGTGCTCCGCGGAGGCTCGCTCCGGACCGCTCGGCCGGTGGATTTGCCGCGGGTGCGCCGGGACCGCCTGGCGCCGTTGCGTGCGGGGGAAGGGGAGGGGGACGAACCCGATGGACTCGACTCGGGGTCGGACTCGGGATTGGTAGACTTCGCGACTAGATCACGCATGAGGCCACTCCTTGTGCGTGGTTCAGGGCGCGGTGGAGGCCACGAACCTCTGCCGTGCCCGCTTGTGTTGATTCTGGTTGGAATCGTCGTTCGGATCGCCGGAAGCGCTGGGCTCCCCGGCGAACCCGGGTTCAGGCGCTCTTCGGGATCGTCTGTCTTCCGCTCTCCTTTCCCATCGTGGTTCGCTCGGTCTTGGTCGATCTTGATCTCGCGAGGCCTTGCTCTGACTTGCTCTGACTTGCTCTGACCTGCTCGGGCGCGGTGCCCTGGGCGGGATCCTCGCCTCGACCAATTACGCCTACCTTACGAAGTCTCCACTGAACTGTCAAGCAAGGTCTCAAGCGCGCAAAACCCCAGGGAGCCGGCGCCTTCGCCGGCTCTTCACGTCCTGAAGACTCCCTCTCCTCTCGCCACGGTCCGAGAGAGGGCGATGCATGGGGTCCCTGGGAGAAGTGCCGCCTCGGTCGAGGGGCGGGCGTCAGGGGGCGGGCGAGCGCGGGGAAGGTTCAGCGAGCTGGCGCGGAGCCAGGGTCGGAGGCCTGGCCCGGGCTCTGCTCGAAGCGGACGGCCGGGTCCCGGGAGGCGCGGCGGAGGAAGCTCGCGACCCGCCGAATGGCTTCGGCGGTGACCTGCTGGCCGGCCGCGGCGTCGCGCAAGAGGAGGAGGGCGGTCAGGGCGTCGCGATGCATCGCGTGGGCCTCGAAGATCTTCGCGGCCTGAGCGGCGGTCTCCAGGAGATCGGCATAGCGGCCCTGCTGCCGGTAGAGCTCGGCCAGGTCGAGGCTGGCGAGGGCGGCATCGAAACCCTGGGCCTGGCGGGCTAACTCGTCTCGCACTTCCAGGTAGGCGGCTTCGGCCAACTCGGTCTCACCGGTCGATACAGCGATCTGCGCTTCGAGCCACCGGACGCGGAGGCGGGTGTGCGCGTCGGCGTGATCCTCGTAGAGGTTCTGGTCGTAGGCGAGGATGTCGCGGGCTGTCTCGTAGTGTCCTGCCTCGGTGAGATCGAGGGTGTAGTTGAAGCGAGCGGCGACATAGAGCGGCGAGGTGTCATCCGCAGCGAGAAGGTGCGCGGCTGCCTCGTCGAGCTCGATGGCGGACTCTGGATCGCCATCGTAGCGATGCAGGTTGCCGAGCTTCATCATCACCCGCGCGAGGTCCTCGTCGCGGTCGAGCATGGTGTAGATCTGGGCCGCGCTGTCGAGGTGAGCGTGGGCATCGCCGAAGGTACGGAGGTCGGTGAAGAGCGAGCCGAAGAAGCTGTGGAGCTCCGCGTCGAGCTCTAAGTCGACGACCTCGTGCTCGGTCAAGAGGTCGCGCGCCGCGGCCAGGAGTCGCTTCGCGGTCTCGAAGTCGCCGGCCGCACGGGCCGCGTTGCCCTGGAAGGCGAGAGCGCGGGCGCGGTGGGGGATGTAGGGCTCCGGGTAAAGAGCCTCGAGGACCGCCGCGGTCTCGGACCAAGCGCGGGCACCGGCCGGGTCGGACGGGAGGCACCCGCGCGCCTGGGCGAACAGCTCCTCCCCCAGGCTCCGGGTGGCATACCGCTCGGGAGCGTTGCGGATGCGGAGAAGCCGCTGCTCGACCGAGAGCCCCTGCAGGTTCGCGAGGAGCTCCGGGACCGCGATCTTCTCCTCCAGCAGGCGGTCGAGCTCCGCCTTGTACCGCAGCTTGTGCCGGACCCGGCGCATGGGCCCGGAGTACGCCACGCGGGGCGTCTCCTCCTGCCGCTCGGCCTCGCTCGCGCGCCGGCACTCCGGGCAGACCTCCTCCAGGTGCGCCCGGAGCAGGTGGGCCAGGTGCTCATACGAAATCTCCCCGTGCCGCGCGGCACGGAGGAGAGCGCGCGTCATGTGGTCCGGCGTCTTCGGCATGTCCAGCAAGAACTACTGCATTTAGCGTCAGGATCATCGCCTGCTTCGATTTAGCAGTGCAGCATCGTGACACAAACGGGACAGGGCGCCGCGCCGGCCGTCGGTCCCCGTACCGCCGGGAGACGTCCGTGGAGCGGTTTCCTCGACTAGATGCCTAGATGCTCGGGGCAGACGAAGAATCGCTGGATGCGGTGGTCGTCGGGTCGGCCGTTCCGGAAACCGTCACGGTTTGCGAGCTCGGGGTGCCGTCTGGATCGACCCCATTGCCAAGGCGTGCGAAGAGCCGGTTCACCGGAGC